>Ga0164294_10003718_pt1 | contig 13542 bp, 24 predicted proteins | sample GEODES005metaG_FD_111479 | JGI IMG/M metagenome (GOLD analysis project Ga0164294, IMG submission 111479) | Oligotrophic lake water microbial communities from Sparkling Lake, Wisconsin, USA - GEODES005 metaG | ecosystem: Environmental > Aquatic > Freshwater > Lake | place: USA: Sparkling Lake... | reverse complement strand
TACAGGTAATTATAACAGTGCGTTTGGTTATCAAGCATTAGGAGGCAGTACCCCTGGATCGTCTTTTAACTCTGCTTTTGGTTGTTATGCAATGTATGGAAACTCTACAGGTGTAAGATCTGTAGCAGTTGGATATCAAACTCTCCAAGCATTTGCTAGTGGTACTTCTGGTAGTGTTGCTATAGGATATCAATCATCATTTTCTAATACTACTGGTAATTTTAATGTTTCGATAGGCGCAATATCATCTAGAAGTAATACTTCAGGTACACAAAATACAACCATAGGTTACAAAGCTGGATTTGCTATTACGACAGGTACAAATCTAACGGTAATAGGCTTTAACTCAGCTGCATCGTCGGCTACAGCTACCAATGAAATTACATTGGGCAATTCATCAATAGCTACACTTCGTTGTCAAGTAACCACAATAACAGCATTATCTGATTTTAGAGATAAAACTGATATCAATGATATACAAGTAGGATTATCATTTGTTGAAAAACTACGTCCAGTCACATTCAAGTGGGATCGTCGTGAATGGTATAGTGATGGTAATAAAGATGGTAGCAAAAAAGACGATAAAATTCAAATCGGATTTATTGCACAAGAATTAAAAGAACTACAAGAAACTGAAAATGCTACTTATTTGAATTTGGTTTTGGAAGATAATCCTGATAAATTAGAAGCTACCCCAGGCAATCTAATGACTCCACTAATTAAAGCAGTACAAGAACTAAGTGTTAAAGTTAAAACACTTGAAGCTAAAGTACAAGCTTTAGAAACCAAGTAAATTATATTAATAGAAATTGTTTGTAAGTACACTAACTATATGTTAGTATACTTTATACAGTGTTATTATAGAAAAATATGAATGAACCAATCAAAGTTTTAGTAGCATCTCCCGGATATGACGGTAGATTTGATGTTAGATTTCTTGAAAGTATAACATCTACAATATTTCTAGCCGCACAACATAATATACAAGTTGTACCTGTGTATCTTTGTTTTGATAGTCTTGTACAAAGAGTACGCAACAACTACTTTAGAATTGCTTATAATAACAATTTTGATGTATTATTTTTTATAGATAATGATATTGGTTGGAATCCACAAGATTTTGTCAATTTAGTTTTAAGTGATAAAGATATGATTGGCGGTGGATATAGAAAAAAACATGACAATGAAGAACTATATGCTTTTAAAGTGAATGGTGATAGTGAAGAAACATTTGAAATTGTGCCTGATGAAGCGGGTATATTAGAAGTTTCTGGTCTTGGATGTGGATTTTTAAAACTATCCAAAAAGTGTTTTACTCAGTTATTTGAAACTGAATCAAAATATTATGTTGAATCTGGAAATCTTGTTACAAAAATGGTTTGTGATTGTGTTGTAAATGATCAAAACCACTTTGTATCCGAGGATATTGTTTTGGGATTTAAATGGAAGAATCTTGGCGGTAAAGTGTATGTAGATACAAATATCGAATTGGAACACGTTGGTAACAAACGTTACACAGGCAATGTAAAAACGTGGTTATCTAACTGGAAACAAAAGTTTGATACTGACAAACAATCTAAAACTATATATAATAATAATTTGTCAAACTATATTCAACCAGTAGATATTACAGAAGAATTTAAAGTTTTATAATTATTTATAATCGTACAAAACAACATACTTATTAACATATGGAAGAACAACAAAAACAAATTACATTGGCAGAACTAAATATAGTTCAATTAAAAGCTATAGCTTATGATGAAATCGTTAAACTAAACGTTTCACAAAACAATTTACGAGTTCTTAATCAAGAACTAAGTAATCGCCAACAACAAGGTGTTGAAGGTGCATCTCCAGTTACACAATCACAACAATAATATATTAAAGTTATGGAAAAAAAATTATCAGATTTAACAGTCATCGAACTAAAGAGTCTTGCTTATGATGAACTTGCTCGGGTTGATCAATCTCAATCAAATTTACGAATTCTTAATCAAGAAATTAATAATCGTATTCAACAAGCTCAACAAGCTCAGCAAGCTCAACAAGGATCTTTTACCAATCCATTAAATGTTGACAGTGGTACCGAAGTAACAGTATAACATATGCTATCGCAACCACAAACTGAGTCAGTTGCACTTTAATTTGGTTTAAAATATTGTTTTATGCCAGAACGTATATTTTTTCAGTGTAGTTTGCCCAGAGCAGGCAGTACACTTTTACAAAATGTATTAGCACAAAATCCAGATTTTTATGCTACCCCTACAAGTGGTATCATAGAAATTTTTTTAAATGCTAGAAATATTTATACCAATAACATAGAATTTAAAGCTCAAGATGTTAAAGTAGTGGAACCCGCATTCAAAGCCCTCTGTAAAGGGGGAATGAATGCTTATTTCAATGCAATTACTGATAAAAAATATGTTATTGATAAAAGTAGAGGTTGGAGTGTTACATATGACTTTGTAGATTGGTTTTATCCAGATCCAAAAGTTGTAGTAATGGTACGTGATCTACGATCCATCGTTTCTAGTATGGAAAAAAAGTGGCGCCAACATCAACATATAGATTCAGGTTTACAAAATTGGAATGAATTGCGTAATACCACTGTAGATAAAAGAATTGATTATTATTTGATGCAAGCTCCGCCACTTGCTGTAAGTATGGATGTATTATATGACACAGTTATGCGTAAACTAAGTAAAAAATGTTTATTCATCAAGTTTGAAAATTTTACAAATAATCCACAACGTGAAATGGAACGGGTATATGAATATTTTAATCTTCCATGTTATCAACACGATTTTAATAACATAGAACAACGTACTTTTGAAGATGATAGACTACATCTACCATTTGGAGAACATACAGTGCAAAAAGTTATAAAACCATTGCCACTTGATTATTACGATATTTTAGGCAAACATAACTGTGATAATATCTATAATAAATTTCAATGGTATTTTAAAGCGTTTAATTATGATTATTAATATTTATTAGTAACATAAAGAAAGAAAAATTATATGCAAACCTCAAGTGGATATCCAACAGTACAATTAACAAGCAGTTTACTTCTACAATCTCCAGTATCTGCAAGTTCATTTCAAATTCTTCAAGCAATTGATGATCCAGTCGCCAAAACTGTAAATGCTTTGGTTCAAGTAGGTCCAAAAGGATCAAACAATTGGTATTATGTATGGTCTGGTACTACATATGAAGAAATTGGTGATTGGACTGATGAAGAATTGGCTGCTGCTGTACAATATCAAGTGGTACAACAATATCCATTAAATCCATATATAAGTTAAAATAAGTTGTATAAAACGTTTTGATAGTATATATTATCCTATAAGCACGTGTTGCTTATAGGATTTTTAGTTTATAAAGTTATGAAAAAGAAGTTGAAGGTTTTAATTGGCACTCCATCTTATGATGGCAAACTAGACATCTATTATATTGATAGTCTATTAAACACATTAGCACAAAGTGAACAAAATGGAGTGGAAGTATATCCACTATTCATGTGTTATGATAGTTTGGTACAACGAGCTCGTAACGATCTATTTAAAGCTGCGTATGATTCACAGATGGATGTACTATTCTTTATTGATGGTGACGTAGGATGGGATCCAAAGAATTTCTTTAAACTTCTCAAAAGTGATAAAGATTTAATCGGAGGTAGTTATCGAAAGAAGAATGATAATGAAGAACTATATGTAGTTAAAGCTTTGGATGAAAAAGATAAATCACTTGATCTTACTATTGACAAAGATGGTTTGATGGAAGTAGCTGGATTAGGTTGTGGTTTTATGAAAATCTCACGCAAAGCAATACAGAATTTATGGGACTCTAGTAAAAGATATAAAAGTGAAAAAGGCGATAGTCGAATGGTATTTGAAGTGGTATGTGAAGATAATGACTTGATCAGTGAAGATATCTATATGTGTAAAAAGTGGAGAGACTTGGGTAATAAAGTTTATCTTGATACCCGCGTTACTTGTACACATACTGGTACAAAAACGTTCACAGGTGATGTAAACACTTGGTTACAGAGTTTTATTAATAAACAATCAAATACAGCCCCCCCCGCTATAAAGGGGGATCTATCGAGTTATTTTACTAAGCCCCCCCAGAACATTAGTGATGATGACTTTCGAGTAATTGTATGAACTCATTATACGCAGATGTGATACTATTCGATAATATTGGAATGGTATATAATGGCAATACACTTCACACAGAAGGTATGGGTGGTAGCGAATTTCAAGCTATTTTGTTACTTGAAGAATTAGCTAAAATGGGTAAAAGTGTTATTTGTTTGAATAACACCAAAGAACAATTGAAGATTAATAATGTTATGTATTTACCGCACACAAATATTAATCAATATGAGTTCAAATGTAAAAACCTAATAATTCATCGTAGCAGTGATATACCCAAAATAGCACATAGAAAAGCATTTTTATGGGTAACAGATCTAAATGGTCCTCATAACCTAAAATTCTATAACTTATTTGAACAAAATAAACTGGAACTGATTTGCTTAAGTGAATTTCAAGCGTCATTGTTTCCATCAACCTGGACAAAACATGTAATTTACTTTATGATTCCAGAGTGGGTATATGATTATGAAATACCCAAAGAAAAATCTGGGTATGTATATGCTAGCAGTCTAATGAAAGGTTATGGAGGTACTTTGGAGTATTGGAAATATCTAAAGAGTCAAAACCTTTTAAATGGTAAACAGTTAAATGTTTGTTTGCCTGGCTATGACAACCCTTCATCCGACATCAGTATGCCTATATATGATATAAATTATTTGAATACACTACCTTTTAAAGAGGTAGTCTCTACCATAGCCAAGTGTGAGGGTATGTTTTATGTCAATATTATGCCTGAGACGTTTGGAATAAGTGTGGTTTTAGCTGAAATCCTCCAAACTACCCCATACGTGCTAGGTTTGAATGGGTTGGGTTCTTTAAGAGAAGTATTAAATGGATCAACAATAACCACAGATATGAAAACATTTGTTGACTACTTCAAAAAAGAAAAACCACAACCAACTAAACCTAGACAATTCAAATCCGAAATGGTTATGAAACGGTGGAAAAAGATATTAGCTAATTAAGGACGGATAAACAACAAATTCTCATATGTAATTTGTTGACCATCAGTTACACCTTCAATACAACTGACGTAATCGAATTTAAGTTCTTTGGTTAGAACATTCATTACGTCCTCTTTTTTGCATCCACCAATGTTAATATCAATCAAAGCAACTTCACAAATGACCACTTTAGCTTTACTAAATGTATCTATACCGCCACGTATGATATCTAGTTCACTGCCTTGAGTATCTATTTTGATAAGATCATATGTACCCGTCACTACATCATCAAGTTTATAGACAGGCCGAGTTTCAGTTATAAGTGTATCACCTTCGTAGACAGGATTTATTTCTTTGTAGATACTGTTACCACTACAAAGTGGATGCCATTTGGTTTTATAAAATGATGTTGTACCATTTTCTTTACCCAACAACTTGATCTGATAATTGTAGTTTTTTGATTTGTAGACTGGTTCACAGTCACCATTACCTTCAATTAGAAGAATATCTGACGTAGGCCAAAATTGCCTAAATACATCGGCAGTTTGACAAACACTGGCGCCTATGTCCAATATTCTTCTTGGAGTAAATCCACTGTTATTTAACAACTTACACGTATCTTCAAAGAAATCATATGTGTAATCGTCTAGTGTATTTATTTTCATATTGGATCGCCGTATATATTAAATCCTTTGGGAGTAGGAGGTATAACTTCTTCTTCTATTGTTTTAATAACATACAGTTTACTATCTATAGGAGCCAATCTATATTCACATTTTTGTTTGGTTTCCATAAAATAAGCTTCCAACGTTTCGGTTAAACTATTATGTATAATTTTACGACTATCAGCACGTAGTGTCCATCTGTCGCCAGGTGGTACTCTGGTAGCAACCAATTCGTTGTGTTCTGTAATTTTAGTAGACATAATTATGCAAATTTTTCAATGGTATCTGAAACTTCTCCCAGATCTTTAGGATAACTATCTGAAAGTGGATGATTCAGTGTTTTTATTAAACGCTTTTTCTCACGTTTATCACACAGAAAATATATATAACGAAACTTACGCCGATTTATTTGTTTTCTCCAAAAAGGTCTTTTTAATGTTTCCTCAACATATTTTGGATCTCTGCTACCCCCGAGCATTGCTCCAATTGACCTAGCATGTTTCCACTGACAATTAGGTGGTTCTTCAAACGCATACACATAATCAGTGCCATCTCCTGTAGATTTAATAAACTGATACTTCCAGTTGGTTGCTTGATAAATCCTACCAGTGTGACCCGCACCAGGATCCGCATAACTGATCAATACTTTTAAATTGGGTTCATTATTTTTGAACCAATCAAAGCTTTGTGCAATAGCCCAACTTTCAATATTTTTGCCGTGGTTATCTTCAATCCATAAACGAGTTAGTTCCAATACATTATTGGTTTCTAATTCATCTGAAATACTCTTAACTACATTCATACCAGTTGGATGACCATAAACCAATGTTCCAATCAATTCATCTTGGTTGGTAGTCATAAACGCAGATTCAGGACCTTTTTTGAAAATGCCTAATGCAATATAACACATCGTCCACCGATGAGTATAATGATTGGTTACAATCAATTTCTTCGCTACATCTTTATCAATAGGCTGGATAAAGTACTGTGTTGTATCTACATATTCAGATGTCATAACATTTTATAAAAATTCTTATTCAATAGTTTAAGTGTATAGTCTTCAATTTCACGTGGTTCCCACTTAATAGCAGTCAAGAATTCATTAAATTTATCACTATTTAGTGTGGATGTCAATAGACTAATATCAGTATCGTCATCAATACCAATACCATATGCATGATTTGTAATAGCATATTCACCTTTGATATCATTGATAGCATCCCAAACTTTTTGACCATTTGAAATAATTACCTTTTTATTATAACGATGTCCCTTATCTGGATCAGATGAATAAACATAACCAACATCATTTCTGGAAATAGAATTAATACATGGATACATATGAGTTTTAGTTTTATCCACACTCATATAATTTCTACGGGGATCACAATCATCACTTGCATAAACTGTGACCCTACTATTATTATCATGAGTAAACAAACTATTGATCTTGTCAATATCAAAGTTTGGCAGAATAAACATATCAGTCAAGTTATAATAACCCTCGACCAATTTACAATCTTTAACCAAAGTATTAACGGTAGGTTTATTGTTAATAACATGAACAATATCATGTCGCAAACCAAAATCTACCCATCCATCCATTTCAATGTTACTGATATTATATTTACGAAGAAAAGTAAACATATTATTGGTAACACGTTTGATCTTCATCTTAACATCAGGCTTCAAACGCCAATTAGGATTGATAAGATGAATTGTATGACCATCATTAACGCAAAGACTCATTGCATGTTCTACATAAATAGGCCAAAGTCGTTTACGAGTGCCTCTAGGAGGTACACATACAACACGATCATATTTAATTGATGAATTGGTCAAATTGATTTTATCCAAATCAACTTCTTTTACATTGAGATCAATCTTTGTGGTATTATACAATCCCTTCTTGGTAATATTAGCCCCAGATAAAGTATATGTGAACGCATATACCTGATTTTGTAAAATATGATTCAATCGAAGTTCATCATTTGGTTGCCATATCTTCATCTTTTCGTTGTTAAAAAGACGAATCGCAATCATCATGGATACAATTCCATTATTACTGGCAATCTCCAAAAACTTCAGATTAGGATTAGACCAATCTTGTTCGGGAAAACAATTTAGAATTTTCTTGGCTAATTCCATCGAAATAAACAACTCACTTTTGCTTGGAGAGTTCAAATGTGAGATCAACTTGACATTCTTTTCAAGATAACTAACTATGTTCATATTATTCAACTTCCTTCTTGTAGAAAATAAAACCACGAATTGCGTTGTCTAATACTTTATCAGAAATAAACCTTTTGTCAAGCAAATCTTTAAAAATATTAAATTCAACTCCAACTTGGGTTTCAAACAAGTTTTTTTCCATCGTCGTTTCCAAATCACGAACGCATCCATAATCAACGTCACTAGCATACAAAAAGTTAGGAATACGTGATGTAATCGCTCGAATCTTTTCGCTAATAATCTTGTCGATCTTTTTGCTTGACTTTTTAAATCCCTTGGGTCCAAGAATAAAAGTTTTACCCTTTTTAATATTGGTAACATTAATTCCCGCACTAAATCCTGTTGTGAAAGATCCATTGAAATTAGACAACAAATCTGCAATGTAGTCTTCATTACCATAAATCTCATTACCCACAATAAAGTCTGAATTGAACTTACCTGTTACAATCGCTGGATCAAAAGACTTACGATACAACTGTACAAATTCATCATGAGACAATTCAGTCAGTAAGTTCTGACTCATAGACAAAAACTTACAAGTATCAAATACCTGTTTAATAGCAGTAGTATCATTTACGCCTGGCGAACATAGTTTAGCATATTCAACCATACAACGAATTTCACGATTTGGAGAAAATTCTACAACCAATACATCTTCCTTTTTACCCTCTGGATACGGAGATTGTGGACGAAAAATAACCTGAAGATACGTTTCAATTTCCTGAGTGTCACTCAACATAAAAACACTAGTCCACGGCTTAACAGTAACTCCGGTGTTACACTTGCCACAGCTAATAGTAATAGTGCGACTATAAGTCTTAGTAGCATCAATTACATTTTGAAGCGTATTGACTCCTTCACCTTCATTGTTTGCATATGCAGGCACAATCTTGAAATTTTTGAAGTACCAATGAGACTCCAAAGCATTCTTCATAGCCTTACAAATCGCAACAGATCGAGGCATATACCAAAACGTATGATTCAACTTGTCACACCAATAATTGTGATTAAATGGAGACTGACAAATACGAGCATCTTCAGATGCTAGATTGTCCAACCATCGAATAACCGAAGACTTATGTACAAAATCTCCTGTGGTTTCATCTGTAGTGAAAAACTTGGTAAAAGAAAAACCCTCTTCCTTAGAATAATTCTTGAAATAATAATCCATTACTTCTTGAGTAGGTTCAAGACGCATGAATGTGAGAGGAGCCAACCAACGATAATTCTCAGTAGCCCACTTGGTATCCTTTTCCCTGTTACGTTCTACTTGCTCGTTGAAATACGACCAAACATACATATTTTCATCACTAAACATGCCAGACATTAGAATTTCAATGGGAGTACCACTGATCCAAAGTTCATCAGTATGCTTAATATTAGATACAATGTCACGAGCAAGAGGCTTGTTGATTCCATAATGGACTTCATCAAGAATAACCATGTCATAATTCAATGACAAAAGGTACTTCCACTTCTTCTTTACACTGCCATCCAGATTTGTTCCCAAAATATCTTGCATAGACGCAAAGATGATATAAGTCTTGTTATCATCAAACTTGATTTCATCCTTGATGTTCAAAGCATCGATATAGACATAACCAAATTTTTGGTCATCAGCGTCATCCTTCCAAGAGCTTTTTACCTCTACCCTATAAGAAAGTACCAAGTTAAGCTTGGAATTTAAATTCTTGATAGATTGATAGGTAGTTTGAACTTTACCAAAACGCATCTTAGCCGCCAACAAAAATCGAGAAACATCGTTGGTTGACTTGGAAAAATACGAAGTAATATTATTAGCCGCATTAATTTGCTCATCACGAAGAGTGTGATTATAGCTAAAAACCTTGCCGTGAATCTTATAATTATAAGCCTTGCGAATATTTTCCAACGAACAATTGTCCATCCAATCATCGCCAGACGCTTCCTTTTTCTTACGATAAGTAGCCCCAAACTTTTCGTTTAGTACACGGTGAATCTGATTGTCTGAAAACTTATCAGGCAACAGAATCTCCGCAGCAATCTTAGCTTTGTAAGGCATCGCAGCCTTTTGATTTCCGATACGTTTCTCAACGGTTGAAACTGTATCGCCAATCTTCCATGTAGTACACTTATTGAATTCACCAAACAATTCAGTGAACGTGTAAACATAGTGTTTAAATACTGCTGGCTTGCCATTTGTATAATCCCAGATTTGATGTTTGTTGGTCATAAATTAAATGTGTTAACCTATCTTTAATAGATTACCACGACTTTTAAAAAAAGTCAACAGTTTTTTATATTTATTTAGCGGTTAATTATGATCCGAATCTATTCTAAAGATGCTTTGAAAGTCAATTTAGAAGAGGAAAAAGCTTGTAGCAAACTTGTTACAAGCGGTTCAATCTATACACTTTATGTTGAATGCTGTGACATACGACGTAAGATAAAAAATAGAGTGTTTATCGTTAAAGATAACGGTAAATGTGTTGGTTGGGCAATAATTAAAGAACGTAAATCATCCAGAAAGACAAATTTTAAGTTTGAATTTATGGTGTATATACGCCGTAAATATAGAAGACAAGGAATTGGTACAAAGTTATATAAAAGAGCCACTAAATTCTTTAAGCTTAAAGATAAAGAAATTAAAATTTACATGACCACCAATTATAACTCTAAATTCTTTGACAAAGTTAGGACGGTTTAACAAAAAATATCTTGTGCATACCAGTCATATAAAAGGTATTCAAATCCATATTCAATGATTTACATTCCAATTCTCCCGGCCAAAAACCAGTCCATCTAGCAAATTGTTTATCGTGGTTAATACATTCACATCCTAATTTTTGACCACCACATTCACTACATCTTTCAATGTCACACTTTTTCTTGTGTATTTTACCCGCAACAACTTTACAACTAAAACAATTGTCTAGTTCTACTGTCTGACATACTGGAGTTTGTTTCTTTTTCATATATTAAGAACAATGACCTTTTTTATTATCTGCTGTAAAAGTATTAAGACAGTAATTGTCTGAACGTATATCACGCAATCCGTACAATTGTCTATACATATCGTATACAATGACATCCAAATCTTTAACTATCATAGGAATACTTTTGGTCTTATCTACTTCTTGCATTTTTAAACAATATTTTTTGATAATAGAATCAATTTGTAAATCAACAATTTGTTCTTTCATCAATTTTTAGTAGTTTTAATAATATCACCGTCGATAGTGTAATATGCTCTATAATAATTAGTGTAAATGATATACACATTATTAGTTGACTGTTCAATCATACTATAAGTAATATACTTATTATTAATGGCACGCACCGTACTACACTTGGGTAGTGTTTCCAATGCTCTATTATAACTATATCTTAGATACATTCCACTAGTACATCCAGTAAACAACAATGTTGCAATCAATAAACTTTTCATATTTTTTATAAAGAGTCAATATTTAATCGATTTTTATTGACAAGTATTCCTAATCCGTGACTTTCTGAATAATTAAACCATGCTAAATCATATTTTTGTGATAGATCGTGACAAACTTTGTTAATTTCTGAGAATGTTATTGTGTCGTGGAAAATAACAACATCGGAATGTTGAATAGACCAGTCTCCACATTCAAATGTTTCATTATATGTATGTACTATGTCAATGTGAATTAGATCATATCTATTCGCATCGTTTTTAATGAAATTTTCATAATCAGATTCAATCAATACGACATTTGGATGATTTATCAGATTATTTTTTGTTTGTTCAAAATGATTTGTTTTTTTACCTGAATGTACATCTCCGATAAATGTATCTACACCAATAACTTTTGTGAAATAATTAGCCAATGTAGATGTTGAGTATCCATATTCAACTCCAAATTCTAATGCAGTTTGTGGATTGATATTGAATGTTACTATAATATCCTTTATTATAGTTGGAATATCACCCCAAGCACTAATTACGTTTACTATTTTCGGAGTGTCTCTTATTTTTGGCACGTAATTGATGTAACTGTTAAATTCTTTCATATTTCACTCTGATAATTCACGTTCTTCTACTGAATAATTATGACTGTCTTTGTACATATCACGATATTTTTCAGCATTTTCTTTCTTGAGATACACCTTTTCAATTGCCAAATCATTGCCTCTATATGACATGATTAGATACACCTTGATCTTAGGTGGTTCTACTGTCATAGCAGTCAACAGAATTGCTGCAAGACTACCCAACATAATTTTATTAAAACGGCTCATATTGATCTAATTTTGATTGACATCTTTCCAATTTGCTTTTATATTTTTGAATTGTAATATAGTCTTCATCACCATATTCATTCATCAATAACATTTGTACACCAAATCGGTCCACTTCATCACATAGATAACGAATATCTTCACACAACTTGGGATCAAGTGTAGTGTTACAATTGTTTTGTGTAAATTCTCGTAGTCTATTAACTACTTCTTTGTTAGTCTTCATTTGTTGAATAAATTATTTTTTCTACTACAATACCTTTCTTAGATGACTTGGGGCCATATAATGCTCCATATTGGTTTCTGCTATTGATGTAAGTGATTAAATCTTTCTTGATAACTTCCGCATCAAGATCATCAAAAGTTGCGGGTAGATTAACTTTCAAATAGTATTTTGGTTTGCTCATAATTTTACCAGTGATGTATAATGTTTACGATAACAAAAGCGCATGTAATAAAGTTTACCAGAACAATGGTGAACCTCAAGATAAAACTAGCAAGAGCATAATTTACAGGCAATACAGGCACATCAGGCTTGCATTCATCTGTAACACCTACACGGTGGTCAATAGTTCTTGCTAGTGTCAAGAAAAATTTATTAGTCGTCATTTTCGTTAGTAAGAATAAAAAATCCGTTTATAATTAAAATTAATCCTACAATACACAATCCATAATATACTGTATCCATATTCATATAATGAGAAATCTTACAATTTGTAAATCACCATACTCATTCTTTGTTTCAAGAATTACATCAGGATGTGGACGGTCACAGCTAAGATATACCTTAGCATTAGGAATATTCAATTCCTTAATCATTTTCTTTTCCACAGCGTTTTTAACCCAATCAATAATATCTTTTGTTTGTACATTAGCCATAATTTTAATTTCCCATCCAATTACTTACATTCTCAGGTCCATTTTGCGCATGAATACCCAAATACTTTACCTTGGTTAAGTTCATAGGCATCTTGATACGTTTCCAATCCCATAATGATGGCAAATCACTGTCATCATCCGATTCCCATTCAATGTCCAATATAATTCTAGCAGTTTTTGTTTTTGTTTCATTCATAATTTTCACGGTCAATGTTCACGACATACGGGAATCTGGGCAGTTCATCACCTGGTGTAAGATTAAAATACTTCACTGTAGCACTCTTTCCAATGTACTTGTCCTTATTCTTCAATAGTTCTTTTAGGTATTCCCGTGTTCCTTTGATATTACTATGAAACTCAATATCCTTATGATTCTTGAATACCATATGTCCAGCCATACCACTC
>Ga0164294_10003716_pt1 | contig 13545 bp, 9 predicted proteins | sample GEODES005metaG_FD_111479 | JGI IMG/M metagenome (GOLD analysis project Ga0164294, IMG submission 111479) | Oligotrophic lake water microbial communities from Sparkling Lake, Wisconsin, USA - GEODES005 metaG | ecosystem: Environmental > Aquatic > Freshwater > Lake | place: USA: Sparkling Lake... | reverse complement strand
AAGACCTTAAAGTCATAAGGAATGAGAGCACCTGTGGCATCGGTGTATCCCTTATTAGTTTTGCAATCATTTAATACTTTTACAAGCTCTTTCTGTGCAGCAGATGCAGCAGCCGCTGATGAATAGCGCACTACTTCTGAAGAAAGAAAGGCGAAGGTGCTGCCTACTTTTGTGGCAGCAACTTGTCTGCGCTCTATGCGCTCTTTTTCAGAGGGATAGATACCATTACACAAATCTAAAGATGGATCATCAAGTTTCGTTCCACCACCCATAGGCAGCACAGTCCACTCTTGACTGAAATCACTGGCTCGGAAACCATATTTAGCCATTACCGTTTGCTTGCTATCACTGAGCGATGGATCACTTATCTCAGGGCTTCTATCAAACTCTTTATAAGTTCCTATTGTGCTTGTGAAAGAAGATAAGCCAATGAGAACAAAGTTAGATCCGCTAATTCTCACAACCTTCTTAGAAACGCCGGTATCAATGCTCGCTCCCACGCGCAGCTTTGCCACCTTACTATCTGCAATAGTTGCAATGGTTTTATTACCAATAGCAACAGTTGCTGCACCTGTTCCAACTAAAACATTGTTCTTACCCGCAACACTTATTGATGCTGTGCACTTACCGGTGCATTTAATAGCACCTATGCCAAAAGCGGCTCCAGCTGCACTCCATTTGCCTGTCTTTGAGCTCTTGTCGGCACTCACCAATGTGCCACTAATGCTCACATCCCCGCGCATGCCGTTACCGATGCAATCAAATACTTGAGCAGTTCCAGCCAAAGTTGCTCCTACGGTAACTTTAAATACTGGTGCATTTTTAACAGATGAAGATTGAATAATCAAGCCATCTTCATCCACGATATTTACTTGGCAAATACCGCTTCCAGCATCCGTAGCACCTTTCCATAGCAGTGAAAGTTCATTGCCACTGACTGCATTTAGTACAAAGTCATTAGTCACAACTGGGTCGGCACGGTCAATCACTACTTTCATAGTTGGCGACCACTCGCTCTTGTTTCCTAAGATATCGATAGAACGTAGTGCAAAATTATAAGAGCCTTCTGGTAAATCACGTAAGTAAAGAGTCTTAGGTGCAATGAATGGATTTAAATATGTTGGCACCCACCCATCAATATCTGAAGCCTTAACGCTTTGTACTGCGCCATCAATTTGAGCTTCAAAGCCTGTAATTGCTGTGTCGGCATCTTCATAGCCAGCTTTAATGATTGTCATATTCGGTGAACGCCACTGATCAACAGGAACTACTGGTGGCACCGCAGGTGCCATGTTGTCTATCTTTTTCTTAATTGTTACAACTGCCCCAGTTTCAGACGCAACTGCGCTAAAGGAAACATTGCCCGAGTAAGTAGTTGCAGTGAGCGCTGTCATTGACCCACCAACAGAGCGAGAATCACGGTATTGATATGTATCTAAATTGAGCATCCACACATCTATACCCAGCACTGCGCCAAACTCAGCTGCAGCAGCATCTTCTGGATTAGGAGAGACAACTGAAGAGATTGGTGGTGGATCAAGGCGATAGATAGCAAGTCCTGGCTTGTAACCAGCACCATCTAGCTTTCTGCGATATTCAACCCAATATGCAGCTTTGCCATCTCTCATGTAGATAGCTCTAATTCCATTTGCAAAATCACTTGGTGCAAGATTTACAACCTCTGATTGCCAGACTTGTTTAATCTGCGAATCATCTAAATATCCCATCCGCCACTGGTGATAGGTACTTAGGGGGGTCGAGACATCAATATTGCCCATCACATCGATGGTGCCACCGTATTCAACAGCCTTGCAGGTATCGGACCATGGACCATCATTTGCTGCGTTATCACAACGTAAAAAGTTGCTGTGTCCTAATCCAAAAGTGTGTCCAAGTTCATGAGAGATCACATAACTGGATGCTGAATCATGCAGTACTACAGTTCCTGAAACACTCCTTGGCCCACCCAACTGCGCTCTGCCTGACCACACACAATTAGCCTTAGGAGAAATGACCACTAAATATCTCTTTGAGTAATCACTAATACCTAAGCGCTTATATGCCTCAGGCCGAATGGATGAAAGAAACTCTGATGCTGCAAAGCCAGAACAAGCCATCTTAGATATCAAAGAAATTGGCTCAGGCAATACTCTCCCAGTCGTAAATGAGATTGTTCTATCTTTAGTATCACCATAGAGAGTGGTGAATTTTCTCCAGTCAGCATTAACATCACTATCAATGACCTTAGCCACTGCATTAACATCACCAGCAGGTGCCCCAGCACCAGCCCATGTCACTGCCACAACATCAATAACGCGCTCATCAACAGCAAGTGCAGGAGAGAGCCCCAAACCCACAAAGCCAAAAAGAATGGCTGTAAATAAGGAGAGGCGCTTTTTCACAAGGGACACTTTAGATGCTCCAGGCAGTATCTTCAGGTCGAGCAATAACAAAGACTTGCGCCAAACAAAAGGGCTGCCCAGTCGGTGCCAGCCGATGAGTGCTTATAGATGCGCGTTGGCTTGGTCATGGCACCCATTAGACCTTAGAACACTGAGAACTAACTGAGAGACGGCGGTGTGCCCGCCTTGTTTAAGGCTTCGTGCCTGCAACCCACATATTCCCTAGGGGGACAACAACTTTTATCTTGCTGAGCAAGGTTCCAATTGAACTCTCAAGAACCCTCTTTCGGAATGTTCGTGAGATTGGAATCAGGTGAAGAATATATGCTAGTGAATAGTGATTGTTGTAAGCGCCTGATTTAACATCTATAAAGCCAACCTTTTTAAAGAGAGCTTCGCCCGATTTACGTGTGTATAGGTGAGTGTGCTCCACGTCAATAATTGGTGAACGCTCTTTCATTAACTTTGCCGACCACGAACGCTCGTTATGGACAGCCACAATGAATACTCCCCCCGAAGCTAAAGCTTCGTAGCAATCTTTAAGGGTTCCAACAGGATCAGGCAAATGATCAAGAGTGTGAAACATCGTTCCAACTTCAAATGAGTTAGGTGTAAGAACACCTGACTTCATCATGCTTGCAATCATCGCAGGCTTAATATCAGCACGAGCCGCATTGATTGCCTCTGTACTTGGCTCTACGCCTGCAACGGAGAGAAAACCGCCATCTTTTGCCGCTTCAAGAAAGAAACCGTTTCCGCCGCCTACTTCAAAAATAGATTTCTTCAATTTCTTTCCAGATAAGGCCTTCATCACCAAATCAAAATAGGTCCGCTTCAAACCATCTACTTCCGTGGAATAGTCAAAAGTTGATTCTACGTAGAGTTTTTCTAAATCAACGTCCAAAACTGGATCTGAGCGAAGTAGCGTGCAACTATTGCAACGCACCCACTGATAGTGACGGCGGTCTGGCAATCGTCGTGCAGAAAAGACTTCAGTAGAAAAACTTGTATCATCGACGTTTGAGGGATAAACAGGGATTGCATTACCCAAGGTCTCACATATAGGACACTTTGTTGCGATTTCCATGGCTCAGTTTTCCTTTACTTAGTTACTTTGACGGCGAAATGACCACTGCGCACACCGGGGACATCTTGTTGGATATAGACATTGCACAGAGTCTTACCCTCGAATTGGAAGAGATTAGCCCCTTCATCACTTACAACTAAAACATCTGGATTCAATTTAAAAATGTAGTCGCAAGAAACTTGTGCCGTTTGTTGACTCATGAATAAGTCAAACGGTGAATTTAAGATGGATACAGACGTCACGCCAGACTCCTTTTCCACGTAATTTGATGAAGCCCCGAAGAATCCGATTGAAAGTCCATTATCTTTGGCATATTTTGCTGCAGCAATCGCATCGGTTGTAGTGGCCAAAATTGTAGGCTTTGGCCAACGTGGCGCTGTTTTCGCCTCATCTATTCGTTTCATTTCAATGGATGGGTTTGGCGTCAGAATTAGGGTTGCAAATGGCAAAGAAATAATCAGCAGTAAAGGCAGAACCCAAGCAAAATTCCCACTCTTAATTGACTTAGTTGAGTAGAAGAAGGTATTACTTGATGTCGAGACAATGGCATTTTTCATGCTATCAGTAATCAAAATACCAACTAGAGCGGCAACTGAGATACTCAAAGGCAAGAAGAGAACTTGCATCTGCCCTGATGCATAGGATCTATTGAGGTAATAAGTAAATCCGAGCAATGACCAAAGACCAAAAATGAATCCGATTAGGCTGCTGAGTGATACTCCAGCTGTGTCAATAGAAGATTTCTTTGATTTGTAAACATAGATTCCATGAACGACAACGAGCATAACTAAAAGTGGAAGTATGTAGAGAACTGGTCCTGGTGTACGCATTCTTTCAGCGCCAAAACCGGAACCGAATTGGCGTGCAAAAAAGAGGAAGAAATCAAAGTTTACGGATTTGCCTGCAAGAGATGCAATCGCTGGGTATAGAGCAAAACCAGGTATGTAGGCCATAAGTGAGAATAATGTCAATCTAAATTCAATCAACTTAGATGAGCCGGCAAAGGCGATTACTAAAAATGCTGTTACTACTGCTGCAATTCCGAAATCTTGAGACTGCCATGTGACAATTCCTGCGGTGAATCCAAAGGATAGAAATCCAATCAACTTCACTGATTGCTTTGATGCCGAGGTTTTGCGTAATAAGAGAATCAATAAGCCCAAGAGTGCCATTCCAGGAAAAATTCGTATCGATAACCCGGAAAGCAGGGCCGCGATAGATCCCAAGTAACCCTCACGATTTGGAAACTGTGTCAGACCAGTGAAAGGCACTACTAATCCTACGGCTAAGAATAGAGAGCGACGTCCTATCGCTATCCAAGCTAAGAAAATCCCCAGAGCTATAGTCAGCAGTGTCAAAATAGTTAAGCCGATAAATGCGAGATTTGAAAGTTGGCTTGCTGACATTGAAGCTGCGAATGGATTCAATAAAAAGCCATAAAAGCTTTGATATTGAGGGATAAAATCTGAATACGGCCAATGACCAACTGCGGGTGCCAGTAATTCATTAATTACATATTCGGAGTGATCAGCGTCAATTACAGTTCCTGCGCTTTGCCAAAAACTTGGAATTACGAGAACCATATTGATCATGAATAAAGCCGAGAGAATAACTCTCCATACAAGTTTGAGTGAGCGCCATTCTATAATTCTGAAAGCAAATGGCATTATGAAAAGGCAAAGAATTAGAACATACGGGCCAAAACCAAGCCATAGTCGATTAGAGAGAACTACCCCATTAATTGGCGCATGTTGTTCAATGCCGGCTATCCCAATTGACCCCATTAAGAAAGCAAGTGGACCGTATATCAACTTGCCTGATGCTTTAGCTGATTTAGAAAAGCCCAAAAGTAGGAAAAGCCCTGCAATCAAAATTGCAATTAAATAAATGGCTTTGTCTGGTCCTTCGCTTTGTGCAGAACCACGCAAGAGTTGGACTAAAAATATTATTGAGCCTGTAATTGCGAATGCTGTGATGCCAAGGGCAATAGGTGCGGGGAATGTATCTGCGTTCTGAATAGGTGCCCGGTATTTTTGGTGCTTAGCCATTTTTCTCCTTGAAATTGATCCGCTCTATCTCAAACATTGGGGGAGTTCGCCGAACCTGCCCGTGAATACTTAAGATGTACTCACCTATCAAACCTAGGAATAGAAGTTGAACTCCGCCTAGCAAGAAAATACCCACGATAATCGTAGGAATACCAACTGGTGCAGTTCCATCTGAGATCAAGACCATAACTGCTGTGAAGATTGCATAAGTAAATCCCAAGAAGGATAGGAGAAAGCCGCCAAGTAGAGCTAGGCGCGCAGGTACTCGTGAGGTTGATACGAAACCATTAATTGCTTGATCGATGAGTGAGATAAAGCTGTTCTTTGACTTACCACGTTCTCGTCGTACCCAGGTATATGGCACTGATGCGCTTTTAACACCGGTTTGCGCAATTAAGCCACGAATGTATGGATATTGATCATCTACAACCAAGATTGAGTCAATAACTTTCTTATCTGCAAGTAAGAACTCGCCAGAGTTAAGCGGAATTACAGCAGAAGCAAACTTTTTGATAATTCGATAGTAGAGACCGCGTGCCATACGCATGATGATTGATTCTTCACGGTTGGCACGGACACCGTAAGTCACCAAAAAGCCTTGTTCCCAATGCTTAACTAATTCTGGAATTACAGAAGGTGGATCTTGTAAATCAGCAGGCAGTAATGGCACTACAGCATCACCTGTTGCACTTTTCATTGCATTCCACATATTTCTAAAAGGTCCTACGTTGCGACTATTAGAAATTACCTTTATGTGATCATCTTTAGCTGCTAATTCACGTAGCTTTTCAAGGGTTGAATCAGTTGAAGCATTATCAGCAAAGATATGTTCATAGTCATAGCCAGAAAGCTTTTCTTGCATAACTTTCTTTAGCTCTTGGGCACAGATCTCTACGTTTACTTCTTCGTTATAGCAAGGAGTAATTATTGAAAGTTTCTTCATTATTTGGCCTCAAAAAAGCTGTTAATTTGCTGATCTAAAGCCAACAAAGGAGTCGAAGACATTGATTCTCTCTCCCATTCAATAGTCCAGGCGATGGCCTCTTGCGCTTCAAACCTATTGCGCCAGCCTAACTCCTTGGTTGCCAAATCTGAGGAAAGCCATAACAGACCTGACTCTGGAACTGCTGTTGGATCCACTTTTATTTCAATACCCAAGCTTTCAGGCCATTGAGAACAGGCATAAGTGGCCATTTCTTGAACGGTTAACTTTGATTCTTCTCCTGGTCCAAAGTTGTAGGCAGGCGAAATCTTTTTACCCTCCATTAGATTCACACCAATAGTTAGATACCCATTAAGCGGATCTAAAACATGCTGCCAAGGACGGATTGACTCAGGGTTACGAATAAGTGTTTTACTCTTTGCGTGAAAACCCCTAATCAAATCTGGGATTAATCGATCTCCTGCTGTGTCACCACCACCAATGACATTTCCTGCTCTAGCGGAACAAATTGATACTTTTTTATCTGACTGACTAGCTAATGTCTGCCAGGCAGATACAACCATCTCAGTTCCAGCTTTGCTTGCACTATATGGATCTTTACCACCTAGAGGTTCATCCTCTGCATAACCTTCTAGTTTTTCCACATTTCTATAAACTTTATCAGTGGTAATAACTACAACCCAATTTGTAGCATTGCTACTAACTACTGAATTAAGGACATGCGCCGTGCCCATTACGTTTGTATCAAAAGTTTCAATCGGCTCTCTATATGAGCGTCTTACCAGTGGTTGCGCTGCAAGGTGAAAAATCCCATCAAATGAATGGCTTTTAAAGTAGTTCTCTACTGCAGCTCTATCGCGGATATCTAAGATTGAGCTTTCCTTAATTCCTAAGCTCTCAATCTTTGTAAAAAGAGAGTCTTTCTCAGCCTCTAGGGATAAGCCATAAACCTGAGCTCCTGCTAAAACCAAAATACGAGAAAGCCATGCCCCTTTAAAACCAGTGTGTCCAGTGATCAGTATTTTCTTACCTGAATACTTTGCTAGCAAGCTATTCATGGGACTAGCTCACCAAATTTTCCAAGGCGCCTTATTGCTGTCCCATAGTTCATTGAGCTCTTGTGATTCACGGTATGTATCCATTGGCTGCCAAAAACCCTCATGCTTATAGGACTTTAATTCACCATTTCTAGCCAACTTCTCAAGTGGCTCCTTCTCTAGAACGCATTCGGAGTCAAGGTATTTGAAAATCCCTGGCTCAAAAATGAAGTAGCCGCCATTAACCCATTTTTCAGCGCGTGGCTTTTCTGCAAACTCTGTCACAGTGTTGTTTTCATCTATCTGCATCGCTCCAAAGCGATTAGTTGGGCGTACCGCTGTAACTGATGCAGTTTTGCCATGAGAATCATGAAATTTCCTTAGAGCTTTAAGATCAATATCTGCAACACCATCACCATATGTGCACAGGAATTTTTCGCCCTTTACGTACTCTTCAATTCTCTTTATTCGCCCACCGGTCATAGTAGTTAAGCCAGTGTTAGCCAAAGTCACGGTCCAGTTTTCAGCGCTTGCCTTACTGTGTTGAACGGTACCTTCGTTATCACCCAATTTAACGGTGATGTCGTTTGTGCGAGCTTCATAGTTCATGAAGAAATCTTTTATGTAATCACCTTTATAACCTAAGCAGATTACAAACTCATTGATTCCTTGAGTTGAGAGGGTTTTCATGATGTGCCACAAAATGGGGCGGCCACCGATTTCAACCATCGGCTTTGGACGAAATTCTGTCTCCTCACGAAGACGTGTACCCATGCCACCTGCAAGAATTACCGCTTTCACGGTTTCCCCCTTTGTAAGTCCGGCCTTAAGTCTATCTGCAGTATGCGCCCAAGGCCGCAAAACAAGTATTCTCGGCTGGTTGTTACTATCCTTAGTCACGTTCACACAAGAGAGAAGGGGTGTTCTGCAAGTGTCACACAACAAAGCCCCCTACTCCGATGCTGCAGAGTTAGCTCTAGCTGCTCGCCATGAAATTATTTCAATGACTAGTGTGGCCAAAGCCTCCCATGTGGCTTCAGCCCTTTCTGTTATAGATGTTTTAAGTGTTTTATATACAGGCTCGGCAAATATTTCAGTGTCCAATATGGATAACCCTGATCGAGACATAGTTATTTTATCTAAGGGTCACTCAGCATCTGCCCTTTACTCAGTTCTAGCTCTCCAAGGCTTCTTCCCAAAAGAATGGCTAGCGCAATACTGCAATAACGATGCCCCACTGGGTGGACATGTGACTTCCAAGGGAGTTCCAGGCGTTGAACTCTCTACAGGATCTTTGGGCCATGGCTTGCCCTACGGTTTAGGAATTGCCATGTCGCGCAAGAAACATAGTGCTAAGGGTCGAGTATTTGTCGTTATGTCAGATGGTGAATGTGATGAAGGAACAACTTGGGAATCAGCCATGATTGCAAACCATCACAACCTAGATAATTTGGTTGTCATCGTCGATCGCAACAAAATTCAATCTCTCACCTTTACCGAGGACACGTTAAAGCTAGAACCCTTTGCCGACAAATGGATCGCCTTCGGCTGGCAGACTGAAACCCTAGATGGTCACGATTACTCATTACTAGCCAAATCAATAGCTTCACAAACCCACCCTAAGTGCATCATTGCAGATACCACTAAAGGCAAAGGTGTTGACTTTATGGAAAACAGCGTCTTGTGGCACTACAAATCACCATCCAGTGATGATGTTTCAAAAGCTTTTGATCAATTAAGTGAGAATTATTAATGCGCGATACTTTTGTTAAAACTCTACTTGAAGAAGCCAGGCGCGATCCAAACATCATTTTGATTACCGGTGATCTTGGTTATGGCGTTCTTGACGAGTTTGCTAAAGAACTTCCTGGTCAGTTTCTTAATTCAGGCGTAAATGAGCAAGCGATGATGGGTATGGCCGCTGGCTATGCATCTACTGGTAAGCGTGTATTTGTCTACAGCATCGGTAATTTCCCAACCCTGCGCTGTTTGGAGCAGATCAGAAATGATGTCTGCTTAATGAATAACCCTGTAGTGGTTGTCTCTGTTGGTGCTGGTTACGCATACGGCAGCCAGGGCTATACCCACCATGCACTGGAAGATATTGCTGTATTGCGGGCACTGCCAAATATGGAAGTGATAGTCCCGGCAGATCCACTTGAAACCCGTGAATTAACACGCTTTATTGTGGGTAACAAGAAGCCGACATATTTACGTTTAGGTAAAAGTAACGAACCGACTATTCACATAAATGCCCCAAAGATTACTCTTGGTAGCATCAATGAAATTTCTGATGGCACGGATGGAACTATTTTATTTGCTGGCTCTGTCGGCACAGTCGCACTTGATGCCGCAAAAGAACTGGCAACTAAAGGTATCTCTGTATCAGTGGCCTCTATTCCTTTTGTATCAAGCATCGATACAAAGTATCTAACCAAAGCCTTCAAAAAAGGTCCAGCGATTGTTATTGAAGAGCACTCATACCGTGGCGGCGTAGGTTCTGCAGTTCTAGAAGCGGTTAACGCTGCAGAATTACAAGGACCCCTTGCCTTGGTGGCTGCTGATCAAAATAATTTGTCTCAAATTGGTGATCAAAGTTTCTTGCGCAATACAAATGGAATTAATGTTGAAGTGATTGTAAAGAAATTTATCGCCTTGCGGGAAGTTCAAAAGTAGTTTTCTCACCATTGAAAGTCACAAGTTCATTTGCTGGTTGGCCTTTTAGCCAAGCAATTGTCTGAGTTACGCCTGAATCAAAGGAGACTGCCGGTTTCCACCCGTTGGAAGTCAATGTCTCACAGACAGGCTGTAACTTCATCACTTGATCTTCTCGATAAGCAACTGCGCCAAAATTAAGCAGTTTCTCTGCGCCTACAATCTGAGCAATCTTTGTCACGGCATCTTTTAGAATAATCGTCTGCGGGTTCCCAACATTCACAACGCCAGCTATCGAGGAGTTCTCCGTAACTGCTTCAAATGCGCGGGCCAAGTCATATGCATGAAGATAACTCCACTCTTGTTCTCCGAGAGTGAGGTCCATGGACTTACCTCGAGACAGAGAATCTACGGTTTGAGGAATTAACCAGGCTCCCGTATCTAGGGGGCCATATGTTGAAAAAATCCTCATCCAGACAAACCGTGTTTCTGACTCCTTAAAAATCTCCTCCAGCGCCAGTCTTGCCTGAGCTTTTGCCATACCGTATTTCGTAGTGGGATTATCAGGTAGATCTTCAGTTATTGAATTTTCTACCGGTCCAAGCTCAGCTTGGCTTCCAACCCCAATGACAGTCTTGGCACCTGACTCACGAGCGGCAAAAGCTAACTGCTTCATGGCTTCAATATTTTCGAGCTGGCGTTCTTCGTTTCTATCTTGATTTCCAACACCCCACCACCCAGCCAAAATCAATACATCAGGCTTTGCTTCGGCTATAAATTCACTCCACTGGGGCATTTCTCGCGGCACGACTGACACTTTTCGTATGCCTGATAATCGATAAACCTCTGATGTTGGGCGAACTAAAGCAATAACTTCATGATTAAGAGCAAGGACGCGGCAAATCCAGGATCCGAGGAAACCTGATGCGCCTGTGACTACTATTTTCATTTGTCAGATTTTAATAAAGGATTTCCGCCAATGTATCGATCTGGAATTTGAACTGGAGTTTGGCCAATTTGCTCAAAAGCCTTCGTGTATCTCTCACGAATTGAGAGTTTTTCATATTCTGCGATAGTTATTGAAGATTGGTAAGTCAATAATCCGAATTTTTCTAAACTAGGTTCTGAGATTGGAGCTCCAGGAGGTCGACACTCTTTCACAAATGAGTAACAAAGTATTCTTATCTCTTTGTCTGCTCTCAGTGACAAATCTAGATCATTAGGAGCCTTGTTAATCCAAGTCACGTCGCCGAATGCACCAATTATATTTGATGAAGGAGTAAAATACATGAAGTAGTTTTTCTCTGTTAAGAGCTCTTGTGCCTGTGTATCAACGGTTATTTTGCCGAAGTCCTTTGGGAAAAATACGCCTTGAGGGATTAATCCATTAATTGTTATCTGGGATGAATAGATCGCGATAAATGTGAAAATAATTGGGATGTAGGGAATACTCTGAAGAATACTCACTTTTTTCTTTGTAGCCTTGATGAGCATTTCATCAGTATCGCCCCGTAGCAACCCCCCAATATGAAACATACTTTTAGCTGTTAAAAGTAGATAAAAACCTGAGATTGCTATTGGTGCTAAGTAGGCGCCAACTTTCATGTAAATGTAATTGTTTCCTGCAACTGAAACACTGGCAGCGAATGCGGCAAATCCGAGAATTGCGAAAATAGCTATCCCAATTTGGCCCAATGCAACTTGATCTTTGTTTTTGGAAACAATTCCTCGAATGAAATATGAAAGTATTGCCAAAGAAACAATAAGTGAAACTCCCTGAGCGAGCCCAGACCTAGGATTTACCCAAGCATCCCCAATACTAAATAATTCTGAGGGCAAGGGCCAATTTGGAGCATTAATTCCAGTGCCCGATGCCAATCTCATTCTTATAGGGAATGTGTAAAGAGAAACTAGTGAGAATGGGAGGACAAGAATTGCTGCCACCAACCCAGACAATGTAAATTGCTTGAGGATGTCACCGTTTTTGAATTTTGTGATAATCAATTGTGTTAGTGCAATTAGGATGATTAGGAGAGCCATTACAAGAGCAGCATCAAAATATGGCACAGCGATTGCAATCCATGACATTGCCAGCAGGAGAATCGTGTATTTGGAATTATTATTCTTAACTTGTTTTTGCTGAAAGTATGAGTTCAATAGTAACAAACTAAGAGCACCCAAGCCAGGTAATGCCCAAGCTTGAGCTAATCCTCCGTTATAGGTTTGATAAATCAGCGCGCCACTTGCAGTCGTAGTTAAACTGATGCAGATTGCGAGTGGCAAGTTCTTGATAATTGCAGAAAGAAACCCATATGTTATGAAACCGATAGAGAGTAGTCCAAGTGTAGAAATTATTCCTGGATACAAAATCGTGTTTTCGTGTCCAAACAAATCATTTGCGATTATCGCCGGTACAGATAACCCCCAGCGCGTTCCATACAATAAGTAGTCGAACACAGCCTGAGCTTGGAAGGAAGATGCGGTGTATATCTTGTATACGCCGTCATAAAGAGAATTGGCTTGCACAGAATTTAGGAATAAATCTTGTAGCTGAAGCCAAGTTTCTCCTCGAGACTTTGAGCCTACGAAAGTCATCATATTTTGAGCTATATCCGGTCCAGTTCCTGCCCTAAAACCAAGCCCAAGGTCAGGATCTGTATATGCACGATTTGAAAATACTGCTACGGGAAGAATTAGCAAATAACCCAAATCAAAGATGCTCCAGGAAAAAGTTACTTTCTGACTTGTTTTTTTGAAATAAGTATATGTATTTGCAGCTAAGCCGATTACGAGAATTACAACTAATATTGGTAAAAAGTACCGTAGGCCAAATAACCCAAAGCTCCACGATGAAGCAATAGAAAGGATGCTAAATCCAATAAGGAGAGAGACGCTTATAAGAAATGACCCCCTGTGAAACTTATTGGGAAGTTTCACAACTAAAAGTCGCGCGAATGGGAAGCCAAGCAGAGCAATGGTGAGCGCACCGATTAAGCCTAAAACTCCTAAAACTAACATCTATGCCTCCACAGCTTTTGCTTAATGCCTTGAACTTCGTTAATTCGCTGTCCATAAATATATCGGAGAACTCCTCTAAAACGCCGAAACCCGGCCCCCTCGAAGGAGGGAACCGGGTTCCAGAGCTATAGGACTCTTAAGAAGTCGGGCTTATTACGCCTTTACCTTCTTCTGAATCTTTACGATCAATGCAGTCAATGCAGTGATCTGTGACTTGATGGATGCAACCAAAGTTGCAACCTGAGCAGATAGAGCAGCTACTGCATCTGCAGCATCTTGTGCTGCAGCTGTTGCTGCATCTGCTGCTTCTGCTGCAGCGTTAGCTGCATCAGTTGCTGCATTTGCTGCATCAGTT
>Ga0164294_10003715_pt1 | contig 13549 bp, 11 predicted proteins | sample GEODES005metaG_FD_111479 | JGI IMG/M metagenome (GOLD analysis project Ga0164294, IMG submission 111479) | Oligotrophic lake water microbial communities from Sparkling Lake, Wisconsin, USA - GEODES005 metaG | ecosystem: Environmental > Aquatic > Freshwater > Lake | place: USA: Sparkling Lake... | reverse complement strand
CTCGAGCGATAGTTGATCTCCATGAGAGGCTTTTATTCCTGCGCGGGATTTCGACTGGGCCTGGCCATCGGCCTGCTGGCCGTGAGCGTGCCGCTGGCTGCCCAGCAGCCGGTGGCGGTGGATACCCTGCCGTGGCAGGCCGACTATGCCACAGCCGTCGCCGCGGCGCAGGCCGAGCACCGCCACATGGTCGTGATGCTCGCCGCAGCCGACGACAAATCCTGCCGCATCCTTGAGGAGCAACGGCTGACAGACCCCCTCATCCGGGAGTCGCTCGCAGACATGGTCTGGGTGCGGGTGCTCGACGATGCTGAACGGGAACGCGAACTCGATTCCAGCGAGCATCCAACACTGGCCTTCGTGAATCCGTTCACCGGCAGCGTGATCCACCGCGTTAGCGGAGAGAAGACCGTAGAAATTCTGGCGCGGGAGATCGTGCATGCGCGGCGGGCGATCGGCCTCGCCCTACCGCCATCGCTTGAGCCGGTGGCTGCCCGGATGTTTGCACTCGATGATGCGCGTGCTGAAGCACTGCTCGAGGCCGGCGACGCCGACGGGCTCCAGGCGCTGCTCGCCGAAGCCGCCAACGACGACTCGCGGCAGGCCAACTACCTCGTGGCCAAGTTCACTCTCCCGGCCGGACGCACGGCCGATGATATCCGTTTCCTGGCCGGGACAGACTGCCTCGTTGGCGTGGATACGAGCCTGGAGTTCCAGGCCGATCCGCTGGTCGCCGCCCGTCCGCCCGACGTAGCGGCGACGTGTGCCGAATACCCACTGCCTGAATCGGGGCTCGTGCTCATCCCCTTCGGCCGGACAGAGGCCGCGGAGGGCAGCGTGCGGATCACGGCTCCCGGCTGCCGACTGCTGACCGATACGATCCGCTTCGAACTGCCCGCTCCGGGCTCCGCCGTTCAGGTCAGACGCTACGAGGTACGTTCTCTCACCGAAGCCGAGGCGGCGCGGCTGTCGGGCCGAGTGCTCGCGCCCGACGGCACACCAGCCGCCGCCGCGATCGTGCGGATCGATGACTGGTACGATGCCACCGGTGAGGATGCCGCCACGCCGCTCCCCGCGGCCGTCCGCACCGATGCCGATGGCCGGTTCACGTTCCCCCGCGTGTCGCCCGGCCGGTGGCTGGTCCGCGCAGAATTTCCGGGGGGCGAATGCGAACAGTTCGTGAGCCTTGCGCCGGACGGCGAGACTTCGTGCACGCTCAGACTCACCGCCGTCACCACCGTGGGGCTGCGGTGGGCCCTGCAGACCCGCGAAATGGCACAGAATCTCGCCGGCGAGGGCGTGCAGACCGGCGAGGCGTATCTGAGCGTTGCCAGCAGCCGCATCGCCCTGATCAAAGGCATGCGGATCCGTACCGGCGACTACGGCGACATCATGATGGCCCAGACGCCCCTGGCTGATGACAGCCTGCCCGAGGAGATGAGGCAGGCTCTGGCGGCTCTGCCGGCAGGCACGCCCGTCTGGTATCTCTTCGACTGCGCCTACACGGAAGACTTTGTCCCGATCTCGGGATTGCACCGCGAGGTTCGCCCCTTCGACACCATCCTGGCAGTCCGCGACGGTGCCCCCCTGCCCGACCAGGACTGGTCCATCATCGGCCCGATTCTGCCCCAGGCCCTCACCCTCTCGCAAGAACGGGGCAACTACTTTCAGCTGGCCCGCGGCGAACCGGTCCGTCAGGGAGATGTCTTCACGATGCGTTCCGCCACTGGCAACCGCTTCGCCAAGATCGAGGTGACCTCCGTGACGATCGTCACGCCGGCATCTCAATGACCGCCTTGAGCACGCCGCTGGAGGGCTCCAGCAACCGCGGGAACGCGGCGATCGTGTCGGCAAACGGCACGCGGTGGGTGATCCATGGGCCCGTATCGATCGCTCCTGCTTCGATCAGTCCGATGATCTTGGAAAAATCGCGAGAGAGGGCATTGCGGCTGGCGAGAATCGACAGTTCGCGGCGATGCATCACGGGAGCATGCGGAAACACGAGATCGCGTTGCGTGATGCCGACATAGACGAGCCGGCCGCCAAAGCTGCAGAGTTTCAGGGCATTCGCCATGCTGGCGGCGCTGCCGGTAGCATCGACGACGAGATCGCACATGCGGCCGTCGGTCAGTCCCGCGATCTGCTGCTCGTCGGACGCGTCACCCGTCGCGACAAGCGTGTCTGCCACACCCATCGTGTCGCGGACAAACGCAAGGCGGCTCTCGGCCATGTCCATTACGATCACACGGGCCCCGGAGAGTTTCGCAAACTCGAGCGCCGACAGGCCAATCGGCCCGGCGCCGATGATCAACACGTTCTCCCCCGGGCGTGGATTGCCACGGTCGATCGCATGGCAGCCGATAGCGAGCGTCTCGACGAGCGCATTCTGGGCGTGGGAAAGATGGGGGGAGGGGTGGAGTTTCCGTGCGGGCACCGTGAAGAGCGGTCGCAATCCACCGTCGCAGTGCACGCCCAACGTCTGGTGGTGTTCACAGCAGTTGGTCAGTCCCCTCTGGCAGGAATAACAGCGCTGACAGTTGATGTAGGGCTCGACGCAACAGCGGTCGCCCGCCTTCACGTTCGTGACGCCATCGCCAACGGTCACCACCTCGACCCCCAGTTCGTGTCCGGGAATCCGCGGATAGCTGAAGAAGGGCATCGTGCCGAGATAGCCGCCGTAGTCGGTGCCACAGATGCCGACCGCCTGCACGCGGACGATCGCCTCGCCAGTCAGCGGCGCCGCCGGCTCCTCTGTCTCAAAGAACCGGAACTCACGGGGCTTTTCCAGGAGTAGGCTCTGCATCGTGTCCCTTTCTGTTGTGAAGGCCGTAGAACTGCGCCGCCGTGCCGCCCCAGATCGCAGCCTGTTCGGCAGCCGACAGTCTGCCCGAAAAATCCCGGATCAAGGCCGCCACCTCGGCGTAGTCGCCGGAGAGCAGGCAGACCGGCCAGTCACTGCCAAACATCAGCCGCTCAGGCCCGAACGCCATCAGCGCAACATCCAGAGCGGCCGCGAAGTCCGACGGCCGCCACTGTCGCCAGGCAGCCTCCGTTACCAGCCCCGACAGCTTGCAGCAGACGTTTTCGTGTCGGGCCAATGCCTCGATGTCGCGCCGCCACGGTTCCATGTCACCAGGCTTGGTCCACGCTGTGATCCGCGGCTTGGCAAGATGGTCGAGGACGAACGGCTGCTCGGGCAACTGCGCCACGAGTTCGATGGCGGCCGGAAGTTGGGACGGATAGAGCAGGAGGTCGTAGGTGAGCCCGAACGCCGGGAGCGATTGCAGGCCCCGCACGAACGCATCCCCCAAGAGAAACCTGGGGTCGGGCTCGTCCTGAACGACGTGTCGCACGCCGACCAAGTGTTTTCGGTCCACGACCGCACCGAGTTGCTCGGCGACGTGCGGGCTTTGCAGGTCGACCCAGCCGACAACACCGCGGATCAGCGGATGCCGCTCGGCGAGGTCAAGCAACCACTCTGTCTCGGCGAGCGTCTGCCGGGCCTGCACGGCGACCGTACCGCCAATACCAGCCGCTGTGGCCACCGGACCGAGATCCTTCGGCAGGTACTCGCGGGCCAGCCGCTCCATGCCGGCGCCGATCCAGGGATAGTCCGCGGCGGAATAGCTCCAGAAATGCTGATGCGAGTCTATGTTCATCGTGGCTTACGAAGCGACCGTTATCGCTGTAGGAAGTGGAATTTCACCCACATTGGTTCGCCAGCTGCGGCATGCTCTTTTCCAGGTGGCCAGAAGATTTCATCGTGTCGGGGTTCGACCTGCATTCGGCAAGTTGAAAACTTGCCGCCACAAGAAGAACCTCGCACCATAACGTCAGTTGTTTTCGGGAAGGCCTTCGATGTGGCCGATGTTTTTCACCGGGGCGAAGATCGCCTGCACCTCGGCGAGCAGTTCCGTGTCGAGCGGTTCGGCAGCCCAGGTCGCCCAGTCGCGGATGTTGTTCGGATTCGCACTGCCGGCCACGGTGGTGGCAATGTCGGGATTGGCAAGGGCAAACTGGAGGGCGAGTTTCGCGATCGGCGTCCCGCGGCTGTGGCAGAGCGCCGCCGCGCGGCGGGCGGCCGCCTTCACCTCCTCCGGTTCTTTCAGCCAGGCCGGGAGCGGGGCGTCGGTGAGCAGCCGGGCGCTGAACGGGCCCGCGCTCATGACGCCGATCCCCTGGGCCTTGAGATACGGAATCGTCTCGTCGGCAAACCTGGTGTTCTGCAGCGTGTACTGGTTGTAATTCATCACGCAGTCGACACGGGCCTGGTCCACGATGAACCGAAAAATCTTCTGGGGATACCCGCTGAAGCCGACGCACCGTACCTTGCCCGCCTGCTGGATCTTTCGCAGGGCCGGGAGCGTTTCGTCGACGATCTGCTGCATCGGCACGAACTCGATGTCGTGACAGAGGATGATGTCGAGGTGATCGGTGCCGAGCCGATGCAACGACACATCGACGCTTTCCACCACCCGCCTCGCCGAGAAGTCGAAGTGCGGCAGGTCGTAGCGGCCAAGCTTCGTGCAGAGGAGATAGTCCCGCCGAGGCACGTTCCGCAGTGCCACGCCGAGCAGGACCTCGCTCATGCCCCGGCCGTAGAATGGGCTCGTATCGATGAGGTTCATTCCGCAGTCGAGCGCCGCACGCACGCTCTCGAGCGCCTCGTCGAGCGTGATCGCCCGAAATTCCTGCCCCAGCGACGACGCGCCGAAGGCCAGCATCGGAAGCTCGATTCCGGTGGTGCCAAGTGGGCGGGTTTTCATCGGTTCACCTGACTCCATTCATCGGAAGGTTCGGCAGCCGACCGAAAGCAAGAGGTTGGCCCAGGGCTGCTGGTCGGCGGTCTGGATCGTGAGCACGTGGTCGGCGGAGGCCACGGCCTCGTAGAAATCCCACTTCACGATCGGTTCGAGGGAGCAGGCACTCTTTGCCGCGGAGAGGATCCTCCGGTACTCCTCCCACACCGGTGGATCGCCCGGGGTCGCGGCCGCATAGGAATCGCTCCGGTCGACGCCCATCGTATGCACCTCGTCGATCTGCACCGTGCCGAGAATCGCCGCGAACACCTGCGCCACGGTTGGCACGCCCGGCATGAGCTGCAGCGAGACGAGTTCTGCGCGGGGCCCCCGCTTGTTGGTCGCGGGATAGTTGCCGTCGGCGATCAACACCTTTGAGTGATGCCCTGACTGGGCGAGGATCCGCAGGATGTCGGGGTGAAGCAGCGTGGTGTTGAGCATTGTGTTGGTGCACCGGAAAGACGTGGAGAATTGGTCATGCCGCGGGAGGCCTCGCGGCAACAGCGTGCCCGCGGAGGTTTTCAATCGTCTGCCGGGCGGCTTCGACCGCGGTCGGCAGCGGAAATACTTCCGCCGACAGGAACCCTTGGTAGCCGATCGTGCGGAGTGCGGCAACGATTGGCCCGGCGTTCACGTGCCCCAGCCCCATCGCCCGGCGGTTGGAGTCGGCCCAGTGGACGTGCCCCACCCGGCTGCCGACGGCCTCGAAGGTGGCGGCGACATCGGTTTCCTCGATGTTCATGTGAAAGAGGTCACAGAGGAGTTGCACCTGGCGAAGGCCCTCCGACTCGAGTACAGCCGCGGCGTCCCCCTGCCGGTTGAACAGATTCGTTTCGTAGCGGTTGAGCGGTTCGTAGAGCAGCACCTGCCCGTGCACCGCTGCCCGGTCCCCAAGCTCGTGGAGTGCGTCCACGAGGAAGTCAACCGCTTCGTCCCGCGAGACGTCCCCCTCGCTCCTGCCCTGCATCGAGCCGATGATCGCCGGCGCACCAAACTCGCCGGCCACGTCGACGATCCCCGCGATGAACTCCCGCGCGAGAGCCCGCACGGCGGCATCGGCATGGCAGAGGTGGAGTTTTTGTTTCACCCAGCCGGCGCCGGTTCCGACCGCCGCCAGACCGAGGCCATGCTCCCGAAGCAGCCGCCCGATCTCGGCCGCGGGAAATGCCTCTGCTGACTCCGGGAAGATCTCCACGGCGTCAAAGCCCAGTTCGGCCGCTGTACGGCAGGCGGCTACCAGCCCCCCCGTCTCGCCGTTCGGGTGGAACACGAAGGGGCCCTGCCGCGCCTCGGGCACCAGACAGATCGTGATGGCGGATTTCATGGCTGGAGACCAGTTTCCCTGCGACCAGCCCTCAGCCCAGAAAGAGCGGGCGGAAATGGCGCTCAAAAATATTCTCGGTCACCTGGTGGGCCACGATCTCACGGTTGGCCGCAAGCAGATCGGTATACCGACTTCCCTGCTTCGCGGCCACCTTGAAGGAGACGTGCAGAAGCTGACGGACGTTGGCATTGAACTGCGAGTTCGTCGGCACGTGGCGGATTGCCGCAGCCAGCCTGGGACCGCTCCAGCCGTTGACCTCCGCGGCCGCTGGCAGTTTGGAACGATCGATATCGATCACGGTTGCATAGGGTCCACAGAGTTCGTCGACATGGTCGAGCGCGTAGGCATAGATCTCCTTGACCAGAGCGAGCCCGTCACCGCCGGCCTCCGCCAGCCCGATCAGTTCCTCGAGCCACGTCGTCCCGGCCGTCTTCAGATGCACGCCGGCACCGGTCGCTGCCAGCACCCGGCGGATGATGGGGTAGAGCGAAAACTTGTCGCTGCCGCTGTGCACCGACAGTTTCAGCGTCCGGGGCAGGCCGTAGCGTTCGGCTGCAAAGGCCAGCACCGCGATGTCGTCGGCAAACTCCCGTTCGAATTGCGCCAGGTCGCCGACGTAGTCGACCCCTTTGTTGAACCGGCCGGTAAATTTCGGCGCGATCGTCTCGAGGGGAATCCGTTCCTCGGCAAGCATCGCGATGATCACGAGCAGTTGCGGCGGTGTCTGTGGGAGGTCGGTCTCGTCCATGCTCACTTCGGTGACGAACGGCCGGCTGCCCAGGCTTCCCTTGATATGACGGTAGATCTCCCCCGCCTCGCGGCAGGCGAGCAGATACTGGCGCACGATGGCCCCCAGGCTCGCCGCATCGAGTTCGATCGGCTCCTGGCAGCCGGGAATGCGCAGCGTTCCCACCAGTTCGCCATGCCGGGCCACGAAGGCCGCCACATCGGCGTCGCTGGCCGGGGTGCCGATGCTGTCGGCGACGTCGATCGTGAAGAAATCACTCGACGCAACGAAGCGGTCGACCGTCTCCAGCCGGATGTGGTCGGCATCGACGAACCAGGGATGGGGCCACCCACCCGCGGTCACCGCCGTCTCCGCCGCCGCCCGGACGCTCGCCGGCTCACTGCCGATGAACGTGTGCTCCCGGTTCGACTTGTTCCAGACCGGGGCGACGATCACCCCAGCCGCAGCCAGTCGCTCGAAGGCGGCCAGTTGGGCTATAGCCTGATGGGCAAAACGATCGCCGACTCCGAACGAAAAACGGGGAAGGGACATGCGGACTCAGTGCTCCTGGGACGCGGATCGAAAGGCCACAGACGGCTACACGTCGAGGTGCTTCACATCGAGAGCATGCCGCTCGATGAAATCGCGACGGGGCTCCACCTTCTCCCCCATCAACACACGAAACAGGTCGTCGGCCGCCGCGGCATCGGTCATCGTCACCCGCAGAAGCGTGCGATTGGCCGGGTCGAGCGTCGTGTCCCGCAATTCCTCGGCATTCATTTCACCGAGACCCTTGAACCGGGTGATCGACAGACCCTTCTCGCCCGCACGTCGGACTGCCGAGAGCAGGCTCCGCAGGTCCTCCAGCCCAATCTCACTGTCACCGCGCCGCAGCGTATAGCGGGCATCCTCGGAACCGGTACGGTCCTGCGGCAGCAGGGCATCGGTGCCGAAGTTCATCGTCTCCAACTCCTTGAGTCCGGCATTGATGCTCCGCACCTCGTGCAGGTCGATAACTACGAGTTGGTCGTCTCCGGTGTCGGCCGCCGTGCCTGGCGTGGCGTCGGTCTGTTCCTCTTCGGCCCGACCGACGGCCAGTTCACCGCCAGCCGACTTCTCCTTCGTCTTCACGAAGGATTCCAGCTGGTCGCGGCTGGTGAACCAGTGTTCCTCGACCCCATAGTAGACGTGGTACATCGGTAGTTTGCCGCTGGCCGCATCCCGTCTTCCCACATGGTCGCGCAGACTAATGCCACGTTTTTCGAGTGCCACCAGCGCGTCCTCGAGTCCCGAGAGCGTGCGGCAGAGCTTCTGCATCTCGTCGCCGGCAATCTCCCGACCGTCGCCCGGCAGGAACACGCCCTCGCCGAGTCCCTGGTCGAGGAGTTGCGTCTTCATCTCCTCCTCGGTCTGCACGTAGTAGGTCTGTTTCTTGGTCCGCACGCGGAACAGCGGTGGCTGGGCGACATAGACATGGCCGGCCGCCACGAGCTGATACATCTGGCGGTAGAAAAATGTCAGCAGCAGGGTGCGGATGTGGGAGCCGTCGACGTCGGCGTCGGTCATGATCACAACCTTGTCATACCGACGCTTGCCGAGGTCGGCCTCGACGCCGATGCCGGCGCCAATCGCCGAGATCACGCTGCGAACCTCCTCGTTGGCGAGCACCTTGTCGTCACGGCTTTTGTAGGCATTGATGATCTTGCCGCGGAGCGGGAGGATCGCCTGATACTCACGCCTCCGGCCACCCTCAGCCGAACCGCCGGCCGAATCGCCCTCTACCAGATAGATTTCACACTTCGCGACGTCGCGGCTGGTGCAGTCGCGGAGTTTGCCGGGCAGGCCACCGCCGGAGAGGGCTCCCTTGCGCTCACGCAAAAGTGCCTTTGCCTTCAGGGCCGCCGTCCGCGCCTCGGCTGCCAGCACCCCCTTTTGCACGATCGACCTGGCGCTCTTGGGGTTTTCCTCGAGGTACTTTGAGAGGTAATCACCCACCGCTGAATTGATGATTCCCTCGACCTCACCGTTGCCCAGTTTCGTCTTGGTCTGGCCCTCGAACTGCGGATGCGGTACCCGCACGCTGATCACCGTGGTGAGCCCCTCTCGGACGTCTTCGCCGGTTGGCACCAGGTCCTTGTAGATGCCGCTCTTCTTGCCGTAGGCATTGAGCGTGCGCGTGAGCGCCGAGCGGAACCCGGAGACGTGCGTGCCGCCCTCCGTGGTCGTGATGTTGTTGACGTAGCTGTGGACATTCTCCGTGTATTCGGTCGTGTACTGAAGGGCAATGTCCCACGATACGCCCTCGGCTTCACCCCGGATCGAGATCACGTCGGCATGCACCGGATCGCTGGAACGGTTCAGCCACTCGATGAATTCCACCACGCCCCGCTCGTAGTAATATTCCTCCTTTTGGCCGCTGACGGCGTCGGTAAAGGTGATCCGCACGCCCGAGTTCAAAAATGCCAACTCCTGCAGGCGGCGGGCGAGGATGTCCCAGGAAAACTTCGTCTGCGGAAAAATCTGTGGATCGGGTTTGAAGGTGGTCTTCGTGCCGGCGCGGGCGGTCGTGCCCATCTTTCGCACCGGTCCCGTGGGCTCGCCACGCTGGTATTCCTGCTGCCAGACGTGCCCATCACGGGAGACCTCGACTTCGCACCATTCGGAAAGAAAGTTGACCACGGTGACGCCCACGCCGTGGAGACCGCCGGACGTCTGGTAGGCACCCTTCTCGAACTTCCCGCCGAACTTGAGGACGGTCATCACGCCCTCGAGCGTGGACACTTCCCGGTCCATCTCCTCGGAGAGTTGCGGATGGCGGTCCGTCGGGATGCCTCGACCGTCGTCCTCGACCGTCACACTGCCATCGACGTTGACCGTCACGCTCACATGCTTGGCATGGCCCGCCATGCATTCGTCGATTGAATTGTCGACCACCTCGTAGACGAGATGATGAAGACCGCGGGATGTGTTGTCGCCGATATACATTCCGAAACGTTCACGGACGTGCTCCCGGTCGGAGAGGTGCTTCAAGTCGGCAGAGGTGTAGTCAGCCTGCTGTGATTCATCGGCCATTGCGGAAATCTCCCAAAAAAACCGGAAACAATTCGGACACTCGCATTTCAAAAAACCTGCACTCGGGACACCTGGCGTTCAGTCGCCCTCACACCGGCCCGCATCGATCATCACCCGGCAGCGGATGTCGGTGATTCCCTCGGCGGGAACCAGTTCACCCAGCCGGATGAGCACCTCCCGCTTGTGAAATCCCATCTCCTGCACCAGCGCCGAGTGACTCACGAACACATCGAGGACTCCACGCCGGACAAGTCCGGCCTGCGAACTGCCCCGTAGGCTTGCCGGTGCCACCGCCTGCCAGGCAGCCGCCAGTCCGTCCACGCCGTGCTCTTGGTCGTAGCCCGTCCGCGCCAGGAGCCGGGACATGACACTGCCAATCGTGCGCGGTCTGTCGGCAGAAGGTTTCTGGCGGGGGAGCATGGCAGCGGACATTTCTCTCTTTTCGGGGACGTACCACGCGGGAACTATCAACGGTCGGATCAATCAGCCGCCAACGGCATGATCACGTAGCCATAGCCGTCATCGGTGCGGCAGACACACGCGCTCTGGGCATCGGTGAGTTCCAGCGTGACGGTCACCGCGCCGTCGAGCACGCGCAGAAATTCGCTCAAAAACCGTGGATCCAGCTTGATTTTCACGGTGGGACCAGCGTGTTCTATCGGCAGTTCGATACGGCTCTCACCGCTTTCCGCCGACCGACCCGAGAGCACCAGTTGCCCCGGTTCAAATGAAAAATCAACGCCCTTCGACTGCTCGCTGGTCACGATCGCGGCCTGTCGCACGGCGGCCAGCAGCGGTCCCGCCACGATCTTCACCTGCGCCGCATCCGGACGATCGGGAAACACATCCCGCCACCGAGGAAACCGCCCGTCGACGAGCCTCGCTGAAATGGTCGTCGGTCCCGTCTTGACGAGAATTTCACTGGGCCGCACCGCCACCTGCACCGGCATGCTGGCATCGCCCAGACACCGCTCGATGAGCTGCATTGCGCGAGCCGGCACGATCGGCTGCGCATCGACTGGACTCCCATCCTTGGCCGTGGCTGGCCCCTCCATCTTGGCGAGCCTGCGGCCATCGGTGCCCACGGCGATCACGGTGGCCGGAGAGGACTGTGTGCTTAGCTCGAGCAACACTCCACCCAAGGCGTAGCGACTCGATTCGTTGTCGGTAGAAAACACCGTGCGACGAACCAATTCACGCACCAGCGGCTGCGAGAGTTCGAAGCAGGCCTCGATCGGAAAAGTGGCCACTGATGGAAATTCCAACGGATCCTCGGCCGGCAGTCGGAACTCGCTCCGCGGAGCCTTGACCACGGCGGCCGTGCCGTCGGAATGAATGTCAAAGACCGTCCCCGGCTGACTCTCTCGGACGATCGCCATCAGGCGGCCACTCGGCAACAGCACGGCACCGGCCGCCCCTGGCTCGACACCCTCCAGATCAATGCGGATCCCAACCTCAAGGTCGGTGGCCGACAGCACGACAGCTGCACCCTGGACTTCAAGTTTGACATTCGTGAGCACGGGCTTGGGAGAGCGGGCAGGCACCACGGCCGACGCACTCTGGAGCGCGGCGAGGAGCGGCTCGCGGGTCAGACGCACTTTCATCGAAAAACGGCTGTCCTTTCCGTAGGCGGAGCCGGCCCGGTGATGGCTCGGCTTTGAAGACCGCCAGTGTACCCGACGCAGGGCTGGCTGGCATGCCCCTGCACCACCGGTTCTTCCGTGCCCCTGGGCATTCCTTCTCTTTGTTCTTTTTGTGTAGGAATGAATGAGTAAAGAAGTAGAAACCAGTAACAGGAGGAGATCAGACAGTTCCCCGACCATCCTCCAGGAACCTCCCGATAGCCGCTACCAGAACGAGGCTTTTCCCGTAGAAAACAGTGGTCATGAGCAGATGGCTGACAGCCATTGAGATGGGGACAACCTGATGGTTGGTTGTTGATGACCGGTGGAGTGAGGGGTGGTTCGGTACTGGATTGGTGCGATCTGGCTGCTGTCAGGTCGTGGTTTGGCTGCCGATCTATTGCCTGTACGGTGCTAGTGGCATGTCTCTGGAATTGTCGGTCGCGGACCGGCAGGGTTTTCACCACAGAATCAACATGGTGCCAACAGAGATCAGTGGCAGAGATCTATGGCAGATTTGTGAGATTCCGCGATACGGATTACGAGTTTTAAGTGACACCCTTTTTTGCCTAGGCCCCGCAGAGTAATCTGCCGAGAGCGGCCAGTCGTAGGTCGCGTAGTCTTTGTCCGTGAGTCGGCATGGAGACCGCGTTCCCCACCGGGACGTTGCCTGTGTCATCGGTTGCCACCCACGAATCTCCCCGCGTTCCCGCCCCGAGCTATCTGCCGGGAGGGCACCGATTGGTTCACCACGCTCTGGCGGCAGTGGCCGCAGGGCTGGGGACAGCCGGGGGCGTTGGCTACAGCCCGGTGGTTCTCGTAGGGCCAGCGGGGTCGGGCAAATCCCGGGTGCTGGCAGAATGGTTTGTGAAGCACAACCGTGCCGCCGAGGACCAACGGATATCATCGGCCGCGATCATGTGGGATGGCCGTTCGCTTGGTCGTGATCTCACCGCCGCCCTGGCTCAGACGACGATCGACAGACTGCATGACCGGTTCGTGTCATCACGGCTGATCATCATCGACGGTGTCGAACAGATCGCCGCCTGGGATGCCCAGCGGGTCCTCGCCCACCTCTTCGACGCGGCAACGGCCGCCGGCACGACGTTCGTCGCAACCTTAAGAATCCACCCGGTCGCCTGTACGAGCCTGGAACCGTCGCTCGCTTCACGGCTCTCGGGAGGCCTGGTGGTGGGGATGCCGCCAGTCGGTACGACTCGGTGCCAGTTTGAATCCAGTTCGGAGGGCAGTCGACGGCATGTCACCGTCCGTCGCGTGATGAATGCCACCGCTCGGCAGCACGGGCTGAAGCCAGCCGATCTGGTCGGCCCGTCGCGCAGCCGACAGGTATCGCATGCCCGCAGCCTGGCGATGTATCTGGCGAGACGGCTGACGGCACAGAGCCTGCAGTCCATCGGCTCTGCCTTCGGTGGCCGTGACCATACGACGGTGTTGCACGGCATTCGCGTCACCGAACAACGGCGGTCTCTGGATGCCGGTCTGGCTGCCGAGATCGATCAGTTGGTCGCGACACTCGTATCCCGGTGAGGGGCGGCCCTACACTTCAGTATGGCTGCTCCCTCTCCCGTTTATCTCGATCATGCTGCTGCCACGCCGCTCGACCCAGAGGTGGCGGCAGCGATCGCAGAGGCTCAGGCGGTGGCCCACGCCAATCCGTCGAGCCAGCATGCCTTGGGCCGTGCTGCCCGCAGCCTGCTTGATGATGCCCGCGACCGGATCATGGCGGTGCTCGGCGGCCGCGGTTCTGGTGTCGATCGCGCTCGGCTGGTGTTGACGTCTGGTGCCAGCGAGGCCAATCAGTTGGCGATTCTAGGCATGGCTACCGGAGCGGGACGCACCGGTGAGGTCTGGTTCTCGCGCCGCGATCATCCGAGCAGCCTGAGCGCCGCTCTGGCAGCCGTCCGTCAGGGGTGGCAACTTCGCGAACTCGGTCTGGACAAAACCAATGGCACTGCCGCGGCCGCCTTGGTGGCGGCGGCGGACG
>Ga0164294_10003713_pt1 | contig 13554 bp, 8 predicted proteins | sample GEODES005metaG_FD_111479 | JGI IMG/M metagenome (GOLD analysis project Ga0164294, IMG submission 111479) | Oligotrophic lake water microbial communities from Sparkling Lake, Wisconsin, USA - GEODES005 metaG | ecosystem: Environmental > Aquatic > Freshwater > Lake | place: USA: Sparkling Lake... | reverse complement strand
TGCTCGGGGACGTCGCGGCAATCGCGGCCCACGATGAGCGCCAGCTCGCCCTCGAAATCCACCTGCGGCCCGTGCTCGTCGCAGATCGGCGGGATGACGATGGAATCGCCGTCACCGCACACGCTGGCCGGGTTCTTCATGAACAGGACCAGCGCCTCGGGGGCCTTGCCGCCCATCTCGGCCGCGTGGTCGGAGTAGTTCTTGCCGATGCAGAGGATGGCGGGAGGAATGGTTCGCACGCCGGAAGGCTACCGCCCGTCAGCGCTTGCGGTCCATGGAGCCGTCCTGCATCGCCTTGAGGGCGGCGGCACGTTCCTTCTCGATCTCGGCCCTGCGTGCGCGGTAGGCGTCCATGTTGGGCGGCTCGGGGAAGAGCGCGTCCAGCTTTCCGCCGGCCACGGCGAGCGGGCTCTCGGCCAGGTCGGCCTCGATGCGCGGCTTGGCCGCGTCGTAGGCCATGGCGCGCTGGTCCTCGGGGAGCCGGTTGTAGATGGTGAGGCGATCCACCAGCGGCAGGGAAGAATCCTGCATGATGTTGATGATCACGTCCTCCACGCTCCGCTCGAGCGAGCCGATGATGTCGGCCAGGCGCGCGTCGCCCATCTTGGTGCGGAAGTCGGTGTAGCGGGTCGACTTGAAGTACTCGGTGAGGTCGCGCGCGTAGACGAGCGCATCCTCGAGGACCTTCTTCTTGCCCGCCAGGTAGCCCTCGATGAAGCCGCGCCGCAGGATGGCGAAGAGGTCGGTGCGCGCCACGTCCGGCACCATCTCGTACTCGCCGAAGGTGGCGTTGCGCACGAAGACGTCGACCGGGGCCACGTACTTGTTGTTGGGGATCAGGCCGCCGCGTCCGCACAGCGCGTCGAGCTGCTCGAGGAGCTTCTGCGCCTCCTCCACCTCGCCTGCGTGGTAGAGCTCGCGAACGGCCTGCGCCATGAAGTTCTCGTAGAAGTCGACGAAGGTGTCCGGGCCGCCGCCGCGGGCCTTGTAGTGCTTCTGGTAGAGCTCGCGGAAGTAGCGGTCGATGGAGCCGATCCAGCGCGGGTCGTAGATGCGCGTGGGATTGTCCGTGGAGAACGGGTCCACCCGCATCAGCCCGGTGTGCGCCAGGGCCTGCATGGACTGGATGGTGGTGCGGTCGTCGTTGAGGATGCGGTAGATGTCCTCGTCGTTGTTGTACCGCTCCGAGCCGATCTCGCTGCCCATCTTCGACCAGTAGAAGGCGTGCGACTGCGGGTGCCGCCAGTCGAAGGGGCCGAACTCGCGCGTGTAGCGAGCCATGCGCGCCGGGTCCATGTTGTAGTCGTCGAGCAGCACGCGCTTGCGCAGGTAGGTGACCAGCGCATCGAGGGCCTGCTGGCTGGCCGGGTCGGAGAACAGGTCGTCCATCGCCGCGTACGCCGGGTCGCGGCGGCGGAACTGCTCCTGCAGGCCGAACACGCGCGCGTAGCCGGGCGTGCTGTGCACCGACTTCCAGCGGCCGTGGTTCATGAGGAAGTCGCGGTCGAGCTTTGCCTTGAACTTCGGGTCGAAGGCCCGCATCTTGGACTCGATGGCCTCCACCAGCGTGGCCACGCCGGGCTCCTTGGCCACCAGCTCCTCGTAGGTGTCCGGCGCGTCCGCGATCCGCTGCAGCCATGCCGCGCGGTCCTCCACCGAGTGCGGCGGCTCGCCGAGCAGGAGGTGCCATTCCTTGGCCAGCTCGCGCTTGTAGTACAGATGGGCATCGTCGCTCAGGCCGTCGACCTTGTGCGCGAACCACCAGCCGAGCTCCTTGTAGAGGATCAGGTCGTTGGGGTTGTAGCGGATGCCCTTGTTGCGGACCAGGTCGATGCCGGCGTTCACCAGGCGCCAGCGCTCGCCGGGGGTACTGGTGGCAACCGAGAGGTTGTACGCCAGGTTGTGGCCATGGAAGGCCCACACCTCGCCGAAGCGCGGCTGCAGCTTGGTGATCAGGTCAGCCAGGTTGCGCGCGTCGTAGAACTGGCCCAGCTCGCGCATCTGCTGGAGGCGGATCCACAGGTAGTCGACCACCAGCCCGCGGAGCGCGCCGACCGCGGCACCGACGGCGACGATCGGCGGCGCACCCTCCACCGAGACGTCGGTGTAGCGGAGCTTGGCCTCGTCGCTGGCCGCCACGATGCGCGGCAGGAGCGTGCCGGCCCCCACGAGCGCCAGGAGCGCCACGAGCAGGGAGAGGATCTGGACGGGACGGTCACGCACGGGTCAGCCCTGGCCGCTGTAGACGGCGATCTCCTTCCGTCGGATGCCGAGCCAGCCCAGGAGCAGCAGGCCCCCGGTCCAGGCAAGGCCGATGGTGAGGACGGTGTCGCCGAGCACGTCCCAGGTGATGGAGCGGCCCTGCGCCAGCGAGTCGCTCGGGCTCCGCGCGGCGAAGCCGCGGAGCAGGAACTCGATGGCGCTGGCGATGACCAGCACCACGTACTGGAATGCCCAGACGATCGCCCCGTTCTTCTCGTCCGGGTAGTAGTAGCGGAGCGAGCTGGAGAGGAACGGCGTGATGGTCGCCATGCAGAAGACGCCGAAGGCGAGCAGCACCGCGATCGGGAAGCTGAGGAGCGAACCGGCCACCACGGCGATCGCGGAGAGGAACGCGATCTTGCATCCGTCCACCGCCATCGCGGAGAGCAGGTTGCCGGTGAACGTGGAGTCGTTCACCATGACCTCCAGCGAGTCGTCCTGCATGAAGATGGTGATGGGCGACGGGGCGGCCTGCTTCTTCTCCTCGTCCCAGCCGGCACTGAAGACGCGCAGGCGGAGCGTGCCGTCGGGGTCGATGAACTTGGGGTCGATGCCCATGGAGTAGTTCTCGGCGGGCGTCCACTCGCGGAGCTCCCACATGCCGGCACCCTTCCCCGAGGCATACTGGAACATGGCGGGGAACTTCTGGTGGTCGTCCTCGCCGCCGCCGTGCAGCTTGTAGCGGAGCGCGATGTCCCGCCCGAGGGCCACCGCCTGGTTCAGCCCGCGGAAGGTGAATTCGCGGCTCTCGCCGGGGCCGATGCGGCGCTGCTGCTCGAGGAACTCGCGCTGCTTGGCCGTCGCAAGCGTGCGCCGGGTCTGTGCCTCGTCCGCGCTGCCGTTGGCGATGTCGGCCTTGAGGACGGAATCCGCCTCGATGGCCGCATCCACGATCTCGCGCAGGCGGTCAGGCGCCAGCTGCTCGTACTGCGGCACCGTGCCCACGCGGCCGACGAGGACGGTGTTGCGCACATCGCGCGCGTCACGCTCGTCGAGCGGCTTCTGCGAGGCCAGGTACGCGGTGCCGGCGGCAAGCAGCACCGTGCCGCCCAACACCACCACCATGCCGAGCGTGAGCGTGCCGATCCACTTCCCGAGGAGCCAGCCGCCGTGCGAGATGGGCTTCGTCACCACCGACCACACCTGGCGGTCGCGGATCTCGAAGGAGGTGCTCGCGCATCCGAAGAAGATCACGAACAGGGCGGCGAAGGTGTAGACGCAGGTATGGCCCCAGTCGAGGAAGCCGGGGATCGCCTGGTAGAGCGCATCGCCGCGCTCGCGGGAGAGCGCCAGGAACGGCAGGAGGAGCGCCACCGGCAGTGCAAAGCCAGGGGCGGCCAGCGTGCGGATCCCCTCGAGCGCGGTGTTCGAGGCCACCGCGAACGAACCCGAGCGCAGCGAGAGCAGCGCGCGCGCCGCGCGCCAGAGGAACGCGAAGAGGAGGAGCGAGAGCGCGGCACTCACCACCCACTGCGTGCCGACCGGCCAGCCGATCCACCAGAGGAACGCGCCGAGTGCGGCGACGGCACCGCCGACCTCCAGGACCGGGAGCAGGAGCCCCAGCCACACCGCCATCAGCGCCGCCGCACCGGCCGCACCGAGCACGCCGACCACGAGTGCCGGCGAGCGGACCAGGACGTAGGGCATCCAGAGCGGGACCTGGTCGCCGAGGAGGCGCCAGGAGAGCTCCGCCTTCACGTCGGCGGCGAGCGTGCCATCCTCGTCGAAGAGGTCGACGGCACGGGAGATCATGCGCGGACCGCCGTAGGTACGGTCGCCCACGGTGACGGTGCTGCGCTGCAGCAGTTCGAGCGCGGCGGGATCGCTGTCCTTGGCGGAGCACTTCTCGAGCGACTTCAGGATGCCAGCGCGCTGCGCCTGCAGGTCGAGCGACGTCTGCAGGAGCGGCCAGCCCACCCAGGCAAGCGCACCGAGCACCACGAGCGTGGCCACGATCCGCGCAGCGCGGGTCGCGAGCCGCTCGGCAAGCCAGCGATGGAGCCGCTGGACGAGGAGCGTCACGATCCGCCGCCTCCGCCGAGGAGGTCATCGATCACGGACTGGTCGACGCCCTTCGGCGCATCCGGCGTGGCGGTGCGCGGTGCGGGAGCCGCCGCGGGCGCGGACGGCTTGCCGGAGACGAGGTCGTCGAGCACCGCGCGGTCCGCCACCGGCGCGGCCGGCGCAGCAGGCGCGACGGGCGCCGCGGACTTCGGTGCCGCCGCAGGCGCGGCCGCGAGTTCCTCGATGAGGCCCGTGCCCTGCGACTCGTCGCCACGGAGGAACGCGGCCGTGGGGCCGCCGGCCTGGGCACCGCTGGTGGACGCCTTGTCGGCGCGGGCGCGCTCGACGATCTCCAGGAAGAGGTCCTCGAGCCGCTGCCGCGGCGCGGCCACGCGTTCCACGTCCACGTGCGCCGTCTCGCGGATGATCCGCTCGATGGTCACCACGGTCGCGGGATCGAGCCGCGGCGTGGTGATGACGGTGCGGCCGGAGTCCTCGAGGAGCTCGGCAACGGTGCCTTCGCTGCGGATCTTCCCGCCGTAGAGGATCACCATGCGGTCGCAGACGTCCTGCACGTCGTCGAGCTGGTGGCTCGAGAGGAGGATGGTCTTGCCGCGGCGGCCGAGGTCCAGCAGGAGGTCCTTCACCTGCCGCGAGCCGAGCGGATCGAGGCCCGAGGTCGGCTCGTCGAGGATCAGGAGGTCCGGGTCGTTGATGAGCGCCTGCGCGATGCCGAGCCGGCGCGCCATGCCCTTGGAGAACTCGCCCACCGGGCGGTTGGCGGCATGCGTCATGCCCACCATCTCCAGCAGCTCGTCGATGCGGCTGCGGCGCACGTTGCGCGGGAGGCCGAAGAGCTTCCCGTAGAAGTCGAGCGTCTCGACCGGCGTGAGGAACCGGTACATGTAGCTCTCCTCGGGCAGGTAGCCGATGCGCTGCTTGACGGCGACGTCGGTCGGCTCCTTCCCGAACACCGAGAGCAGGCCCTTGGTGCGGTGCAGGAGCCCCAGGATCATCTTGATGGTGGTGCTCTTGCCGCTGCCGTTGGGGCCGAGCAGTCCGAAGATCTCGTCGCGGCGGATCTCGAAGGAGATGCCGTCCACGGCCACGGCCTTCTGGCGGAGCCAGAAGTCGGTGAAGACCTTGGTCAGCCCGGTTGCCTCCACCACGATGTCAGACGACGCGCCGCTTGCCATTGCCGACTGCTCCTTGCTCCGCTGCGTGCGCGCGGTTCACTCGCGGCCGAAGCCCTTCTGGGCGTTCTTGTCGAGGCGCCGGCCGGGCGCATCGATCATGATCTGCCGGCTTCCGAGCTGGAAGCCGCCGCCGGGGGTGAGCGCGGAACGCGCTTCCATCTTGCGACGCTCGACCTCGTCCTGCCTGCGTGCCTGCATGACTTCGTTGGAACTCTCCAGGCCGATGCGCACCGCGCCGCCGGCGTCGGGCGCGGCCACCATCTCGGCCGTGGGCGAGGCGAGGACCTCGCGCACCGCGTCGAGCCAGAGCTTGCGCACCAGCTGCGTGGGATTCTCGTGGTAGGACGCGGCCAGGCCGTTGAGGCGGCCGACTTCCTTGCCGAGGGTCGCACGGACGGCGTTGCGGTACGCCTGCGCGCGGGCGACGATGGCCGAGGTCTGGCCCACGTTGCTGCCGCCTTCGAGGCGCGTCCCGAGTTCCTGCATGACGGCGTCGGCGGCCGCGATGTCACCGCGCGTGAGCTCCGTCTCGTAGCGCTGCACCAGGTCGAGGACCTGGGCATACTCCGGCCCGGCCATTCCCACCAGGGTGGAATTGGCCTCCTGCTGCGCCTTCTCCACCACCAGCTTCGCGTTCTCGCGCGATTCCTGCACGCGACTGAAGGTGTTGCGGATAGCAAGCGGCGCGATCTTCTCGGAGAGCGTCACCGTGCCGAGCTTCACACCCGACTTCATGGCATCGAGGGTGGCCTGCGCACGCTGGCGCAGCACCTGCTCGGGCCCGTCGCGGTTCTCCAGGAGCTCCTGCAGCGTGAACTGCGCGGCGGTCTGCACCATGCCGCGGCGGAGCGCCTTGCTCACCACCTCGCGAAGCACCTCGGGCTGGAACTCGTCGAGCGTGCGCACGGCGTCCTCCACCGTGTACTCGGCGGAGATGCGCACGTGGGCCAGGTCGCCGTCGGCGGTGACGAGCGAACCGTCGATGCCGGGGCGCACCGGGTCATCCACCATGGTGGCGGCTGCCGCCTGGTCGACGGTGCTGGCGCCGTCCTTGAAGCGCGGCCAGAAATCCTTGTTGAGCTCCACGGCGTCCTTCTGCGGGAGGAGGACGATCTCGCCCACCGGGTACGGCCAGAAGGGCTGGAGGCCGGGGCTCACCTGCTCGTCGCCGGGCGCGCCCACGATGCGGCCGAAGAACGTCTTGACGCCCGTCTGGCCGTCCTGCACCTGCTGGAAGCCGCTGAAGAGGAAGACCACCACCAGCACCAGGATGGCCACCTGCAGCACGCGGTAGCTGAGGCGCAGCGCCTCGCCCAGCGACTGGTTGGCGGGGTCCATGGCCTGGCGCATGGCCGCCTCGGCGCCCGCGCTCGCGGAGACCGTGAACTGCGCGCTCGCGCCGCGGCGCGGGGCTTCGTCGCCGGGGGCGGGGATGTTGGGATCGATGTCGGTCATCGGGTGGCTCGCTCGTCCGTCACTTCGTGTCGGTCACTTCTTCGCCGGCGCGGAGCGCGGCTGCGGGATGCCCTTGGCGTCCACCGGCGAATCGAGGTCGATCAGGTGGAAAGGCGCACGGGTGGTGTCGGTGATGTACGTGGTGCTGTTGCCGAGCGACACCTTGAGCGTGTCGAGCCAGGCGAGGAAGATCGCGAGCTCGGCCTCGCCCTTCATCTCCTGGTAGTAGCGCGTGGCCTCCTCGTTGCCCTTGGCCTCGATGCGCGCCGCCCACTGGTCGGCGAAGTTCATGATGATGTCGGCCTGGCTCTTGGCCTGGCTCTTGACGGCTTCCGCGGCGCTCGCGCCCTTGGCTTCCTCGAGGTTGGCCAGGGTCTCCTGCACCGCGGCCATGCGGCGGAGCACGGCGATGGAGGTCTTGTTGGGGAGCACCACCTGCGAGATGCCCACCGTCAGCGGCATGGTGCCGGCGAGGCGGGTCTTCTTCAGGTCTTCCAGGATGGTGGCCTCGGCCTCGGGGAGCTTGCCGCCCTGCCCGACGAGGTCGCCGAAGGCGTAGCCACCGATGGCGCGGAGCGCGCCCTGCAGCTGCGTCTCGAGCGCGCTCGAAGCGCCGTCGACGGACGAGTAGCTGGTGAAGAAGCGCAGTGCCTCCTCGGGCGTGGTGTCGATGCGCCAGGTCATGAAGGCCTGGACGAGCACCTGCTGGCCGTCGCGCGTGAGCACCGTCTCGAGCGGGCTCTCGATGAGCTGCTGGCGGGTGTCGAGGCGCGTGACCTGGTCGATGAAGAACGGCGCCTTCAGGTGCAGGCCCGGCTCCGCCACGACGCCAGCCGGCTTCCCGAACCGCGTCACCACCGCGAGCTCATGGAAGTTCACGGTGTAGGTCGTGTTGTAGAGCACGAGCACGAGCACGATGAGCGCGCCGACGACGATGCCGATGGTGCGTGTCATGGGTTACTTCGCCCCCTGCGGGGCATTGTCCTTCTTCTCGAGGTAGTCGGCCAGGTTGAGGCCCGACTCCGCCTGCTTCATGGTGACGTCGATGTCGGTGCGGCCGGCCACCGACTCGCCCAGCACGTACTTGACCCGCACGCCCGCAAGGGCGCGGCCCAGCACCTGCATGGTCCGGAACTGCTTGTAGAGCTCGGGCGCGGCGCGGAACGAGGGCGCCTGCCCCAGCACTTCCGCGGAATCGCCCGCGGCGCCCATCACGATTGCCCAGCGCCGTGCACGTGCGGCGGCGATCACGCGCGCCGCGGCACCCTTGCCGTCGAGCACCATGCGCTCCACCGCCGCGCGCCGTTCGCGGGCCGAGGGCGAGGACTCGCCCTCGGCGGTCTCGACGCGCTCGAGCTCGGCGATCGCGGCAACCAGCTCGGCGGCGCGCTCGGGGCTGCCGGCGATGGCGGCCATGGAGGCACGCGCGGTCCGGTCGGCCTCCTCGCGCAGCTTGCGCGCGTTCTGCATGTCGATCGAGATCTCCTCGAACATGCCCGCGCCCTCGCCCGAGGGCGGGCGCAGCGTGGGCACCTGCACGGCCACCACCTCGATGCCGGCCTTGGCCGAGTCGAAGGCCTGCTGGATGCGCTCGCGCAGTGCACGGACCAGCGAGTCGCCGCGTGGCGAGAGCACCGAGTCCATCGGCTGCGTGGAGAGGTAACGGGTGACCTCGCGGAGCGCGATGTCGCGCAGGATGCGCTCGCGCATGTCGGACGCGGTGCGGCGCACGCGCGCATCGGAGCCGAAGGCGAGCCAGTCAAGCAGGCCATCGCGCGACACGCGGTAGCTCATCACGATGTCCGCATCGACGAGCGCGAAGCGCTGCGTGACGGCATCGGCGGTGGCATCGGGACGGGCATCGCCCTCCTCCCGCCCGGAGAGGCCCTTCTTGACCTGCTCGGTGAGCGTGGGCGCCGCCACCATGTACGGATAGCGGTCCGGGTCGCGGTTCTCGTCCTCGCTCCAGACGTTGACACGGCCCACCTTGATCGGCTTGGCACCGAGGGGAAGCGTGCGGATCCGCGCCACGTCGAGCACCGCGGCGGTCTCGACGGGCCACGGCCACTTGAGCATCACCGTGCCTTCGTACACGTCGCCGACGATCGCGCCACCGCGCAGGCGCACGGCCTGCTGCCCGGGCGGGACCACCACGATGCACGAGAGGAGGACCAGGACGGCCACGCCCAGCACCAGGAGCCACGCCGTGCTGCGGATCAGCAGCTGGTACCCCCAGCTCGACGTGATGTCGAAGCCGAACTGGTAGTTGACGGCCTCGTTGATGGAGCGCACGATCGAGTCGGGCGCGGCGAACAGGCTCAGGACCCGCGAATCGAACGCCGCGCGCGGATTGTCGCCGACGCGGCGCGGGCGATAGAGCCCGAGCACGAAGTTGAGGGCGATCTCCGCCGCAAAGAGCACCTGGCCGACGCCGATCGCCAGGACGATGGGCTCCATCCACTTGCCCTTGCCGAAGGAATTGGCAACGAGCCCCACCGCGATGGCGGAGAGGACCAGCGCCGTTCCCACCATGAAGCCGGCGCCGCCGCGCAGGTTCTGCCAGGCCGGCTGCTTTGCCATGCCGGCGACGAACCGCGAGAAGATGAACGCCACGAGCGCCAGCGCCACGCACACGGCCAGCTGCCAGCCGGTGCCGAAGCCCACCGCGAACGGCGTGATGTCGAGCATCGGCGAGTCGGGGCCGGGCTTGGCATCGAGGCTCGCCACGTAGCGCGCGGTGTTGATGCCGAAGTAGGCGAGCGCGGCGGCGGCCAGCAGGCTCATCGTCGGCAGGAGCACCCGCTGCAGGCGCTGCAGGCGCTTCTGCGCCACCAGCGCGTCGCCGGCCCGCTCGGTATCGAAGACCGACGCGTCGCCGCGGACGGAACGGAGTTCCTCGGCCTCGAGCGCCTCGAGCGCCGCCAGCCGGTGCTGGTGGAAGAGCACCACCAGGGAGGCCCAGACCGCGACGCCGACGAAGGCGATCGCGCTGCCATGGACGAAGGCGGTGCTGCCGAGGGCGCGGCCCATCACGAAGAGGACGAGCGCGACGGCGAGCTGGAGGATCAGGCCGAGGCCGGCGATCCGGGTCGCTTGCTGATAGGCGTACTGGTCGGTGCGCATCGATGCTCTGGGTCGCGGGAACGCGGGAAACGCCCTGGGGGGCGGACGGAACTTCGACAGTCAGGGTAGTGTATTCCCGATGCCGAGGCACCGTCACGGCATACCGGACACGTCCCGATGAACCTCCTCGAACAGCTCTGGGCCATCGCCCGAAACACCGCCATCGAATGCATCCGCCAGCCCCTGGTGCTGGCGGTCCTGGTGGCCGGCACGCTGCTGATCATCCTGAGCATCCCGTTCAGCGGGTTCACGCTCATGGACGACCAGCGGATGTTCGTGGACATCGCCCTCTCCACCATCTTCGTCTGCGGCACCCTGCTGGCGGCGTTCCTCGCCACCAATGCGCTCAGCCGCGAGATCGACAACCGCACCGCCCTGACGGTGGTGTCCAAGCCGGTGGGCCGGCCGGCCTTCGTCTGGGGCAAGTTCCTCGGGGTGGCGGCCGCCCTGACGGTGTGCACGCTGTTCCTGTCGTTCGTGTTCATGCTCGTGGAAATGCACGGCACCATGCCGACCGCGTCCACGTCGTACCACTACCCGGTGCTCACCATCGGGCTGCTGGCCATGGCGGCCACCTTCGGCGCGGCCACCTGGACCAACTATTTCTACGGATGGAGCTTCCCGGCGGCCATGCTCGGCTTCGGCGTTCCCTTCCTTGGCCTGGCGTACCTCCTCAGCCTGCTGTTTGCCAAGGACTGGACGCCGGTGCTGCCCATGGCCCAGTTCGAGGGCAGCCTCTGGATCGCGATCGGGATGATGCTCCTGGGCCTCTGGGTGCTGGCGAGCATCGCCGTGGCGGTTTCCACCCGCTTCGGGCAGGTGGTCACGCTCGGCATCACCTTCGGTGCGTTCCTGCTCGGCCTGATGAGCGATTGGCTGATCGCGCGCAACATCCGGGACCTCGGCGGCATGCTCGATCGGCTGGCGCAGGACGGCAACGCCGGAAGCGCACTCGACGCAAACCACGCGAAGCTGGCGCTCCTGAAGGCCGCCTACGCGGTAGTCCCGAATTTCCAGGCCTTCTGGCTGTCGGACGCCATCCAGCAGAAGAAGGACATCCCGCTCGCATACCTGCTGCCGTCGACGGCCTACGGGCTCACGATGATCGTGGCGGTGATGTGCGTGGCCGTGGCGATGTTCCAGCGACGCGAAGTGGGCTGAGGCTCAGGCCCCACGACTACTTGGCAGACTCTTCACGCAAGGACCGGAGCTGCTTCTGGAGATCCTTCAACTGCTTCGTGATCTCCTTCGTTGCAGCATCCTTGTCGCCGATCGTGAACTCGAAGCACGGGGGGCAGCGCTTGGCCCACAACAGCATTTTCTGGAGGATGTCGATCTGCTCCGCGATCTGGTCGACCGCCGTCCCGGTGGGGGGAAGTCCGGCCCGTCCCTTCTGGTACTCCAGGTCCGCTTCGCAGCCTTCGAACAACTTCTTCCAGTTACCGGAGATCCGCGCACCGCAATCGCTGATCAGATACCACTCAGGTAGCCCGAGGAGCTTGGCCAGTTCCTCCTCGGTATCCGCCGTTCCCTTGCTGAATCCGGAGTCAAGGGCCGTGCTCGCGGTGAACGCCAGATTCTCCGACTCATCCGAGAGGACCACTTCCCCAGGCTCGCCGGTGATCTTGTTGTTCCACTTCACCTTGCCGGTCACGGGGTCCTTGGTGTAGGTCAGCACATCCTCGCGCAAGACCATGGCCAGGAAGATGTACCTGCTGTATCCGTTGTCCTCGACGATCGCCGCCATGTCGCGCTTGAACTTCTCAGTCTCCTCGGGACTGGAGGCGACCATCCCGTTCTCGCCCTGCTGGATCATGGTCGAGGCCCCGTTGGAGGCGGTGGTGCGGAAGTAGATCTCCTCGCACTGCATCGACGTGCAAGCGGCCGCGGAAAAGGCACGCCGGATCCACGCGACCACACGATGATCCTTCTTGAGCCTCTTGACGGCGTCGACGATCTTGTAGATCTCCGTGACCAAGCCGCCGCCGCTGTCGATGTCGAGGATGACGGTCTGCCCAGGACCCCACTTGTCGACCTCGGCAAGCATCTCGTCAATCTCGTGACCACGCATGGTCTTTCCGACCATCCCCGACAGGGGCAGCAGGAACACGCCCTTCTGCGGAGCAACGCGGTACTTGCCGTTCTCGTCGAGCTGGTAGCCCTGCGCATCGACCTTGCCGGACGGCTTCCCCGGCGAAGGGGCTCCGGCGGTGCCGGATGCCTTGCCCGCCGGAACGGCGCCCCCGGCCTTCCCGGCGCCACCCGAAGCAGGTGCGCCGGCGGCCGACGCGCCGACCGTCTTCATCGAAACGATGTTGCTGGCGAACAGCGGGCGAACCAGCTTCTTGCCATCCACTTCCGCGTCCACGGTGATGATGCCCTTGTCGGCATCGATCTTCGTGACGGTGGCGGTGAGGGTGCGCGTCGAAAGCTGCTCCTTGACGACCACCTCAACGCGGTCGCCGACCGAGCCCCACCATGTGCCCTTCTGCAGCTTGACCTGCTGCTGCTTGGCGCCGGACTGCTGAGCGTGCACGGGATCCGCGAGCACCAACAATGCAGCGGCAAGCGCGACGATGACCAAGAGCGGGAGAGAGCGACGATTGGAATGCTTCATGATGGATTTCGTCCTGTCTGTCAATTGGCGGCGCCACCGCCTGCAACGGGCTCAGGCAAGTGCCATTACTTCGGAGCGCCGGGGCCGCGCCCGCCGCCCATCTTCCCAGAACCTCCGGAACTGCCCGACCCCTGCTGGCGTTCCTGCCTGATCGAACGCATCTGGCGATCCAGTTCCTCAAGGATCAGCTTGATCCGCTTCTCGTCCAGGCCGCGCATCTTCCAGAACTTGGCCAACGAGGGATACCGCTTGAAGTACTGGAGCATCTTCTCCAGGATCTGCTTGCGGGCGGCAAGGTCTTCCGGACCGGCTTCCTCCTGGAACTTCTCCATCATTTCCATGGACTCGCTCCACTTCGCGCGCCAGGCAGCGTTGTAATCCTGGAAGATCTTCTCGCCGTTCCCGACTTTCTGCCATTGGGGATACCCGAGCAGGGCGACCAGATCATCGATCCCCTCGGCAATTCCATCCGCAAGGCCGGTGTCCTCCGCCAGGCTTGCAGTGAACTGGGCCGTCAGCTTGTCCGAGGAATCGACGATGATCCACTGGCCTTCCGCATCGGGTCGCCACGTCGGAGTCCGACCCTCGAACTGGACACTCAGCTTCCTGTCGGGCAGGACCAGGGACTCGCCGAGCGCCGCCGGCCGGCCACCGAGTTCGAGGATTCCGAGCACCATGCTCAGCTTCGCGGCCAGGAACTTCTCATGCACCTGCTCATCGCCGGCGCCCTGGATCGCGCCCATGATTTCGAGGCCGCCGATGCGCCCCTGGGGTGCGACGAACATGCATGGCCAGGCCAGCGCCAGCATCGACGAGGCGCCGACTGCATCCTCGACGTACATCACGCATGGGATTCCGTCGAGGCGGCGATGCAAGTCGCCGGCGAGGTCTTGATAG
>Ga0164294_10003712_pt1 | contig 13554 bp, 8 predicted proteins | sample GEODES005metaG_FD_111479 | JGI IMG/M metagenome (GOLD analysis project Ga0164294, IMG submission 111479) | Oligotrophic lake water microbial communities from Sparkling Lake, Wisconsin, USA - GEODES005 metaG | ecosystem: Environmental > Aquatic > Freshwater > Lake | place: USA: Sparkling Lake... | reverse complement strand
CTGGGCGGCCATTCCAGAGGTGTTGGACTGGAAGTTCGACCTGTCGACCGCCAGTCGCTTCCCCAACGCCGATGAGCTGTACCTGATCGGCAGCGCGCCGTCCTTTCCCGTCTATGCCTATGGTTCACCCGACCTGCGCGCGGAGACGACCTGGGGCGCTTCGACCTCGGTCGTTCCCCGACTTCGGTGGCTGACCGGCTCGTTGTCGGCCTACGCGCAGCACACCGACAGCTTCATCTACTTCGCGCCCGAACGCGATGCGGCCGGCGAAGTCGCCTTCGACGTCACCGTGCGCGGTGCGTTCCCCCGATGGTCGTTCCAGCCGGTGGACGCCAACTTCGTCGGCGCCGATGGCGGACTGGACCTCTTGCCGGCGGGGCCGGTGGGGCTCGGTTTGCAGGGCGCGGTGATTCGAGGCTGGAAGGCGTCCGATGTGGACTTTCTCGTGGGCCTCCCACCCGATCAGGCTACCGTGAGCCTCGACCTCCGGCCACCCGCGCCGGGGGCATGGGAGGCGCCGAGCCTCGAACTCCAGTGCACGGCGGTGGCCCGTCAGTCTCGGGTCGATCCCCGCGCCGATGTCGCGCCGGCCCCCGCAGGCTACGCCCTCCTTGGCGCTTCGGCGTCGGTCGGCCTTCGCCAGGGCGCGGCCCTGTGGCGCGTGCAGGTGGAGGGCCGCAACCTGCTCAACGCACGGTACCGAGAGTACACCAGCCTGATGCGGTACTACGCCAATCAGCCGGGCCGCGACCTGCTGGTTCGCCTGAGCACGAGCTGGTAGCGGTGCTGGTGTTCCACGTGGAACACGCACGGGGTCCGGTGCACCGCCGTCCGCATCGAGGGGCCGGGGGTGGCGTTCATCCGCTGCGCGCAGCGAGGACCGGCGCAAAGACGGCTGTGAGCAGACGTTACATCGGCAATGCGACATCCAGCAGCTCGGCGGGTCGATCGGGGTCGTCGGGATCCACCACCACCCACGCGTGCCCGGGCCGGGTCGGATCGAGGGCGATGCCCTCTGCCTTGTCGCGCGCCGGAGCGTCGCCATCCCACAGCCGCGCCCAGACGGCGCCGGTCGGTCGCCAACGGGCAATCGCGCTCCCCATCACGGCGCCGTCGTCGATGGCGTTGGGGGAGGCCTCGGCGGCGGCCAGACAGACGAGCCCATCGGCGTCGGCGTCGGCGTCGGTGAAGGTGAGACGGACCCCGTCGAGGACGCCGAGGTCCATCGGCCAGACCTCGGTCAGCGCGGGAGGCGGCCCGCCCGCGAGCCACTGCCGCACCGCCGTGAGGGGCATGCACGCGACCGCGTCGATGGCCGGTGTTTGCACCGTGGGGGCGCCATTGCCGCGGTTGAAGAGCCACAGGTGGTCCCGCCAGACAGCCGCACCCTCGACATTCAGCTCCGATCCAGCGAAGTTGCGCGTTTCGCGAAGAAGCGCGTACAAGCCCGGCGCCGGCCACCAGCGCGGCTCACCGCCCGACCAGCGGAGGATCCGCTCCCGTTGGGGAGAGCTGCCCGAGCCGAACGCGAGGATCTCGCCGTCGCATGCGACCACCGACTCGAGGTCGGGCTTGGCGGATTTGTTGCCGCGCGCCGTGTCGAAGGTGCGGACGCCGTCGGCGCTGGGCAGCGGCACGTCGTCGCAGCGACCGGTCGCGGGGTCGAGCAGCGCGAGGAACAGGGCGTCATCTTGGACCACCACCAGCTGGTCGCCCCAGCGCGTCAGCCCAGACGCGGCGCGGAGGTGCGCGGGGCGGTCGATCGCGCGCTCGGCGCCTCGGTGGTACCAGAGCGGGGTTCGGCGGAGGATCTGGGCGCGGTCGGACATGGGTCTCCTGGGCGCAAGGGGCGAGGCTGGGTGTTATTCTGGCGCATGCGCGCTTGGTACACGGACCATGTGACGGTGCCTCTCCCCACCGGGCACCGCTTCCCGATGTCGAAGTATGCGCTGTTGCGGGCGCGGGTGGCTGGCTGGCCCGAGCTGCGGCTGTTCGAGGCGCCGCGGGCGACGGTCGCCGCGCTCCTGGGGGCCCACGATCCCGACTATGTTTCTGCGGTCCTGGAGGGCGGCTTGAGTGAGCGCGCCCTGCGCGTCATCGGCTTTCCATGGTCCGAGGAGATGCTGGAGCGAACGCTGTGCTCGGCGGGAGCGACCTGCGCGGCGACCGCCGCCGCGGTGGAGGACGGGATCGCGGTCAACCTCGCGGGCGGCACGCACCACGCGGGCCCGGGCAGTGGTCAGGGCTACTGCGTCTTCAACGATGTGGCGGTCGCGGCGCGTCTGGCGCAGGCGTCCGGCTGGGCCCGTCGGGTCGCCATCGTCGACACGGATGTGCACCAGGGGAACGGGACCGCGGAGGTGTTCGCGAGCGACCCCACGGTCTTCACCTTCTCGATCCATGGCGAGAAGAACTTTCCCTTTCACAAGGTCGCCAGCGACCTCGACGTGGCGCTGCCCGACGGAACGGGCGATGCCGCCTACCTCGATGCGCTGGCCCCCGGCCTCGAGGCGGTGCGCGCGTTCGGCCCCGATCTGGTGCTGTGGGTGTCGGGCGCGGATCCGTACGAAGGAGATCGCCTCGGACGGCTGCGCCTGACCCTCGCTGGCCTGCGGAGCCGCGACGACGCCGTGCTCGACGCCTGCGCGGGCGTGCCCGTGGTGGTCACGATGGGGGGCGGCTATGCCCCGGAGGTCGCGGACATCGTCGCCGTCCACGCGCAGACGGTCGACCGTTGTCTCCAACGGTGGCGCGGGTGGGGCCGATGAGCCCGCTGCTGCTCTGGGCGGTCGCCTGTGGGGAGTCGTCCGGGCCGCCGGCTCCGCCCTGGCATGCGCCCGATGCGCCCATGGTGGTTCCGACGACCCCCTCCCCGACCGGCACGACCGCCACCGCGGGCCCGGTCTCGCCGCGGGTCGCGCTGCAGGTCGGCGGGCTGTGGGATGTCGACGGCTGGCGGGGTCCGACCACGGTGGTGATGGAGGGAAACACCATCGTGGCGCTGCTGGATGGGGCCTCGATCGTCCCTGGGGCCGAAACCTGGGTTCTGCCGGGTGGGTTTCTGGTGCCGGGCCTCATCGACCCGCATGTGCACCTCTGGCTCCATGGGGTGGTGTATCCGGCGGGCGACGCCGTCTTGGCCAACCTGCGGTCGATGCTGTACTGGGGCGTCACGACCGTGGTCGATGTCGGCGGCCCACTCGCATCGGTCGCGCTGCGCGACCGCGTGCGCGACGGCGCGATCCGGGGACCCGACGTGTTGGCGCTGGGGCCCTTCGTGACCGTCGATGAGGGTCACCCGTGCGAAGTGATGGACGACCCAGACACCTGTTGGTACGCCGCCGATGCCACGGCGGCCGCGTTTCTCGGCGACGCCTTGCGCGTGGCAGGGACCGACGGGGTCAAGGTGGCGTTGGCCGACGCATCCTTCACGCCGTGGCCCAGCCCGAGCCTGTCGGAGTCTGCGGCGCAGGCGGCCTTTCTCGCGCACGGCGGCTTGTCGGTGGCCCATATTGCCGAGCCGGAGGAGGCGGCGGCGGCCATCGCAGCCGGCGCGGTACACCTCGCCCATCCGCCCTTTGGTGCGGCGTGGTCGGCAGACGAGCTCGCGGCGGTGGTGGCGTCGGGCGTCGTCGTCCACAGTACGGTGGGGGCCTTCTCCGGCGCAGACGCGGTCCTCGCGGGCACGCTGCTGCCGACGGATCGCGGCCCGCTCTTGCCGCAGGCGGTCGAGACCTGGGACGCCCTCGCCGGACGCCCTGACGCCTTTGACCCGCAGTGGATCGTCGGCAGCGCCGCGTGGACGGCGACGGCTACCGCCAACCTCTCGGCGCTCCGCGCTGCGGGTGGGGTTGTTCTTCCTGCGTCGGACGCCGGATACTGGTATGTGCCCCCGGGATGGGGTCTTCATCGAGAGCTGGCGGTCCTGGTCGCGCTGGGGGAGAGCCCCGAAGAGGTGCTCATCGCCGCCACGGCGACCGCTGCGGACGCCCTGGGTCTGGCCGATCGCGGACGCATCGCGGTGGGCCAGCGGGCCGACCTCCTGGTGTTGGCCGGCGATCCCCGAACGGACCTCTCGCTGCTGTCCGCCCCCACCCAGGTCGTGCTCGCGGGCGAGGTGTTGCTCCGGGACCAGATCCCCAGCCTCGATCTGCTGCAGCGCGCGACCTCGGGCGCGCTCGGGGACTTCTGCCTGGATGAGCGGGATTGCGCCACCTCGGCCTGTGATCTCCTCAGCCACCGCTGCGCCGACCCCTGCCCACAAGCCGGGGCGCTGCGGTCGGACTGTGGCGTGGAAGCCTTTTGTGCGGCGTCAGACGGAGATCTTGGCGCGCCGGTCTGTCGTCCGGTCGACGACCCCTGCGCGCTCCTCGACCCCCAGTCCACCTGTTCCCCGTCGGCCTACGGGGAGACCTGCTACCCGATGGACCTCGACACCGCTGGCTGTGGCGTCGCCGGCCCCCGGGAGGCAGGAGAGGCCTGCATCGCCGGTGATCCTGTGGCGGGCTGCGTCCCCGGCGCCTACTGCAGCCCCATCGACGATCGGTGCTATACTTTCTGCGACCCCGCGTCGCCGCGCTGTGGGCCCGGCGCGTCGTGCGTCGAGCAGGCAGTGGGGGGGAGTGTCTGGTTCGCGTTGTGTCTTCCTCCGTGATCCGGCTCGGTCCCTTCGATCTCGACGCGCCCATCGGCCGTGGCGGAATGGCAGAGGTCTGGCGCGCCACGCACCGCGCGACGCTGGCGCCCGTGGCCATCAAGGTCTTGCACGCGGAAACCGCCCGACGACACAGCGCGCGCTTTCGCGCGGAGGTGCGCGCCATGGCGCGCCTCGACCACCCCAGCCTGACCTATGTGGTCGACGCCGGCGAGGTGCCCGATGCGGTGGCGCAGGCGACGGATGGCCGCTTCGCCGCCGGTTCGGGTTGGGTGGCGCTGGAGCTCGCCTCCGGCGGGCCGCTCGGCCCCCGGTGCGGAAAGCTCGCCTGGCCCGACGCGCGGGCCGTGCTGGACGCCCTGCTCGACGGTCTGGGGCATGCCCACGCGCGGGGGATCATCCACCGCGACATCAAGCCGGCCAACGTGCTGCTGGCGCTTCCGAGCGACCTGCGGCCGGGCTGGAAGCTGACCGACTTCGGCCTCGCTCGGGCCGCCGGTGATCACGGCCAGACCACCTCGCATGGGGTGGCGGGGACCCCGCAATGGATGGCTCCCGAGCAGATCGATCGCGAGATCGGCCCCCACGGTCCCTGGACGGATTTGTACGCGGTGGGCTGCGTGGCCTGGGCGCTGCTCACCGGCAAGAGCCCCTATGCCGGTCTGAAGGGCGTCGAGGCCGCGATGGCCCACCTGACCAGGCCCTTGCCGGAGTTTCAGAGCGTATTTTCGGCCCCTCCGGGTGTGGAGGCCTGGTTGCGTCGGCTGCTGTCGCGCGAGCCTGGGGGGCGCTTTCAGCGCGCCTCGGATGCGGCGGCCGCCCTGGCGGAGCTCGATCTCGCGATCACCCGTGACGACGCAGAGACGGGCCCGGTGCAGGACCTGGCGGATCGGCGCCCTCGTCGTCTCTTTCCCGGCGCGTTCGTGCCGGCGGGCTGGCTGGCCCGCCGCCCCACCTTCCCGCCGGTGCTGCGGGGGGCGGGCGCCGGCTTGGTCGGCGCGCGCGTTCCCCGGTTTGTCGGGCGGTTGGGTGAGCGCGAGTGCTTGTGGGCGCTGCTGACGGCTGCCGCCGAAGAGCCGGGGCCGCGCCTGGTGCTGCTGCAGGGGCCGGGAGGAATGGGCCGGTCTCGGTTGGCCGGCTGGTTGGCCGAGCGGGCGCAGGAACTTGGCGCCGCGGATGCCGTCACGGTGCGCGCCGGGAGTGGCGCGCCCGCCTTGGATGCGCTGACCCTGCGTCTCGCCCGCCTCGATCACCAGGGCCCCCAGCCCCCGGGTCTCCGGTCCGTCCTCGATGCCGAGCTGTCCGGTGAGTCGGCGTTACAAGAGGCATTGTCGAATCTGGTCGCGGGTCGCGCGGTGGAGGATCCCGCCCGGCAGGCGTTGGCGGCGCACCTGCTCGGGCGCTGGGCCGATCGTCGGCCGGTGGTCATGGTGGTGGACGACGCGCATCTGGAGCCGGAGCTGATCGATTTCGTCGGTTCTGCGCTTTCGGAGCCATCGCTTGAAGGCCGGTCCGTGGTCTGGGTGTTGACGGCGCGCGCGGAAGAGATGGCAGAGCGGCGCCCCTTGGCGGCGGCGCTGGCGGCGCTCGGCGCGGTCGAGATCGCAGTGGGGCCCCTCGATGGGCCGTCTCGGTTGGCGCTGCTGGCGGACGCGGGCATCGCGCCCGAGCTGGCGGCGCGGCTGGATGAGGCCTCGGGTGGCAACGCGGCGCAGATGATGTCGCGACTGGCCGACTGGGCCGCGCGCGGCTGGCTGGTCGCCGGGCCGGCGGGCGTCGACCTGGCGCCGGGAAAGGAGGCCTGGAAGACAGCGCCAGACGCCGAATCGTGGGCGATTCGCGCGTCACGGGCGCTGGACTGCCTTCCCCCCGGTGGGGCGCAGCTGCTGGGCCTCGCGGCCGTGCTCGGGCCCCAGGTGCGCACCTCGGAGTGGGCGGCGCTCGCCGCGCTCACCGTCGGAGACGACGAGGCGGCGCGCGAGTGGGTCGCCGATCGGCTCCTGGCCCTTCATCTGGCGGAGGAGACGCCGGAGGGGTGGCGCTTTGTCCACGCCGGTCTGTTGGAGGCGTTGGCCGTTCGGTTTCGGGGTCAGGGTGACTGGCAGCGGTGGCATTCGGCCAACGCCGCGGCGCTTGCACGTTCGGAGCGCGGCGATCCCGAGCGGCTGGGACATCACCTCAGCGAGGCGGGGCGGTCGTCCGAGGCGCTGCCGCATTGGCTGGCGGCCGCTGAGCGGCGCCGTCGGACCGTGGGTCCCTCGTCGGCGATGGCGTTGCTGGCCGAGGCCGCAGCCGTGTTGGAGGCGACGCCGGGTGGGTCGAAGGATCCGCGCTGGGGGGAGCTCGCGCTGCAGTTTGCGGGCTGCTATGCGGACGCGGGAGAGCGGGCCGAGTCGACTGCGTGGGTGGAGCGCCTGCAGACCCGCCCCCGGCGGGCCCGTTGGCCAGCGCTGGCAGCCCGGGCCACCTTGATCGACGCGCAGGCGCAGCTGGACGCGCTGGCGCTGGATGCGGCTGCGGCCGCCGTCGCGGACGCCCGGGCCATCGGCGACGCGATGGGCGATTCCGCGATTGTCGGCGCCGCCGCTTCGGTGGCGTCGCGGGTGGCAGCGATGGCCGGCGATCGGGCGTTGGCGACGCAGGCCGCGCAGGAGTCGATCCTCCACCTGACGCGGGCGCGGGTGCCGTCCGTGGGGCGCCAGGTCGCATGGGTCGCGGCCTGGTCCGCGTGGTTGGGGGGCGACGCGCAGGTCGCAGCCGCACGGGCCGTGGACGCGGCCGCTCGGTGTCGGCGTGACCAGGACCTGCCGAGCGAGGTGCAGGCGCTGCTGCTCGCTTCGCGGGCGGCACGGCTCGCGGGACGGGCGGACGCCCCAGGGTTGGCGCGGGACGCGCTCGCCCGGGCGGAGCGGCTCGGGTTGACGACGGCAGCGGCAGCGTCGGTCGAAGTGGCGCTGAACCACCTCGTCCGCGGCTCGGCCCTGGTCGCCTACGAGGCGCTGTCGCTCGCACGGGGCGCGGGCGCGGTGGGGCCGTCGGACGGCTGGGTCGGAAGCCTGCGCGCGGCGGCGCTGGCGGCCGCGGCGGCCGGTGCGCGGCGGTGGGACGAGGTGGCGCACCACCTGGACGCGGCGGAACGACACGCCCCCCTGCGGTCGGTCGGCTTCGGCGACGCCATCTGGTGCTTGCGCACGGTCGCCGATCGCGCTGCGGTCGAGTCGGATCGCGCCATCGTGCTCGCTGCCGAGCGGTTGGTGGAGGACCATCGGCGCAAGCCGCGCGCGGTGGTGTGACCGTTCGCTGTGCGCGACCCGGGCAGGGGCCCGCAGGGACGTCGCCGCGTTAGGCGGCGGTTGGGAGGGGCCATGGTCGTCCTCGTGACCGGGTGCGGGTCGGGGTTCGGGCGTCTGACTGCGCTGGAGCTCGCCCGGCAAGGACACCGCGTGTACGCCGGGCTGCGCGACCCAGCGGGCGCGGCGGCCTTGGCGGACGAGGGGAAGGCGGCTGCGCGTGGGGACGGTTCGCTCACGGTCTTGCCGCTCGATGTCACGCAGGCGGCGCAGCGCGAGGCGGCGGTGACGCAGATCCTCGACGAAGCGGGATGTATCGACGCCTTGGTGAACAACGCCGGCGTCGCGCTGGGCGGCTTTCTGGAGTCGGTCGACGACGACGAGTTTCGCGCGGTCCTCGAGACCAATGTGCTCGGCGCGTGGGCCATGACCTGCGCCGTCCTTCCCGCGATGCGGGTCCGTCGGATGGGTCGGGTGATCATGATCTCGAGCATGTCGGGTCGGATCGGCCTGCCCGGCGTCGGGGTGTATGCCGCCAGCAAGTGGGCCCTCGAGGGCATGAGCGAGTCCTGGCGCCACGAGCTCGCCCTCTTCGGGATCCAGCTGGTGTTGGTCGAGCCGGCGCAGTTCAAGACGGACATCTTCGAGCGCAATCGCCGCGTCTCGCGCCGGGCGGTCGCGCCGGGCGCGCCGTGGACCCCGTACGCTGAGCACCTCGATCGCGTGGTGTCGGGCATGGTGGCGCGCGCGGCCGGGGACCCGCAGCGGGTCGCAGATCTGGTCGCCAGCCTGGTGGTGCACCCCCGTCCGCGGCTTCGGTACCCGATCGGTCCCAATGCGCGTCTGCGCGAGATCTTGGGCCGCTATGTGCCCTTCGCGGTGACCGAGCGGTGGATGGCCCGCTGGCTGCGCCTGTGACCCTGCAGGGGTGGGCGGAGCGCGTGCTGCTGGGCACGACGCTGGACGACAAGTGCGCCCCCCCGTCGGGCGTGGACCGGCCGTCTGCCTTCGCGCTGCCCGCGTTGCCCGGGCGTCCTCCGCCGCTGGCCTTCGGTGGCACGCGCGGCGAGCCGCCGCGTCCGGGACAGCTCCGGACGGACGTCGATCGCGGTCGCGTGCTGCACGTCTTTGCCAACCACGAGCTGCTCGCGTTGGAGCTCATGGCGCTGGCCATTCTGCGGTTTCCCGATGCACCGCCCGCCTTTCGGCGCGGCCTGGCCGGCGTGGCCCGCGAAGAGCAGGAGCACCTCGGCGCCTACCTGGAACGGATGGCGGACTGCGGGGTCGCCCTGGGAGATGCACCGGTCTCCTCCTTTTTTTGGGACGCGCTGGCCCCGGTACAGGATCTCGGTGGCTTCGTCGCGGGGATCTCGCTCACCCTCGAGCAGGCCAACTTGGACTTTTCGCGCGATTGGGCGGAGGCCTTCGAGGCGGCGGGGGACGCGGAGACGGCGGCGGTCTTGCGGCGGGTGCATGCCGATGAAATCCGACATGTCCGACACGGACTACACTGGTTGCGGCAGGTCAAGGACCCGGGAGAGTCCGACCTCGACGCCTACCAGCGCAAGGTGGTCTTCCCGCTGGGGCTCCGGCGTGCCCGCGGAACCCGCGGCTTCGACCGGGACGGCCGGCTGTCGGCGGGCCTCGACACGGCCTTTGTTCAGGCCGTGGAGACGGCTGGGGCCTCGCGGGGACGCGCACCGCGGGTCTTCCTCTTCGAGCCCGGCGTAGAGGCCCAGGTGGCGGGCGAGTCCCCGGGCCGGGTGGCGCGCCAGCTGGCCGCGGACCTCGATGTGTTGCCCCTGGTGTTCGCCGGTGACGACGATGTGGTGGTGGTCGGTGGACCGGTGTCCCCGCCGGTTCGGGCCCAGTGGGTGGCGGCCGGTCTGGCGCGGCCCGAGTTCGTCGTCGGCACGGACGCGCTGCGCGATCGGGCGATCGACGGCCTGTCGCCATGGGGCTGGTCCCCGCAGGTCGCTGAGCGCCTGCGTCCCTGGGGCGCCCGGTGGGACCCCGCGTGGCGTCCGCTGTTCGCCAAGCCCCAGGGGCTGGATGACTTTCCAGAAGGTCCGTGGGTTGCCAAGGCGCCGTGGTCGACCTCGGGGTCCGATCGCATCTACGGGGCTGGCGCGCCGACCCCGCCGCAGCGCGCTTGGGTCGACCGGATGGTGCGCCGGCAAGGGCGGGTGGTGATCGAGCCCTGGCTGACCGGTGTGCTCGATCTCTCGGTGCAGCTGGACGGCGGTCGGGTCCTCGGGGTGACGCGGTTCGCCACCTCCCGTGGCGCGTGGCGCGGCAGCTGGATCGGTCGGTTCACCGACGGCCTGCCGCCGGGGTTGCGTCAGTGGCTGGGGCGGTCCGGCGTGCGGGAGCTCATGGAGGAGACCGGACGCACCGCGGCCGCCCGGGCGGCGGCGGTGGGGTACCACGGCCCCCTGGGGGTGGACGGACTGGTACACCGCACGCCAAGCGGGCTGGCCCTGCGCCCCTGTCTGGAATGGAACCCCCGCTTCACCATGGGTCGGGTGGCCTTGGCGTTGCAGCGTCGTCAGGCAGCGGGCGCGGTGGGATGGTTCCACGTGGAACGCGTCGCCGATCCCGCCGCGGTGGCCGGTGCCCTCCCCACTGCCCTCCGACGGGTCGACGGCAAGGTGTCGGATGGGGTGGTGGTGCTCAACGACTGGCAGCGCGCCAGCCAGTTCCTCGCCCTGTGGTGGGCGGCGCCCCATGCTGCCGCGCTGTGCGCGCGATGGGATGCGCTGCGGGAAGATCCGCGGCTGGCGCAGGTGATCCCCAGGTCGACCGATGCGGTGCCGGTAGACCCCGACGAAGACGTAGCGGACGGTGGGTTCGATCGGGCATCCTAGGGCATGCAGCGTCCAAGCGAATGCAGTCGGCGCCGCGCAATGCGCGGGGGGTGGTGGGTTCCGCTGATGGCGGCGGCCTGCGGGGGCCCGCTCGAGGTAGACCAGGGGTCGACCGCACCCGCTTCGCCCGCGGCGGACGAACCGGTGCAAGGCCGCTGCGTACACGGAGAGGACGACATCGTGTCCTCCGACCTGTGGCTCGAGCCGTTTGGTGCGTCGGCGGGGGACGCCCTGCTGCCGGCGGTCGGCGACTTCGCCGGCACCCTGGAGGCGGCGGGACTCGCCGTGCCGCTTCGGCTCTCCTTCGACATCGGTCAGGCGGAGGTCCATCTGCAGGACGCCTGGTGGGAAGGGCCCTGGCCCGCCGGCGATCCGGTGGCGTGCGCCCCCACCCTCCGCGTGGCCGTCGCGGCCGTGTTCGATGCGGATAGTTGGCTTCAGACGCAGTTTGTTGGCGAACTCGTCGTGCTTCCCGATGCGTCGATGCTCGCCACCGAAGTGCCCGGCGCGTCGGTGGCGGGTGAGGGCGTGGGCGGCGAATCGGAGGTCGCCTTGGCCGTGTCGGCCGTGCTCGACCGGGACGGCTGGAGCGGCGCATTCGCCCGTCCGGAAGGCGCGTTGGAGCCGGAGGTGCTCGCGGACTTCTGGACCCGCCGGCTCGACGACGGCCCGTAGTCGGCCGGGTCCTCGGCGCGGTCGCCCTGCAACACGCTGGACCACCGTCTGGACCCCGGGTCGGCGGTGGTTAGGCTGACGGCTTGCGACAGGGGGTTCGATGGTCCGCGACATCCGCTCGTTTGTGGAGCTGTTGCGCCGGGAGGGGGATCTCGTGGAGATCGACGCCGAGGTCGATCCCCACCTCGAGATCGCCGAAGTCCATCGGCGGGTGATCGCGGGCGGAGGCCCCGCGCTCCTGTTCAAGCGCCCGAAGGGCTACCAGATCCCCGTCGTCACCAACCTGTTCGGCACCGAGAAGCGGGTCGACCTGGCCTTTGGCAAGCGGCCGGAGCGCTTTGTCGCGGACGCGGTCCGGCTTCTGCACGAGATGGTCCCGCCGACCCTCGGCAAGGTGTGGGCTGAGCGAGACTTCTTTCGTCAGGCGCTGTCGCTCGGCACGCGCTCGGTCCGCGGGGGTCCGGTGACGGAGGTGGTCGATACGCCGCCCCGCATCGACCGCATCCCGATGTTGAAGTCGTGGCCGCAGGACGGCGGCGACTTTGTCACCCTCCCGCTCGTCTACACCGAGCACCCGGTGGACAAGCGCCACAACCTCGGGATGTATCGGATCCACCGCCACTCGGACAAGACGACCGGGATGCACTGGCAGATCGGCAAGGGCGGCGGCTTCCACCACCGCGTGGCCCAAGACCGCGGCGAAGATCTGCCGGTGACGCTCTTCGTGGGCGGTCCACCCGCGCTCACCCTGTCGGCCATCGCGCCGCTGCCCGAGAATGTGCCTGAGCTGATCCTGGCGAGCCTCCTGCTCGGAGAGCGCCTCGCGATGGCGGACAACCCCGTAGGCCACCCGCACCGGCTGGTCGCGGACGCCGAGTTCGCCTTCGTCGGCCGGGTCCGGCCGCACGACGTCCAGCCGGAGGGTCCGTTCGGCGACCACTACGGCTACTACTCGCTGCAGCACGACTACCCCGTGTTTCATGTCGACGCGCTGTGTCATCGGCGGGACGCGCTGTGGCCGGCGACGGTGGTCGGCAAGCCGCGGCAGGAGGATGTCTTCATCGGCGACTACCTGCAGCGGCTCCTCTCACCGCTGTTCCCCGTGGTGATGCCGAATGTGAAGGACCTCTGGTCGTATGGCGAGACGGGCTACCACGCCCTCGCGGGAGCAGTGGTGGAAGAGCGCTTTCGACGCGAGGCCATGGCCGCGGCCTTCCGCATCCTCGGGGAGGGGCAGCTCGCCCTCACCAAATTCCTGTGGGTCGTCGACCAGCGCTTGGACCTGAAGGACCCCAAGGCCGTGCTTGAGCATCTCCTCGCGCGCTTCCGCCCTGAGACCGACCTGTACGTCTTCTCGAACGTCTCCATGGACACGCTGGACTACACCGGCCCGGAGATCAATAAGGGTTCGAAGGGGGTGATGCTCGGGGTCGGCGATCCCTGGCGCAGCCTGCCGCGGCAAGCGCCTTCGTTGCCGGCCGGGATCCGCGATGCGGTGGTCTTCTGCGGTGGCTGCCTGCTGGTCGAGGGACCCTCGCACGGGGAAGACCCGACCTTCGCCGAGCGCCTGCCGGGGCTCTTTTCGGAGTGGCCCTTGGTCATCGCGGTCGACTCGGCCCGCGAGGCGGCCCGCAGCAACACGCGCTTCCTGTGGACCGTATTTACCCGCTTCGAGCCCGCCTCCGATCTGTACGCGGCCCGCACGCGGGTGGCGCGGCACCACCTCGTCTACGAAGGTCCGCTCGCGATCGACGCCCGCTTCAAGGCGACCTACCCCGACGAGCTGCGCTGCGACCCCGACACGAGCGCGCGGGTCGACCGTCGGTGGCGCGAGTACTTCCCCGACCGCGACGTGCCCATGGGCGACTCGTTCGCCGCGCACCTCGATCAGGCGTAGACCGCTGCCGCCGAAGCGACGCAGCGGCGGAAGGGAACGCGCTGGATCAGACGACGGGCGGGTGAGCCCAACCGCGCGCGCGATCCGGCGTTTGGGGTAGTCGGCCCGTTGGCCCCGTCGGTCAGACCGCGGGGACGCGGCGTTGGCTCGGTCGGTCGAGCGGGCGTGCGG
>Ga0164294_10003711_pt1 | contig 13556 bp, 12 predicted proteins | sample GEODES005metaG_FD_111479 | JGI IMG/M metagenome (GOLD analysis project Ga0164294, IMG submission 111479) | Oligotrophic lake water microbial communities from Sparkling Lake, Wisconsin, USA - GEODES005 metaG | ecosystem: Environmental > Aquatic > Freshwater > Lake | place: USA: Sparkling Lake... | reverse complement strand
CGCGGCGGCGCCGGCGACGACACGTTCGGCCGGGTCCCGGGGCATGGCGGTGCGCCGAGCGGTCGGCGGCAGAGCTGCCACGGCTTGTTTGAAATCGACCAGCGCGGTCGAGGCCTTGCCCTTGCCGGTCTCTACCGCGACCAGCGCCGCATAGCGCCCGGCGCCGAGCGAGCTGCACCCCTTGACCCAATAGGCCGCGTCGAGAAGGCGCACACGCTCGGGCACTGTATCGCCACGCGCGAGCATGGATGCGATGTCGGTCTCCGCGAGCACCGTCTCTATCGCTTCGCGTTCGTCCTCGCCGAGCGCCCAGAAATGCTTGCCCAGGGGTATGTGCGGCTGCGTGTCCGCGATCCGCTCCCGGGCGAGATGCCGCCAGCGCCGGCCCATTGCACGCTTCCGAGCCGCTCGGACCACTTCCGGCTGCAGCGATTCATCCGGCTCGCCGCGGCGATCGAGCGCGCGGACATAGCCATCGATCATGGCCTCGACGATCTTCGCGGTCGCGATGCCGGGCAGATCCGACCCGCGTGCCGCCGAGGCGAGCGACAGCGCCAGCCGGATCAGGTCGTGCGCGGGATTGCCGATGACCGTCTGGTCGAGGTCGCGGATCTGGATATCGACCGCGCCTTCGGCATTGGCGACCGGGCCCAGGTTGCCGACATGGCAGTCGCCGCAAATCCACACAGCCGGCCCCCTGGGAATGTCGCGGGCGATGTCCGCCACGGCCAGCCAGCGATAGAATTGGGCGGTACTGCCGCGCACGAAAGCGTGTGCGGACCGCGCCATCTTGCGCAGCCGGCAAGTCTCGAGTTGCTGGAGACGGTCGGCGGGATCGGTGGGTGCGAGCACGATATCTCTTTCGGTCAGGCGGCGATGCGATCGACGGCGCACATCCGGGCGAGAGGCAAGCTCTCCCTCTCCGGCCGCGCCAGGATTTCGGCGGTGCGAGTGAGCAGCGCGTCGCGCAGCCCTACCAGTTCGATGTGCTCGCCCTTGCGGAGATGCGCCCCTAGCGGCGCCATCGCATCGGTGAATTTCGCCATGGCCTGCCTCCTGAATTGCTGGTGGTATCAATCGCGAAAAATAACGACAGTTCCGCTTGCGATCCGATTTCAGATTGCCGGGTGGTGCGAGAGGGGAGTCACAGACGGCCAGCCCCAGTTCTTCGCGCAAAAAGATCACCTTGCAATGTTGGAACATTAAGGGAACATATCTCGACTCCTGATAGAAGGAGTGTCGAGATGGGTATGCTGAACGAGGGCTTTTTCCTGGGCGTGGCGTCGGTGATTTCAAGCCTGGCGGGACTTGTCTGGGCGTTTCGTCGCAAGCGCTGAACGGGCGGCGGATTAGACGGCGTCGCCGATCGTGGGATGTGAGAGGATGCCGGCCTGGAGGTGCGGCATGGCAGGCCCCGATCCTCGCCCCGTGTTTCGCTGTGCGATTTATACGCGGAAGAGCACCGAGGAGGGGCTCGACCGGGAGGTCAATTCGCTGGAGGCGCAGCGGGACACCTGCTCCGCCTATGTTCGCAGCCAGAGGCACAAGGGCTGGGTCGAACTGCCCAAACGCTATGACGATGGAGGCTGGTCGGGCGCGAATCTGGTCCGGCCAGCCCTTCAGGATCTGCTGACCGATATCGAGGCCGGGCGCGTCGATGTGGTCGTCATCTACAAGATCGATCGGCTGTCACGCTCGCTTTTGGACTTCGTGCGGCTGATCGACACGTTGGAGCGTTTCAAGGTCTCCTTCGTCAGCATCACCCAAGCGTTCGATACCTCGGACAGCATGGGACGACTGGTGCTCAATGTGTTGCTGACCTTCGCGCAGTTCGAGCGCGAGCTGTTGTCGGACAGGCTGCGCGACCGGTTCGCGACGCTCAAGCGCCGGGGCAAATGGACCGGTGGCAAGACGCCTTTCGGCTATGCCAAGGTCGAGAAGAAGCTGGTAGAGCACGTGGCCGAGGCCGCGGTCGTGCGCGACATCTTCGCCCGTTATCCTCTGGCCGTATCGGGCAATCAGCTGCTGCAGGAGCTGCGCGCCGAAGGCGTGCGCAACAAGGTCTTCGTCGCGCGCGACGGGCGGCAGCTGGGCGGACATTTGTTGGGCCCCGGCCTGCTCCATCAGATCCTGACCAACCCGCTCTATCTCGGCTTCATCGACTACAAGGGCGAATGGTATCCGGGCGAACATCCCGCTCTCGTGACCCGCGAGCAATGGGACCGCGTCCAGGCCAAGCGTGCCCTACGGCACGAGTGCCAGATCCCACGCGGGCAGAGCGGCGCCCTGTTGAAGGGGCTGCTGTTCGATTCGCATGGCCGGCGCATGCATCCCGACGGGCAGGTCCGCGAAGGCCGACGCTGGGACTATTATTCGACCGAGCTGTCCCGCGACGCCAAGCGCCAGCATCTCAAGGTCATCCGCGTGAATGCCGGTGAAGTCGAGGTGCTGACGGTGACGGCGCTGCGCGCCTTGCTGTGCGATCGCCCGCGCCTATCCGATGCGCTGGCCGAGCTCGGCATCCTGGACGCGTCGATTGCACGTGCCTTGAAGGCCGGCCCCAAAGTCGCGCGTTGGCTCGATGGCATGGAGCGCGAACGCCTCGCCTCGGTTCTGAAGTGCGTTGTCCGGCGCGCGGAGCTCGACCGGGAGAAGGTGCGGCTGATGCTCTCCTGCTTCGAGCTGGATCGGCTCTTGGCCTGGGACGGTGTCGGACTGTTGCGACCTTCGGTCGAGATTCCGGGCCGCGTGATGTCGCGCATCTATATAGTGGATGCGCCGGCGGCCTTGGTGCGCGAGACGCGGCGGCTGATCTTGCCCATTCCGCCCAGGACAGCGGACGCGCTTCGCCCAGATCCGCGCCTCCTGAAGTTGCTGGAGGAAGCGAAGGTCGCGCGCGAGGCGGTCTATGCCAATCGCGAGAAAACGGTGGCCGAGGTCGCGCGCGAATTCCGGCGCGGCGCGTCCTATTTTTCGCGGCTGATCCAGCTCAACTATCTGGCGCCCGACATCGTCGCCGCGATCATGGATGGGCTCCAGCCGCCTGGTTTCACGCGCCGAACCCTATTGGAGGCGAGCATTCCGATGGAATGGGACCAGCAGCGGCTCATGTTCGGTTTCCCGGCCTGGCCGAAGCAAGGGCTGAGCATGAGCCTGACCGCGCGCAACCACGCCCCCCGGGCGGGAGGCGGGCTGGAGATCTAGCTGGTCGCTGGCTTAGAAGCGTCCGCGCAGGACGCTGCCCGCCATGATCGCGGCGATGCCGGCGAAGGCGGCACTGGTCCACGGCCGGGCCTTGGCGAAGCTCTTCACTTTGTCGGTGAGCGGCGCGTCGCCGGAGAAATGCTCGTGGATCGCATCGGTGAGCGCGGTCTTGCGGTTCGAAGTCGGGGCGACGGCAGCAGTTTCGGCCATGGGGATCTCCTTGCGGTTGTCGCCGGGGCTCGAGCCGCGGCGTGGAAGTGAATGCCTTTAGTGGCTGGTCTGGCTTCGCTGGATCAGTTTTGTGTCTCGCCGGGCTCGCCCGGCTCGTTGGGTCCCACCTCGGCGCCGGTCCAGCGACCGTCCTTCGTGGTCGCCGTGCCGGTCACGTTGCGGCTGTCCTTTGGTTCGAGCTCGCCGCCATGGCCGGGCTCGGGTGCATCGCCGCTCCAGCGACCGTCGGGCGTGCGCGCGGTACCGGTCACGTTGCGCGAATCATTGGGCTCGAGTTCGTTGCCGCCGGCCATCGTCCGTCTCCGTCGCGTGCCGCCTCGGCCGCTTTCGGGTTCAACCGCGCGACGATTTGCGTTGTTCCCTGGGGCCTCGCGCCTGCGCGGAACGGCGGCTCGGCGGGATGGTTGAGGTGGCGAGGAGAATAGCCATGATCGATCCAATCTCTGGCGAGCCTGGTACCCAGGACTTCCGCGAGGCAGCCGAGCGCAGCCGGGCCGCGGGCATCGCGGATGAAAGCGCGAGCTATGTGAACGCGGTGCCGCCCGTCGACGAGCAGGCGAGTGGTAACGTGGCTGGCGGGAACGTGGCCGTTGGCGATGAGGTCCCCGAAGGGTTGACGGCCGAGGTCGATGACGGTGCCGATACGGAAGGTGCCGATACCGAGCCTGCCGACATGACGCCCGACGCGAGCGACAGCATCGAGCCTTTCCACATTCCCGGCAGTGCCGAAGATATCGAGGTCGCGGGCGAGACTGGTCCCGGGCCGAGCGGCTGACGCTCCCGGGAAGCGCATGCCGCGCACTGTCGGATCGCATGCCTCGCCTGTGCGATGGCCGGCGTGATCAGTGGACGTGGTCGTGACTTCGCAGGCCGGGTACTCGGTGGGTGGTTATCTCAGGATGAGCAGCGCTTCGATCTCTTGCGCTTCGGCCAGCCGGGCGTGCCGCGCAGCGCCGCGCAGATGATATAGTCGGGCGGCGGGACTGGACGCGGAGGCGGCCAGGTCGCGCTCCCGCGCGGCGGCACCGCGATGGTGGGGGCGCGGCGCGAGCATGAACGGGCGCGCCGTATCTCGGTGGGGGACGTCTTTTTCCATTTCGGTTCAACGTTCGGCGTAGGGAAACGCTGCGACGGCGGTGCCTGGGGTCGGTCGCCGCTTCTCTATGCCTCAATATCGAGGGACGGGGCGTCAGGGCCGGCGAGGTCCGGGCGCAGGATGACCCCGCGTCCGTCCCGTTCGGACTCGACATGGTCGAGCTGGAGCAGCAGGTCCTCGAAGCCACCGTCCACCGGCACGGGGATAGCGCCCCGGAAGCTGTCGCCCAGCCGGTCCAGGTCGCGCTGCGTCAGCAATCCGATGGCGACGATCGGGGCGTCCGGCACGGCGACGGTTCCTCATTGATTCGTGGCGCAGGCCTTTCGGCCACACCATCCTTTCTGAACCGCCGGGCCGCTCCCCCGTTCCTGCGGTTCACCGCATTTGCAGCGAAATCAAATGGATGTGCCAGGCAACCAGCCGACATTCTGGCGCGGGATTCACCTATGTTGAAGCTGGCAGTCTTATCCGATGTTAAGAAGCCCCTATCGCCGATCAATGCTTCGGGCGTTGGTGACTGAGAGACCCTAGTGCTCCCGCCTGATCGGGAGTTCGCATGGGACCGCACGCTTCTTCGCCCTTTTCGACGTTCGTCGAGCGCCTATGCGCCCTGTCGCCTCTCGGCGAGGAGGAGCAGACCGCCCTGCTCGGCCTGAGCGGATCGATCCTCCAGGTGCGCGCGGGCGTCGACCTCGTTCCGCCCGGCGAGAAGGCGACCTTCGTCCATCTGATCGTCGAGGGCCTGGTCGGCCGCTTCGCCCAGTTCAGCGACGGCAAGCGCCAGATCACGGCGGTCCATTTGCCGCTGGACGTGGCCGATCTTCATTCGGTGGCTCGACCCGCACTGGCACCCGCACTCCAGGCGCTCACCACGACCACCCTGGTGCGCGTGCCCCTCGCCACCCTGTCGAGCCTCACACGTTCCTCGCCGACGATCGCCGAGGCATTTTGGGCCTATTGCGCGGTGGACATCGCCATCCTCGAGCGCTGGGCAGCCAATCTCGGCTGCCGCGCGGCGACCCAGCGCATGGCGCATTTCCTCTGCGAGGTCGCGCTTCGCATCGAGGATGCGGGCCGCGGCAGCCGCCTCGACTTCGAGCTCGCCATCACCCAGCCTCAACTCGGCGAAGCGCTCGGGCTGACGCCCGTCCATGTCAATCGCACGCTGAAGGCGTTGCGGGATCAGGGCATCATGGGCGCCACCGGCAAGCGCTATCAGGTGCTGGACTGGGAGCGCCTGTGCGCGCTCGGCGACTTCGATCCCGTCTACCTGCTGCTCGGCGGCGCTGGGCGCCAGGCGGCCTGATAGGCCGCATTAACATAGGTGAGGGCTCGGTTGACCGGCGTGAATGCGGGCGATGCGAGGCGCTGTCATTCTCTCAGAAGGAAGGAGGCGGCTTGTGGCGAATCAAGTGGCCGAGCATGTATTCGGCGAGGAACTGGACCATGGCAGCGGCGAGCTCGACCGCGTGCTGGAGGATGTCCGGCGCCTCCGCGGCGCGATCGTCGATGCATGGCAACAGCGCGGGCTGACCATGGACAAGGCGGAACGCCACCGCCTTCGCGACGAGATCCAGGCGACCTGCGATATGCTGAAAACCCTCACCGCGAACGACTAGCCTCGAAGGCTTGGGCTGAAGCGACCGGAGGGGCGAGCGGTGAATTGGTAGCGACTAGGTTGGACGCCGATCATGCCGGGAGGGCCGTTCGCAGGACGCATCCGGCCGCGACGCGGCTATGCGCGAGAGCTTGGTCAGCAGGAGCGGGATGTCGTCCGTGATGAAAGTGTCGAGGGGCTCGCTCCAGCAGCCGCGCAGCGGCGACGTAGCGATCCTGTCCCGCTCGAGGCGCGTTGCCTCGCCCGCAGGCAGCTGTTCCGAGTTCACAGGCTTTTCATTCCCAATGGCAAAAACCAGTCCGGTGCCTGGGGGGAATGGCACGGGACTGGCTTTCGAGGTTCACAACGATGCCTGCGGCTCGAGGTTCCCGCATATGGATAGGGCTCGCGCCGAGCGGCTCGCGACCCGTTTTGGTCTAGCCCTCCTTGGGCCCGAACGCCGCCGCGTCTTCCCGGTCGCCATCCGAATGTCGGTCCAGCGCCATGCGGACCCGGTCGGCGAGCTCGGAACGGCGATAGGGCTTGCCGATCACGTCAAGCTTGGTGCCACGCGGGATATCGGCGACGAGATCGTCATTATAGCCGGTCGTCATCAGGATCGGCGTCGTCGGATGGTCCTGGCGGAAGCGCTCGACCAGCTCGAGGCCGCTCATCCCGCCCGGCATGACGATGTCGGTGAAAAGCAGGTCGATGTCGCCCTCCGCGAGCAAGGCGAGCGCCTCCTCGCCGCTCCGTGCCGTCCGGACGTGATAGCCGAGCGACGCCAGCTGCTCCTGCGCCAGCGCGCGGACATCGTCGCTATCCTCGACCAGCAGGATGGTCTCGGTCCCGCCCGCCGATGCGCGCTGCTGCTGCTCGTGCCGGTGCGCCGGATACCCGCCTTCGCTCGCGACCGGGAAGATCATCCGGATCTCGCTGCCCTCGCCCGGCGCGGAGTCGATTTCCACTCGCCCGCGCGATTGCTGGACGAAACCATGGACCATCGCGAGACCGAGCCCCGTTCCCTTCTCGCTGCCCTTGGTCGTGAAAAAGGGCTCGGTCGCGCGGCGGCGCACCTCCTCGGTCATTCCGACGCCTTCGTCCCGGATCGAAAGCACGACATACTCGCCCTCGGGGAGATTGTGCGCGGCGGCGTTGCCGTTGAGCTTCCACAAGCTGGTGCCGATCGTCACCGTCCCGCCTGCGGGCGAAGCGTCCCGCGCGTTGAGCAGCACGTTGAGCACCGCCATTTCGAGATGGGTCGGATCGATGTCGATCGCCGGCAGCTTGCGCTCCAGCATGGTGACGAGCCGCATGCCGGCGCCGACCGTATTCTCGAGCAGGTCGCCGAACTGATGGATCAGATCGTTGAGATCCACATGGCGCGGCTCGAGCCGCGTCTTGCGCGCGAAGGCGAGCAGCTGGCGCGTCAGCTTGGCGCCGCGCTCGCTGGCCTTGGCCGCATTCTCGAGCAGACGCTTCTGCTTGTCGTCGAGCGCCGTCGCCAGCACCATGTCGAGATTGCCCGACACGACCTGGAGCAGGTTGTTGAAGTCATGCGCAAGGCCCGCGGTCAGCTGGCCGATCGCTTCCATCTTCTGGGCTTGGCGGAACGCCTGTTCCGAGCCGCGACGCCGCGTGACGTCGAGCTGGCTGGCGAAGAAATAGAGGAGCTTGCCGACATCGTCATAGACCGGCGCTACGAACACCGCGTTCCAGAACGCCGTGCCGTCGCGCCGATAGTTGAGGATCTCGAGCGAGATCGCCTCCTCCTTGGCGATCGCGTCGCGGAGCTCGGCGATCGAACCGCGGTCCGTGTCCGGTCCCTGGAGGAAACGACAATTGCGCCCCACGATCTCGGCCTCCGAATAGCCGGTCAGGTCGAGGAACGCCTTGTTCGAGAAGACGATCGGATTGTCGGCCTGCCGGGGATCGGTGATGATCATCGGCATGCGCGTCATCTGCAGCGCCGCGAAGAACACCGTACCGCGCTGGTCCAGGCCGGGCTCGGCGACGGTGGAAGCCGGGGAGCTCTGTCGCGCCGCGCCCGTCACGGCATGCGAGGGCTCCGCATCCGGAATGGCGATCGGTGGCGATGGGGGCTGGCGGTCGAGGCGGTCGTCGTCGGAACTGGTCACGCATGCTTTCCCGAAATCTGGTCCAGAGCATAATGACCGTGAGCCGTTCCGGTTGCGACATCATCGATCAACCTGGCCACAAAATCGGTCGAGCCGGGCCAGCCGATTCCGCGCCGCCGATGGAACCAGGGCCCGCCGAACCAGTTGCAGCATGTCATGCTGGGGGAAGTATCTGAAATGACGGGCTGTGCCGTGGGATCCGCCGATGCCGCGTGACGCCGGCCACGCCTTTCTCGCGGGCGGCGGCGAACTCGGGGCGCGCATCGCGGCCCATGACTGGGCATCGACGCCGATCGGGGCGATCGAGACCTGGCCGGCGAGCCTGCGCAGCACCGTCGGGCTGATGCTGCGAAGTCCGGTCCCGCTCGTCCTGCTCTGGGGCGAGCAGGGCGTCATGATCTACAACGATGCCTATTCGGTCTTCGCCGGCGGGCGCGACAGCCGATTGCTCGGCTCGAACGTGCGCGAAGGCTGGGAGGAAGTCGCCGACTTCAACGACAATGTCATGCGCGTCGGCCTGTCGGGCAAGACGCTCAGCTACAAGGACATGGAGCTGACGCTCCACCGGCACGGCCATCCCGAGCAGGTCTGGATGGACCTCGACTATTCCCCGGTGCCGGGCGACGACGGCGAACCCGCCGGAGTCATTGCGATCGTCGTCGAGACCACCGCTTCGGTCCGAACCCGCGCGGCGCTCCAGGAAAGCGAGGCTCGGCTGCGCTTCCTCGATGAGCTCGGTCGCGCCGTCGCCGCCAGCCGCGACGCCGACGAGATCCTGGCGATCACGACGCGCATGACCGCCGAGCATCTCGGCGTCTCCAACTGCGCCTATGCCGATATGGACGAGGACCAGGACGGCTTCACCATCCGCGGCAATTGGCACGCGGAAGGCTCGCCTTCGATCGTCGGCCATTACAGGCTCGCGGATTTCGGCACGCTCGCGGTGCGAGAGCTCGGCGCCGGACGTCCCTTGATCGTCAACGACAATCTCGCCGAACTGCTTCCCGAGGAAGCGAAGACCTTCCAGGACATCGGCATCGCAGCGACGATCTGCATGCCGCTCGTCAAGCAGGGCCGGCTCTCCGCGCTGATGGCGATCCACGACAAGGTGCCGCATACTTGGTCTCCCTATGCGCTGGCCGTCATCCGCGAAGTCACCGAGCGATCCTGGGCGCATGTCCAGCGCGTCGGCGCCGAAGGCGTGCTGCGCGAACAGGAAGCGCGCAACCGCCAGATCCTCGACAGCGCGCTCGACTATGGCATCGTGGCCACCGACCTGGACGGCACTATCACCTTGTGGAACCGCGGCGCCGCGGAGATGCTCGGCTGGGCCGAGGCCGAAATGCTGGGCAAGCCCATGGCCGATTTCTTCACGCCCGAGGATCGCGCGCTCGGACGCCCCGCGGCCAAGCGGCGCGAGTCGCTAGAGAGCGGGCGCGCGCACGATGCTCGCTGGCACCTGCGCAAGTCGGGCGAGCGCTTCTGGGGCTTGAGCGAGATGAGCCCGCTCCGCGACGAGCGCGGCGAGGCCGTGGGCTTCGTCAAGGTGATGCGCGACCAGACCGAGCAGCACCGGGCCGAGGAAGCGCTGCGCGGCAGCCAGGAACAGCTGCGCCGGGCCCAGGTCGCCGGCGGCATCGGGCTGTTCGCGATCGACATCCTCGCCGACACGATCAGCGGCACGGACGAATTCTGGCGCATATTCGGCCTCGATCCGCGCGAGGAGCAATCCGCCGATGCGGTCGAGCGCCTGGTCTTGCCGGAGGACAAGGCATTCACATCGGACGACGATCGCCGGCGCGCCGGCACCGCCCCGCTCGATGTCGAGTACCGGATCCACCGCGCCGATACCGGCGAGCTGCGCGTCATCGCGCGAAAGGCGGAGTACGAGACCGACGCCGAAGGGCATGTGGTCCGGATGGTGGGCGTCGTCCAGGACATCACCGAGCGCCGCCGCATCCAGGTCGCGCTCAAGAAAAGCGAGGCACAGTTCAGCGCGCTCGCGAACAACATGCCGAACCAGGTCTGGACCGCGCGCGCCGACGGCTCGGTCGATTGGTGCAACGACCAGGTCTATGCCTTTAGCGGCCTGAAGCGCGGCGAACTCGGCGGCGACTGGGGACGGCTACTCCATCCCGAGGACTATCCCGCCGCGCGCGAGCGCTGGGAACACTCGGTGGCGACCGGCGAGATCTACGAGACCGAGTTCCGGCTTCGCGACGCAAAGGGCGAATATCGCTGGCACCTGGCGCGTGCCCTGCCGCTCACCGATGCGAGCGGCGTCGCCGCCGCCTGGGTCGGGACCAACACCGAGATCGAGGCGCAGAAACGGGCCGAGGCCGCCTATGCGCAGGACCGCGACCGCCTCTGGGCGATCAGCCAGGACCTGATGCTGGTCTGCGACTTCAACGGCGTGATCACGGCGGTGAATCCGTCCGCCGAGCGCATGCTCGGCTGGCAGGAAGAGGAGATGGTGGGCCGCACCCTCGCATCCTTCGTCCATGCCGACGACCTGGAGACCACTTCCAGCGAAGTTTCTACCCTGTCGGGCGGCGATTCGACCTTCGCCTTCGAGAACCGCTACCGGACCAAGGACGACGAATATCGCCTGCTGGCCTGGACCGCCGTTCCCGACGCCGGCCGCATCCATGCGATCGGGCGCGACGTCACCCAGCAGCGCGCGACCGAGGACGCGCTGCGCCAGAGCCAGAAGATGGAAGCGGTGGGCCAGCTCACCGGCGGCATCGCGCACGACTTCAACAACCTGCTCCAGGGGATCACCGGCAGCCTCGACATCATGGAGGGCCGGCTCGCCCAGGGCCGCACCGACGATCTCCCGCGCTGGCTGACCGGCGCCAAGACCTCGGCGAGCCGCGCCGCGGCGCTGACGCACCGCCTGCTCGCCTTTTCGCGCCGCCAGCCGCTCGATCCGCGTCCCGTCCGCGCCAATCCGCTCATCGCCTCGATCGAGGACATGCTGCGGCGAACCCTGGGCGAACGGATCGAGCTGGAACTGGTGCTCGGCGGCGGCCTGTGGCTCACGCGCTGCGACCCCAACCAGCTCGAGAGCGCGATCCTCAACCTGGCGATCAATGCGCGCGACGCGATGCCCGGGGGCGGCAAGCTCGTCATCGAGACCTGCAACGCGCATCTGGACAGCCATTATGCGGCGCGCGAGCGCGACGTGAAGCCCGGCCAATATGTCTGCATCTGCGTAACCGACACTGGGTCTGGCATGAGCCGGGAGACCATCGAGCGCGCCTTCGAGCCCTTCTTCACTACCAAGCCGCTCGGCCAGGGCACCGGCCTCGGCCTCTCCATGATCTACGGCTTCACCCGCCAGTCCGAAGGCTATACCCGCATCTATTCGGAAGTCGGTCGGGGCACGACGGTCAAGCTCTATCTCCCGCGTTACCGCGGCGAGGAGGATCCGGAGGAGCCGGAGCGGATCCTCGAGGAACTGCCCAAGGCCGATGCCGGCGAGGTCGTGCTCGTCGTCGAGGACGAGCCCGTGGTGCGTGGGCTCATCGTCGAGGTGCTCTCCGAGCTCGGCTACCGCGCGATCGAAGCCAATGACGGACCCAAGGGCGTCGAAATCCTGCAGTCGAAGCGCCGCATCGATCTCCTGATCACGGATATCGGCTTGCCCGGGCGCAATGGCCGCGAAGTAGCCGCGCTGGGCCGCGCCGCGCGCCCCGAGCTGAAAGTGCTGTTCATGACGGGCTATGCGGAAAATGCCGCGCTCGCCTCGGGCTTCCTGGAGCCGGGCATGGCGATGATAACCAAGCCCTTCGCGATGGAAGCGCTGGCCGGGCGCATCCGCCAGATCATCGAGGAATAGGCGCACCGCTGCGATTGGTGCCGCGATCGCGGGCGGGCGCTGCGATCACCTCCGTGGTGCGATCTGCACCGGGCGCGAGGCGCCGGATGGACCCGAACCGCGCCGCCGGGTGGTTCACATAGGTTAAGGTGGCGCGTTCGCGGCGGATTATTCTTACGCCTGTTTTCGACAGGGCGATTTGCCGGCGGACCCGGCGTCATCGCGAGGAGGGCCGTTGAAGAGCACGCCGCGAGACCGACTGCTGGAATTCTTCGAATTGACCTCGGACGAGCTCGACCTGCTGGAGCGCCTGCGCGGCCCGGCTGCCCGCTTCGCGCGCCACGCCGAGATCCGCCGTGCCGGCGACAAGGTCAAGGGCGTCTTCCTGCTGTTGGAGGGCTGGGTGCTGAGCAGCGCCGAGATGCCGGGCGGGCAGCGTCAGGTGCTGAAGGTCCATATGCCAGGCGACATGCTCGGTTCGCCGAGCATGGTCCTGCCTCTGGCGATGGAAACGCTGACCGCCGTGACCCTGGCCACGATCGTCCCGGTGCCGCTCTCCGCGTTCGGCGTCCTGCTCGGCCAGGCACCGCGACTGTTGGCCGCGCTCTTCCTGAGCGCCCAGCAGGAGCGCGTGCTCCTCTCGGATCGCCTGGCCGCGGTCGGCCGCGCGACGGCGGCACAGCGTTTCGCGGCATTGCTCGTGCAATTGTACGATCGCCTAAATCGCGGCCCGGTCGACCCGGGTCCGGTATCGTTGCATCTTCCCTTGACGCAGCAGGACTTGGCCGACCTGCTCGGCATCACGGTCGTGCACGTCAACCGCGTGCTCAAATCGCTTGTCGCGGAAGGGCTGATCGCGCGCGACCGGAACGACTATCGCTTCGATGTGGCGCGGTTGCGCAATTTCTCCGGTATCCCCAGGCGCGAATGGATTCGAAATCCGAGCTGGTTTCGCCCGGGCGGTTATTGAGCCCGGACTATCTTCGGCTATGCGACCATAAAGGTATCCGGCCGTGCCCCTGACTGCGGAGGAGTCGATGACTGCTGCGCTGGCATTGAACCTAAGGGCGCACCTCCTGGGCGTGATTCGCAACTATATGCTCTGCAATTTCGGCGTAATGCGCCATCTCGGCCGCGACCCAGTGCTTGAACTCCGCGATCAGGTCCGGAGAAACATAGGCAAGGTGGCCCCGGCCGTCCGTTGCAAACCATTGGTTGGCCGCCGCATGGGCCAGCAGGTTGCTGGCATGCGAGCGCGAGATGCGGAAATGCTGGGCCAGATATCGGCAGGAGAGGGGTTGCGGCGCTGACGGACTCAGCGCGCTGGCTATGACGGCGCAGAGGATCAGATATCCGCAATCCTTTTCGGTGAAATGGCGCACGCGCGGAAAGGCGTCGAGCAGGTTGCCGTGCTGCTCCACGAACCGTGCGGAGCGATGGACCAGTTCGTTCTGCAGAGCGAAATTGTTG
>Ga0164294_10003710_pt1 | contig 13559 bp, 11 predicted proteins | sample GEODES005metaG_FD_111479 | JGI IMG/M metagenome (GOLD analysis project Ga0164294, IMG submission 111479) | Oligotrophic lake water microbial communities from Sparkling Lake, Wisconsin, USA - GEODES005 metaG | ecosystem: Environmental > Aquatic > Freshwater > Lake | place: USA: Sparkling Lake... | reverse complement strand
TGGCTGACGCTGCGGCGGAATTTGCAAACACCCTCGCGCAAACTATGATCCGGGGCTTCGGTTGATGCGAAGGAACGCTTCGGCTGCGATCACCTACTCCGCGATCATCCTCTTTGGCCCGGACACTCCATGGACGCTTTGAAACCGTTTCTCGATCTCTTCCTGAACCTCGACGAGAAACTCCACGAGATCCTGAATCTCTGGGGCCCGTGGACCTACGTTCTCCTGTTCGCGATCATCCTCTTTGAGACGGGCCTCGTGATCACGCCCTTCCTGCCGGGTGACTCGCTGCTCTTTGCGGCCGGAGCCATGGCGGCACTCCACCCGGATTCGTTGAATATCGTCCTCCTCCTGATCCTGCTGTCGATCGCCGCGGTGCTGGGTGACACGATCAACTATGCGATCGGCCGGGCCGTCGGCCCCCGGGCATTCCGGATCAACGCCTGGTTTCTGAAGCACGAGCACCTGGTCAAGACGCAGGAATTTTACGACCGTCACGGTGGCAAGACGATCGTGCTGGCCCGCTTCGTGCCGATCATCCGCACGTTCGCCCCGTTTGTCGCCGGCGTCGGCAAGATGAACTATCCGCAGTTCCTCTACTACAACGTCGTCGGCGGGCTGGCCTGGGTGCTGCTCTGCACGCTGGCCGGCTATTTTTTCGGCGGCATGGAGATCGTCAAGAAGAACTTCGAGTTGGTGGTGGTTGGCATCGTGCTCGTATCGGTGCTGCCAGTGGCCTGGGAACTCTGGGCCGCCCGCCGCCGCGCCGCGAAGTGATCGCGACCACCCGCTTACGACAACGAGGCCACCACGCGGTCGAACACTGCGTCGAATGCCTGCCGCGTGCTGGAGGTGAGCAACTGCACCTCGGCCACGAGTTTTTCCTCGCTTCCATAGCCGAGCAGGTGGGCGAGTGTCCGCTGCTCTGACTGCACCGACGGGAAATCGTGCCGGGCTGGTGCGTCGAGCAGCCGCAGATGCCCCTCGATCGTGCGGAGCGTTCTATAGGCCCGCTCGAGAAACGCAAACTCGGCATTGGAGAGATGACCAGCCGCCAGCAGTCGCTCGAGTCCCGTAAGGGTTTCTGGCGTTCGGAGCACAGGCTCGCGGCCACCGTGCACCAGTTGCAGCACCTGCACGATGAACTCGATGTCGACCACGCCGCCCGGTCCACGCTTGAGGTTGGTCGCTCGGGCGCCTTCTTCCAGGCGGTGCCGCATCCGCCGGATTTCGACCACCTCGCCCGCCGTCCATTGCCGTTCGTAGGCGGCGGCATGCACGATCCGCAGAGCCCGCGCGGCGGCAGCCGTCGTGGCGACGGCCACCCGAGCCTTGGTCAACGCCTGCCGCTCCCAGATGGCCGCCGGACCATCGGCGGCGAAATAGCGGGCGAAGTCGTCGAGCGATACCGCCGTCGGGCCGCTGCGGCCGCTGGGCCGGAGTCGCGAATCCATTTCGTAGAGCCGGCCTTGGGGCCCGAAGGCGTTGAACACCTTCATCGTCCGCTGGGCCAGCTCGGCGAAGAAGTGCGCGTTGGTCGTGCCCTCGACGCTCCGCCGCGTGCGCCGGCGGTGGAAGGAGATGCCATCGTGGTCATAGAGAAACACGAGATCCACGTCGCTGGCGTAGTTCATCTCACGGCCACCGAATTTTCCCATCCCCAAGACGACCGCCCCGGCCCGCATGCCTACGGTCTCCCCTTGCCCTGCCATCGGCTCGCCCAGCCGCTCCACGAGCCGCTCCTCCTCACGGGCCATCACCACTCGCAGGATCGATTCGGGAATCGCGGAGAGGGCGGCGGTCGTTTCCGCCACGTTCTGTCGGCCCAGAATGTCACGCACGCCCACCCGCAGCTGCTGTGAGGCTTTGAAGGCGTGGATGATCGGCTCCAGCTCGACGGCTCCACGGCAGAGTTCTGCGAGGGAGCTATCAAGCTCGGCCGGCGTCGGCAGCCGGGGGATCACGAGGCTGTCGAGCAGTTCGTCGATCATGCCCGGATTGCTCACCAGCAGCTTGGCGAGAAAGGGGCTCGACGAACAGAGCCGGACCGTGAGATCGAGGGAGGGCGGATGGAAGCTGAACAATTCCCAGAGCACCCCCTTGCCGCCCAGCGAATCGCTCACAGCGACCAGGTTCACGAGCGTGGCATCGGGGTCGGGCGTCGTGGCGATCGCCGTCAGCAGCCGGGCCGCGATCGCCGCCAGAAAATGGCGGCACCGTCGCGTGGAGAGAAACCTCACCTGCTCCTCGCCCAGACGTTCGATCGCCCGCTGCGCGGCGAGGATGTCACGGAACCCATGCCGAGACAGCACCTCGCGGACGAATGCCTCCGGCGGCGCCGGATCGAGCACGAGGTCGACCTCGGGCTCGGGCTCGACGTCGTCAGGGAAGGCGTCGTGCAGCAGGTGGTCGAGAATGCGACGATTCACATCGGTCGCCTCGGCCAATTCACTTCGCAGGCGATCGGCAGCCGCCTCGCCCGTGCCATAGCCCATGCGCACCGCGAGCCTGACAAATTCCTGTGGGTCCTGCGGGAGGGTGTGCGTCTGGCGGTCGTAGAGAATCTGGAGTCGGTGTTCGACGGTTCGCAGGAGTGTGTAGGTGCGTTCGAGAATGCCGCGTTCCTGATCGGTGAGCCCGCCAGTCTCCGCGAGCCGCCGCAACGCCACCAGCGTGGTGCCGCTGCGGACCTGCGGCGTGTCGCCGCCGTTCAAGAGTTGGAGGAACTGGATCGTGAACTCGATGTCGCGGATTCCACCCCGGCCGTTCTTGACGTCGGCGGCATCCGTTCCATCCCGGATCGACCGGTGTTCGATCTGGCGTTTGAGCGCCTTGATGCCGCTGATATCAGACCGCGTCAGCCAGCGGCGATAGACCCACGGCTCCATCTCGGCCAGCACCCGCTTCCCCAGGCCTTCGTCGCCTGCGATCCACCGCGCCTTCACCCACGCCTGACGCTCCCAGGTACGTCCGTGGCGGTCGTAATACTGAAGCATCGCCTCCTGCGACATCGTCGCCGGCCCGGTCTGACCGTGGGGCCGGAGCCGCAGGTCGACGCGGTAGGCGATGCCGAGATCGGTCGGCTCCGCGATCAGTCGGACCGTCTCCTGCACCACGCGTTCGAAGAACTCGCTGTTGGAGCAGGGTTTCGGCCCTTCTACGCGGCCATCGCTGGAATGCACGAAGACGAGGTCGATGTCGCTGGAGTAGTTGAGTTCGACCCCGCCGAGTTTGCCGAGCGCGAGCACCGCGATGGTGGCATGCTCCCCGGCCGGTCCACGGGGAATGCCACGCAGATTCTCCAGCCGCGATAGGGCCGACGCCACTGCCACCTGCACCACGCAGTCGGCGACGTGCGAGATCTGCGTCACCACCGTTTCGAGCCGCTGTCCGCCGACAATGTCGCCGTAGGCGATGCGGAGCGTCTCACGGCGTTTGAAGCGACGGATTGCCCGCATCACGCAGTCGGGGTCGGTGAGCTGGGCCGTCTCGGCGGCCAGTGTCGAGGCCAGCGTCTGGCGGCTCTCAGGCCTGCCCTCGCCGACCCGGATCTGCTCCCACGATTCCGGATCGAGGATGACCAGTTCTACGAGGTAGGGGCTGGCCGAGAAGAGCTTCAGGAGAATCTCGAGACTCCGCGGATCCCGCTGGAAGAGCGTACCGGTGGAGAGCGGACTGCGAACGGCGCCGAAGAGACGCTCGATTGCGATGAGCACTCGATCGGGATCGCTCACGCCCGGCAGAAGGTCGCTGAGTCGGCCACAGAGAAGCGCCAACAGATCGAGCGTGAGCCCGTGAGCGGCCAGTCCGCAGAGCGCCCGGTGGGCGGAGAGCGGATCGGCGAGACCTGCCCGCCGCCCCCACTCCGCCGCGGCGGTGGGCTCGTCGAGGAGTCGCTCCATCTCCGCGATCGACCCGGGGAAATCCGGCGGCACGGTTAGGCTCCTGCAGTCGTGTCGGTCTGCGCTGTGTCGGATTTTCCTGATTGCGGCAGTCGTCCGCCAGAGCTTTTCGTGAGATCGATGTCGTAGAGTGCCGGGGACGGAGGCGTCGTCGCCACGGCAAGTCGCTCCAACAGACTGTCCAGTGGCGTCGCTTCAGCAAGCCCATCGGCAACGTCGCCAGCCAACGACCAGGCGCCGGCCGCTTGGACGTCGACGTCAACGAGTCGTCCGATCAGTCGCAGCGGCGCGTCGAAGACCACGATCCGGTCGCACATCGTCCGACCCGTCAGCTGCGCCATCGTCTCGGGTGACGTGGCCTCGGGAGACGTGGCAGGTGCGTTTGGGGAGTCATCTGCGGATTTTGCCTGCCGGCGTTCATCCCGCACCGACCGCCCCTCCACGAGCACCTGCTGCCGGGTGCCGATGAACCGCAGATTCCCGGCGAGGCTCACGGCCGCCTGGGCCTCGAGGAGCGCCTGGTTGCGTTCCTTCTTGACCACTTCCGGCACGTCGTCGGGCTGACGATCGAAGGCCTTTGTGCCGGGACGAGGGCTGTATTTGAAGATGAAGCTATTCTTGAAATCAGCAGTACGGACAAGGTCGAGCGTGGTCTGGAATTCGGCGTCGGTCTCGCCGCAGAAGCCGACGATGAAGTCACTCGTGACGGCCGCGTGTGGGATTGCCTCACGCAGGCGGCCGAGCATCTCCATGTAGTCGCCGATCGAATAGCCGCGTTTCATCCGGGTGAGTACGGCGTCGGAGCCGTGCTGCGCGGGCACATGGAGGTAGTGGCTGACCTTCGGCAGGTCGCGAACGGCTGCGATCAGTTCGTCGGTCATGTCCCGTGGATAGTTGGTCACAAACTTGATCCGGTCGAGTCCGTCGATGGCGTCGAGCAGCACGAGCAGATCGGCGAGCCGGGTGGTCTTGCCACCGTCTGTCCAGCGGTAGCTGTTGACGGTCTGGCCGATGAGCGTGATCTCCCGGCAGCCCTCCGCCACGAGCTTTCTCGCCTCGGCGACGATCGTGGCCGGCGCACGGGCCTGCTCGGGGCCACGCACATGGGGCACCACGCAGAACGCGCAGAACTTGTCGCAGCCAGTCTGCGTGCGGATGAACGCCTGAAACGGTGTCGGCCGCATCTCTGGATCGCGGTCGGGATCGTAGCTCTCGAAGCTCTGGGCGATCGCCGCGCGGCTGCCGCCGGTGCGGTCGAGGCTCACCTCAAGCCGTGGGCCACCGCCGGCAAGCACGTCATCGACCAGCCCGGGCACGCGGTGCAGTTGGCCCGGACCGACGACGAGATCAACCCACGGCGCCCGCTTGCGGACCAATTCCTGATCCTTCTGGGCCATGCAACCGAGCACGCCGATGACGAGGCCGGGCCGCTGTTGCTTTTCGAGGCGGATCCGGCCGAGGGCCGAATAGATCTTGTCTTCGGCATGCTGCCGCACGCTGCAGGTGTTGTAGAAGACGGCGTCGGCCTCGGCGGTGGTCTGGGCCAGTTCCCAGCCCTGCCGGCGCAGGGCGGCGACGACGAGCTCGCTGTCGAGCACGTTCATCTGGCAGCCGACCGTTTCGATCCAGAGCCGTTTGGTCATGCCGGGATTCTAGCGGTCCGTGGAGGCCCCGTGCAGATGGGATGGAGCAACGTCCCCGGACTTCCGTCCGGGGCTTGTTGGGGAGCGTGAGGGCGTTACGCAAAACACGCATCAGCGAAGAGGGCGTGACCGCGCAGAAACTCGGCGGCCGACATGCTCCGCTTCCCCTCGGGCACGAGCCGGCGGACTACCAGCCGCGTGCCCTCTCCACAGGCCACCACGAGCCCGGCTTCGTCGGCCGCCAGGATCGTGCCCGGGGGCACCGTCGCATCTGTGGCGTGACCGGTGACCGACGCGTCTGCAACGGCGATGTCCTCCAGCACGACCCGGAGCGGGGGGCGATCGGCCCCGGCGTGCAGAAAGGTCGCCGTCCGCGGCCACGGCTCGAGCGCCCGCCGCATCCGCTCGATCCGCGTCGCCGGCAGCGACCAGGTCACGATGCCGTCGGTCTTGGCGAGCCGTGGAGCGCGGGTGACTCGCGTCGCATCCTGTGGCACGCCGGGAGTGCTCCCGGGCCCAGCAGAGGTAAGCAGATCGATCGCTTCGAGCACCGCGGTCACGCCCATGCCCGCCAGTCGCTGTTCGAGCGCCGGCGCCATTTCATGAGCGCCGATCGGAGTCTCTTTCGCTGCGATCACGTTTCCGGCGTCGAGCGCCGGCGTCATGTGGATCACGCTGACGCCAGTCGTGGCATCCCCCGCGAGGATCGCCCACTGCACCGGTGCCGCGCCCCGATGCCTGGGCAGCAGGGAGCCGTGCAGATTGATGCCACCATAGGGGGCGACGCCGAGGGCTGCGGGTGAAAGAATCTGTCCATAGTCGCAGACCACGAGCAGGTCGGGAGAAAGCGCCCGGACCGCCGCGATCGCTTCGGGATCGTTGATCCGCTCCGGCGCGATGATCGGGACGCCCGCCGCGGTGGCCGCATCCCGCATCGGATTGGGCGGCGGCCGCCGGCCCGCCGGCGCATGCGCGGGCCGCGTGACGACCGCGACCACTGAGTGCGGCGACTCGAGAATCGCGTGGAACATCGGCACGGCGAAAGGGCCCGTGCCCATCACGACGATCTTTAAGGAAGGCGGCGCTGCGGTGACGGGAGAGTGGGTCATGCCTGGCAACGGTCCACTTGGAGCCGGTCGAGACGGGCCACGATGTCGTCGTGGGCGGGGAGTTCGCCCCGCGACTGCTGCCCCAGGAACACCTCACGAAACGTCTCGAGCGTTCGCCGTGCCTCGATCGCCGCCGCCTCCGGCAGCCGGTCGGTGAACAGCTTCCCTTCCAGATGATCGAACTCATGCTGCACGACCCGCGAGAGCAGACCTCCAAGATCGAGGCGGATCGGCTGGCCATCCAACGACCATGCTTCGACGACGATCTTCTCCGGTCGGCGGACGTCCATCCGCAGGCCGGGCAGGCTCAGACAGCCTTCCTCCTGAATGGCGGTGCCACGCGGACGGCTGAGCACCGGATTGATGAAGACGAGTTCCTGCCCGTCGCCTCGCCGGCCGGTGGTGTTCACGATGAAGAGCCGATACGGGAGGGCGACCTGATTGGCTGCCAGTCCGATTCCTTCCGCCTCATACATGATGTCGAACATCTGACTGACGGCGTCGCAGACCGCCTCGTCGATCCGCACCAGTGGCTTTGCGGGCCGCAGCAGTGCCGGGTGGGGATATTCGACGAGGGCCAGCGGGCCGATGCTGGTGGCTGGAACCTGAGGGCTGTCTGGCATGGGTGTGGTGGAAAAGGGGGGCGGTATCAGAAGAAAGGTGATAGCCCGTCGCGGGCTTTCTGAAGCATCATACGCCGCAGCCAACGGTTCGCACCCAGACGCGGATTCTGCCGGAATTCAGGGCTGCGATTCCTTTCCGGAGGGTCTGCCGTGTTACAGTGCGGACGCATGACGTCCTCCCCAACAGCCCCGCCGTCGTCCAGCCCACAAGCCCCGCGGTGGAGCGATCCAGCGGTGCTGCTGGCCACCTGTGGCGGCCTCGGCATGATTGGGTTTGCTCCTGGCACGTTCGGCGCGGCGGTGGGGGTGGTGATCACGATGGCCCTTGGCTGGCTGTCGCTGCCGCGGATGGCAGAGGCGGCCCTGCTCGTGGCGGTGAATCTGATCGGCATCCGGATCTGCACGCGGGCCGCGCGGGCGCTCGGCCGCGGAAAAGATCCCGGGATGATCATCTACGACGAGGCTGCGAGCCTGCCGCTGGCGGCCCTGGTGGTGCCCGCGGCAGCGAGGACACCGGCCATTCTCGTGACCCTTTTCGTGCTCCACCGGCTCTTCGACATCACGAAGCCATTTCCCTGCCGGCGGCTTGAACGCCTGCCCACCGGTCTCGGTATCATGGCAGATGACTGGGCCGCGGCGGCCTATGCGGCCGTCGGTCTCGCCATCGGCCGCTGGCTCGGCTGGCTGTGACGGCCTCGCCTCCAGTGGGCTTTCCCTTCGGCAGAAACCATGCGCCTGCTGCTGATCGACCACGGAAACTGTGACCACGATCACACCCGCGTGCATCGCTGCCGGCAGGCCCTCGGCCGGCTGGGGATCACCGCGGCCGTCTGTGGGCCCTCGTCGATCCCACAACTCGAGGCCCAACACACCGGCATGTATGGCATTCATCTCCATGCCATTGCAGCAGCGTCGAACCGCTTTCTGGCCGCCGTCCGGGATGGAACGGCCGAGTCGCTGCTCGGCGTCACACCGACGCTCTCCCCACGGCTGCTTGGACTGATGCGCGAGACGGCGCGGCAACTCATCGCCGAGGCGGTCGACGCGACCGATCCCGATGCGATCTTCGTGATGCATGCCGGGATTCTCACGGACCTCGCCGTGGAGACCGGGGCGCCTGTGGTGGTGCACGTCGCGCCGACCGATCTCGCTGCGGCGGAAGGCAAGTCGCTGATGAGGACCCTCGTGGGGCGGGCGCTCGGCTCCTGCGACGCGGTCGTCGCGGCCGATGACGATGCCGCAGCCGTCCTGCGTGCCGGCTGGGGGGAGTGCGACAGCGAGACGCTGATCGACGTCTGGCCGATTGGACCGGAATGTGCGAAGCAGATCGCCGCCGCCTGCCGCACGGCCCTCGCCCGCCGCCGCGGCTAGGGGGCATTTGGAATAGGTCGAACGGCCCAAACCGCCGGGGGCGGTGAAAGCCTTCGACTCGGGGGCAGGATAGCCCTACTCGCTCCGGCTTCCCCCGACCCCCGGCTCCCTTCCCGAGTTCAATAGTCCGCTACAGCTCACCCAGATACGCTCTAAGCCTTCTGCAGCAGCCGGTCGATCTCGCCGCTGGTGACCGCATGGGCAAAGGCGTCGAAGTCGCGATAGACCGCCCGGCTCGTCAGCTGCACCACCCAGTTGTGCACCAGCGGCGTGATCGTGATCACCGTGCGGCCGTGCTGGTGCGCCTCCCACATCTCGATCGCCGTGCCCATCGACGCCTCCGGAACATACGCCACGAGCAGATCGAATTCCCGGCACATCTCGATGTGCCCCATGAACACCTCGCCGGCCCGTCGCCGGTCGTAGGCAATCGAATTGCCATGGTTGGCAAAGGGGTCGTAGACTTCCGCATCCGGCCAGTGCGACTGCACGAGGTCGCGGAGCGTGTCCCGATACATCTGATCGTGCACCAGTGCCGCCACATGCGAGCCCTGCATGATCCCGGCGAGGAAAATTCGCATGAAAAAAGCTTCCCTGAAAAAGTCCGTCACGCCTGCTGCAAAATCAGCACGATCTTCAGGCGGCAGTGTAAAGCCTGCGCGGGAAAAAGCTCGTGCGGCTCCTGCCACCGCCGCGCCGCAGGCCGACCTGGCCGCGGCCCGCCGCACCGTCTTGGACCTGCTCGCCATCCCTGGCGGTTCCGGGCAGGAGAAGGATGTCGCCGATCAGATCGTGAAGAGACTGCGAGAGGCAGGCTGCCCGGCCGACGCGATCAGCTTCGATTCGGCCCACACCAAGACGCCGCTGAAGGGCAACGTGGGCAACCTGATCGTGAAACTCCCGGGCACAGTGCCCGGCCCGCGGCGGCTCCTGATGGCCCACATGGACACGGTGCCCGTCTGCATTGGCACGAAGCCCGTGGTCGCCGGCCGCTTCGTGAAGAGCGGCAATCCTGCGACGGGCCTTGGAGCCGACGACCGGGCTGGCTGCGCCGTCGTGCTCTCGACCGCGATCCAGATCCTGAAGCACAGGCTGCCGCATCCCCCGCTGACACTCTTCTTTGCGATCCAGGAAGAGGTCGGCCTCTATGGGGCGCGATTCGCCAAGGCCGCCGATCTGGGCCGGCCAAAGCTGGCCTTCAATTTTGACGGCGGCGCCGTCGAGAAGATCACGATCGGCGCGACCGGCGGCTATCGCATGGACATCGCGATCACGGGAATCCCCAGCCATGCCGGCGTGGCACCGGAGAAGGGCGTGTCGGCGATCGCGATCGCGTCGCTTGCCATTGCATCGCTCGTGCAGGAAGGCTGGCATGGGCTCGTGACGAAGGGGGGCAAACGGGGCACGAGCAACGTGGGCGTGATCCAGGCGGGCTGTGCAACCAACGTCGTGGCCGAGTCGGCCAGCTTGCGGGTCGAGGCGCGGAGCCATGACACCGCGTTTCGTGGCAGCATCGTGAAGGCGATCGAGTCGGCATTTAAAGCTGCGGCCAAGGAGGTGCGGACCGCGGACGGCAAGACCGGCAGCGTGACCTTCTCAGGTCATCTCGACTACGAGGCATTTCGGCTCACCGACGATGAGCCCTGCGTGGTGGCGGCGCAGGAGGCCGTTCGCGGCATCGGTCTGGTGCCGCGGCTCGATATCTCCAACGGTGGCCTCGACGCCAACTGGATGGCCGTCAATGGCATTCCCACGGTCACGCTCGGCTGTGGACAGATGGAGATTCACACCACGAAAGAGCAGCTCGATCTCAACGCGTTCGAGGCCGCTTGTGCGGCCGCGCTTCAACTGGCGACGGCATGAAGGCCGGGGGAGGCTGGACGGCGGGCCAGCCGGCCGGTACCGTGAAATTTCCGCGGCCGGCGGAAACGGAGTTCCCAATGATGGCACAGAAACAGGATTTCCTGGCGATCGACGCGGTTCATCGGGGCGACTGCCTCGACCTCTTCAAGCGGATGCCCTCGGAATCCGCGCACATGGCCTTCGCCGATCCGCCCTTCAATATCGGCTACGACTACGACGCCTACGACGATCGCCTGTCGGTCGACTCCTATCTCGACTGGTCGAAGAAGTGGATGGCGGAGGTGGTCCGCGTGCTGCGGCCCGACGGCACGTTCTGGATGTCCATTGGCGATGAATACGCCGCGGAACTGAAGGTGATCGCCACGCGTGAACTGGGCCTCACCTGCCGCAGCTGGGTGGTCTGGTACTACACATTCGGCGTCAACTGCAAGCAGAAGTTCAGCCGCTCGCACGCGCATCTCTTTCATTTCGTACGCGATGCCGAGGCCTTCACGTTCAACACCGACGCGATCCGCGTGCCGTCCGCCCGCGAACTGGTCTATGGCGACAGGCGTGCCAATCCGACCGGCCGGCTGCCCGACGACACCTGGATCCTGCGGCCGCAGGACCTGCCCGAAGGATTCAGTTCAACCGAAGACACCTGGTACTTCCCGCGGATCTGCGGCACGTTCAAGGAGCGTTCTGGCTGGCACGGCTGCCAGATGCCGGAACAATTGCTTGGGCGGATCATCCGCGTGTCGAGTCGCGAGGGAGAGACCGTGCTCGATCCTTTCGGTGGCAGCGGCACGACGCTGGCCGTGGCCAAGAAACTGGGCCGGTCGTTCCTCGGCATGGAACTCTCCGAAGGCTATGCCGACAAAATCAACGCACGACTCGCCGGAATCTCGGTAGGCGACCCGCTGGATGGCGCGGCGGAGCCCCTCAAGACGGCGCCCGCGACCAAGAACGGCCGGCGGCTCGACACCAGCGGAAAGAAACGGCCCCCCCGCGCCCGCGCGAAATAGCGTCCATGGCCAAGCGAACGCCTAAGAAGGCAGCCCCAGAGCCCTCCCAGCCGGCCGCCGGTTTCCAGGCGCCGCCAGCTGACGGCGGTCTCTCGATCGACAGGCTGGCGCAGGCGTTCGCCGCGATGATGGGCACGGGCGATCCCTACGCGGAGCCATCGGCGTCGCCCGAGGTCGTGAAGGTCGATGCTTCGCCCGTGCTCGATGATGACGACGGCTTCGCCTCGGCGCCCGACGATGCCTGCTGCCGCGTCTCGCCGGAGAGCATCCTGGAGGCGATCCTGTTTGTGGGACTGCCCGGTGGTGAGGCGATCACCAGCCGCAAGGTGGCGAGCCTGATGCGCGGCGTGCGGCCCCAGGAGATCGATGAATTGGCCGTCGGGCTCCGGCAACGGTATCGGGCCAACAACTGCCCGTACGAGGTCGTGGCGAAGGATGCCGGCTGGGTGTTGCGGCTGCGGCCTGAATTTGCGCGGTTCGCCACGGTGGTGGAGTCTCGATCACGGACGGTTCGACTCGACGCCGATGCGCTCGACGTGCTGGCCCTCGTGGCGTGGAACCAGCCCGTCAAACGCGATCGGGTCGTGGAACTCGGCTGCGACGCCCGGCCGTCTGTCTGGCGACAATTGGTGCAGCGTGGCCTGTTGGAGCTCGTGCCCGAGGCTGCACCGCACGAAGGCCACGAGGCCACGGCAGAGCCGTCGTATCGAACGACCCGCAAGTTCCTCGAGTGTTTCCGGCTGGAGAGCATCGACGATCTCCCCGAGCCTACCGATCCGCCGAAGTAGCGGACAAACGCCCCGGGCTGCTTCGATCACAGCCCGGCGTTGACGCGGGCGTGGACCCACTCCAGCGCCGCGTCTCGCGACACGACCTGCCCGTCGAGTTGCAGCGTCCTCAGGGCCGCGAGCGTCTGGCCCACCGCGCGGCCGGCCGGCACGCCCGCAGCGAGCAGATCGTTGCCCGTCAGCAGCGGCGGCGGATCGAGGTGTTCACGCGGCCGTTGCAGCGTGGCGGTGACCCAGCGGGCCGCAGCAGCCGACCCGATGCCGCAGTCGGCGCGGGCCCGGAGCAGATCGGCCAAGAGAAAGGCGGCATCGTGGGCCAGCCACGGCTGAAGCTGCGACCACGGTCGCTGTTCGAGGTCATCGTCACCAGCATCGCCCAAGGCGGTCACGGCCTCGTGCAGCCAGCAGGCGGTCTTGAGTTCTCGCGTGGAAAGCCGCAGACGGGCCGCGATCTGGCGGGGCGTTTTTGGCTTCCGATGGCTACTGAGAATGGCGAGCGCTGCGGCCAGTTCCGGTTCGTCGAGAGCGTCGATGACACGGGCCGACTCATGCCAGGCTGCATGGCTTTCGGCCACTCCCCGAGTCGGCGCCACCTCCGGCAGAATCTCGCTGGCGAGTCCAGTCTGTTCGAGCAGTTCGAGCGCCCGTCGCCGACCCGACCGCGACATGATGGCCCGCAGTTCGGCCGCAATGCGCTCGGGGCTGACGGTGGTCACGAGGTGGGACATGCGGACGATTGCCGCCAGAGTCTCCTCCTCCAGAGCAAAGCCAAAGACCGCGGCGAACCGGACGGCGCGGAGCATCCGCAGGTGATCCTCCCCGAACCGCAGCGAGGGCGTACCGATCGCCCGCACCATTCCCGCGGCCAGGTCGGCCCGGCCATCGACGTAATCGTGCACGGTGCCGGTGACCGGATCGAGGAACAGTCCGTTGATGGTGAAGTCGCGGCGCAGGGCATCCTCGCGGGCGTTGGTGAAGGTCACGCCGGCGGGATGCCGGCCGTCGGTGTAGGCGGCGTCGCTGCGGAAGGTCGCCACCTCCACCTGTCCTGCGTGACGCGGCCCGAGCACGGTGATCACGCCAAAGGCGGCCCCCACGGCGAGCGTCTGCCGGTGGCCGAACACGTCGCGAATCTGCTCCGGTCGGGCCGAGGTGGCCACGTCGTAGTCGGCCGGTGTGCGGCCGAGCAGTTCGTCGCGGACACAGCCCCCGGCCCAGAGGGCCTCATGGCCGGCCCCCCTCAGACGGTCGACCAC
>Ga0164294_10003709_pt1 | contig 13561 bp, 18 predicted proteins | sample GEODES005metaG_FD_111479 | JGI IMG/M metagenome (GOLD analysis project Ga0164294, IMG submission 111479) | Oligotrophic lake water microbial communities from Sparkling Lake, Wisconsin, USA - GEODES005 metaG | ecosystem: Environmental > Aquatic > Freshwater > Lake | place: USA: Sparkling Lake... | reverse complement strand
TTTGGTCGTATTTGGGTTATACGTGAAAAAGAACTTCAAAAAGTCCACGGACGACTTGTTTGTCGAGAGCTTCGCATACAATTCAGCCTTGTGCTTCTTCATATCCACCAATGTCTCTTGAGTGCCTAGACAGTCTGTAGGTGTCAACAAGGCATATCGCCGCTTTTCCTTGTGATTCGCCAAATCCACCAATCGTTGAGCGACACACATCAAATGGGTAATCTCGTCTTCGTGAACCCCCGAATACATGTAGGCAAACACAAATTGAAGCATCGTGGGAATGGATGCAATCTTAATTCCATTGGCCATTGTGTGATAGCTGTGGCACGCTGCAGTCTCGTGGACGCGTATCATGACGTTTCCCTCCTTATCGAAGATATCGGTATGTGCAGGCAGAATCTCTGAACCTTCGTGAACTTCAGTCTTCTTTCCTTTTGAAAGAGCCTCCAAAGTCTTGGGCTCTGCAAGAATTGTGATAGGGGTAGACCATTTAGGACTTCTGCCCTGATGAAGTTGAGATGCAGTGATTCCCAATAAGACAACATCATGCTTCTTCAAGATAGACTCGACTTCCTTGCGGTTCTCTTCCGTTGCAGGGGTTTCTTGTTTTGGAGTATGCGATGGACAGACCATGGGGTAATGTGTGTTCAAGAGCATCAGACGTTCATAGACCTTCTTCCATCGTGATACATCGCCACGAGGACGAGACAATTCAAGGTACATGGACAATCGCAGAAAGTTAGGGGTTACATAGTGAATTCCATCGACCACCACATTCTCTTTCCACACTCGTTCAAAGATATCCTTATCCAAATGCGTAATGTCTGCAACACCTTCAAAGTTTGCAAAGACCTTGAAGGTTCCAAGGTGCATACCAGGCTTGACTTCCACATTAATGATTCCAGCAGCTGAAAGCTTATCGGCCAAGGTCATCGCATGTTCTTGAGGTGTTCGACTGTAAAAATCATAGTCTGGAACCGTCGTCTCGGGGTCATAGAATCGGTCTTCGGGAGGCAATAAGTTGTTGATGGCAGTGCCACCATAACACATCACAGCATAGTCTTTCAAGAACTGATGAACGATGGATAAACTTTGTTTAGTGATAGGATCGGCGGCTGCTTTCTTATCATTTTCCAGAGCCAACCGGTTCACAACCTTCTCGAGTTCTTCCATTGTATAACTAATGGAAAAACGGATTCTCGTCTCTTTTTTCCTTGTGAGGCAGCAAGGATGCCTCGACGATATAACCTTCGACAGCGTGATAAGAATGTCAAGTGGGTTAAGGACGAGACCTTAAAAGAGAAGGAAGATGAATCTGAATCTGAATCTGAAGACGAGGACTACGAGCCTCCCTCCGAGGACGAAGAATCCGAGGATGAAGAGCTTGATGACGAAGAGGAAGACGAAGATGAATCTGAAATCGAATCTGAATCCGAAGACGAAGAGGACACCAAGAACATCACCATCCCTCTTCCCAAGCATGGTCGCATCAAGATTGAAATCGACAATCGTCCTTCCAATGAACTCTACGAAGACTCGGCTAGTGAATCTGAAGAAGAGGAAGAAGATGGTTTCATCGGCTACCTCATGGACAAGTATGCACCTCGTGGCAACAGTCTACGAATGAAGAAGCCTCCTACCAAGCGAAAGGACGACAAGGAATCCGATGAATCACCCCTCATGTTGAACGACGAAGAGCAGGAGTACTACGATGACCTCTCACGCTCCAAGCGCAAGAAGCTCCACAAGCACATGAAGCAGATTCAAGCCTTGGTCGCTGAAGGAGATGTGCCTCGTAAGTTCCGCATTCTCGAGTTGCCCATTCCAGACCCCATCAAAGCCTCCGTCATCAAGAAGTTGGACATGCTCGACCAAATGGAAGCGGAAGGAGGTGGAGATACGCACAAGCTCCGTTCATGGATTGATGGATTCATGCGCATTCCCTTCGGACAGATTGTTCCACTCCCCGTGAAGTTGGACGATGGACCGGTTCCCTGTGCAAAGTTCTTGGGAGACACACGTGAATCCCTTGATAAGGCTGTGTATGGAATGCAAACTGCGAAGACCCAAATCATGCAAATCCTCGCTCAATGGATTGCGAATCCAGGCAGTATTGGTAATGTGATTGCACTCAAAGGACCGATGGGTGTAGGCAAGACCAGCTTTGCAAAGAACGGTGTTGCAAATGTCTTACAGCGTCCATTCGAGTTCTTCAGTTTGGGGGGTGCGACCGATAGTGCTAACTTCGTAGGACATAGTTTCACCTATGAAGGAAGCATGTGGGGTCGAGTTGTAGACAGTCTCATCAACGCTCGGTCGATGAACCCAGTCATGTACTTTGACGAATTGGATAAGATTTCAGATACGGCACAAGGTCAAGAGATTGTCTCCATGTTGATTCACTTGACGGACCGTTCACAGAACTCTCAATTCCATGACCGATACTTTGCAGGAATCGATATCGACCTCTCACAATGCTTATTCGTCTTCTCGTTCAACGATGAGAACAGGGTCCACCCGATTCTCAAAGACCGTATGCAGGTCATTCACTGTTCTGGATATTCAGCAGACGACAAGTTCCAGATTGTGGAAAAGTACATCTGGCCACAGATGTTGGAGCGTACCAACTTCAAGGACTTGACTATCAAGAGCGAGGCAATCAAGTTGATGATTCGCGAATACTCGTCTGAAGAAGAAGGTGTACGTACCTTGATTCGTGCCTTGGAAACCTTGACCACACGTATCAACCTTCTACGTATTGCAGACGAAGCCACTGCAAAGACCTACAAGTTCTATACCAAGATTGAACTACCCTGCTGTATCGATACCGATATGGTCCAGCACATCCTACAAGACTTGGGTCAGGTGACCAATGAATCCTGGAAGCGACTCTACACTTGAATCCACTCAAGGACTTCGAGCGGGACTCGTGTACTGCAAGGATTATCATCCCATGACGAAAAGATGAACTCCAACTCATTTTTTCCATAAGTCATGCTCAAGCAATATTCAATGCCTTCTTTGCGGAACACGAAGGGAAGTGAAATGGACTTGGGCTTGTAGGTTGAAGCGTCCAACTTGACAATACAGTGGTAATACTTACGAGGGCTTGAATGATGAACGTAATGCACTAAACACCACAACTCGTCGTTCACTCGGATAGGCACTGCGGATCCGCGTAAGTGACGGAAGAAGTCAGGAGTCTTCAAGGTTTGTTTGAAGACCAATTGGTTTCCTTCAATCTGACCAATACGAAGAGGGTTCCATGAATAGATGACATCATCGGTTCCATTCACAGGAATCCAGTTCTTCTCACAGTCTGCGTTCAACGGAGACTCCAATACGACTGGGGTACGGTACTCACCGGTTTCCAAGTCACAGACACCCGACAAAATACGAATCTTCTCTGAATATTCACTTGTCACTCCAAAGAAGCGAACTTCACCATCTGCATCGCGATAGAGACGCACGTCTTCAACGCCTAGAATATGATGAGGTCGTCTGGGTAGAGTGATAGACGAATCCTTCATCTGAACTGTGCTACCATCTTCATTCCAGACTACATTTTGAGTCCGAACCTTATGGTTTGGAGAATAAGACCCTTCCTTCATATCGTAGCTTCCTGTGTTGGTAATTGAGTAATTCACAAAGCGAACCATCTGCTTGTCTTCAAAGGAGCACACGGAGGTTGGGTGATAATCGCGTCCCACTAGATCGCGTTGGATTGGATGGTTCACAAACTCAAGACCAATCGGTTCTACATAGAAAATCATGTTGGAAAGTACTCCATCTAGCATTTGGGACTTGGTCAATAGATACTCCATGCTTCTACGAAGTCCTTCATGTTTGCGATTCAAATAGTATAAGCAGATGGTTTCCTCATAGTGAAAGAGATCTGTATACACAGGAATTTCAATAAAGAGTGAGTCCTTGGAAAGAGGAATGTCTTTACCCATCATCACATACTGATAGGCCTTGTAATGCTGACCCTTTTCACGGAAATACTTTGCGAGTTTGTAAAGTGATTCTGCGCGTCCAGGACGTAACTCGTAGGCTTTGAGCATATAGCGTTCAAATTCAATAGGCTTTCCAAGGGTAAGGTAAGTCTGTCCAATCATATACAACGAATACCATTGCTCTTCAACCCAACTTCCTGCAGCATATCGCTTTTCATACATTCGGATAGCATCTTCGTGTCGTCCCAAACAATGATAGGTTTGTGCGAGGTAGAACATGTACCGAACATCGTCGGGCTTTTCTGCAAGCCCTGCTTCCAAGAGCCGTGCATCCCGTTCAAACTTATCGGACTTGCATCCACCGTCGTTCTTGTCGTTAATCCAGCAGATGGACTTGTCTAATGGAAATGCCGGTCCGTCCCAGTATTCATGTGTGACTCCAGTGCACTTCCAAGGATGGTCCATGCGAATCAATCGGCAATTGGGATACTCTAGGTCTCCATTGCTTTGAAGAATCGTATATCCGAGTTCACCGAGTGGTTGCTGTTTAAGGGTTCCTGGTTCAAACACCATGTCTGCGTCCAACAAAAGACCATAGGTTGTAGCCAGATCCCACTTCAGTCCATACTGAACATAGTCGCGAGCTGATTTGAAACTGAGAGTGCGGTTATGTCCAAAGTCTTTCCACTCTGAACCTGTAACACATCCATTGCGCGTCTTGATAAACTCGTTGGCAAGTTCAATCGTGTTATCTGTAGATCCTGTATCGTGAACACAAAAGGCATCCACGACGGACTCCACAGCTTCCAAACATCGCCGAATGATTTTAGATTCATTACGAACCATGAGAATTAGTACAAACTTCATCGTGCGTCTCGTTTACCAGAAGTCGCGTCCTTCGTTTAAACAAAAATGTCCACAGAGTTTGTGAAACAAACCATGCGCGAGAACCTTACACGCGTCTTGGTTCCTCATGTAGCCGATGGTCTTTGGAGCATCTACGAGAACGCCAAGACCGCGTGCGAGCGTAACAAGCAACCTGAAAAGACTCTTCAAACCTTCCAGAACTTATTGACGGGCGTTACTAAATGGAGCCCTGAAACCCTCAAAAAGGAGGTCGAGCGTATCACGGTAGCCTCCAAGTGCGATTACATTGAAGATTTGTTGTTGGGTGTCTTTGTGAGCTACATTCGTGCGTTTGCAAGCCTACAGCAGAACGATGCCACACATGTCAACATTGACTTTGAGCGCCCTTCATTGGAGACATTTGTTCATAACTTCTATGTTGTCTCGGCTCGCAAGTGCTGGACACAAGCCTATTTGTTCAACACCATTCAAGTTCCCTCGACACAACAAGCACGCAACCGTCGGGACATTGAAGTCATGTTAGATTCCACGGTCGGAGAAGTCGTGGATAGCTTCATTCCTTGGCGTGGCATCAGTCAAGCCTATTTCCAGAAGCGTGAAGAAGCGCCTCGTCCTACTACAGCAGCAGCCCCACCGGTCAGCTTTGCACCACCCGAGGTTCATGAGTTTGAAACGGACGATGAAGATTCTGAAGAAGAGCGCCCCAAGATAACCTTGGGTGAAGACATTGCCTTGACAGACGATGAAGATACGGAAGACGAACTTGAACGAAAGGCTACGGAGACGGTTGCGTTGAATTTGTAAGACTCTTCACATGGACACAGAACAAAGATGTCCGATCTCTATCTCTTTGGAATCGTTGCAGGAGTGGTTGCAGTCGTTGCGTTTATCTTGTATGTTTGGGACAAGACCTCCAAGGGTCAACCCATTGAATGGTTAGATGCTGGAAAGCTAGCCCTAGGTTCAGGAGGTGTTGCAGGAGGAGTCGCCTATGCGTTTGGGACAGAAGTGGGCGCCGAAGCAGCGGTTGAGACAGCTACAACTGTGGCTCAAGAGATGTTTGTAGGTAAAGCCGAGTTTTAACCAAAAAGTCTAAATTTAACATCACTAATATGATTGACCGTCACATAAAAGATGTAGACCCATGCGAGTAGTACATACGCAGTGGTCCACATTCGAACTGCAGTCGTTTTAGGACTCATTTCACCTAGGTCACTGGTCGTTAACGAACTCACTGCATAAAAGAAGTAGTCATGCAATGAATGTGCTCCTTCAATTTGACCATGGAACATGAGCATGGTTAATACCGCAAACACGGCATTCAAACAGACGACAAAGAACAGTAGGGCCAGAAAGGTCTTCATTGTTGTTATTCAACTTTATCTTTACGGTTTCGCCTCTTACGAGTTGACCTTGACTTCTTTGTCCGTAGTGTTTTGCGACGACGATTTCTACGACCTCCTGTCGGTTCAGGACCTGCATCTTCAGTCACGTTTGCAATAAACTTCTCTATTTGCTGAGGAGTGACTATCTGATTTGTTAATGGATTTTTCTTTTCTTTTCCAACCCATGATTTCTCAAGAGCTTTCTTTTGAAAAATAAACCGATTGTCCTTATTGATTCGTATGATCTCATCACCTGAACGAATAGGATCCATAGTAATTGGATCACTCCATCCTATCTCTGAACGTTTTAAAGTTAAAGTCTCTAATGATTCTGAAAGTTTGACTTTTTCATATACATCGCCTAAAAGAGCTATGATATCTTCTTCATTAGGATCTCCCATATAAGTATCTTCATCTCCTGTCTCCTGAAGAACCTCGTAATGGTGCATCCATTTACCTTTTTCAGGAAACCAATGATAAAATTCTAGCTCAATTTCTCTACCATGATTTTCAAAATGAAGAAGTGTTTTATCACTTTTGAATACTGTTCCGTATTCTTTATCGATTTCAGTTCTAACATTAGGAAATAGTTCAGGATAATACTGTTCTAGTTTAGTCTTTACAAGTTCTCTATATTCAGGCTTCATGAATACAGCACGGTTTGGCTCTGGACCAACAACAAACATATTCATCCATTCATTCTCCATTATTTTACCGCAATAGAATATTACTCGTTTCTGTCTTTCGGTAACATCATCAACCCTACCAACGCTACAAAGAACACAAAGGTATGAAGTACCATTCCAATCGCAGTCGGGCATCCTCCAACCGCAACACCTGGAAACACGCTGTTCACGACACGAAAGGTGACAGGATTTGCAACTAGGAAAAACAGAAGCGCCGAGTACAAGGAATACTTGACCTTAAGACCGAATGACAGAGCCATTTACTACTCTCTGGGTAATTTTCCGAGACCCCAACACTCAATTCACGGACCTCGATAAGTATGTGTATCAATTGGTAGACGATGCAAACATTCTCGCATACCAAACGATGTTAGCCACGACTCAAAAGGGAGAAGCCGAACCCTTCCTTTCAATTGTGCCCTTTATTCAACCCTTTGTTCGAACCGATAACTGTATGTATTATGTGCGACGATACACCTTATGGCTCAATAAAGAGACATGAGGTTCCAACCGGAATACTTGGCACGACATAGGTTGTCATTTTTCCAATTTCACGACGGGGTGTTGCAGAATCTTTGCAGTATCGCGCAATCGCCTTGTACAGGTCAAATCCATGGTATCGGTCATGTCGGTCTGGGGAGTGTGCTCTGAATAACACGGAGGAACCATCCGATTGAGCCATCCATTGCTTGAACACAGAGTGGAGTGGATGTGTGTATGGATAATTCGGTCCTTCTGGGAACATATCCCAGAACACAGAGGTTGCAAAGCGAGCTAAATCAAAGCTTGGATTGAGAGGAATACGGTCTTGGGTTTGTATGAAAACTGGCTCGACATTGTATTGACCTGCCGCTTCATCGTTCGGTTGAAACTGGCTGGACATGAAGGTTCGTGGTTCTTTCATTCCAATCAATCGGAGTTGGAATGCGGCTCGGTCAAAGTCAATGAGTTTCATGATGAATCCGTAGGTGGGAACACGATAGCAGGTTCCGTTGTGCTTGTAATACAGGAACTCCTTGTCGGTTGGAACATACATCACATTGTTTCCGTGGAGGTCATTGTGGGTGAATCCAAAGTTTCGTTGGGCGAACGCAAGTGCAAACACAATCTGGGACACCCATGCAGAATGCTTCTCGGGTTCTGGATGTTGGTCGATCAATTCATAGTAGGTGCCTGTGCATTTTTCCATCACGGTTGTAATCACGGGTACATCCTTGAAACTAGCCCATGCAAACGGTTCATCATCCCCTTCATCGTCCAATCCTTCCTCTTCATCGTCTTCCGAGCAATCACAGGAAGTAATGTCAAATTCATCGTCATCTTCCTCTTCTTCATCATCGTCTTCATAGGACGAATCATCACCTGCGTTGCTATTGGAAACTGAACGGGTAGACGGTGTTTCCACTCGGTCTGCCTCTACATCTTGGATGCCTAGGATTTCGATTTCCTCTCCTAACTGAACTTCTGCACGCTGTGACCGAGTATGGGTAAACTCTGCGGTGGGTTCAGCAGTACGAAGTTTCAACTCAAAGGTCTTTCCGAGATTCTCTGCAAACCAACGGCGTTCGGACAAGTCTTCGTAATCATCGGAGATATCAATCGTGTGCTTACCCGCAAGACCTACATAGACGCCGTACACTTTCGGGAAATGAACACACTCCGATTCGGACAACGCAATCGACGCAAGTGCTCCGACATATCCAGCCGTGTGTGGACTTTGAAGTTTTTCGTGCATAGCATCTGCGGCCTCTTTGGGTTTCGGCATTCCAAAGCTTCCATAATCCCCTCGCATCCATTTGAAAGGACTTAAGATCATCGTGGTCTTGCGATGGACTTCCACTGGCTTTCCTTTGACTTGAATATGGGCTTCGTCCACGACTTTCTGAATCTCGTCGATGAGTCGAATTCCATAGTCACACAAATTGGAAAGAGCATCGGTCTTGAACAACGTCTCCAACGATGGAAAGAAGGGTTGAAGGTATTTAAGGTCCCAAGGAGACCCATCCAGTTTCGGATACTTGTGAAGTCGCATCAAGGTCGCATTGGTTCGAAGGTCTTTGCCCATTGTTCCCCCCTCGGAGAATCAAAACGAAATTGAAACGACACAGCGTCAGGGTTTCAATGTTGCTCTTAACCCTTTATCTCATCTGTATGACTGTGAAAACCCTTGTTGTCTGGGACCGCATGACCCCCGAACAGCGCTCTCGTCTCCCATGTCCTGCATAAAATGGTGATACCAAAACAAGATGAACTTTCAACTCCGAAAGTTTAATATGGAGATGATTACCGACCGGTGTGAAATCGACAGTCGCAAAAGTCCAATGATTGTCGTGATTGGTAAGAAGGACACAGGTAAGTCCTTTTTGGTTCGCGATATCCTATTCACAACTCAACGCCATTTTCCTGTGGGAACGGTCATCTCCGCCACGGAAGTCGCCAACGAGTTTTTCCAGAACATGGTTCCGTCCAAATTCATTCACGATAAGTATCGTCCAGAGATTGTTCAAAATGTCATTAAGCGACAAGCAACCATTAAGACGAAACGCAATACAGATAAGACAGCTCATGGAGGATCTTCGTCCATTGATCCACGCGCCTTCTTAATTTTAGACGATTGTTTATACGATGCAAAGTCATGGATCAATGAAGAGTCTACACGATTCGTCTTCATGAACGGCCGTCACATCGATTTAATGACGATTATCACCATGCAGTATCCTCTGGGTATTACACCCAATCTGCGAACCAACGTGGATTTTATCTTCATTTTGCGTGAGAATATCCTGGGGAACCGTAGAAGAATCTACGAGAATTACGCAGGCATGTTTCCAACCTTTGATATGTTCTGTTCCTTTATGGACCAGTGCACGGAGAACTATGAGGGATTGGTGATTTGTAATAACGTCTCTTCGAACAAGTTAGAAGACCAGGTGTTTTGGTACAAGGCTTCCGACCATCCACCGTTCAAATTATGCGATCCATCGTTGTGGGTCGACAATCGTCCGTTCCAATCTGCAATGTTGTCTTCGGACGACTACAATCCAATGAATATGAGAAAGAAGAATGAAGGACCCAGTGTGTGGGTCAAGAAGACCGATAGCCGTTAATACTTGAAGAGAGGCGGACGTGTTGTGCGACGCGTCTTTCTGATCTTCTTGATAGAACGCTTCTTGGTCTTGCGTCCACCGTTCATTACAGCGTCGACTGGTGCAGGTGCCTTGACCTCTTGGGTTAATGTGGAAAGAGTGGCTGCTTCCTGTGCCTCTGTAGACTCCTTATTGTTTTTGATATCCTCAATCTTCTTAACCAACTCCCTGTGAAGGGATTTCAATGAGTTCAACTCTTTCAATTGTTGGGCTTTCTTGGACATAGTCTCTTGGTCCTTGAGATAGTTTCCAATGGAATCGGAGAGGTTCTTGAGTTTGTCGACGGTGAGGTTCGCAACATCTCCAATCGAAATGTAGGGTCCTACGATTTTCCAAAGTCCAGCTCCAATCAACGCGGCAGTCACGACGGTGGGTGTAACACATCCTAGAAGACCTCCACTGGCCATCCTGATAATCGCAAGCGCTTGAGACGCTGCAGCTGGGTTAATGATGGAAACGGTTGCAGCTCCAGCGACTACAAATAGATTATCAGCCACTACAGCTCCTGCAAGTCCGCGTGTTGCATCCACAAACTCACTCCCCTTGGATTGAAACTCCCCACTCGCTGTAGCAGTTCGGCTTCTTTTTACAGGTGGTTCACCTTTCTTGATTGTTGGAGGAGGAGCGGTTCCCATCGAAAAGAAACCGGTTGTTGGAAGTGTAGAGGCTGCAGGAGCTGGTGGAACCTCCGTAGTTGCCGGGGCGTCTACCTCACTGAATCCACGCTTTCCAGCACCCCCTCGTCTCTTTCGGCCACCCGTTGGACATGTTCCAACCGAGTTCAATAATGCTTGAATTGCCGCATCTTCGTCCTGTTGGGTAGGCTGCTTCATTTCAAGAAGAGTTGCTGCAGCTTGTCCCATCTCTTTTCCTTCCTGTATTGCAGTAGAGGATTCATAAGGACTATAGGGTTTAACACCTGTTTTCCGATCAGGTTTGACAACGGGCATCTTATTCTACTTCAAGATTTTACTCTCGTAGTGCACCTTCGGAAGGATGAATGGGCTTGGACGCGTCCTCCAATTGCTTGGCAGCATTCTCCTTCTTTCTACGCTCATTCTCCTCCTTCTGTGCCTTGATCTTGGCTTCACGCTCGTCGGCAAAGAAGATCTCCTTATTCGCCTCGTTCTCCTTGTATCGTCGCATCAGCTCGTTCAACTCCTTCTCGGCATACTGGACCTCGGGCATCAAGTGTTCGCTGGGGTCCCATGGAAGCCATGTACCGACCTTGCCGATGTACAAGTTGTCCTTGGGATACTTGCGTTGTAACACCTTCGCCATGACTTGTGCTTCCTCAACGGTTGGGAAGCTGCGACGAACCTTGACTCCACGCACATTGGTTCGGAACTCGACCGAGTTGTCAAACCTCTCTTGAAGGTCCTTCTCATGCTTCAAGAGAAACACCTGCCACTGCTCGGGCACATCGGTCTCGCGAATTTCCTTATCACGCACCTTACCAAACTCCTCTGCGTCCTTTAAGAGGTCGTCAATCTTGAGGCTGTATTTCTTGGATAAGAACGCCATGAGGTGCTCTAATCCCTTGACCTTCCAGTCGTAATCCATATACTTAATGAATTCCTCAAACATGAACTCCTGCTTCTGCTTGATGACCTTCTCGGGGCTTAAGAAGGACACAATGCAATATTTCTGTGTTGGAATCTCTGGGTCTTCGTCTAGGTAATCTACCTTTGAACCGTCGTCTTCGTGTACAGGAAGAGTTTCGCGTCTTGACATCTTTATGTAAACAGGGCGTCTCCTTTGTAAGTTGTTTCTACGCAGAAGACAATGGGTTACGGATATTCCGAAACATTTCTAATTGTGTTCTTGACACACCCTAGCGTCATCATTCCAGACATTGCGATGATGTTGAAGATGGCTCCACAACTCCCTTCCGAACTTGCAGCGCTCGCCAATGTCCCTCCACAGCTGAATGCGTTGTGGCAAGTGTTTTGGTTCTGGGTTCTCAGTCTACCCGGTGAGAAAAGTCCTGGATTTGGGTGGACGATGTATGCCGTCTACATCTTTTTCTTGATGGTCTATGCGTATTTGTTCGTGAGTTTGCGATTCATGAAGGGAGCATAAACTTTCGGGGTTACAGACAATGTATGAAGGGTGGACTCGCCTTTTGATTGTCTTCTTAACACATCCAGGCGTCTTGGTTCCCATTCCATCGATTGGAATGATGGCATGGATTCGCGGACTCTGGCAAGCAAGTTGGGTGATGGTGATGCATAGTTTTTCAGAGGGTGACAAGAGCTACTTGGCATCGATGGTCTATTGGATTGTTTTATGCGTCATGGCGTATATCCAAGTGGCAATCGAATTGGCCAAGAGTTAAAAACTTTTCCATTCTAACTAACAAACATGGAGTCAAAGCCGAAGCCAACACCCGCTGGAATCGATATGAGTGATTTGATTATGCGCCTCGTGAAGTACCTCTTGGAAGGTCTTGCCGTCGCGGTTGCAGCCTACGTCATCCCTGGAAAGACCATGCGATGGAGCGAGGTCTCCATGATTGCATTGACCGCCACAGCCACCTTCGCCATCCTTGATATCTATGCCCCCTCGGTTGGCTCCTCTGCCCGCCAAGGTGCAGGCTTCGGTATTGGCGCTGGACTGGTTGGTTTCCCCGCTTAAACCGGTTGAAGCAGCCGCGTCATCGTCGACACGATGGCTACACTCATCACCGAAGCATAATTGTGTTGCGTCACAGACATGATTTGTAATAACACTGAACACACTGGACTCGCAGTCGTCACCAACGAGCGGGCGACTTCTTCCCATGAATGTGGAACACACACCCAATCATACAACTTTGCACTTGCGTAATGAACTCCATAGTTCAACCCAAGTGACAGAGCCGAAGCCTTGAGGACGACCAACGCCATTTTCACTTATCCGTGAAATAGATTGTTAATGGGATACCTCGTGCGTTTCCAAGGAAAGTGGTACGAACTCCACCCCAAGCCGTATGAACCCGAGCGAATGACGACCGATGTTGCATGGATTCAAATACGCGAAGGAGTGACGCCCGTCGAAGCCTATCGTCGATGGTTTGAACGTCAACGTAAACTTTCTCGCCTTCTTCAACAATGAACATCGTCTTACTAGTCTTACTCTTTATCGCTCTCGGCATTCTCGCTTACAAGTTTTGGAAGCCGATGGTCCAGCCTCCCAAGCGTGAAGTGAAACCCAATGAAAGCAATCTTTATTTCTTCTACACCAACTGGTGTGGATTCTCACAAAAAGCCATGCCTGAATGGGCAAAGCTTGAAGGAAAACTTGCAACCGAGTCGTATTTCGGCAAGACCCATGTGAACGCCATTCAAGTGGATTGTGAAAAGGACCGGGCTATGTGTACATTGTATGGAATCCAAGGCTACCCGAGCGTCATACTAGAAACCAAGTCAGGACTCATTGACTTTGATAAGAAGGTGACCTACTCGAACTTACTCGGATTTCTTCGTGACTCGCTGGGACAAGAACGCGAGCGTTTGTGAATAACCTTCATCCAGTAATCG
>Ga0164294_10003708_pt1 | contig 13562 bp, 11 predicted proteins | sample GEODES005metaG_FD_111479 | JGI IMG/M metagenome (GOLD analysis project Ga0164294, IMG submission 111479) | Oligotrophic lake water microbial communities from Sparkling Lake, Wisconsin, USA - GEODES005 metaG | ecosystem: Environmental > Aquatic > Freshwater > Lake | place: USA: Sparkling Lake... | reverse complement strand
GGAAGAGATGAAGGACTTCCAGCTGTCCTTCTTCAAGGCGGGTGTTCCGCACCTCGATATTCCGCAGGACCATGCCTTTGTCGCGACGCTTTATCATTTCGCGCACAAGCACGGGATCAAGTACATCCTGAACGGCGGAAACTATTCGACGGAATGCGTCCGCAACCCGCTCGAGTGGCTCTATTACGGCACGGACATGGCGCAGCTGCGCGATATCCAGCGCCAGTTCGGCACCCGCCAGCTCAAGACCTACCCGTTCAGCAGCGTGCTCTTCCACAAGGTCTATCTGCGCTACATCAAGGGCGTGAAGGTGGCCAAGCCGCTCAATTCGCTGCCCTATACCAAGGCGCTGGCGATCGACACGCTCTCGGGCCTCTATGGCTGGCGGCCCTATCCGCAGAAGCATTTCGAGAGCCGCTTCACGCGGTTCTTCGAAGGCTATTGGCTGCCGACGCGCTTCGGTTACGACACGCGTCGCGTGCAGTATTCCAGCCTGATCCTCACCGGGCAGATGGCGCGCGAAGAGGCGATCGCGAAGCTCGAGCTGCCGGCCTATGATCCGGAGACGATCGACGAGGAATTCGAGTATATCGCGACCAAGCTCGGCATCTCCGCCGAGGAGCTGCGCCGCTATCACGAGATGCCGCACAAAACCTATCGCGACTATCGCAACCAGGAATGGATGTTCCGCCTCGGCGCGCGCGTGCTGAAGCTGCTGGGTATCGAGCGGACCATCAAGCGGTGATCGCGATCATCGATTATGGCTCGGGCAACACCGCCGCGATCGCCAACATCTTCAAGCAGCTCAAGGTCCCGCACTGCATCACCAGCGACCATGCCGAGCTGGAGAGGGCGGACCGCTATATCCTGCCCGGCGTCGGCGCGTTCGATGCGACCATGGCGCATCTCGCCGCCTCCGGGACGATCGCCGTGCTCAACGAGCAGGTGATCGGCCGCGGCAAGAAGGTGATGGGCATCTGTGTCGGCATGCAGATCTTCGCGGAGTCGAGCGAGGAGGGCGAGCTGCCCGGCCTCGGCTGGATCCCCGGCCGGGTGCGGCGGATCGATCCGTCGCGGCTGACCTCGGCGCCGCGCCTCCCGCATATGGGCTGGAACAGCATCGAGGTGCAGGGCGCGCCCGAGCTGTTCGACGGCGTCGACCTCGATCGCGGCTTCTACTTCCTGCACAACTATTATTTCGACGCCGCCGATCCTTCGGACGTCATCGCCACCGTCGACTATGGCGGCCGCTTCCCCTGCGGCGTTGCCAAGGGCAACGTCATCGGGCTCCAGTTCCACGCCGAGAAGGGGCACGCCAGCGGCGTCGCGGTCTTCCGGAATTTTGCCGGCCTTTGACCATGCTGCGATCCCGTATCTCTCCCTGCCTGCTCATGCGCGACGGCGGCCTCGTCAAGACCGTGGGGTTCAAGGAAGGGAAATATGTCGGCGACCCGCTCAATGCGGTGAAGATCTTCAACGAGAAGGCCGTCGACGAGCTGAGCTTCTTCGACATCGACGCCTCGGTCGAGGGGCGCGAGCCGCGCTTCGACCTGTTGCGCAACATCTCGGTCGAATCGCGCATGCCGCTCTGTTACGGTGGCGGCGTCACCACCGCGGCGCAGTCGGCGCGGATCGTCGCCTCCGGCTTCGAGAAGGTATCGATCAGCGCGGCTGCGCTCGAGCGGCCCGAGCTGGTGCGCGAAATGGCCGATGCGATCGGATCGCAGAGCGTCATCGTCACGATCGACGTCAAGAAGACGCTGTTCGGCGGCTACACGATCTTCACCCATAATGGCCGCCGCAAGCACAAGCAGGACCTGGTCGAGTTCTGCCAGCAGGTGGAAGCGCTCGGCGTCGGCGAGATCGCTATCAACTCGATCGATTGCGACGGCGAGATGCAGGGCTATGACCTTGCGCTCGCCCGCAAGGTGCGCGCCGCAGTGCAGACGCCGATGACCGTCCTCGGCGGCGCCGGCACGGTCGAGCACATGCAGCAGCTGATCGATGCCGTCGGCACGGTCGGCGCCGGTGCCGGTAGCATGTTCGTCTTCAAAGGCCCCTACAAGGCCGTGCTCATCAGCTACGACCGCCCCGCCAGCCTCGGCGGCAACGGGCGCTGACCCGTCCCGGGCGAATGCATCAAGGGTTCTGAATGAAACAGATATTGCAAGATCTGCGCAAGGGAACGACCTATGTCGCGGAGGTTCCCGCGCCGAAGGCTGCTGCCGGCACGCTGCTGATCGCGAGCCGGATCAGCCTGATTTCGGCGGGTACCGAGCGGATGCTCGTCGATTTCGGGCGCTCCTCGCTGCTGCAGAAGGCGCGCCAGCAGCCGGACCGGGTCAAGATGGTCCTCGAGAAGATCGGCACCGATGGCCTGTTCACCACCATCGATGCGGTGCGCTCCAAGCTCGCCCAGCCGATTGCGCTCGGCTATTGCAACGCCGGCGTGGTGCTGAGCGTCGGCAGCGGCGTCGAGGGCTTCAAGCCGGGCGACCGCGTCGTCTCGAACGGGCCACACGCCGATATCGTCCGCGTGCCGACCAACCTGTGCGCCCGCATCCCCGACGATGTCTCGGATGAAGCCGCCGCGTTCACCGTGGTGGGGGCGATCGGCCTGCAGGGCATCCGGCTGATCGAGCCGAGCCTGGGCGAGGCGATCGCCGTCAGCGGCGTCGGCCTGATCGGTCTGCTCACCGTGCAGCTGCTGATCGCGCAGGGCTGCCGCGTGCTGGCCATCGACTTCGATGCCGACAAGCTCGAGACCGCGCGCCAGCTCGGCGCGGAGATCTGCAATCTCGGCAAGGGCGAGGATCCGGTTGCCGCGGGCATGGCGTTCAGCCGCGGCCGGGGCATGGACGGCGTCATCATCACCGCATCGACCTCGTCGAGCGACCCCGTGTCGCAGGCGGCGCAGATGAGCCGCAAGCGCGGCCGCATCGTCCTGGTCGGCGTCACCGGGCTGGAGCTTAACCGCAGCGAATTCTACGAGAAGGAACTCTCCTTCCAGGTTTCCTGCTCCTACGGCCCGGGCCGCTACGATCCCGCCTATGAGGACAAGGGGCAGGATTATCCCGTCGGCTTCGTTCGCTGGACCGAGCAGCGCAATTTCGAAGCCATTCTCGACATGATGGCGAGCGGGCGCCTCGATGCCGCGCCGCTGATCAGCCACCGCATCGCGTTCGAGGAGGCGGCCTCCGCCTATGACGTGCTGACCACCGACAGCTCGGTGCGCGGCGTGCTGCTCACCTATGGTGCCACGCAGGATGCCGATCGCCTCGCGCCGTCGGTTTCGCTCGCGGGGCAGCCGCGCAGCTACGATCCGGCCAAGCCGGTGTGCGGGTTCATCGGCGCCGGCAACTATGCCTCGCGCATGCTGATCCCGGCCTTCAAGGCCGCCGGCGCGCAGTTCCGCACGATCGTGACCGCGAGCGGCCTCAGCGGCGTGATTCACGGCGCTGCCGCGAACTTCGAGGAAGCGTCGACCGATGTCGACGCGATGCTCGCCGATCCCGCGATCAACACCGTGGCGATCGTCACCCGCCACAATTCGCACGCGGGGCTCACCTGCAAGGCGCTCGAGGCGGGCAAGCACGTCTTCGTCGAGAAGCCGCTCGCGCTCACCGAGGCGGAGCTCAACGCGATCCGCACCGCCTATGGCGACGGATCGGCGCAGCTCATGGTCGGTTATAACCGCCGCTTCGCGCCGCATGTCGTGCGGATGAAGCGCCTGCTCGGCGCGGTGAAGGAGCCCAGGTCCTTCATCATGACGATGAACGCCGGTGCCATCCCGGCGAACCACTGGACGCAGGATCCCGCGATCGGCGGCGGCCGCATCCTGGGCGAAGCGTGTCACCTTATCGATCTGATGCGGCATCTGGCCGATGCGCCGATCGTCTCGGTGCAGGCGCGCTGCATGGGCCGCACCGATGCCGGCGGCATCGTCGACGACAAGGCGGCGATCATCCTCGGCTTCGCCGACGGCTCGTTCGGCACGATCAACTATCTGGCCAATGGCTCGGCACGCTTCCCCAAGGAGCGTATCGAGGTCTTCTGCGCCGGCCGCATCCTGCAGCTCGACAATTTCCGCAAGCTGCGCGGCTTTGGCTGGCCGGGCTTCCGCAACCAGGGCAGCTGGCGGCAGGACAAGGGGCAGGAGGCGTGCGTCGCGGCCTTCCTCAAGGGGATCGAGACCGGGAGCGGCGCGCCGATCCCGATCGACGAGATCTTTGAGGTGGCGCAGACGAGCATTGCCGTCGCCGAAATGCTGCGTGCCCAATAGCGCCAGGATCAATCTGCTTCGAACGCTGATGAAGCTCGGGCCACGCAGCGTGGCCCGGGTGGCAGCCTATCGTATCGGGTTGAAGAGCGGCCTGCATCCGGTCCTCCGGATCAAGCCGCGCCCGGTCGAGGGGCGGTTCTTCGCGCCGATGCCGGGCAGCGCGGGTGCGCCCGGCGCGGTGGAAGAGGATATCCGCTATTTCGGCTGGCTCGACAGTCCCGTCGCCGGCGCGGCGCCCGACTGGTTCGCCAATCCGCTGACCGGCAAATCGGGCGGCCCGGCGGAGCGGCCCTGGTGGACGATCCCCGACTTCGACGACGCCGTAGGCGACATCAAGATCCTGTGGGAGCCGTCGCGCTTCACCTGGTGCCTCGATCTGGCGCACCGGGCGCGGGGCGGCGATGCGGGTGCGGCGGAAACGCTCGAGCGCTGGCTGCAGGACTGGGTCGCCAAGAATCCGGCCTATTTCGGGCCCAACTGGAAATGCGGGCAGGAAAGCTCGATCCGGGTGATGCACCTGGCGATGGCGCAATTGCTCCTGTCGGACAAGATCGCGCCCGGCCCCGCGCTCGGCGCGCTGGTCTTCAATCACCTCCAGCGCATCGCGCCGACGATCGGCTATGCGGTGGGGCAGGACAACAACCACGGCACCTCGGAAGCCGCCGCGCTCTTCATCGGCGGAAGCTGGCTGGAGCGGGCAGGGGAGCCCGCCGGGCGTAAATGGCATGCGGCGGGGCGCCGCTGGCTCGAGGAGCGCGTGCTCCGGCTGGTGGCCGAGGATGGTGGCTTCAGCCAGTATTCGCTCAACTATCACCGCGTCATGCTCGACACGCTGTGCATGGCCGAGGTCTGGCGTCGGCGGCTGGTGCTGCCCGATTTCTCGCCCGCCTTCCGCGCCCGCGCGCTGGCGGCGACGCGCTGGCTCCACGCCATGATCGATCCGCGCTCGGGCGACGGTCCGAATGTCGGCGCCAATGACGGTGCGCATCTCTTCAACATCGGCGGAACGCCGTATCGCGATTTCCGCCCGACGGTGCAGACTGCGACGATCCTGTTCGGCGGCGCTCGCGCCTATGCCGGCAACGGCCCCTGGAACAGTCATGCCGAGGCCCTGGGCCTCGAGATGCCCGATCGGCTCGTCGATGCGCCCGGCTCCGCGCAGTTCGACGCCAGCGGCTTCAGCCTGTTGCGGGAGGGCGAAGCCATGGCGATGCTGCGCTATCCGCGCTTCCGCCACCGGCCGAGCCAGAGCGATGCGCTCCATGTCGATCTGTGGCTGGGCGGCGAGAACCTGCTCGGCGACGCGGGGACGTACAGCTACAATTCCGGGCAGGAATGGCTGGCCTATTTCTCCGGGACCGAGAGCCACAACACCGTGATGTTCGATGGCCGCGATCAGATGCCCAGGCTGGGCCGCTTCCTGTTCGGCGCCTGGCTGAAGAGCCGCGACGTTGCCGCGCACGCCCATGATGCCCAGGCCGCCTATACCGATTCCTGGGGCGCGAGCCACAAGCGCAGCGTCGTGCTCGAGGCCGATCGCCTGGTCGTCACCGACGTGATTTCCGGCTTCGCCGGCTCCGCGATCCTGCGCTGGCGCCTGCGCGCCGGTGCCTGGCAGGCGACCGGCCCCGGATGCGTGAGCGACGGCGCACACCAGCTCGCGGTCGAAGTGAAGACCGGCAGCGGTGCGCTCAAGCTGGGGCAGGGGCAGCGCTCGCTCTTCTATCTGCGCAAGGAAGACGTGCCGGTCGCGAGCCTCGAAGTCACGGAACCGACCATTATCACCTCCACCTATAGCTGGGCATGATGCGGGTTCTCTATTTCCACCAGCATTTCTCGACGCCGAAGGGTTCCACCGGGCTGCGTTCGTTCGAGATGGCGCAGAACCTGTTGCGGCGCGGCCATTCGGTGACGATGGTCTGCGGTAGCTACGGCCTGGGGCAGACCGGCCTGGATGGCCCGTTCGTCAAGGGGCGCCGGCGCGGCATGGTCGCCGGCATCGACGTGATCGAGTTCGATCTGGCCTACGCCAATGCCGATGGCTTCGTGCAGCGCGCCATGACCTTCCTGCGGTTCGCCATGTCGAGCGTCGGCATCGCCTTCAGCGAACGGTATGACGTGCTGTTCGCGACGACGACGCCGCTGACCGCCGGGATCCCCGGGATCTTCGCGCGCTGGCTTCGCCGCAAGCCTTTCGTCTTCGAAGTGCGGGACCTGTGGCCGGAGCTGCCAAAGGCCATGGGCGTGATCCGCAATCCGGTCGTGCTCGGCCTGATGTCGGCGCTCGAATGGCTCAGCTATCATTCGGCCGATCGGCTGGTGGGCCTGTCGCCGGGCATTGTCGAGGGCATCCGCCGGCGCGGCATTCCGGCGGAGCGCGTCGTCGAGGTTTCCAATGGCTGCGACCTCGACCTGTTCGGGGCGGCGGTCGAGCCCTGGCGTCCGGCGGGAGTCGCGGCGAGCGACCTCATGGCGCTCTTCGCCGGCTCGCACGGCATCGCGAACGGCTTGGATGCGGTGCTCGACACCGCGGTCGAGCTGAAGCGTCGCGGGCGGGGCGACATCAAGTTCGTGCTGATCGGCGACGGGAAGCTCAAGCCAGCGCTTCGCCAGCGTGCCGAGGCCGCCGGGCTCGACAATGTCCTCTTCCTCGACCCGGTCGACAAGAAGCGGCTGAGCGAGGCGATGGCCGCCACCGATATCGGGCTGCAGATCCTCGCCAACGTGCCCGCCTTCTATTTCGGCACCTCGCCCAACAAGTTCTTCGACTATATCTCCGCGGGCCTGCCGGTGCTCATCAACTATCCCGGCTGGCTTGCCGAATTCGTCGCAGACCAACGTTGCGGCCTCACCGTTCCGCCGGACGATCCGGTCGGTTTCGCCGATGCGCTGGAGCAGGCCGCCGATAATCGCGCGGCGCTGCCGGAAATGGGCGCGCGCGCCCGGCGCCTGGCCGAAACGCAGTTCGATCGCAGGCAACTTGCCGATCGCTGGGTGGACTGGGTCGAGGGAACGACTAAAGTCGGTCCGGATGACGCGCCTGCGGGGCAGGACACCACCAGTACCAGCCGAGCAGGGCAGTAGAGTTTGACATGAGCAATCTTCAATTTCCGGCGCAGCAGGTCGTGAACCTCGTCCGCCACGTGTACGGCGAGGGGTTCATCCCGCTCCATCGGCCGGTCTTCGACGGCAACGAGAAGACCTATCTGGCGGAGTGCGTGGACTCGAACTTCGTGTCCTCGGTGGGCCAGCGCGTCGTCGAGTTCGAGCGTGCGACGGCCGAGTTCACCGGCAGCGAGTTCGCGATCGCGACGGTCAACGGCACCGCGGCGCTGCATGTCTGCCTGATGCTCGCGGGCGTGCAGGCCGGGGACGAGGTGCTGTCGCAGGCGCTGACCTTCATCGCGACCTGCAATGCGATCAGCTATATCGGCGCGCATCCGGTCTTCGTCGATGCGAGCGAAGAGACGCTGGGCCTTTGCCATGAGGCGCTCGAGCGCTTCCTCTCGACCCATGCCGAGAAGCGCGACGGCCAGGCCTATAATCGCGTGACGGGCCGGCGCATCGCCGCCTGCGTGCCGATGCACACCTTCGGGCTTGCCGGCCATATCGACGAGATCGTGGCGCTGTGCGCCGACTATGGCATTCCGGTGGTGGAGGATGCCGCGGAATCGCTCGGGACCTATGTCGGGAAGCGGCATACGGGTACGAGCGGCGTGGTCGGGGCGTTCAGCTACAACGGCAACAAGATCGTCACTACCGGCGGCGGCGGCATGATCGTCACCAACGATCCCGCCATTGCGCGGCGCGCCAAGCACATCACCACCACCGCCAAGGTCCCGCACGCCTATGAGTTCGTGCATGACGAGATCGGCTATAACTACCGCTTGCCCAATCTGAACGCCGCCCTTGGCTGCGCGCAGATGGAACAACTCGCCGATTTCCTCCGGATTAAGCGCGACGTCGCTGCATATTACGAATCCTCTCTCCCCTCCCTAGGCTACCGCCTCGTCCGCGAGCGGGCGGGCACGACGTCAAACTATTGGCTCAACGCGGTGCTGCTCCCCGATCTCGAGAGCCGCGACGCTTTCCTGACCCATTGCAACGAGCAGGGGGTCATGACACGCCCGGTCTGGCGGCTCATGTCGGGCCTGCCGATGTTCGAGGCCTGCCAGAATGACGGGCTTGAGGTATCGCGCTGGCTGGAAGAGCGGATCGTCAACATTCCGTCGAGCGTGCCAGGGGGCGGCCCGATCCAATAGGCTTGGCCTCCAAAGGCTGAAGACCCTTCAACTCCATCTGTAAAATTCGGGGTAATTCATGAACGTGCTAGGATTGATCGGGCGGACCAGCCCGCTGTTCGATCGCGACATCGCTGCGCACGAGCAGCAATTGTCCGATGTGGTGCGCAGCAGCCGCTTTCTCGTGATTGGCGGCGCCGGCTCGATCGGCCAGGCGGTGACGCGCGAGCTCTTCAAGCGCAACCCCAAGGTCCTGCATGTCGTCGACATCAGCGAGAACAACATGGTCGAGCTGGTGCGCGACCTGCGCAGCACGCTTGGCTATATCGACGGCGATTTCCGCACCTTCGCCATCGATTGCGGCTCGCGCGAGTTCGAGGCGCTGATGGCGGATAGCGGTGGCTACGACTATGTCTTCAACCTCTCGGCACTGAAGCACGTCCGCAGCGAGAAGGACCCCTTCACGCTGATGCGGATGATCGAGGTGAATATCCTCAACACGATCAAGACGATCGAAATGGCGCATGAGCAGGGCGCGCGCCGCTATTTCTGCGTCTCCACCGACAAGGCCGCGAACCCCGTCAACATGATGGGCGCGAGCAAGCGGATCATGGAGATGTTCCTGATGCGTGCGGCCGAGAAGATGGAGAATTCGACCGCGCGCTTCGCCAATGTCGCCTTTTCCGACGGCTCGCTGTTGCACGGCTTCAACCAGCGCCTCGCCAAGCGCCAGCCGATCGCTGCGCCCAACGACGTTCGCCGCTACTTCATCACGCCGCAGGAATCGGGCGAGCTCTGCCTGATGTCCTGTCTGCTCGGCGAGAACCGCGACATTTTCTTCCCGAAGCTGTCCGAGGACCTGCATCTCACCACCTTCGCCGACATCGCGGTGCGGTATCTCGAAGCCCTGGACTACGAACCGGTGATCTGCGCGACCGAAGAGGAAGCTCGCCAGCGTGCGGCCGAGCTGATCCCGAACCGCAAATGGCCGTGCTTCTTCTTCGCGAGCGACACGACCGGCGAGAAGGACTTTGAGGAGTTCTTCACCGACGGCGAGACGCTCGACATGGAGCGCTTTGCGAACGTCGGCGTCATCAAGAACCAGCTCAGCTATGACGGCGCGCAGCTCGATGCGTTCCTCCGCGAGATCGAGGCGATCCGCAGCGTCGGCCGCTGGGAGAAGAAGCCGATCGTCGATCTGTTCAACCGGATGATCCCGGAGTTCAATCACAAGGAAACCGGCCGCTACCTCGACGCGAGAATGTAAGATGCAGCGTTTGCTGGACATCCTGCTTTCGGGCCTGGCCTTGCTGGTCCTGTCGCCCCTGCTGATCCCGATCGTGATCATCCTGCGCTTCTCGGGCGAGGGGGAGATCTTCTATCTGCAGGAGCGCGTCGGCTATGGCGGCCGCAAGTTCAAGGTCTACAAGTTCGCGACGATGGTAAAGAACAGCGCGAACATCGGCACCGGCACCGTCACGCTGAAGAACGATCCGCGGGTGCTACCCGTCGGGCGATTCCTGCGCCGGACGAAGATCAACGAACTGCCCCAGCTGATCAACATCCTCAACGGCACGATGAGCGTCATAGGGCCGCGCCCGCAGACGCAGCGCTGCTTTGATGCCTTTCCGGTGCAGTCGCAGGAAGCGATCATGAAGGTGCGCCCCGGCCTTTCGGGGATCGGTTCGATCGTCTTCCGCGACGAAGAGGAACTGATGCACCAGGACGCCGATCCGGATCGGCTCTACGACGAAGTGATCATGCCCTATAAGGGCAAGCTTGAGGAATGGTACCAGCACAATCGCGGGCTTTGGACCTATGTGATGCTGATCGTGCTGACGGCCTGGGTGGTGATCACGCCGAAGCTCGAAGTCGCCTGGCGCGTCTTCCCCTCGCTGCCGCGTCCGGATGCCGGGCTGGCCAAGCTGCTTCACCTGGATGCCCATGCGTGACAAGGCGATATACGCCCAGGTAGCGGCGCTCCACATCGCCAGCATCGATCGCGGATTCCTGTCCCAGCTCGGCCCGCGCTTCCTTAGCCTGCTTTACGCGGCGATGGATGCGGATTCGCAGTCGACGCTGATCGTGGAAGTCGAGCAGGGCAGGGTACTCGGCTTCGTCAGCGGGGGCACGGGACTGGGCAGCGTCTATCGGGCACTGCTCGCGCGCCTGCCCAGCCTGGCCTGGGCGCTGCTGCCGGCGATGCTTTCGCCGAAGAAGCTTTACCGCATCGCCGAGATACTCCTGCATTCCCGCTCGGAGGCGCAGGAGCTGCCCACTGCGGAGTTGTTCAGCATTGCGGTGGCGCCGGCTGCGCGCGGCACAGGGTGCGCCCAGCGGCTCTACGCGGAGCTGTGCGACTATTTCCGGGGACGCGGCATCCCGGCCTTCAAGATCGTGGTCGGGCAGGGCCTCGCGCCGGCGCATGCCTTTTACAGCAAGATGGGCGCCGAGCCGGTTTCCGAGGTCGAGGTCCACGCGGCGCAATCCTCGACCGTGTACGTCCAGCATCTGCACGGGTAGGCGCCGCCCCTTTTTCCGAAAGATTTGCACGTCCCCCGTGGCATCCCAGACAGGATGCGCGCGGCAGGCGCATGCGCTATCTCGTTGAGGGTGCGCAACTTGCGGCTTGTCGAGCGGCAGTGGCGCGGATACGACGCGGGGAAACGTCGGAGCTGGATGCTGCGAGCTGTGCCACGAGACAGAACAGCTAGTCCCCGGAAGAACCGGGGAGGGATCGTGGCAGGTCTGGGGAAATGTCGATCCGGGGCGGACCTGATCCGGGATCGACGGGGGATTTGGATCATCGATGGTTAGAGTGCAGCGTACGGGCGGCTACCAGGGGTCGAAACTCTGGAACAGTGCGCGGCTACAGGTCTCCGGTGTCCTGATACTGGCCGTGATCCTGCCGGCGCTGGCCCTCGCGTTCTCCTACGCGAAGTTTCTTCACGCCACGTCCACGCCGCCGACGATCGTCGCCATCTCGCTGGCCGCTTGCGCGAGCATCTATCTCGTTCGCAACATCACTTTCTATCCGGGCATTCGGGGCGCGTTCTTCACCTTCCCGTCGGTGATGATGTGCTTTGGCCTGATCTTCTCCATTTTCCTGTTTTCTCGCGTGGACTACAGCCGCGCGCTGCTTCTCGGCAGCGGCTTCATGACCCTGGTCTGGCTGTACATCGTCCAACTCATCATCGAGCGCGGGCCTCCCTTGCATGTCGGGATCGTGCCGTTCGGGAATGTTGGGACGCTGTCCGAGGTTTCCACGCTGCGGCTGCATTCGCTGGAAAACCCCCAATGGACCGGCGACTGCGATATTCTCGTGGCGGACTTCCGTGCGGACCTGCCGGACGAGTGGGAAGCGTTCCTGGCCGATTGTGCGCTCGCCGGGGTGCCTGTGCTGCATATCAAGCAGCTCCACGAAGCGCTCACCGGCCGGGTCGAGGTAGAGCATCTTTCCGAGAACAGCTTCGGCTCGCTCATCCCGTTCATCGGCTATCTGCGCCTGCGCCGGTTCATCGACTTCTTCATGGCGATCGTCGCGGGGATCCTGCTTCTGCCGATGCTGGCCGTGGTGGCGGTGCTGATCAAACTCGATTCACCCGGGCCGCTGTTCTTCCGGCAGGTGCGGATCGGCTATCGCGGCGTGCCATTCCGGGTGGTCAAGTTCCGCACGATGGTGGCGGTGCGCGAAGCCGCCGACGCGCGCGCGGATGCTATTACGCGCGACAATGACAAGCGCATCACGCGGCTCGGGCGCTTCCTGCGCCGCACGCGGATCGACGAGATCCCCCAGATCATCAACATCCTGAAAGGCGAAATGAGCTGGATCGGGCCCCGCCCGGAGGCCGAAGTGCTTTCCCGCTGGTACGAGAGCGAGCTGCCCTTCTATCGCTATCGCCACATCGTGCCGCCCGGCATCACCGGCTGGGCGCAGGTGAACCAAGGGCATGTCGCGGAGCTGGATCAAGTGATGAACAAGCTCCACTACGACTTCTACTACATCAAGAATTTCTCGCCCTGGCTGGATGCGCTGATCGTCGCCAAGACGGTGCAGACGGTCGTGACGGGCTTTGGGTCGCGCTGAGGCTGCGAATTAGAGGCTTCAGGCCGCCGTCTGCAGGGTCCAGCGCTCGTCGCCCTCAAAGCCCATGGCGGTGAGCTTGCCCGAGGCATAGGCGCCCGTATCGAGCCCGATGCGGTGCGGCAGCAACTCGACATTCTCGGAAATGGTGTGGCCGTGCACGACCACTTTCTCCAGGCTGCCGTTGAAATCCAGGAATTCGTCGCGGATCCAGCGCAGGTCCTTCGCGCGCTGTTGTGCAAGCGATGCGCGGGGTGAGATTCCGGCATGAACGAAGGCGTAGTCGCCGACGATGATCAGATCCTCAAACCGAGAGGCAAAATCCACATGCGCCTGCGGCACGCGCTCGCAGAACGCTTCCAGCAACCCGGGATAGTCGAGCGCGGCATATTCCTCTTCGCTGATGCCATAGCTCAGGATGGTCTCGCGGCCGCCGATCTTCAGGAAGAAGCGCAGAGAGCGCTCGTCGCCGCGCAGCACGCTCAGGAACACTTCTTCGTGGTTGCCGAGCAGGAAGCGCGTGCTGCCGGCAGGGCGGCTCGCTTCGAAGGTGAGGAGGCGCTCGACGACCTGGGCCGATTCGGGGCCGCGGTCGACCAGGTCACCGAGAAAGATGATCATGGCAGGTTCGCCGCCGCGCTCGGCATCATCATGCGCGATCCGCGCGAGGAGTGCGTCGAGCAGGTCACGGCGGCCGTGGATGTCGCCAATCGCGTAGATGCGCTGACCGGCGGGAATGGCCGCAACCGGACCCTTGGGCGCTGTGCTACGCCTTCTAAGCAGCTTGGAAATCATAGGCTGAGATAGGGGCTCGGGAGCACGGCTGCCAATGCAATCCTGCTACCAACCGAGCTGGAGCGTATTCGATCAGCGGTGAACATCTGGGAAGCAGATAAAAAAGTGGCGGCCAGAGGCCGCCACTTTCTAACTCGGTAATCCGAAAGGACTACGGGCT
>Ga0164294_10003707_pt1 | contig 13565 bp, 14 predicted proteins | sample GEODES005metaG_FD_111479 | JGI IMG/M metagenome (GOLD analysis project Ga0164294, IMG submission 111479) | Oligotrophic lake water microbial communities from Sparkling Lake, Wisconsin, USA - GEODES005 metaG | ecosystem: Environmental > Aquatic > Freshwater > Lake | place: USA: Sparkling Lake... | reverse complement strand
CCTATATTGTATTGAATAAAATATTATTCGTTTTATTTGGTGTCTGGCACTTTTTGTTAGTCAGGAAAAATGTAGGGGAAACTGAGTTGTCGTATAAGTTGAATGTCTGGAAGGAGTATTTTGAATTCATGTTTGTCATATCTATGGCTTTATTATGTCTTTATTTATTTAACCCCGTTGTTGACGTGCGCCCGGCTATTAATTATGAGACTAGGGTTCTTTTGTTCGTCTTTGGATGGATTGTCTTTATTAACTGCAAATGGGATTTGTTTTTCGGGCAGTCTAAATGGCTCATGTTGTTGCAATACTTTATTAGTGGTCACCGCGGGTTAAATACAGCGGTCATAACGTCTTATTAGTTATTAGCTATAGATGGCTGATACTGTGCGTTGTTTGCGGGCGTATTCGCTCTTCTTAAGGTCAAATGTTGCGAAGGATCGGATTAAAAATCGGTCTTTGCCGTCGTATTTAGGAGAGAATGCTGATCTACCGTGAACTGCTCGGTTGTTATCTATCAGGATTATTTCACCCGGGGTTAGATTGTGTCTTAGCTTATGTTGATAATAAAGGTTTATAATTTTTTTTATCATCTCTTTTGCTCGTGGATCTGGGCTGCTCATTAGATCCTGGTCAAAAACGAGTTTTGGGTTGTTTTCGGGGCCGCTTATAATTGGCATTGGTCCTCTTATGTCTCCTTCAATAAAATAACTGGAACCGGTGTTTGTTGTGTTGTTAAGTTTGAAGGATAAGTCAACGCCGGTGTACCAGAGAGGTTCCCTCAGGATTTGTTGTTCTTCTGCGGTGGTATTTTTTATGATTTCGGTGACTGGGAAAATATGGGTGTACGCATTTGGGTCGCCTCTTAGGCACGCTAAAGATAGGATGTCTGGTCGGAGTTTTGAAAACGCTTGTTCTGTGTGTATCTCTAGCTCCGTGTTACTCCCCAGACTTGTTTGCTCGGTTTCCATGGATTTTAATGGAACTACGTCCTGAAAAAGGTGGCCGTTGCCTTCGGCTTCATACGCTATCATGTCGCCTATTGTGCTCACTAATATGGCTTGAATCTTGGCGAGGATGGTGGTTTCGCCGATTTTATATTTATTTCCGTTTGGTGTCTCTGGTATGTTTTTATGTATTGGTATGGTTTTTATTAATAGAAAACCGTTGGGAGATCCGGTTGATGCAAAGGATTCTAATGCGGATTTTATTCTTTGGGGTAGGTTGTTGGATTGATCTTTCGCTTGAGTGCAAAAAAGCTCTTGTTCGGTTGATGGGCTTGCTGTGATGTTGTTTGAGAGAGTTAAAAGGGTTTCTATTTCAGAGGGGATTAGATCTAGATCCATTTTGGATTTTGGATTTTGGATGCAATAATATTTTACGAGAAAAAAAAAGGGGTTGTTAAACACATTACAGAATGAAAACTACTCTACTTATTTTTTTGGGTTTTATGTTTTTAGGGTTTTATGTTTTTAGGCTTCTTGGATTTGGGCGGGGGGTTGGATTTGTTGAGCTTGCATGGTGGGGGTTTGTTGGCTCTTGGCCACTTGGGCGTAGGATCTCTGGTCACGATGGGCTAGTGTGATTTTGCCGTCCACGATGTCGTCAATATTGTTGCTCAGCTCCGATAAGAACTCGTCTGTCTGGCGGTCCTCATCTTGACGCTTCAAAGAGGCGCCCATCACAAAGGTCAGGAAATCCACGGCGGTATAGCCCATGTTCTGGAGCTTAGTCGCGAGTTGCTCCATGGTAACCTTTGGCTCGTCGTCTTCTTGGTCTTCGTCTTCGTCTTCGTCTTCGTCGTTTTCTTCGTCTTCGTCGTCTTGGTCTTCTTCGTCTTCTTCTTGGTCTTCTTGGATCTCAATGAGTTGGCAGCGGCACATCGGGCAGTCTACGTTCTGCTCCATCGCCTTGAACACGCATGAAGAGTGGAAAGTGTGACCGCACTTGGTAACAGTGAAGTCAATCATCTTGAGATCCTCGTAGCAGATCGGGCACTCGCCAAGCGGGATGGGTGCGTCAAACAGAGGGGGTTTCTCAATGAACTCTGGCTTCTCTTGTTCTTGGTCTTGGTCTTGGTATTCAATTGACTCGTCGTCACCGAAGTCCATGTCCAAGAGTCTACGAGCTCCTTCTTCAAGAGCTGCGGTTTGATCTAGGTTAATTGCGTTGGCCATCTCAGAGAAGTCATCAGATTCGCTGTCAGTTTCCCACATAGAAGCGGCGTCGTCTTGCTTATCCTCAACGTAAAGGCATCCCCCGAACTCCATGTGCGCCATCTGGTTGGGCTGGTAATTGGGGCGGCAACCGGGGCAGTTGCGGCACGACATTTTCTATTGGTTTGTATTAGAACTTGGATTACAACTTGGTTGTGTCTTTTTACAAGGAAAAGTTTTCAAAAAAATTTTTTCAATTTTTTTTTGTGTCATTTAAAAAAAATTGACCAAAAGTTGATCATTTTTGCTAATGTTAAAAATAGTTATAATTATGATTACGAGAATGATGAATAATCCGGAATATATTAAATATGTTCGCATTGTAAATTTTAGAAGAAACCGTTCTATAACTGCTCGCTTTTCAGGAGTGTTAAACGATGATTCTGTTAAAGATTCGTGGTTGAATGAATTTATTGCGCCTTTGAAAAGAGTATCTTGGGATCCTGATCCAAATGAGTGTTTGGGGTTTGCTGAAGAATGCATTAAACATCTTGACTCGTTGGCAGTCGCAGATAATGCTGGATTTTACGATGACTCTGGAAAGGCTTGGACTCTTTCCAAGAGGGTATTTCGCGAAGAATGTGTTGAGATCTACGTGAAATGCAGAGACGATAAAAATTTTATCAAAACGGCGTGGATTTATCCGGCCAAACAAATTTTATATGGAGATTACAAGGGTTTTCCTGTTTCAGTTGGGGAATGGCTGGTTCAAGTTGTTGAGGTCTAAAGGTTTAGGTATTATGTCTACTACGGAGACGGCAACATCGTCGCAATCATCGCGGTTAAATTTGAATTTTTCTATTGGTTTATTGGGTAAATGGGCCTCCCACTCTTGGAGCCACCTCTTGACGGTTCTGTCGCAAATCTGTTTGCTTGTATTGGTCTTAAGCATTGTTATGTCGTTTGGATTCTCAAATTGAATCACATCGTAGAGACCGTCGCTACCCAAGACTACTCTATACGTTGAGGTGGGTTCAATTGTGAACGAATAGACCTCCGGATTATATCCCGTCATTGAATTGTGGCCAAGGGCTTGTGTGCAAGCCAGTCGGCGACCTGGCCCGAAAACTGCGTAGCCCGAATATGCATAAGTAAGAGATTTTTCTGAGATCATCTTTATATTTTGCGAATCATCTATGCGGTATCCCAGCTTGACCATTCTTTTGACTTCTTCTTTATTTGTGCAATTGTGTTCCGTGCTTGAATAGACGAGATTTCCGTCTTTGAAGATAATGAACTTTGAATCGCCGGAGGAAATGCATTGGAAACGGTTTTTATAGCACTTTGCGATCACCACTGTTGCGCCTGATTGAGTGTTTGGTGGGATGTTTGCGTAACGGTCTATGTATTCGGCTAGGGCTTGAACTGGGGTCCGAGATTGGATCAGTTCGTTCTTTTTTTCTTGAGGAAGCGCTCTTAGGAAATTAATGCATTTGTCTGTGCCGTGACCATCATTCAACATTGTCCATTGAAAATTTTCTCCTGTTAGCTCGTCTATTCCTGTTCCTTGTGAAACGTAATCCTGCCCTTTACACATTTGTTCTACCGCGTGGGTAATTGTTGTTGTGTGGGTTTCCGACATTATTATTTTTTTTAGGTTTGGGTTTGGGTTTAGGTTTTATTTTATTTTGTTTTAGGTTTTCAATTTTTTTGGATCGGATTTTTCTTTTCGTTTCTTTTTTCTTGCAATCTTTCTTGCTCCCTCACATGTTTTGCGGAATATACATTATTTGACTTTTTATCGCGACCTTTTTTCTCTCTTCTAGTCTTTGGATCATCCATTGTTTTTTATGAGGTTTGAGGTTGGCTTTGATATTTGGTCTTTGATTCAATTTTTATTTTATTTTATTTTTTTTGTTTTTTTTATTTTGGGGTTTTATTTTGGGATTTTATTTTTGTTTTGTTTTATTTTTGTTCTTATTCTTGCCATTTTGCTAATACTGTGGGGCCGCAATGAGACCATCTATAAGGCATTCCCATATCTGTAATATATTCATTGGCATCTTGTTCTATATTATCTACGAAGCAAACGAACTCGTCATTGTCGTCGTTGTATTCCACGTATTCTTTATCACTTATATATTCACTGTAAATTGCAGATGCCGCGAGATAATAAAGGTCGTTGTCGTCTATTGTCTCTCTTTTTGCCGGGGTTAAATGTGCTATGAAGTTTTTCTTTTCATAAAATTTCACGTTGTCTGGGATGTATAGGTTTTTGTCTTGGTCTTGGTCTTCGTCTTCTTGGTCTTCGTCTTCTTGGTCTTCGTCTTCTTGGTCTTCATCTTGGGTTTCGTTTGAATATATTGTATCTCTATCGCTGCTGCTTTCGCTTGAATCGGTTTCGTATTCTAGAATGGCTTTATTGTATATGCTGAATTTGTATTGATTTATTTTTGTGGGTTCCATTGTATGTATGTATTTATTTATTTTGAAGTTGTGTTTATATGAGTAAGAGAGAACCATATAAACAGTTTTTGATAATTTTATGTATTATATTATATTATATGTTTTTCTGCTGTTGCTGTAAAAGGGATGTTGATATTGTTGAGCCCGATTTGACGGTTGTACAATATGTGCCATTTCAAGATAGAGATGTCTATTATGACGCCGTCGCGTTGCAGAAAAAATTTTTTGGGCGAAAAGGGATATCTAAAAAAAATTGACTTAAAAATAACTTGAAATTAGTTAAGTAAAGTTAGGTGTATTATGGATTTCATCTATGTTGTTGTTGATAATGGAGAGGCTTATCCCGCGGCCTATTCTACTTACGTTCTTGCGGTGAATGCCATCAAGACTATGTATAGGGAAGTGTTGGATGCTGAGACGGAGGAATATGCGAAGACTGGTTGCAAGCCGGCTTCTAATGTAGATTCTCCAGAGGGCGCGAAGGGTGTTACGTCTTTGTATGTGGAGAAGGGGAATCACATCATTATTTATAAGCTTCCTGTTAAGAAGTAGAAAATGTTAATTGTGTAATTTATTTCTGATGTTTTATAGTTTTTATTGGAGTGTATTTTTATGATGTTTATTTTTTTATGAGGTCTAATTTTTATGATGTTTATTTTTTATGAGGTCTATTTTTTATGAGGTCTATTTTTTTATGAGGTCTATTTTTTTGGAAGTGGGGAGCCTAGTTTGATGTACTGTCGTAAGACCATGGAATCCCCTGTTATTACTGTCAAATAGGCGAACCAGACAAAAACCATAGTATCAGGCGCATAGAATAAAAATATAGGGTCGCATTTGGCGCTTTTATGGGAAAGCCAGAAATGAGTGACAATACGAGAAATGAGTGACAAATAAACCCTTGGAAAAGGTTGCACCAAATATGAAAAAATACCATAGGAAACGCCTATAGTATTTTTATTTTTTTTGTTTTTATTTTACTTTAAAGCTTTAGCGAGATTGATGCGGAGGTCTGACTGAATACGTGAACGTTGTTCCACGCACATTGATAGTCTCGCCAAACTTGGGTTCTTGTTTCTTCAAATCCTTATTTAAAGCCCACGTGGGGATGGCATCAAGACTCCACTGCACATTGTCGTCTTCCCAGTAACGACCAACTGTTCGGTCATCTTCATAGTAGTTCAAGTAGAGCACCTCGTTGCGCCAGTTGTGTCTACTTGACATGTACTTGTGAGGGCCGGGCCCGATCACCTTGTCTGCGTTCTCCATGGCGGCAATTGCCTTCAGTTTTTGTTGATCTTTTTTCTTTGGGTTTTCCTCCAAGTGGAACTTCCTTAGCTCCAACTTGGCTCGGTTAATAGCGCCCCATAGTGTGGTCGGTAATGACGTCATCCTTTCAAGAGTCAAATTTCTATGATTTTGTTCTATTCACAAATTCATAAAAAAGTTTTTCAATTTTTTATTTTTGAAGAAAAAATACTTGGGGTGACTTGATGGAAGTCATATAGTACTTTTTCTTTTGCGCGCGATGGGGTTCGAACCCATGCATCATTGATAGCAGGTCTTAAGTCTGCCGCCTTAAACCACTCGGCCACACGCGCATTCACCCGATGAGGGACTTGAACCCTCGACCACTAGCTTTCAGTCACCCAAGGGTTTTAAAAGGCTAGCGCTCTACCGACTGAGCTAACCGGGTAATGGTGATCCTAAAGGGAGTCGAACCCTTGTCTCATCCGTGTAAAGGATACGTGCTAACCGTTACACCATAGGACCTTTGTGTGTCAGTTTTTATGAGATCTGACAACTCCTTCCCGCACCGGGAATCGAACCCGGCCCCCGGCCTTGAAAGGGCCATATCCTAACCGATAGACTATGCGGGATTTGTTTTCCGTTTTGGGAGACCAGACACTCTGTTTGTTTCCCTTTCGGGTCACCCGATGAGGGGCTTGAACCCTCGACCACTAGCTTTCAGTCACCCACGGGTTTTAAAAGGCTAGCGCTCTACCGACTGAGCTAACCGGGTTTTGGTACTCGGTACGAGACTTGAACTCGTGACCCTCAGCTCATAAGACTGATGCTCTAACCAACTGAGCTAACCGAGCATTGGTTTGTTTTTGTTTTTTTTGTTTTTGTTTTTTTTGTTTTTTTTGTTTTTGTTTTTTTTGTTTTTTTTGTTTTTATTTTTTACTTGAGTGTTTACCACGCGTCTTCGGCAGCAACAACGTCATCATCGTCGTCGTCACTATCCAAGTCCGCCCAGCTCCTTCCATTGAGCCCTCTGAAGCACTCTTGGCGACGAATCGCAGCAGCTTTCTCGCGCGGAGTCATTGCCTCACTCGGCTTGTTCATAACGAACAGACCAGACTTCTCCGTTTTTGTGACAGGAGTGGGTTGAACCTTGGAGACCATATCAGACCATGCCACTTGCTTGCTACCGCTTTTTTGAGGCGATTGCTTGCCCTTGGTCTTGCTCAAAACAGGAAACTCATCTTCATTGTCGGAATCGTCTCCCATCAAGAGCGCGAAACGGCTGTGAGTCTGAGCCTGTTCAACCTTGACATTGGGGGTTCCGTGGAAAGCAGCAATGCGCTTGACGCGATCCTCTTGATGCTTCCCCTTTTCCTCCGACGCCTTGTGTTGCGCCAACTTCTTGCAATACTTCACCGTGTGCCCGCTCTCGTGGCAGTAGCGGCACTCCTGCGCCAACAGTGTGGGGCAGATGGTGTTGCCTTCGTCGTCTCTGGGCCAGTGACTGCTGTAGTCAGTCTCCGACTTTCCAGCATCCTTGCACACCTTGCAGCACGGCTGCTTGCGAGGGGCATTGACGACTCGGGTATTGCTATTGAAGTTACGCGACATTCTTGTGTTGAACACTCAGGACCCTTGGGTTATTTACATTATATTATTTTTCAAAATTATATTTCAATTTTTTTTTCATCTGAAAATTTTAGACCACCTCTGAGGTAGACACCCTGGCGCGAGGCCTAGCTCGCTTATCAACTTCCGCTTGTAGACGCGCTTGGCGCTCCAAAGCCGGACCCAACTCTCTACGAGCTTTCTCCTCTTGAAACATTTCGCCTTGAATTCTTTGCATATAATACGCAATTATATTCGGCGACTGATGAATTTGATAATGATAACCAGCTATTATACGATTTTGTTGTTCCAAACGACTGCGGATCTTATTCAACGGAATCCTTCTTAGAACACCATCTTCTACAGAAACTATGTTCAACCCCGACCTGCACATAGGACAACTCACACAATGCTCAATTCCAGGAATGCACTGCATTTTTAATACACAATCCGAACAAAGCAAATGATCACAACTTGTGCGAACCTTCTTCTCTCCTTCCGTAATTGTATTCCAACAAACTGGGCAATCAAAATCCGGAGAATCCTCGTCTATCCGCATTGTGCCGTGCGGGTTTGGTGGAATAATCGGCGGAATCATCGCGGCAACCGTTTCTAACAAAACGTTCATTCTTTTTACTTTACTGAAATTTATTTTTCATTTTCGGAATCAATTTTTCCAAACTTTGAGAGAAAATTCCCGGAAAAAAATTGACATAAGTTTTTGAAATTTTCGGAGAGGCAAAAAGAACATCACTTTTCAACTTCCAAGTTTGAATAGAAAAATGGCAATGGCGGAACGATTTCGCTGGTTTATCCAGAAAGCCGGAATTCAATACAAGCAACACCAATTTGACGGTGTTCAATGGTGTTTGAATAACGAATTCGCGAAAAACCAAGTGCGCGGAGGAATTATTGCTGATGAAATGGGGCTCGGCAAAACCATTACCACAATTGGTGTGCTTATCTCCAACTTTATGAAGAAAACACTCATTGTTCTACCCAATGTGCTCATCCAACAATGGGTCACTGAAATTAAACGCACAACTGGTCACAATCCATTGGTCTTCTATGGGCAAGAGAAAAAGACTATAACGTTTGAACAATTGTCGGAGGCCCCCATTGTCATTACCAGTTATGCTACCATCGCCGTTTCTGCAGCAAAAGTTGACGAACCACCCAAGTGCATTCTCCATATGGTTGAATGGAATCGCATTGTCTTTGACGAGGCTCACCATATGCGCAACAAAAATGCCAGATATTGGGGCGCCAAGAAGCTCATGTCACCCATTAAATGGCTCATTTCCGGAACACCTGTGCAGAATAAACGCAGGGATTTCTTCAACTTATGCTCTGTCGTTGGTCTGCCGGGTAGTTACTACACGGATAGCGACAACATGCCCGAACTTTTGAAGATGTTTGTTTTGCGTCGCACCAAGAGTCAAGTCGGAATTAATTTGCCAGATATTGAGCTCGGATGTTCTCATGTCAAATGGTCCAATGAAAATGAACGTATTCTCTCTGAAGATATTCACAATGCCATTCGTTTGGCCGATTCTATTGAGAGACTCAAGTTGATTACGAAAGCGCGGCAAACCTGCATTCTTCCGTCTATGTTGAAAAACTCTATGAAGAGCTTGGTTGACGACTGTCTTATAACAAATAGCGAGGGGCATTCTGATGGATTGACGTCTAGCAGTAAATTGGATGCTGTTATCGGAACAATTCTTGAAAGAAGAGAGAACGGAAATGGCAAATTGGTATTTTGTCATTTCAGAGAGGAGATTGATGCCATTGTAGATAGACTTAAAAAGGCTGGGGTCAATTCAGTGGCCATCTTTGATGGCAGAACTTCTCTCTATAAGAGAGCCAAGACGTTGAGAGAAACTGTGGAGATTCTTGTTCTTCAGATTCAAACTGGGTGCGAAGGCTTGAACTTGCAGAAGGATTTCAGTGAAGTGTATTTCGTCAGCCCCAATTGGAACCCAGCTATTGAAGAACAGGCTATTGCACGGTGTCATCGCATTGGTCAGGTGAAACCCGTTCACGTATTCAGATTCCAGATGACTACTTATCAGGTCTTAGAAGAAGAAAAAGAAGAAGAACCAGTTATTAGTCCTTCATTAGACCAATATATTCAAAATGTGCAGAGTGTAAAGAGAGAAATTTGTTGCGAAATCATTGGTTAAAATTTGTTCATATTGTTGTAGAGTGTATTCTTGTTTTTTATTTGCGTAATGCACTGTACATTTGGGTTGCATGGTCTGAAGACTTGTCTATTTTTACTTTGTAGGAAGTAAACAAAGAGAGAAAAAGTTATTGGACGTATATTATTGCTTTCAACATATAAAAGCAATAAACCAGAAATGAGTGACAATCCGAGAAATGAGTGACAAATTTTACCCTTAAGGTGGTGTGCTAATTTTTCATTGACAGTTATTGACAATTAAGCATTTAATCTCTGATTTGGGCTGGCAATAAATCTATATAATAAAATTATTACACGCATTATAGTAACACATTTTTCATATATTTTTTGCTAATTTTTCATTGACAAGTTGTAGCTAATTCAGCAATCATTGCCGAATTAGCTTTTGAGCCGAGCGTCTTTAAGTTATTCTGAAATATATTATTTCTCCCCAGATTTGTCAATAGTTATTTCCGGCGCCACAGTTCTTATTATTTTATTAAAGTTCTTCTCGTCTTCTTCTGGCGTTGCTCCACCCGCGGCTTTTATAATGATGTTATGATATTCCTTGTGTTTTTTGGAATCATAATCATTGTATTCAGGGTTTTCTTCTATCCATTCGCTCAACTGATTAAAATTTTTCGCAGCTATGAATTTTATTGCGTTTTTCATCTTACTCTTTTCGTCTGTATCTTTTTCCCAAGAATTATTGTCTTTTACATACATCACTTCTCTCTTTAAGTCGCTGCAATGAATCGGACGTTTGAATACGTCTAGTTCCTTCAGCCCTCTTATAAAGATTTTTGAAATTCCTTCCGTGAAACCTATTCTTCCCATCATATCCAAGTCTGTTACTTTCACCTGAAGTTGATTTATAAAATCCTCTATATTCAGAGCATCCTTGCATTGTTCATTCAAGAAAAAATTTAGATTGAATTGATTGTTATTTGTATTGTTGCTGTTAGTATTGTTGTGACAATTTGTATTTGTTGAACCGTTTAGTTTACCCACTAAATCTATTATGCTTTTATGTTGCTCTGCCAATAAATCCTTGAACTCTTGGTTCTGTTTTATCAGTTCCATATTTTGAGTTAACAGAAGAGTGAACATTTGTGGATTTTCTTCATCTATTTTTTCATTCTCTGCTTTTTTATTTTCGCACTTCTTTTCATGATACCATAAGCTATTGCGAGCTTTATAAGTTTTTTCACATTTATTGCACTTATATTTTGCCTTTTCGTCGCATTTTGTATCATTTTGTTCTAAATTCGTTCTATCAATATGTTTACGTGTTAAAATATGTTTTAACCACTCACTATTCTTTACCGTTTTATAGTCACACTTAATACATGAATAAATTTTGGAGATTTCTTTGTCACAATTCATTCTAAATCGTTCTATGATATAGAACGCGAAAATATCCTAAACCTTTTTACGCAAAAAATACTTTTTTTTATCGTAACACTTTTTTCAATCATTTTTTTGGTGTTTAGAGCATTCCAGTCAGACAGGCATAATTTTTACCCCTTTTCCAGGAAATATTTGGCATTTCCCATTTTTGGACATTTATTTTTGTCCATTTTTGAATTTTGGAAACACTTTTGGACCCTAAAAAACTGGAATTTTCTTTAAGTTACTTTATTATATATATTATTCCACTATGCAAACCCAATACTCTTTAAACCCTTTTACTATATATATTATATTACACAACCATCTCTCTCAGACAAACATTCTGAACCATCAAATTCACCACCTTTTACGGAAAACCAGAAATGAGTGACAATACCAGAAATGAGTAACAAAAATATAACGAGAAAAAAGGCCTTTTACAGCCAATTTTCTCAACTACAACTACTTCTTTTTTTTCTTTTTTTTGGTTTATTTACTCCTCGTCCTCATCCTCATCCTCCTCCTCTTCCTCCTCTTCCTCCTCCTCTTCCGCCTCTTGCATCGCCTTCGCTTGAGCTGCCTTCTCTGCAGCCTCCTTCTCCGCTTGAGCCTTCTTCTCCTTTGCGCTCAGCTTCTTGACCTCTGCCTTCGCTTGAGCTGCCTTCTCCGCTTGAGCCTTCTTCTCCTTTGCGCTCAGCTTCTTGACCTCTGCCTTCTGCTTCTCCGCCTTGACCTCTGCCTCCTTGACCTCCTCCTTGACCTCCTCCTTTGGCTCCTTCTTCACCACCTTCTTCTTTTCCTCCTTCGGCTCATCCTCCTTTGGCTCCTTCTTCACCACCTTCTTCTTTTCCTCCTTCGGCTCATCCTCCTTGGAAGCCTCCTTCGGCTCATCCTCCTTGGAAGCCTCCTTCTCCGCCGCCTTTGCTGCCTTCTTCTCAGCCTTCTTCGCCTCTTGCTTCTCCAGCTTCTGCTTCTCCTTCTCAGCCGCCTTGGCCGCAGCAGCATCCACCTTTGCCTGAGCCTTCTCCTGCTTCACCTGCTCCTTCTCAGCCTCCTTCGCCGCCTTGCGCTCCGCAGCCTTTGCCGCCTTCTCCTCCTCTGTCATCTTCGCACGACCTCCCTTCTTCTTGCTTGACGTCTCCGACTCCGTGTCAGAACCCGAATCGCTTGACTTCTTGCCACGCACCTTCTTCTGCAGAAGCATGCCCAGCATGTTGAATGCCTCCTCCGCATCAAAACCGTACTTCTCCGCGCATGCCAGAACTGTCTGCTTGCTCACCTCGGCAACCAGCTTGTTCAGCCCTGTATTCACGGTATCCGCAACGTTAATGGTAATAGCGCTCATCTTGATGATATTGACACTTGGTCTTTGGGTCTTTTGTTCTTTTTATTTTTTATTTCAAAACTTTTTCAATTTTTTTTTCATCATGCAAAAAATTTTCTAAAATCCTACCAAAAAAAAATTGAAAAACTTTTTTTATTTTTACCATCTTTTAAATTATCATCCTACATTTCCTACAATGGCTTCCATCTCCATCAACCTCAATGACTCCCTCAACAATGGCTTGAATAAACTTCTTATTCAAGTTTGTAAAGATACTGTTCTTTATTGTTCCAAAAAATATGGCTTCTCCAATGATGACGCCATTCAATTCCTTGGAATCAGCAACTCCAAGAAAACTGCTATCAAGAGAGAAAAATCCGACATCCCTCTACCTTTTACCGGGGTCATTCGCTCTCACTGTTGCATCGGCTTGAAGAACAATCACGGACTTTACGCTCAGTGCACCAAGAATCCTACTCAGTCTGATTATTGCAACACTTGTTTCGCACAGACTACCAAGAATGCTTCTGGCAAGCCCAACCTCGGCAATATTCATGATCGCATGCATGCTTTCTTGAATTCTACTGAATACAAGGATCCCAAGGGTAACTCCCCTACTCCTTTTGCCAAGGTTATCAACAAGCTTAACATCTCTCGCGAATCTGTTGTTACCTATGCCAACTCTATTGGCATCAACATTGACGAGCAACACTTTGTTCTTCCCGATGTCAAGCGTGGACGCCCCAAGAAAAACAACAACCAAGACAACAACAACAACAACCAAGACAAGAAGCCCCGTGGACGCCCTAAGAAATCTACTGACAAGACTCTGGAATCTTCTTCCACCGAGGACCTTTTCGCTACTCTTATCGCTCAGGCTTCAAAGTCTAACGTTCTACCTTCCAACACACCACCTACCAACAACAACAACAACACACCCACTACCACCACCCACGAAGAACCCGCCGTCTCTGTCAAGCGCTTTGAATTCAATGGCAAAAAATATTTGAAATCACAAGACAACCTCCTTTATGACCCTGTTACTCAAGATTGTATTGGAGTTTTCAATATTGCTACTAACTCTATTGACCCTATTAATGACGACGACTCTGATCTTGAAGACCACGACGAATAAGACCACGAACAACGCTATTTACACATTCTGTACATATTGTTTTTTTCTTTATTT
>Ga0164294_10003706_pt1 | contig 13568 bp, 8 predicted proteins | sample GEODES005metaG_FD_111479 | JGI IMG/M metagenome (GOLD analysis project Ga0164294, IMG submission 111479) | Oligotrophic lake water microbial communities from Sparkling Lake, Wisconsin, USA - GEODES005 metaG | ecosystem: Environmental > Aquatic > Freshwater > Lake | place: USA: Sparkling Lake... | reverse complement strand
CTTCCTGCCGCTGACACACCACGCGCTCCTCCGCGGGGTGAGGGGCGCCAAGGAGAAGCAGGACCTTGCGCGGCAGGCGGTAGCCGGCCGCCCCGGTGTCAGCGAGCGACGCCCGCCTCCGCGCCTGGTGATCGGTGTTGCCTTCAGGCGGCCAGGGCGCAGGCCCGGGCCGGCGCCACGCCCAGCAGTTGGTCTGGTCCTTCGCCCACCCAAAGGTGCACCCGTGGCCCGCCCTCCGCGGCGAAGAGCACCAGCGCGTGGCCCTCGGGCCGGCCGAGGTGGATGTCGGCGTCGATGCTGGCCCGCCGCCAGGCCTTGCGCAGCTTGCCGCTGTGGCTGTGGCGGTCGGTGACCGGGAAGTGGTCGAGTCCTCGCGCCTGCATCGCCTTGATCGCCGTGAGCGGCGCGCCGGTGATGCGCTGGTAGGCCAGCGCCGCGACGTGGTCGGCCGCGAGGTCGAGGCGCAGCAGGGCCTCCTCGCTGATGGCCCGCAGGGCGACGACACTCGCGTAGTCGCCGATGCCCTGGGGGAGGTGGGCCAGCTCATGGACGAAATACAGGATGGCCCGGGCCCGAGCCTCCTCGGCGGAGATGTGGCACCGAGCGATGTCTTCGATGGGGCCCTGCAGAAGATAGATCGTGTTGCCCACCACCTGCACCTTGTCGTTATTGGGCAGATCGGACAACACCACCGTGTCCGCCTCGCCGATGGTGGCCTCCAGGTCGAGGCCGAAGAGGGGGCCCATGCGCAGGGCGCCCAGGGCGTTCGTACATTCCGCACACAGGCGGGCGAGGTCGTGGGACATGCGGGGCATCCAAAGGCGCAGGAGATGGGCTGATTCTGAAGGGACGCCAACCAGGCGCCACGCCGGACAGTCCCATTGCCCTTTGTTGTGGTCGACCCGCCGGCCCTCGGCTCAGGTGGGCTGCACCCCTTCGACGACTCATGCCCCTCCTCGTGATTCTGGCCTGGGCGCCCGGCAAGTCCACCGATGACCTCGACGAAGACGGCGATGGCTACGCCGCCCTCGCTGATGGCGGCGCTGAGGCCTGGAACGGCGGCCGCTGCCGCGGAGCGAAGGCAGGTCAGTCGGAGCTGCTTGGACGGTCTTACAGGCTGTGGTCAATTGCTTCGTAGCGTGTTCACCGGGGATGGCTGGTTGGGGTCGCCGGCACCCGCGCTGCCCGGCAGCCGCCCGGTGTGGACTCCGGATGCGACTGTGATCGGAGCCCCAGCGACTTCGCGCGTGATCGCCGTTCTGCGGGCCGCACGAGGGCCTCTCGAACACGTGGTCGAGTTCGGGGTGGCGTCGCGCGATGGGCCGGCGGGGCCGAAGCGTAGAACCTCGCCTGGCCCCCTTTCAGCCTGGACTGGGGCCTTAGCAGGCCGTACAGACCGCGCCAACCCCGCGCACGCACCGGCGCCCGCCGCGAAGCGCCCCGACGTAGACTCCCGCCAAAGTCCTGCGTCCTCCCCATCCCCGGTGGTACCGTGACCCTCGTGCCTCCCACCCCGCCCATCGCCGTCTCCACCGCAGGCGCCGTCCTGCTGGCCCTCGCCGCCGCCTGCACCCCGTCGACACCCGCCCTCTCGACGGCCCCGTCCGCCGACGCCCCGACAACCCCCGCCGCCGACCCCTCAACGCCCCCATCCGAAGAGCCCACCGAGACGATCGGCCCCGCCAGCGCCCCGCCCGAGGCGGACCCCTCCGACGCCGTCTTCGATCCCGCCGTCATCCACCGCGTCGACCTCACCCTGGACGCCGCCGCCTGGGCCGATCTGCGCGACAACCCCTGGGCGGAGACCTGGTGGACCGGCGACTTCGCGCTCGACGGCGAGCTCATCGGCGAGGTCGGCTTTCGGGCCTACGGGGGCGCCAGCCATGTGCCCGGCAAGCCCAACCTCAAGGTCGGCTTCGACCGCGAGGTGCCCGGGCGCGAGTTCCGCGACCTCGAGCAGCTCAAGCTCGACGCCTCTACCCAGGACCCCGGCTTCCTCAACGAGGCCGTCGCCACCGAGGTCCTCCGCGAGCTCGGCCTCCCGGCCGCGCGGACCGGCTGGGCCGTGGTCTACGCCAACGGGGAGAAGGTGGGCTTCTACGTGCTCCTCGAACCGATGGACGACACCTTCATCCGGCGCTGGTTCGGCGACGACGACGGCGTGCTCTACGGCACCACCTCCTACATGTATGCCCAAGGCCTCAACCGCTTCACCACCAGCTCCCCGCTCAGCTGGTACGTCGTGACCTTCGGCGAAGGCGACGGCTCGGACATCGCGGCCGCCGCCGACGCCATCGCCCTCGGCACCCGCGAGGAGGTCGAGGCGTTGGTCGACACCGAGACGTCGATGCGCATCTCGGCCACCCGCGCGATGATGGGCAGCACCGACTCCTTCGTCGCCGACGGAAACAACTTCTACCTCTACAATCACCAGGGCCGGATCGTCGTGCTCCCCTGGGACTTCGACGTGGAGCTCGCCGGCTACGCGCCGGTCTTCTGGAACATGGTGGAGATGGAGATGGAGCGCCCCTGGGAATACTCCCACTGGCGCACCAACTCGCTCACCGGGGAGATCTACACCGAGCCGCTCTACGCGCGGATGCTCGCCGAGGGGTGGGACCTCGACGGTTGGATGGCGACGGTCACCGCCGGCCCCCTCGACTGGGCCGTGGTGGACGCGCGGGTGCAGGCGCTCGCCGCGGTCATCGACACCGAGGCCTGCGCCGACGCCTACCACAGCTGCACGTCGCACCGCCGGCGGGTGGCCGACCTGCGGTTCTTCCTCCACACCCGCCTGTCCCGGCTGGCCGGGGGCGAGGTGGCGGACTGTTCGGGGCCGAGCGCGCTCGCCTTCTCCGGGTCGGTGGGCGCGGGCAGCCTGCTGGTCGACTCGAGTGAGTGGGCGCCGGGCCTCGTGGTGAACGGAGCGCACCACTGCACCGGCGTGTACGCGCACGCGCCGAGCGAGATCGCCACGACGGTGACCGCTGGCACCTTCTCGGGGGCGGTGGGCCTCCACGACGCCAACAACACCTGTGGCAACGGCGTGGTCTTCTCCATTGTGCAGGGCGGCGCGGTCCTGTGGTCCAGCGGGCCCGTGGTGGGCTACGTCGACGCCGTGCCCTTCGCAGTGACGGTGGGCGCGGGCGCGCTCACGCTCCGCGCGGACGCACGCGGGGACAACACCTGCGATCGGTCGGTCTGGGTGGATCTCGGGGTGGAGTGAGCGGGGCTGCCTCGCGAACCAACCTGGGCGCAGGAGCCGGCCCGGGAGCCGCGGGGATGGCGATGCCCGCCGCGTTGCCGCACGAAAGGGGCTTCAGCCCGCCGCCTGCTTCCCGCCAATGCCCTCCCCATCGACCAGGGCGTTGTCGTCGCCAAAACCGCGACAAAACACCGGGTGCGTGCCGCGACACGTTGACTGGAGCGTTGAACCCGCTTGCCGTCGAAAAAGCGGCAGGGCTTCGATCAGCCGCTCCAGGCCTACGCGCGCTGGCAAGCGCAGCGGTCTGGGCGCCCGTTCGTATCGTGCCCTTGCACGGCGATCAGCACGAGCCTTGCCGCCCGGGCCACCCGAGCATATCGACGGCGACAAGCCAAACGCGCTGTGGAGGGCCTCTAAGGATGTCGGCTCGAAGCGGTTGGCCGCCTGGCGTTCCAGGGCCTCACAGTCGTCGACGGAAGCTCGCGGTTTCCTCCGCTTGGAAAAGGTCACCCTCACTGCCGGGGACATAGTGACGCGGCCCTCTCGTGAATTGCGAGCAGCCAGAGCATCACCGCGGAGGCGGTGTCGTCAATCCCGTTGGCCGCCGCCAAAGACACGACAGGGCCACCGTGCCCGGGGAGCCGACCCCCTCGGTAAAAAGCGCGCATCGCCGTGGACTCGCCGGCCTCTCGGGCGGCGTGGACCACGAGCCAGAGTTGATGCAGAACGAAGAGGAGGCGGTCCGGCAAGCAGGCCCGTGGCGGAAGCACGGCGTGCTCAGCTAAATCGAAGGGGACGTTGAAGAGAAGAGGCGTGGACAGTACCTGACCAGCGGCGCTCGCCTAGGGTTCGCGCGCTTTTGCGCGCCGGCGGTGATAGTGCGGGCCGCCGCCGGTGTCTCGGTGGGAGAGGTGTTCGATGTCCCTGTCCCGGTCCTGGTCGTGGCTCCCGGCCGCGCTGCTGCTGCTCCCACTCCCTGCGCATGCCACCTGGTCGATCGTCGCCGTCGATGAGGAGACCGAGGAGGTGGGCATCGCCGGCGCCACCTGCGGGCCGATGGTGTGGTTCATCGCCGGCCTCGTGCCGGGCGAGGGAGTCATCGCGGCCCAGTACGCCACCTCTCGCCACGAGCGGGAGACCGGCGAGGACCTGCTGCTCGAGGGGGAGAGCCCCGCCGCGGTCTTGAAGGCGCTACGAGCCCAAGACAAGGACGATGCGCTGCGCCAGTACGGCATCGTCGCCCTCGGAGAGGCGCCCGTCACCTTCACCGGGGGCGAGGTGGAGGGGCCGGCGCTCACGGTGGAGGGCGACGGGTGGACCGCCCAGGGCAACACGCTCGCCTCGGAGGCGGTGGTGGAGGCCGCGGCGGCGGTGATGGAGGCCGGGGAGGGGAGCCTCGCCGACCGGCTGATGGCGGCGCTCGAGGCCGGGGCCGCCCAGGGGGGAGACGCGCGCTGTGCGCCCGAGGACGCCGCCAAGAGCGCCTTCCTCTATGTGGCCGAGCCCGGAGACCGCGCCCGCGAGCCCACCGTGGAGGTGCGGGCGAGCGGGGCCGGGGCGGTCGAGGAGCTGGCGGAGGACTACGCGGCCGGGCGCATGTCGTGCAGCACCATGGACGGTGCGAGGGCCGGGGGGCTCGGGCTCCTTTGGGCCGTCCTGCTGGGCGGTCTGTCGCGGCGCCGGCCGCCTGGGCGATGACGCGCGGGCGGCGCGATGGGGGATGGCGCCATGAAGAACTTTGACCTGGACGTTCGAGGCCTGTTGGATTGGCCCGAAAGAGCAGGGTATTCTACCGCTTTTTTTGTATGTCTCGTTTGGCTGATGTGAGGTAATCGATGCTCTGGGCTCTTGTGGGTACGGTGTTGGCGACCTGTCCGGTTATCTCCTATGGCACGGCCGAGGAGGGCAAGGTCGTGTTTGAGGCCATGGTGGATGAGGCGGAGGCGGTTAAGGTGGTGGTGGCCGGGGCGGTCGAGACTGCGATGACCACCGCGGGATGTGGGGTGAGCACCTCGACCAGCCTGGAGGGTCTGTGTGGCGTGTTGGGTGAGGCGACGATGACCACCGTCGAATATGATTGCACGGTGGGGGATGCCACGGTGTCGGGTTCCTCCGAAAAGGTCACCTGGGCTCACAAGGAGACGTGTGGTGATGAGTTATTTGGCAGCCAGACCGACACGATTCTGGCCGTCACCTGGGCGGACTCTCTCGGCACCAACCCCATCGCCTCGTTCTCCGCCGTGGTGTCGATGGATGCATCGACCGCATTCAACGGGTACGACGTCAATCAATTGACCACGACAATGTCGACCATGACCTACACGTTGCGTGCGTCCGGAAGCATGCCAGTGATCCTGACCTGGTCCTTCGAAAAACAGCCTTATTCCGACTATGACAAGGCCGTGTATACCACGTCGGTGGATGCGACGTGGAGCGATTGTGGTGGACACGTGCGTCATGAGGTCGAGAAGACGTATGCGAGCAGGTTTGTAATCACCTCCACCAGCGATGCGCTCGTGGGGGATGGAGCTGAGATCTCCTACACTTCGCGGTATGGCAGTGATGAGTGTGAGCCTCCGGATTGGTGTCGGTGTTCGGAGGATGACATTTATGGCGTACTTTATTTCGGAGGGGCTCGGTCAAGTGTACGATTGACAGACTGGGGCCCGGCGACCGATCTGGACGGCGATTTGACGCTGGCCGAGGGGACAGACTGTAATGATGGTGATCCCGCCATCAATATATGCGGGAATGAGAACTGTGACGGGGCCGACCAGGATTGTAATGGAATCGTAGACGACGGTCTGCCACTGTACCCGGACCTGGACGGAGACGGCTGGGGGGCGCTCGTGCCCGAGGCCACCGATGGGGCTGTGGGGCTGGTGTGTTCCACCGGTGATTGCGATGATCTGGACAGTACCCGCAACCCGGGTCAGGTGGACGGAATTTGCGACGGCGTGGACATGGACTGCGATGGTGTGGATGAGGGCGCAGGCTACCGAGACCTGGACGAAGACGGCTTTGGCGGCTTCTCCGTATCGGAGGGCGCCTGTGAAGGGATGGTCTTTGAGGGCGGAGATTGCGATGACAGCGATGCCGCCAGCAACCCCGAGGCCCTGGAGGTTTGTGATGCGTTGGACAATGACTGCGACCTTCTGGTCGACACGGAAGATCCAGGTCTGGTGACCGAGGAGCTGCTCTACCAGGACGTCGATGGCGATGGCTTTGGGGCCGGCGACGCGGTGCTCGCCTGTGGCGTGGGCGCTGCGGCCCTGTCCAGCCGGGGGGACGACTGTGACGACAGCGACGCGTCCACCTACCCCGGCGCCGCGGAACCGAAGGATGGCGTCGACCACAATTGCGATGGCACCTGGGACCCGGAGACAGACGGTTCGCCCAAGTCGGGCTGCGCGGTGGTCCCGGCTGCGGCGGCGCCAGGGGTGCTGGTGATTGGGCTGGCGCTGGCACTTGGGCGGCGGCGGCGGGCGCCTCAGCAAGAGAGGGTGGCGCGTCCGGCGAAAGGGTAGGGGGCCGCGGCGGCGCAGCGCGGGTGGACCGCGAGGCCTGCGGCGAGGAGGTCTGTGGCCTCGCCGGTGAGGAAGCGGAAGTCCTGCGTCTAGCGGTGGGTGGTCGTCGACGGGCCGAATGCCCGGACTGTGGCTGGCTCAGGACCTCTCGCGCCGTGGTCGAATGCTGATCCAAGGCGCAAGACTGTGTCGGAGCGCGCCGGCCTCACGGGTCCCCGCCGGCGCGGGGCCGAGGCGGCGATCGACGGCGCGGTCACTCCCCCCGACGGAGGCGATCGGCCGCCTCGGCTTGACCGTGCCAGGCGGCCCAGCCCGCCGCGGTGGCCTGGTGTTGCGCATCCACGAGGCGCGGGTCGGCCCCGGCGGCGAGCAGGCCCTCGATGGCGTCGATTCGACCCGCGGCGGCGACCGTGTGTAAGGCAGTGGCGCCTCTCCCATCCCGTAGGTCTGGGGACAGGCCGGCCGCGAGTGCGAGCGAGAGGGCCGCGGACCCCGGGCGCATCGCGGCGAGGGTGAGGAGCGAGGGCTGGAGGCGGACGGCGTCGTCGAGGAGCGCGGGAGCCTCGGCGAGCAGCGCGCGCGCCAATTGTTCGTTTGCGGAGAGGAGGGCCGCCACGAGCCGCTCTGCCGGGCCGATCGGCTCTGGACCGAGACGGTGGGCCTCGAGCAGCGCGCAGATCTCCCGATGCCCGTGGAGCAGCGCCTTCCGCCAGGGCGAGGGTTCGCCGGTCGTCGACTCCGGCGGCGTGGCGCCTGCCTCCAGCAGGAGGGCCGCCCGGTCGGCGTTGCCATGTTCGACGTCCCAGGCGAGCAACATGCTGAGGATGGACCTCGAGTCTGTCTCCTCGACCCCTTCACAGATGCGCCAATTGGCCGGGGTCTGCGGACCGAGGCCCCGGGCCAGCAGCGGAGGGAGGTGATCCATGCGTCCGGTGAACATGCGGTTGTACAGACCCTGCCCCTCATCCGGTCGGGCGCCGGCGCCAAGCAGCAGCGCCATCAGGGCCTCCCACTCGGGGTGCGCGGGCTGACGGGCCGGTCCGCTCTCCCCCTCCCCCAGCACGCCCGTCAGAACGGTGAAGCGATATTGCCCACCCCACCATTCATGCTCGTCGGGGTCAGCGCCAGCGGCGAGGAGCAGCCGGGCGGCCTCGGCGGCCGACTCTCCCTCCCGCGGGGCCAACACCCGCCCATAGGCGAGGTAGAAGAGCGGGGATCGTCGCCGCGGCCCCTGGGGGCGCTTCGCGAGGGAGGGCGCTGCCGCGAGGAGCGTGGCCACGGTGCGCGAGCGGCCAAGCACCGCGGCGACCGCGATGTCCTCGGCGAGCGCGGGCTCCGCATCCACGATCGCGCGGGCCTGCGCGCGGCGATCGGCGTGGTCGGCCCCGTCGTACTGGAGGGTCGCGAGGTCGAGGAACTGGTCGATGGAGGGGGGCATGGTGTGGGTATCCGGTGAAACAGACGCAGAGGTTGTGCCGACGGAGGGTGGTCAACCGGGCGGGGCGCGGTCTACCCCACCGAAGCGTGCGCGCGGCTGGGCCTTGAAGCGCGACGAAGGGGTGAGGGGCTCGGCCAGGGTCCACGGTAATTTCTCGATGGACCGCCGCCAAGGCAGGCCCTGCTCGGGCGGGCGGTGCCTCTGTTCATTTCGTCAACGCCGCGCAAACCAGTCCTCCAGACCGGGGGCCCGCCAGCAAAGCCGCGTGGCGGAAGGAGGTCGTGCCGAACTTGGACAATTCAACTGCGGCGGACCCAGCCGCCCGCGTGTCCTTGTAAGGCGGGAAGTGCCACGGCCACCGCCGCAGAGCGGAGGACGGTCAGACGTATCCGCTTGCCCCGGCCGAACCGCTTCGTAGCCAACTCGACCTGGACGGCCGCCTGAAGTCGCCAGGGACCCCCGCCCGGCGTGGACCACCGTCACATCTGCGTTCCGTGAGGGCGGCGCCAAGCGCAGCCATGGCAGCATAACCCCACCATCAAAAACGGTATACAGTAAATCCCCGCCCCAGATCCACCACACCAAAGTCAACAGAATCTTCCCTCCCACCCATTCCCTCACCCCCCGCTGGTCCACCCCTCCCGCCGCCGCCGCAGGCGGATCGGCCCCCGGGCCGTGTCGGGATCGACCACCCGCCCGCCCTGGGTGATCTCCAGCAGGCCCCGGGCCACCAGTCGGCGCGCCGCCTGACGCACCGCCTCCATCTGCGGCCGCCAGTCCTCAAACCGAGCCCGGGCGATCTCCGAGGGGCAGAGCGTCGACCCCACCGCGAGGGCCCCCACCGCAGCGAGGATGTCCGCCTCCAGCGGGTCGTCGGCAGAAGGGCGGGCGCTCCGGCAGCGATCGGAGCAGTGGCGAACAGCGTCCCAGTCGCGGGCCCACTTCTTGCGCCAGGTGAAGCTGCGGCCGCAGGTCCTGCAGATTTTGGTGGGGAGCTCTTCCATCGGGAACGCGGGTATCGCCCCGCCCCTCGCCGTCAAGCGCCGCCCATGGCAGGATGGGTCATGCGCTGCCTCCCCCTGCTCCTGCTCGCCTGCGGCGGGCCTCCCCCCGCTGAGAAGGCCGATCCGGCCGGGCCTGTCGACGACAGCGCCCTGGAGACCGACAGCGGGCCTGCGCCCGACGACACCGCGCCCCCGGCGCCCGAGAGCTGGCGTTCGGCCCTCTTTCCGGTCGACTGGACCCCCGCCAGCACCCATGAGAGCGGCGCCTTCCTGCACGACTTCAGCTACGCCGGCTACCAGGAGGGCGCCGATCGGCCGCCCTTCCCGGCAGCGCAGATCTCGGTCCTCGACGAGGGTGCCGATCCCAGCGGCGTCGCCGACAGCCAGCCCGCCTTTGCGGCGGCCATCGCGGCCTGCGCCGCCCTGGCACCCTGTACGGTCTGGGTGCCGGCGGGTTTGTATCGGATCGACGGGCTGCTGGAGGTGCGCGACAGCGGCGTGGTCCTGGCCGGCGAGGGCTCCGGCCAGAGCCACCTGTATTTCACCACCGCCGACGGCATGACCGACCGGGCCCACCTCTCCTTTGTCGGCGCCGAGCGGGTCCTGGGCGAGACCCTGCTCACCGAAGACGGCCTCAGCCGCGGCACCGCGGTGCGGGTGGCCGACACCAGCGGCCTGACGGTGGGCGATGAGGTGCAGGTGGGCTTTGTCATCACCGCCGACTTCGTGGCCGCCCACGGCATGACCGACACCTGGACGGTCTTCGTCGATCAATGGAAGCCCTTCTTTCGGCGCACCGTCGTGGCGATCGAGGGCGACCGCGTCACCCTCGACGTCCCCTTGCGCTACCCGGTCCTCCTGCGCGACGGCGCCAGCCTCCGCCGGGTGGAGGGGGCGCTCACCGAGGTGGGGGTGGTGGGCCTTGGACTGTCAACCGTGGGCGACTGGGACACGGCCTGGACCCTGGCCCGAACCCACGCCCTGCGCCTGGAAGACGTGCGCGACGCCTATGTCGAAGACCTCGCCAGCTTCGAGGGCCCCGGCAGCGTGGACGGTCGGGGGCGCCACCTGCTCAGCGGCGGCGTTGTGGTGCGCGACAGCCGGCGCGTGACCCTGCGCCAGCTCGAGCTTCAGGCGCCCCAGAACCGCGGCGGCGGCGGCAACGGCTACCTCGTCGAGGTGTCGCGCAGCAATGAGGTGCTGATCGAAGACGCCGTGGCTGTGGACGGTCGGCACAACTTCATCCAGAACTGGGACTTTGGCAGCAGCGGCCTCGTCTGGCGGCGGGTTCACAGCGCCGGCGGCGAGCTGTGGTCGAGCGCCGATACCGGCGGCTCGCGCGGCTGCTCGGAATTCCATCACTCCCTCTCGATGGCAAATCTGATCGAACAGAGCACCCTCGACGACTGCTGGAAGGCGGTGAACCGCGGCCTGGAGAGCAGCGGCGCCGGCCACACCGCGACCGAGACGACCTTCTACAACAACGATGGCCTCGGCTACATCTGGTCGCTGCAGGCCGGCGTGGGTCATGTGATCGGCGCCGGTGGGCTCACGGTGGAGACGGCGGTGGACTGTTGCTGGATCGAAGGCCTCGCCACCGAGCCCGAGGACTGGTTTGAGACCGAGGCCCTGCCCCTCGATCCCCCCAGCCTCTACGAAGACCAGCGCCAGAGGCGGCTGGGCGGCTGAACCCTCAGGGCGCGCCGCAGGCCGCCGCCACCGCCGCCAGCACCCGCTGCCCCGCCCGGTCGGTCGTCCGGCAGCCGCTTACAAAGAGCAGGGCCCGCGCCCGCGTCATCGACGAGAAGAGCGCGTGGGCCTGGGGCCGCCCCGCCGCGACGAAGCGGTCGACCCCCACCACGAAGATCACCTCGGCCTCGTGGCCCTTGAAGGAGTGGGGCGTGCTCACCGCCACCACGCCGGCTTCGTCCACGTCTCCCTTGCTCGACTGGGCCCCATAGTGCAGCGGCGCCAGCACGGCGCCGATGGCCTCGGCCAGGGCCTGGCGCTGTTCGTTGCGAAAACAGAGCACCCGGATGTCCTGGGGCAGCAGGCCCTGCTCGTCGATCAGCGAGAGGATCTCCCGCGCCACCCAGCCCGCCTCCTCGGCGGGGGTGGAGAAGAGCTGCCAGCGCGGCTCGATGCCGTCGAGGGGGGCGAAGTGAACGGTGAAGCGGCCGGGCCGGGCCGGATCTTCGACGATCAGCCCCCGTTCGACATACTCGCGGTGGGTGGGGTCGTTGCCGGGCGGGTCGATCGCGTAGAGCGTGTTGAGGGCGGCCTCGAGGATCGGGCGGGTGGAGCGGTAGCTCTCGTCGAGGACCTTGGAGCGGCCGCGCAGATCGAGGCCAAGCTGCGACCAGTTGGGGGTCGCTCGTCCGTATACATTCTGGGCGTTGTCGTAGAAGATGCGCACCCGGCGCAGGGCGGTCTGGCTCGGGTCGGGCGGCCGGGCGAGGCGAAAGAGCATGGCCAGCAGGGCCTCGTCGAAGTCCTGGGCCTCGTCGATGAAGACCGCATAGAAGCGCGGCGGGGGAGGGGACGCCCGCAGGGCGGCGAGCAGGGGCTCGGTGGCGCCGGAGCCCCGCGGCGCGGGCAGCCCGGCGCGCAGGGCCTCTTCGCGCAGGAGGTCGTTGGCGTGCTGGCAGCGCAGGTGGCGATTGGGAAAGTCCGCCGTGGTGCCGCTGCGCCAGGCCTCGCTGATCTGCGACTGAAGCAGGGGGCCCAGGGCCTGGTTTCCGTACACCACCAGCACCGGCAGCTCCGGGCTGGCCTCGGAGAGCTCGCGGGCCACCCAGGCGGCCAGGATGGCGGTCTTGCCGCTGCCTGCGAGGCCGCGCACGAGGCGGGGCCCATCGTCCAAGACCCGCTGCACAAGCTGCTCCTGGAGGGCCGAGGGCACCGGGAGCAGGGCGCGGCGCTGGGCGAGTTGGGCGCCGAGGCTGCCCGGCGGGGCTGGGTGCAGGCGGGTGGGCTGCGCCCGCGGGGCCGGCGGGAGGGGCAGCCGGCGCCAGACGCCGCGCCGAAAGACCGCCGGTGTCAGTCGACCGGCCAGGGGGGCCAGAAAGGGCTGGCGCAGCTCGGCCACGCTGGCCAGCAGGATGAGCTGCTCGCGGGCCCGGCTGAGGCCCACGTTGATCAGGCGCTCCCACTCGTGCAGGGGCCAGCCGGTGCTGCCGGCGTTGACGGTGTCAAAGACCACCCGATCGGCCTCGGCCCCCTGCTGGGCGTGAACGGTGGAGGCCGTCCAGCCGGGCAGCTTCAGTCGACTGAGCAGGGCCTGGGCGGCCTCCACCTGGGCGCGGAAGGGGCTCAAGAAGAGCCCGGGGCCGGCGGCGAAGGCCGGGTCTTCGTCGAGGAGGCGGGCGAAGAGCTCGAGGCTGCGGCGGCGCTGCCAGCTCTTGCCGCGGGCGCCGCGCTCGGCGCGGATGTGGGGCTTCTCGCCCGCGTCTTCGTCGAGGACCAGCCAGACGGCGGCCGGTCCGTTCACCACCGGGCCCTCGACGCGGGGGGCGAAGACCCGGCGGGCGACCGCGGGGGCGTCGCGCAGGCGGCCGGCGTAAAAGGCCTCGGAGACGGCGAGGCGGATGGCTGGGGCCATGCGGTATTGCTCGTCGAGGAAGACGAGCCCAGGCTGCGTCTCACCGGGCCGCAGGTGGCCGAGGGCGCTCTCTTCGAGCCAGGTGGCCTGCTCGGGGCGGACGAGGCGGGCGGCCCGGCTGATCGGCGCGAGCTGGCGCGGATCGCCGGCCAACAGCACCCGGCGCGCGGCGTACAGTCCGAGGGCTGCGGCCTGGGCGCGGCCCAACTGGCCGGCTTCATCGACCACCACGGTGTCGAAAGGGGCGCCCCCCTGGGCCATCAGGCTCTGAACATCGGCGCTGGCGAGCTGGCGCAGGGCTCCGGCGGCGGTGGTGACGACAAGGCGCAGGCGCGGATCGACGAAGGGCCGGCTGCCGGCGGCGAGGGTGCGGTAGAGCTTGCGCAGGCGCGCCAGCAGGCTCACCCGCTCGGCGGCGCTGCGGGCCCGGCGCAGGGCCTCGGCCAGCTCTTCCAGGGCAAAGCGCAGATCGAGCTCGGCGGGCTGCAGCATGGCCACGAGGTCGGGCTCGCGGTAGCGCCCGCCGCTGGCCCGGGCCCCGATCCGCACGAGCTGGCCGTCGCGCACGCGCTCGGGCAGGCGGGCGCCGATGCGCAGGGCGAGGTCGTCGCTGGAGCGGTTGGTGGAAGACACGGCCAGCACGCGCTCGCCGGCCTCCACGGCCCGGGAGACCTGGGCGGCCAGCTGGTGGGTCTTGCCGGTGCCGGGGGGACCCCAAACGAGGCCCCAAGCGTGATCCCAGGCGGCATCGAGGGCGCCGCCCAGCGTGCCGCGGCCGGCCCGGGCGCCCCCG
>Ga0164294_10003705_pt1 | contig 13569 bp, 13 predicted proteins | sample GEODES005metaG_FD_111479 | JGI IMG/M metagenome (GOLD analysis project Ga0164294, IMG submission 111479) | Oligotrophic lake water microbial communities from Sparkling Lake, Wisconsin, USA - GEODES005 metaG | ecosystem: Environmental > Aquatic > Freshwater > Lake | place: USA: Sparkling Lake... | reverse complement strand
CCGCTCCCTTTGAAAGCTCTTCATCTTTCTTCCATTCCGCCAGTTGGATCTTAATGAAGCTTTGTTGTCTTAGCCGCTGCATATACAAGAGTGAAAAGAAGATAAGAATGAATTCTCTTCGATGTCAATCATTTGATTACTTGATCTTCTTTAAGCTTCTTCTCCATCTTTTCAGCATTTAATTGCTCCAACTAAATAATATCAGACAAATATTGCATTAAAAATGAACATTGAAAAAAAAGAAAGAGAAAACTAAACCTTCATCTTTTCTTCTTTTTCCAAACGATCAGCTTTCCATTTAGCAAGTCTTAGCTTTGCAGCAACTCTCTCCTCAACACTCTTCGAATCCACTTTGTCGTCGACATCACCTGCAATTGTATTATAAATATCATCCTCTGATTCAGCTGCATTCAGAACTTCAACCGCAAGGGACTTTCCATTTGTTTTGATTCTTTGATTCTCTCGCTCTGTTTTCCAGTCTGCTATCAATTTCTTTTTGATCAGAAAAAGCCGCAAATGCATCAAAAACCTGTTGAGATAAATGCATTAAACGAGAACTAATTTCAGAATGGTACAATGCTCCCTACATTTGAATGTGACTCTCTATCTCCTTTTCTGATTTCCAAGGCATAGCGGTCGACAGTTTCTTCAACAAAATCGACTTCTTCGGTGCGGATGACAAATTCAAATAATTGAAACCCCCACCAGCATCATCTGTATTGACAAGCTCACTCTCAAATAGTTGCTTGTTATCCAGCACCTGGTACCACGTGCGGACGAACACGTCCTGGTCGCGAGGGTCCCAATTCAGTGATTTCTCGACAGACGCTATCTGGAAACAAGGAGGTAATCATTGGTCACTGTGAATTTATAGCGCTCCAATACCATAACTATAACCTGTCTATCGAGTGCCCCGATGATTGCTTTCCGGTCGATGTCTTGTTGTTGCATTTCTCCGAGTCGCTTAATGGTCTCTGGTGCGACCTCATCAACGATATTACCTCCGATTAAGTCCGAATAATCCCACGTCGCTAAGCTCGAATTCAGATTACATATCTCCGCGTCATAAATTGCAACTTTTTCATCGAAAGAATCAAATTCAGCTTTCATCAACATCTTGAAGGCAGTTAGTTTATTTTCGAAAGATTCTAGTTGTTCTTGTAATACTTTCTTGTTCATTAAAATACTTTCATTGCGCACCTTTGATTGAATAGACTGCAGCATAGCCTTGAAGGAACTCAATCGTTTTATAACGAGTTGCTTGTTGTCGATCCTACTGCTTGTGATCAAGTTGAGCTCTGGTTTGATCAAATCGCTGACATCACTAGGAACCTTGTAGTTCTTCTCCAACAGTTCAAACTCGACATACAATCTTTTATGGTTAGCCCACCAACTGGATTTAGTCATGTGATGATTCTGCATCAGACTGGTGAACTAAGCTTAGAGACTGGGAATAAAGTTATCACCTTGTTTTGCTTCACCCTGTTCGAGACATGTACAGTACTGTACGTACGTAATTCCGGCCGTTTCCATTTTCGAAATTATTACTTTTGTGATACTCTGTTTCCCACAGCTTTGACTCTTATTCTTCGATGATGTCAAGACCAGTTCGAATAACGACAGAAGCGGTTGAGACTAATATAAGATTAGCACGTGAGCTAGAAAATAAACGTCGCAACTTAGATTTGTTCGCCAAAGAAAATAATAATCTTATTTCAGCTGCAAAGGCTCAAACTAAGATAGAGCTTCAGAGAAGCTTAGCACAACAGCAGAACAACAAGATGGAACTTATTTTCGATGAGAATCTTCGGAGAAATGACTATCAAAGGAAATTCAGAGAGTTAACTATTTCTCAAAATCAAGCCCTAGCAACAGAGCTTGATAAAGACACTGCGGATGACGAGAGACGACGCAGAGAAATTCAGAAGATATGTGAAGAAGCTCCAGAGCTTAAAGAACTGGAGGCTATGCTCAAACTTGCTTATTTGAATAAGGAACGCGCAGCTCAATTGGACGAGAGGATTCTGTTGGCGAACCGCGAGCAAGAACGGATTCAAGCTATCGAAGATCAGATGGAGGAAGATCGTTTGAATGCAATAAAAGCAGAATCTCTGAAGGAGCAAAAGAAAAAGCTGATTTTCGACGATCAACGTGTTGTCCTCCAAAAGCAAATAAGTGAGAAGAGGGCGCAATTAGCTGAAGCTCGTCAACTGATCGAGAAAGAAAAAGAAATGGTCAATGAGGTGGTCAGCAGAATAAATGCTGAGGATGAGGCTAATGCTAAGGCTAGAAGAGACAAGCAGCTTGCAACAGCTCAGATGGTGCGAAACTTTGAAGAGCAGCGTAAGCGAGAGCTCGAAGCGGCGAGAGCAGCAGCGAAGGCAGAGGAAGACCGCATCATGTCGTACAACAAAGCCGTGGAGGCCCGCACTGAAGGAGTGGCTGCGAAGAAAATGGCGAAACGAGACGAGGAAGACCGTCTCCTGCGCCAGATAGTGGAGGAGACGGAGCGCAAGCACAAAGCCCAGGAGGAGTTTATCGAGCTGCGAGACATGCTCTGGGAGGAAGAGTTGGAGGAGAAGAGGGCGGAGGAGGCCAGAGACCGCGCCGAAAAGCAGCGCGTTATGAGGGAACAAATGATGGATGCGAATGGTAGAATGGTGGCGGCTAAGAAGGAACAGAGACGACTGGATATGGAGGGTGAGATGAGATTGGTCGCCCTGATGCGCGAAAAGTTCTTGGAGGACGAGGCGCGCGATAGAGCACTTGAAGTCGCACAGCGCAACTCCAGATTTCAGTACCAGTCGCAGATATCAATGCAGAAGGAGGAGCGCAAGAACATGTACGAGAGAGAGAGGGAGCAGGAGTCGGCGCAAAGAGATGAGATGGCGAGACGAGAGCAGTACCGCTTGCAAGTCATTCAGGAAGCCAGGAAGCGGCTGCTGGAGGAGCATGCCTCCAAGCTGGCTGGGTATATTCCCATGAAGGCGTACAGCAACAAGGAGGAGTATGAAGCAGTGCTCAAAGCCGGATCAAATAAATACTAAGTGTAACTATTAGGAAATCATTTAACTTTAACTAACATGGTAACATTACTTAGCGTCGAATGCCGTGTTATATCTATTTAAGTTCAGGCTTGGATCCAGTTCCTAAATATGAAGGGAAAGGTTATGCAGGAAATCGAATCGCGGCATATCTATGATCAGATGGTCACCTGGAGTCTACCGGCATCGTGCTTCATAGGCGCCAGGTCGACGTGGGTCAGGTGCACCGGAGTAACCGCCATCACCTCCACCGCGGCGACAGCATCATACCCCCCTGTGTACGGATAAGCGGTGGTGATGTGATCTCCTAGCGAGTAGCCTTGATCGGAGCCGTAAACTTCGGAGGGATACTTGCCAGCATCTTGCTTCTTGAAATCGACAATTTGCCTGAAAATGTGAAACAGAATGTGTTTCGCACTCCTTTCCCCATACGGTAGCTCGTGCATGATGCCCAAAATTTCCCCCGCCTCTGCGATGAAGTATTCCAAGTCTTCCTCTCCACTGGTGCATTTGTTGGTCAGCTGAGCCAATCTTAGGGTCTCTTTCGCAAAGTGGTCATCCAGATCAAACTGGTCGAGGGCTGGTGGAGCAGGCTCACGCATCGCAGGAGGAAACGTAGCCGTGCCCAACTTAGGAAGGGGACACTCAAATTGAGGAGGTATCAGAGTCAGAGGCTCGTGAGGAACTCCAAGCTGTTCAAAGACACGGACAGTGAGAGGGATGAGGTCAGTGTCGAACCGAAACATATTCATATCGAACAATTTGGTGAAATCCCGAGGTAATTCTTCCATTCCTTGCAGGCATGGCTTCAAGTCCTGGCTGAGGCCTTCCACATTCGGAATCGGACTGTAATCAGCCAAGTCAGCATCTTGCCTATCGGACGAAAGATCCAGCTCCATGTCGTTTAGTAACCACGAAATCAACAGGTCGCACACCTTCCCGTTCTCTTCTTTGTCTAGCCAGTCGTCCCCGAATATCTCCACGGACCCGATCACAACTAACCGTCCTCTCTGAGCACCCAACTCAGAGACTGTTTCGGCTTCCCACACAGCCGCAGTGGGTCTGTTCATGGGATACGAGATGGATCCCGACGACATCAGGGGGATAGCAGGGCGCTGGACGTTGAGTGATGCTCCATACGGATACACATAGATCAACCGATCTTGTTTGATATCTTCCATTCTCCGTGGTATTTGTATCGGTATTGGCGAGTCGAACGGAAGATACTTGGTAGAAACCTTCTTGGTCGCCTGTGGTGTCGAGTTCTGTACGTGTATTGTTGGTTATCAAGTAATTACATGTTACGAATCAAGTTATAGCCATATACTGTGTACCTTCTTTCGTATCAAGTCAGGTACAAGGATACCCTCAGAAATGTACACCTCCTTGGGATGCAAGTATTTGTAGAAAATACTTCGCGTAACACTGTCGCTATTGACGCTCATGCCGTATCTGAATGGACATGCAAATCGAACGGTGACGCTATGATCGGAAGGTGTCTATAGAACTATAGACTTACTCCTCTAGCAGATAATTCATATTGCATCCAGAACTCTTTTCTCCTCCATCGCTAAGCATCACCAGTGCTCTGCCACCGGAGTTCAGCCATGTCTTCAGCTCGTTGAATTCAGCAGTGCTGAACGGTTCTCTTGGGCCCCCGAAAATAATCAAATTAGAATCAGCTAAGCGATCTCCAGAGAGTTCATCTTTACTCCTGTAGTAAGATAAAGAAATGCTGTTAAGTTACATTGCAGCAGCATTATTAATGATAAGAACTCACGTTGAAACTTTAAAGCTTGTTTTTAGTCTGCGAAATAATTTCTTGAAACCACTATTCGGTGTATGCGTCTCCTTTTTACTGGCACTAAATAAGATGCTTTTCTGTGTATGATCATACATAGAACAACATCAATACAAATTATTGACAGTATATAGTTATCGAGATAAAGACCTTTTGTTTTTCGTCCATTTAGAAGAAAGGTCCTGCAATTATAGAATGAAATTAGCTCAGCAACACGAAGACTCAAACACTTATTAAATGCTCTGAGTCTGATTACCAACAATCAACACGATGATGAACGCATTCAAATTATCACTGACATTTCAAATTTCTGCCATATCACTTTTGGCGCATGCGATACATCAAATATGATCGAGTTGTGTTCATTTCAATGTTACGTATCCGTAACGGCCGCACTTGTGATTTGCGCAATTATTGACTATTATTCATGATTCATCTCGACCTTACGTACAAATGGCAGCGATTACTCTACTCATATTGGTGCTCATTGCTATGTTTTTGCGCAAATCTGAGGGTCAATATCGAGATGAGACTCCACAATGTAATATAACCTCTCGTCCGTTTGTTATTGTACACTTTCCCTGTTGATGTTAACTCAGTTCTTTTGCTAATTTACATTGTAACTTACAGATGTGCAAACATTGGCGGCAGAAACTTTGGTTCTCGAAGACTTGCTTGATAGAAATCCCGAAGTTCAATTCTATTTGAATCCCAGGAGTGCTCTTATTTACTCGAATAGTTACGTCTTTGATTTTCCTTTGTCCTCTAGCTACAGAATCGGCATACTCATTGATCCCTGCCGACTGAACTCTTATAATTGCTGCATGAATGTGTTCGGGACGGCTGAGTATCCTGCTTTGATCAAGTCACCCCTCGAAGCTGAAAGAGTCTTCAAGTACGATGTCCTAGCTAATGACACAGATGTCGCTGTTAACTACGCACTGGTCGATGAAAACTCCAACTCGATACCACTGACTGCGAAGCGCTCATCTGACGACTTTCAGATATTTAATACGACCTGCATCAGCAAGGGTGTTCCCTACAACTTTTGTGCTGGTAGAAATTATGCATATCAGAGATCAGGTTATCGCCCTCCCTGTCAAGACAACAACTCGTCGCTAGACGTGCTCGCCGGGTGCATTTCGCCCGATACGGGAATCGCACAGAGCAACTGCGTCGCAGTCGCCTACAGCTCTAACACTTTCGTACCTCTCTGCGACCCAGGCGCCGGACCGCATTGTGGGACGTACTTGGAGGTGCATATGGCGCATGGTACTCCCTACCAACCAGAGCGAATGCTCATCTCTGAAGTGCAGATCACCACTCGAAGTGTGACGGGATACTACACCACGCTTTTGCCTACGACTTGGATGTTCAATCAGAGCAGAGTCCTGTGTGCGTACTCGGAGTCCACTCTTCGCATCGGGTCGCTGGTGTACATCAAAGCGAATGCCCCGGTATGCTGCTGCCCACCTCCCTATACCTCTGCGACCCGAGTAGGATCGTTCCAATGTCCGATCGGCCCAACAGATAACGGACGCTTCGCCTATCGATCGCAGTCAATGGCGGACATAATTAATGTTGATACTTTGTTGCTGGACTATCCCTTCTGTTCCATCGATATGTCCAGCAACAAAGACCTTATGATGTGTTCAGTGTATGATCCTATCAACCGCCGCCACTATACACGCGAGTGCGAGAACGCCACGAAAACTAGTGAGGAACAGCGTAGTTGGGGTAGCGTTGATTTGAGAAGCTTGTACGAAGACGAGTGTCCCTACTATAAGAGGTATGTGCGATCAGCTATTTGACAATTAATCGTGTATTCTCAATTCTATTCTATGGTGCATGCTTTTCATAGCTGTGGACTAACCTTAGACAAGGGCAAGTGTCGGAAAGGCGATCTTAGATTCACTTTCCAGGGATCAGTTGGTATCGTTACCGCTCTAGACAACACGAACGTGATTCCACAAGTATTCGTAACCTTCAACAACGGACGTACCTCCTACAAGTTCTCGCAGTCGATGGTGAAGTTAGAGACGTATCCGAAGAGCATGTATGGTGAGAGCAAATATGAAGCGGCATCTACTAGTGGTCGTTTTCGTTGAATTATTTTAATTGTGTATGTAGAAATATGGTGGGTGGTACGATCGCCCACCCATTACACAGTGCAGAAGCGGAAAGGTTTCAACGTCACCAGTCCGAAGTGCACCTTCGACACCACAAACAACAGGTACACTAGCTATCAGCATTCAATTATCGTACAGTAGCAGCAGCAGACATCAGATCATCATTTCTTTGATTTTCAATATAGGTTTTTTCCCTACGCCATTGCCAATAGTGATAAACCCGGCACGTATCTTGACAACTCTGTTACTCCGTGAAGCGGTCCACTCACGAATGAACGACTACCTATCTATCCATGCGAAGGAAATAGCATCGATCTTGTATTTTGTCCAGTACACTCGTCCTTTTATCAACTGTGTTCGTAAATTTCATGTGAACTTCGAAAGGATTTTTGACGATAACTTCTTTCGCACTGTAGCTGTGCATGATAAGGCGCCTATCAGAAAGCAGTGCTAACAGCTCGAGGCTTTGTGACTCGCTCAGTATCTGCAGGTGTGTGTGTATATGGCGAAATGTTGTTCCTGGTCTTTCGGTAATTATAGCTAGTGTCTTGGCAGCAAATTGCTCGAACACGACGTGATTGAGAGTACCGTCGAATAGTCTCCAAGGCGGGCGGAGGGTCTGCGAAGGGACTTCCTCGGCGTGGATATCTTCATTAGCCCTGCAAGTCAAGTCACGCCCAGTCTCCACTTGAAGCTGTACTCTGATACTATTCAAAGGCTTTTGGCAGAATGTAGTATTACTCGATGTAAACAAATCTTTCTTGGGCAATAGCTCCAACAGACTGCTTACAGCGGTATCATCTCGTCCATTTGAGAGCAGGTCGATGGAAGAGCTGTTGTGGCTAGAGTAGGTCCCATCTGCCGCACAGGAGGATAGATTTATCCCAGACAGGACTGCCTCCACCGCGCTTGACATGACGTTGCATATATATGCAATGTTAGCTGGCACTATGTTCTCGAAAGAACTACTGAGGTGGCTATTCGCAGCTAGACGATGAAAGAACGTCGGTCCAATCTTTGGCACAACACTTGCATTGGAGTTGCGGCTGCCCTTCAGAAGCTTCGCATAGAAAGGAGCGAGCGAGAAGGAGAACATGTCTATAAACAACTGGGTCGTCTCGTAATTCTATTGACGAAGCCAGACAGATCAATATTATTATCAGACAATATATATCACTCCCCAGAGTAGATAGTGTAGCGGTAGAGGGAGGTGGTACCTTATGCTTGCAGCGGGACGCTTTACCCGGCTGGCATCCCGGATAGTCACATACTTTGCGCCTACGAATCAATCCTCTCGCAAACAGTTCTTGATAAGCTGCCTTCACGTGTTCCTTTGCATATCGCTCTTGTAAGAGCGAGATTATCTTCTTCTTGTTGGTGAAAGTCTCGAAACAACTCTACTCGAGAGAGTATGCATAATGGGTCAGATTATGAGAAGCAAAGTGCGTCAGATTAGGAATAACTTACTTGAATGATTAAGCTTAGAGCTTTATGAATGGTTTTCTTTCTCCGTGCATGCACCATGCTTATTGTACGAGATTCCAAGACATGATTCAATTGATCAATGAATGTATAACTGAGAGCTGAGCCTTTGCGGCAGATGACCCATCCGACTAACTCATTCAGTGCAGGCATCGTGCGCAGACACTGATTGATCCGGTTGCGGACGACGTTTTTCCTCACGATGAGCTTTGACAAGGTATTTGAAATAAGGGCATCAGGAACCATCGAGAAATCTGTAAACTGCATGTAATTCAGCATTAGTGACCTACAAATCCAGCAAATGAGGGGCAAGAAAGATGATGAAATACCTGTAGATCCGCGTCCAGACTAGACGAGGAAGGATCCACGAATTCTGATTGGACGAGACGAAGCGTGTCTTTGGCTTCTTTGGACAGAGACTGGTACACACCCGAGCGGTACTTGACGAGATAGCATATCACGAACACCTCCAGTAGTATCGCGATCTAAAGCCAGTAGTGTATGCAAGTAATGTAATTATGACAGACGTCAGCAGGCAGGGATCAAGATCAATGCAGGATGACGATCGGACCTGCCTACTGCTGAGATCATCCTCACATGGAATCAAGCACGACTTCAGATCTCTCACTAAGTCGTCACCGAAGGAGAAACAATTATTCGCTGGTGGCGATTGAATATCTATCATTGCTATGGGCTCAACCACCCCTACCACGTCGTTGCTATCATCTATCTCGTCGGTTATCCGTTGGACCTCACTGCATTGGACTGACTCGACACCGCGATCTGGGATGGGTAGCAACTCACGGACCTCTTTTTGCTTTGAATCTTCACATGGCATGTCAGAGCCTTCGATTTGCATGCATATAATATCCTTGTCTTCAGCATCATACCCGACACTTAGATGCTTCCAACTCAGAACTAAAATACCCTTCCATGCTGTTGTAATGTTCTTGTCACCCCAAGCTGCTATGGTGGTCAAGTGCATCATGGCGGTGTCTTTCAGATCTGTGCGATTGAAAGATTCCTTATCAACATTATTACAAGTACCCATGATGAAGCTGTGATATAACGCTTGAAGTCCGATCAATGAAAGCCACTGCATTTCCACATCGTCCCAACGGAAACTGAGTGCTGGCAGGACTACTGTCTTCCAGTGGCTGTATATGTCGGTACTGGAGCACACCTTACTGCGTGAGCCCACAGGAATGATGTTCACCTGGTACTTGCTGGAGAAGAGGAAGTCGACTAGAGCGTGGACCTCTGAGGAGTCAGAAGAAGAGCCTTCACAAGTACTCAAGTATTCGAACAACTTAGCCAATAAGTACATCTGTAACTTATTAGTCCCATAGATCCCGATCCCTTCGCTGACGATGAGTTCGTCCACGTCAGCATTGATTTCGCTCATGATATTTCGGATGACTCCGGATTGAAATGCGGACAGGAATGTCTTCACCGGGAGTAAGTCTACCAACTTTAGTATCCCCACGGAAACCAAGAAGCATAGTCGCTTCGATTGCTCAAATCTCATGAAGGCATTGTTCGTCATGAAGGCCAGGAGAGGTTTCGTCTCAAAGGAGCTCTGTGAAGTAGGGAATTGCGAGGAGTGTATCATATCATATATCCATCCGACTATATTCTTATGTATACACTAAAAGCTACTTAGTACCTCTTTTGGTAAGAACTGCCTCAACGTGGACCCATCATTCAACGAATCTCTAAACAACTTTGCATACTCTACGCAAATGGCATACGGCAGAACATGATACAGTATGCATCAGCAGATGTCAGCAGTCAAGTTGGAACTAAGTCATCAACTAACTCACCGGGGCAACTGGTCAAGAAACCTGCGTCCTCCTCAGCGGATAGGACCCGATCGGTCTTCCACAGATACAGCAGAGGGAGATCCAGCAGCATGTCAGTCATATTGATGCAGATACTACTCGACACTGAGGACTTGCTGTCGCTGGCGATCTTTTTATCCCTCTGAAGGTATTGAAGCAAATAGTGATGAAGCAGCATACAGCTCACGCAGAACCCCGGGGGGCTTGGTGTAAGGCCGGAAGTGTTCGAGACCGAAGTGGCGAAGAGCTCGGGGTCGTCCAACTTGTCGACGCGCTTCTTGTGGCGCTTTCTCGAATGGGCACTCTGAGTAGTCGTCGTCTCATCGAGATTGAAGCCATCCCCCTCCTCCTCGTCGTGCTGCCTCTTCTTCTCTATCGACTCTACAGGCTTCGACTTGATAGTGAGTCTATCGAAGAAAGCATTGACTACATCGTTGGTGACCTTCAGGTCTATCAGAACGACTACTACTAGTGGCGGCTTCGAGCCTCTCGGATCAGGGACCTCGAAGCGACTTATCTTCCCCTCCACTTGCTCCAGACGATCCAACACTCGAATGATCGTGCGCTTGTCACATATGTGAGTCTGACCCGATTCTATGTGCTGCTTCCGGATTTCGACCACTATGTCCAACACACTGCAGATGCCTCCGATCTCGTCCTGTAGTCATCATCTTCATCATCATTGTAATCAACACCATCATAACCACCAATTACAACAACAGTGCACTACCATATATGTATCACTGAACAACATCACTGCTGACCTTGTTCAAGAAGTCCATGACTATCTTGCAGTTCCACTGTTGCTGCAGAGACACCAGGCCGCTGTTAGTCTCCTTCATTGAGACTCGCTTCCGAGACGATGATCCACCTGTCTTCTTCGCACTCACTGGAGGCCCACACGTATGTCTTTCATCATCATCATCATCATGCACGATATCGCTGGTAGTGCAGTCTACCTTGTTAACTCCAGACCTGGAAGGTTTGACCCTAGAACCATCACCATTAACAGTGGACTTGTCAACGTTAGCAGTAGACGCATCGATGCTATTCTTCGACATGAGGCGATACTTCAGCTGCTTCCCGTCCTGAATCTTTTCGAGAGGATACGAGAAGATCTTGTTGAAATCAAAGAAAATTTTATTTGCTCGTTTGAAGTTGTTACAGGGTATGATTTTCCGCAATTGATCCGAAGTGAGACCGTCTTGCACCTGGTCTAGAGTGACTGCGACAGACTCCAGCACAGGCAGATTGCGACGGGCCTTGAAGCTGGTGTAGTCTACCTGATTGGTATCACTATTCACTCTACTGATACAACGTGCTCTGCATGCTGGTCGCAACGAAGAGCCACGATAGAAAGGATTGCATAACTTGAATGAGAAATGTAAGCCACAAAACTCCTTATTATTTAGAGATGTCACTGCCTTCCTAATGTTGTACATGTCAGTGGACGTGAGACCCATCAGACCAGATAGATCAGCTACCGGTAAGCAGTTGATGCTGTTACGGTCCATGATCATCGCTATCTCCTTCACTATCTGCTCCAAGTACGTCTTGTGAACCATGATCTTCACGCCATCACTCGCAGCATCATAAGCTTTTGAAAAAAATTTGGAATGAACAATAACTGATCTGCAGAGAGCTCTTTTGGAAGCAACATTCTTCAATGGCATTATAGTGCGCTTCAAAAGCAAACCAGTACTGACGAGTCTGTCGATATGGGTGCCTGTGCTGGGACCACTGCTTAGCTTTGCAGTATCGGATATCAAACAGCCCTTTGACCCCGAGCGCACCACCATCTCTAGAACGCTTTCATTGGTTGATCCGGGTTGCTGGATATCGACACTGGTTTCAATACCGAATGCGCGGTGGATATCAACAGAGGTCGCAACGCAAACCAAGCTATCCTTATGATGAAACAGCTCTTCATCTGTCCAAGAGTCGATGTCAATAGGTTGATTATCAGTGAGTTTGAACTTGTAGTCATGTTTGGACAGATATCGACGGATGATCACAGTGATTAGCAGCCAAGATATCTCCTTTCCTTCGCCTATGTCAGAGATAACATCGTTCAATAATACTCCTTTAGCACCATGTAGGGATATCTTTCTCTTCAGAAGTTGCACAGTCTCAATGATGCGCATGATACATGTGCTATTACAGTAACGTTACTGTACGTACATGTAACTTACCGTTACAGGAGTCATAGCGGGCTGTCACCTTTTCGGGAGTTTTCAATGATAGCTCCATTCATTCATCAAGACCTATTTTTTCAAAGTAACATGAGATCAAATATTGCAAATATGAAGAAAAGGAAAATTGTATCTAAAGTTAATGTCAAGAGGAAAGAAAAGTCTCCTGCTTTGGCATCTTGGGGCGATGAGGACATAAGCTCAGCAGATGATGCATCTGTCGACTCGGATGAGGTTCCTGATGACGAAGAAGAGGAGGAGGAGTCCGCGGAGTCGAAGAGGCATCGTCTTGCAAAGCGGTACCTCCAAGATGTATACGATGGTAATGATGATGACGAAGACTTCACGGTATCAGATAAGCTGAAGACAGAGCGACTGATATCGAAGGGAGGTTACTACTCAGACCTCTCGAAGGCATTCAATAGCATAGACTTGACTAATTGCTCAAGTAGGGATATAAAGGGGTTTCACAGCTCTATTACTTGCCTCGTCATCAGTAAAGATGAGTCGACTGTGTTTAATGGTTGCAAGGATAACTCAGTTGTTAAGTGCGATTTGGAGACTGGTGCAAAGACTGAGCTGAAGGGAAGGTGGGCGAAGAGCAGTCAATCTAGGAGCAATGATGGCGAGGTCCTCAGTGTCGCTATTACATCTGATGGAAGATATCTCGCCAGCGGTGGCCGAGACAATGTCATCCGCATCTATGACCAGCGCATGCACTACTCGGAGGTGAACACCTTGAAGGGTCATCGAGATGCAGTGACCAGCCTGTCCTTTCGCAATGACTCCTATGCGCTCTTCTCAGGGTCCTTGGATCGCTGTCTGAAGCATTGGGATCTCAACGAAATGGCATATATTGAGACCATGTTTGGACATCAGGTTTGACCATTCATATATGAACTAGGTGTGACGATGTGTGTAGTACATAATATAATACCTTCGATCGTGCATTGTATCTGATGACTATTTCCAGGATGCTGTATATTCGGTGGACTGCTGGACGAAGGAGAAGCCCATCTCATCGTCCAGCGACCGTTCCGTCCGCATTTGGAAGGTTGCTGAGGAGACTCACCTAGTGTT
>Ga0164294_10003704_pt1 | contig 13570 bp, 6 predicted proteins | sample GEODES005metaG_FD_111479 | JGI IMG/M metagenome (GOLD analysis project Ga0164294, IMG submission 111479) | Oligotrophic lake water microbial communities from Sparkling Lake, Wisconsin, USA - GEODES005 metaG | ecosystem: Environmental > Aquatic > Freshwater > Lake | place: USA: Sparkling Lake... | reverse complement strand
GGGCACGGGCACGGGCACGGGCACGGGGGTCCAAGCGGCAAGGCTACCCGTGAAGTCATGGCGTTGATGCGGGAATTTTTGAAGCCCGGGGTGCGCAAGGCAATTCGGGAAAAGGGGGAGGCTGGCGCCAAAGAAAAGGCTGCGACTGACCTGCGCATGGCCATTTATCGGAGGTGCGCCAGTGCCAAGGGCATGCCCGCTGCAATGCCAGAACCCGTGGAGCACAACCTTGTGTTTTATGTGTTGTTATACAGCCAGCGCCGGGAAAAGTATCTGCATGAGCGCAGTGTTGGTCGTAGGCCACCTGTACAGTCCCAGCTGGAAACCATTGCCCAGTTGGTGGCGTACAACTGGATGCAGTACGAGGCCTTGTTGAACAAGCAGCTGGAGTTTTACCCGGGAGTGGGGGGTGGCTCCTATGTGGGCACCCTGCAGAAGTTGAGTCTGAGAGACTTTGCCATTGGGCTGTTGCTGTGTCTAAAGCAGGGGGTGAAGGGGGACCACGATGTGGAGGTGTGTGCACCCAACCCAGCCCTGGACTTTGTGCCCGCTACGCTGCACATGGCGAAGTTTAGGAGTGCCCCCCCCAAACTGATCCCCGTGCTTAACTCTGTGGAGTTGTTTTTGAAGCTGTGTGAGCACGCCCGTACCACATTTTAGTGCCCTGTACACCCGTGGCAAGTGCAAACAATGCAAGGCTTTGTTTGGTTGTTTGGGTCTTGTTTGATTTGGAAACGGGAGGGAGGGGGAAGGGAGGGAGGGAGGGGGAGGGAGAAGGGCGGTGTGCATCGCCGCGTCTCTTCTACTCCTCGTCGGATCCGTCACAACGAACAACACTGTCTGCTGCCTCGTCGTAGCCTGACCGTTGCCCGGTAGCGTCAGTAGAGGTACCCATGGCAACATCGTTTCGTCCGTCTTGCACGGCGACGTTGTCCAGAAAGTACGCGCCTCTGATGTTGCCGCTCGAGAATTTCTCAAACGTGTTTGTCCCAAAGGTGACCACAAAATTCCCCCCCTTCAAATAGGGAAGGCCAAACTCGACGTAGGTGCGCCACATCCCAGTGTCCCTTTCGCACACTAGAGGCGCCACCACGGGTGGTGGCTTGCTTGGATGCTGGACGGTGATCTCGAGGCTGGGTGGGTGATTTCGAAAGGGCGCATGGTCGGTGCTAACGTGGTGCGGGTCAAAGGAAAATACCACGTGCAGCTGTAAGGGTGGTAAGGTCTCCTCTACGCCTTTGGTGCATGTTCGGTTGACGGCAACCTCATATCTGTATGTCCTTAGAGTTGCCGATGGTTCTGGGGTTGCACCATAGATGTGTGTGTCTTGGACAAGCTCGGTTTCCAAGTCTAAGGCGCCGTAAACTTCCTCGTCGCCCTCCTCTGACATGAAGAGGGAAGTGGGAAGTGGGAAAGGCAACTGTCAATGGCCACTCTCGGCTCCTTGGGTTCCTCCCCATTATAACAAACACCAGCACTTGGGCGTGTGCAAAATGTATGGTGTATGTGCCATGGATGAAACAAGGGGGCGCAGATGTGCACTGCAACCCAAACCTTGTAGTATTACTCAGGTACCCATGCTACCTCGGGACACTGGGGGTGGACGTCAAACCTTGAAAAGGGGTCGTGAGGCAGAGGCAGAGGCAGAGGCAGAGGCAGAGGCAGAGGCAGAGGCCTCGGTCGAGGGCAAAAACGAGGCCTCGGACGAGGACGAAACGCCTTTGGTGTTTACCGACCCCGCGAAGATGGCAGCCTTCTTTGTGCATGAAGACAACTTGTTCCTGAGACTGAACAACATTCCGACCAGCATGTACCTAGAGGCCTCACGAGCAAGACTGTTTACGTTGGGCGGCAAAGGTGTTCGTCAACATGCCCACAACAAGGCCATGGCCGCAGTGTGTGCCCACGTGACGGTCAAGAACAAGAAGAGTGGAACTCAGGTGAACATGGGTCCCAACCTGTCCAGCGCCACCACGACGCGGCAGTATGCGTGCACCCTGAATGGTGGCTGCAGCTCCATGGAGCAGGTGCAGAATGCCAATGACCTGGCCCTGGCAGTGTCTCGGATGGGGGACGACTTCCTGGGTCCCCACGGCCTGAAGACCCTGAACCTCAGCATGTCTGGCACCTTGCCCTACACGGTGGACATCGTGGCCATCCGCAGGAACGACAGCTTCCACTGGAACCTGACCCTGGGCACGTTTTCGGGGGTGACGGGCAAGCCCCCAGACTGCCACATGATGCCCAATGGGGCCAAGGTCACCATTTACCGCAGCGGGAAGTTCATCATCTCCGGGGGTTTGACCCTGGCCCAGTTTGACACCCTGCTGCGGTCCATGGTGCGCATGTTGAAGGGGGGCTTCAATGTGGGGCCCTGCTACTTTGAGGGCATCAACCTCGTGCACCTGCAGGAACTGATTTGCATGCAAAAGGGCGCCATCATTTTCAGCAGCAACCCGGGGTCTGGCATGCCACAGCGGCACAAATTGTTTGGGCCGGGTCGGGTGGCGTTGTTCACTCCCCGAGCAGAGGTCCCGGGGGTGCCCATGCCAGAGGGTAGGGTGGAGACCAGGAAGCGGCTGCGGAAAAGTTGTGAACCAGGTGGTGCCAGCCATGCCGTGGCCAGCGCCATGAGGCCCTTGTGCAGGGAGCTGCAGGGGACAGGGGCCCTGGGACTCAGTCCCGCCATGGCCCCAAAGTTGGCGATGATGCCTCCTGGGGGCGCTGCTGCCCTGGCAGGCATTATAACCCGGTTTTACCCAAGGCCCCCTTCCAAGTCCAAGTGTCCGCCCAAGGCTCAAATAAAGAACAGGGAACGGGTGGAAACGTGCAAAGAGGGTGCCTTGCGCATGGGGGAATGGGCCTCCACCAGTGCCTGGGCAAACCTTGACGAGTGGCACCGGGACACAAGGGTGGGCACGGGGTTACACCCAAACCCAGACCCAGACCCAGACCCAGACCCAGACTCAGACTCAGGCGCTCATTCTAAGGGGGGAAGCCACTCCGATGGCTGTGCCGTTGGGGTTGTGGACGACCGTGAGTACGAGTTGGACGTGGTAGACTGGCATCAAGCCAGTGAAGGTGTGCAGACGGCAACTGTATGACACAAAGACATGGAAACAGAAACGGAGCGTGTACCCCCACCCCCCACCCCCCCCCCGTCCACATTTTATTGGAAAAGGACATGGGGTGTGTTCACAGTAGGTCGCCAACCCCACGTCGATTTCGGGTGCGTCGCTCACAAGATGCTTGGACCACTGTGGTGGCGGTTCGGATGCCCTGCGACAAAAAGGTGAAAGGGGGTGAGGGGTGTTCCCACATTGTCGAGTATGGGGACGGAATGATTGAGACCCTGTCTTTGGAACAGGTCCGCGCCAAGATGAAGGCCGCGGGACTCGACACCTTCCCGGCTCATGTGCAGGACCACGTGTTTCCTGGAGTTAGACCTTGACCATGTTTGTTTGAAATGCACACGATGCAGTTGTATTGCGCATGTACACGTACACACCACACCACGAAACTAAAAGGAAGGGAATGGGTCGGGGTCGGGGTCGGGGTCGGGGTCGGGGTCGGGGTCGGAGGGTAGGTGTTCACTGAAACAGAAAGCTACCTGGCGCAGCTCGACTGCCGCCACGGGGACAGTGCCTAAACACACACAGGGGCGGGGCCCACAGGGTGCACTCTTCTGCTTGTGGGTTGTCGGGCACATCGGTGGTGGAAGGGGTGAAGGGGTAGAAGGAGGTGCCTGGGTCTGGGTTCATGCGCCCAGGAATGAACCTGCCCCCCAGGGGCGCCAGGTACGTGGCTAGGCCCTGGGCAGTGGCCACCCGGATGCAAAAACTGGAGTTGGTAATGCCGGGCCGGGCCACAAAGTCTGCCGCCCCACCCTGGCCATTCACCCACTGCACATCCAGGGGGCCCAGGGACCTGGTGGGTTCCCAGGCTTCCAGGTCCTGCTGCCACACCCTGGCGTACAGGTCCCCTGCCTGCTTGCGGTACACGGCCAAGTCCTCGGTGCCCACCAGGGTGCCCCCCGCCTCTGCGCACGCCTGGACATCTGTGCGCACCGTGGCCCGGATGGTGGATGTGCGAGGGGAAAACCCCCGTGCGCCATAGGCCCAAAAGAAGGGTCGTCCGGCCACCTCCCTGACGCTGCGCCGGCACTCGTCCGCAGCCGCGGGCAGGCGCCGAGCCTCCGTGTCACACTGGGCCCAGTAGGTGGCCAGACCCGTCATGGGCACAAACAGGCCAGAGGCGGTGCACAGGGCCATGGTGCCCTTGGCCATGGCTGTGGCGGCGGGGTCTGTGGCGTTGCGGCCCCGGGGAGTGAGTCTGGCGGCGGCCGCGGGGGTGGGCACCACCACCGTGCACGCATCCCCGGTCCACCCCGGGACACACACGCAGCCGGTGGACAGGAGGGTGAGGCCCAGTGCGTCCGTGGCCACCCTGCTGGAATTGAAGGGCTTGGCCACAGCGGAGCCGTTGGCGGCTTTGCCAAAGAGCATGCAGCTGCCCCTGGCGGAGCAGGTGGCGCCCGCCACGGAGGGGCACGCAGCCAGGGGCGTGCACCGGGTGAGGGGCAGGTCCAGGGGCACGGTGCCAAAGGCGCAGGTCATGCAATTGGTGCGAGGGTCCAGGTTGCTGCCGGGGGCGCAGGCACACCCTGTGACAGGGCTGCACTTGCAGTAGTAGGTGGTGTTGGCGGGGGGGCTGCCCCCCGCACAGGGCAGGTGGTTGGTGGCCAGGCAGGCGGCGGCGGCGGGGGAGCCAGGGGCAGCGGGTCCACAGGTGGCGGCCCGCTTGGGGCCGCCACACACCCTGGCCCCGGTCCGGGGGGTGGGGGTGGTGCTCCGGGTGAAGGCCCACACACTGGGGGTGTCGGAGGTGGGCAGGCAGCCCGGGGCCAGGGTGCGGTTGGCCAGGGCGGCCAGGGCGGCCTGCAGGGTGGCCACGGCATCCATGGCGTTCACGTCCAGGAAGGCCCGCAGGTTGAGCTGGGCGTCCATGTGGGCCCCCAGGGTTTGCTGCAGACTGGAGTTGGGCAGGAGGCGGGGCAGGGGCTCCACCACCCACGTGGCGTTCCAGGGGCCGGTGTGGGACGCGTTGGGCACCCTGGCGGAGGTGGTGGTGCCGCCCGCGTGGGCCCCCAGCAGGCTGTGGGCGAACAGGGCCAGGTCCCACAGGGTGGCGGGGTCGGGGGCGGCCAGGCCCCCGTCCGCCTGCACAAACTCGGGTTGGAAGGAGACGCCCACGGGGTTGGTGGCCACAAACAAGTCCCAGTCGCACAGGGTGGGTGCCTCGGGTCCGCGGTTGATGGCCGCCACGGCTGCCACGGCCCGCATGCGGGCTGCGGTTTCCTCGGGGACGACCAAGGGCTGGGGCAGGCCGGGCAGGGGGAACTCGGGGGACCTGCCCGTGAGGACCCCGGGGCACCCCAGTTCAAACTCGGGGGAGACTCCCGCGTGCACCAGGGTGGCCACGGCGCCCCCGGGCCAGCACTGCAGGCCCTGGGCCGTGGCTGCGCAGGAGGTCATGCCCTCCCGGGGCTCCACGGTGCCCGTGGGCGCGATGTCCGCCTGCACCCCGGGCGGCATGGTGAGGCCCACCAGGGGCAGCCCGGGGGTGTCGGAGTACATGGCTGCCAGGAACTGGCCCGTGGGGCCCCACAGGACCTCCGTGGTGCCGGTGCAGTTGCCGGTGGCGGGTCCGTGGGTGGTCACGCTGCAGGACCCGTGGTCCGCCACGGGCGCCTTGTCTGCGGCGTACATGTCCACCAGGGGGGACCAGGGGTACATGGTGTTCAAGATGAAGCTGCAGGCGTAGTAGCCCTTGCCCGCGCAGTCCGCAAACAGCAGGGCCGTGAAACGGGACCAGGGGGTTCCATTGTTTCCAAACAGGGGTGCCAGGGGCAGGTTGAGGAAGGTCCAGGTATTTTGGCGCAGCCTGATGTTGGTGGTGAAGTCCCGCCACACCCGGGTGTCCGTGGGCACCACGTTTCCCTGTTCGTCCGTGGGGCGTAGGAGTATGCCCCTGGTGATGGCCCACAGGTCGGACGCAATGGCGTCCACGGCGTGCATCCACTGCGCCTGGGTTTCGTTGTGTGTCAACTGCAGCCACCACTCGGAGGGGAAGATGGTGGTCAGGTTGGTGTACACACGGTTCATGAGGTCCGCCAGGGGCTGCAGGGCTTCCCGGAAGCCTGGGCCCTCCATGTAGTGCGGGAACCCCATGCCCACCCACAGCTGGCAGTCAATGTCGCACAGGGGGTCGGGCACCCCCGTGTCGTCCTCCCCCATGACCCACCCATGGTTCACGACGCTCCACTTGAAGTGGGGGCCGCTGACGTTCAGGGCCAGCATGAGCGCGCTGGTGCTCATGGGCTTCCACCCTGGCTCAAAGAACCAGTCGGACATGACCATCATGGCAGCCCGCAGCAACAGGGGGCGGGCCCCTTGGGTGGCCAGGGTCCGGATCCAGGCCCCGTCCACGGGGTGGCTGTCGTTCTTGGGGCCGGTGGCACCGGTGGGGCCGGAGGGGCCGGAGGGGCCGGAGGGGCCGGAGGGGCCGGAGGGTGGGCCCCCGTCGCGCGCCCCGTGCACCTGCCAATCCCAGGTGCCCCACCCGCCCAGTCGGGCCAGGTGGCGGGCCCTTGCAGACCCGGGACCCGTGGCGAAAAACTCTGTGTCGCCGCACAGGGCCGCGGCCCCGGGGGCGAACCACCGGGGCCGCACCCCCTCTGGGGGACACACCCCCCAGGGCACGGGGTTTAGTCCCACCTCGGGGCCCACACCCGTGCGGCGGGCCATCTCCCACCGGAACGTAATGGGGTCGCACAGGTACTCCTGCACATTCGGGGTCCACCGTGTGGCCCAGGAACGCTCCTGGGTGGCGTCCCAGCCGGAGGTGGGCCCAGGCGGGGGCCCAGGCACGGGCATGGGCTGCAGGGTGCCCACGCCGTCCACCAGGGCCAGGAAGTTGGGGTGCTGCAGTATCCAGGGGTCGCACCCGTGTGCGATGCCCATGCCCCGGCCGGGGTGCACGCCCATGGCCCCCAGGTCCCCGCAGTTGGGGGGCATGTTGGCGGGCGGCACCTGCATGAAGCTGTGGGGGGAGGTGCCGTTGGGGGCCACGCCCTTGGCTGCGATGGCTTGGGCAATGGGGCCCAGGACCGCCTCCACGGCGCCGTCGGAGCCCTGCAGGGCGGTGGTGGCTGCGGCCCAGGTGGCGCTGGTCCACTTGGGTCGGTTGCGGGCCCAGTCCTGGGGGGAGGGGCACCCCAGCAGCAGGGAGGGCGTCACGCCCAGGGACGCGTGCATGGTGGAGAGGGTGTAGGGCACACAGTCCTGGGGCTGCAGGTTGCACAGGGTGCCCAGGACGACGACGCCCTGGGGGGCCCCGGGGGCGGGCAGGACGCACTCCCGGGCCCGGGTGAGCCACTGGGCCGCGGAGGCTGCTGGGGCCCACAAGCCACAGGCCGTGGCCAGGGCAGCTGGTGTGGGGGGTGCCTTGGGGCCCAGGGGGCCCCCTGGGCCCGCGGCCTGTTGCCACTGGGCACTGGTTAGGCACAGGGTGAGGTTGTAGACGCCCGTGGACCGGGAGGGGTCCCAGATCCGGGCCTCGGTCAGGCCCTGGTCAGCGTCCGCGGCGGAGCTGCCCGGGTCGGGGCTGGCGCAGGTGGCGTCGCAGGTGGGGCCCCAGTTGCCCGCGGCACAGGTGGAGCAAAACGGGCCCTGCCACCCCGCGTCGCACACGCACACGTCTGGGGTCCCCGGGACGAAGCATGTGCCGTGGCCACTGCAGCCCTGGCGCAGGGGGGTCTCGGGTGGGCCAGGGGAGGTGCTGTAGCACGCAACGTCTCGGTTGCCCAGGTTGGGGCCGGGGGTGGTGACCAGGGCGGTGCAGGGGGTGCGGGCAGCCAGGGTGGGGCCCAGGGTCGTGCCCGTGATGGCGGTCAGGTTGCCGCAGGCGGTGGCGCAGGAGGGGCCGCCCATGCCCGCGGGGCACACCAGGGCCCCCGTGACGGGGTCCGCCGCGGGGACTCCCAGGACGGACTTGGCGGGGCCGGGGGGTGCGCTGTCCCCCAGGAAGGCCCCGGGGGGCAGGACGCCCAGGGCCCTGCGCAGGTCATTGAGGGCGGAGGAGGCGGACACCAGGGCCTGGCGAGCGTCCAGGGACAGGTCGAAGCCCGCCAGGCCGGAGGCGGACACCTTGGGGGTGCAGGGTCCCTCGGGGGTCAGGGCGTCGAAGGTGCACCTGCTGGAGGTCCAGTCAATGGGGCCGGGGGGCAGGCCGTACAAGCAGGTGCCGCCCTGGGGCGCGCAGGTGGCTTGCAGCAGACTGGAGGCGGGGCCGGGGGGCGAGGCGCCGCAGGCCAGGTAGCCCGGGCCGGGGCCACACACCCTGGCCACCCCCGACGCGAAGGGACTGAAGACGTGGTTGATGAGGTCGTCCCGCAGGGCGGAGGCGGCGGCCTTGATGCTGGCGTTGACCCCCGCGACCCGGGTGCGCCACACGCCCCACTCCAGCTCCTGCAGGGAGGCCAAGCGCGTGAGGTTGATTGCGGTCCGTTCGCAGGTGCCGTAGCCCTTGGCGGCGTCGTCTTTGCACCAGGGGTCCTTGGCCAAGGAGGCGTAGGGGTAGAGGAAGATGCGGGACGTGGGGCCGTACAGCTTGTTCATGGCGTCCTGCATGCCCGTGGCGGTGATGGGGTAGTGGGGCACGCTCTGGGCCAGGGGCAGGTAGTCGGGGGGGGTCTTGAACCCGGTGAGGACCCCCCCGAACCGGGCGTCGGGCAGGTTGGCGGCGATGGGCACGCCCTGGGCCTCGGCGTACATGTGGTAGAAGGTGTACACGTAGTCCCCCCGGACCATGAGGGGCTGGGCGGTGTCGGGCACCCTGCCGCAGGTGTACACCTCCCGGTACTCCACCCGAGGGTCCTTCTGCAGCTTCTTGGTCACGTACTTGCCGTCGAACTTGAGGTCGATGGCCAGGGGGAAGGCCAGCTTCTCGGGGTCCATCTGCAGGCCCTGGCGGGTGTAGGGGTCCGCGAACCGGGGCCGGGTGTTCACGGGCGGCTTGGCGAACCCGGGCTGGGTGATGACCGCGGTGCACTTGCCCTTGGTGTCGCACGTGGTGTCCGCGGTGCACTGGGGGCTGTGGTGGATCCAGGGGGTGGCGGGGTAGCGCCACAGCTCGCAGTAGTCGCCCCAGCACCGATCCGTGGTGTGCCACTGGGGCTCCCTCAGCAGCGTGTTGGAGTACTCCTTTTTTTTGGTGATGGGGTTAACGCAGAACATGCCCTGCTGGCCCTGGAACTCGCAGTCCTCGTACGTGGACACGGTGGCGTACTGCATGTCGTCCCAGGGTCGGGGCACGGCCAGGGAGGGCGGCAGGCCCACCGTCCGATGGAACACCGTGTGGAACGTGTCCAGCAGGGCGTCGTCGTTCACGCGGGTGGCGTCCGCCAGCTGGATGCGCTGCTGCTGCACGGTGCCGTACCCCACGCCCGTCCACTCCTGCACCCGGAAGGTGAACGTGTCGTTGGAGGGGCACAGCTGCACCGGGAACCACTGGTAGGTGCGGGGGCCCAGGGGCGGGCTGGGTCTGGTCGTGTTTGCGGTGTCGTTGTACCTGCCGGGGTGCAGGGGGTAGGCGGCAGCCCCGGCGGCGGCCGCCAGCTCCGAGGTGCGTCGCCCAATCAAGGCCACCACCCAGGTGGCGACGTACACGCGCACCGCCTCCCACACCGCGGCTTCCCCGTAGAAGGGGTTGGCCCAGGGCACGTGCAGCGCGGCATTCATGCGCCTCATGCGGCGCCGCATCTGGCGGTTGTACACCTCGTGTGGGTGGGGCGTGGATTGGTAGCCGGCCTCCATGTCCGCCAGGCTGTCCCGGGGCAGGGTGTGGAAGTCTGTGTCAGGGTCGGCCCGGGGTGTGAGGGGGGGTGGAGTGCCACCCCCAGCGCCGGCCCGTGCCCCCGCCCGCGCAGTGTCCCAGGCGGAGGTGGCGTTCCAGGTGGCGGTGCTGCCCCGGAACCTGAAGGGGGCCAAAGCCACTTTGACGTTCCAGGTGCGGACCAGGGTGGCGTTGGCGGTGGCGTTGGCAGACAAGCGGTGGCCCGTCTTTAGGGCCACCAGGGAGTCCAGGCCCAGCATGAGGTCTGGGCCGGGCCGGGCCCGTCCCACTGGGGTGCCCTTGCCCGCCCTGCCCAGGGGGGTTTGGGGCCCGTCGGCGGCCAATCCGCGGAACCAGTTCAGGGGGTTACCGGTTCGGGTGGGACTTCCTGGGTTGGTGGCCCCTTCCAGGTCGTGGCGGTCCATCCAGCCCGGCCCCAGGCTGTCGGCCTGAAGGTTGTCCAGGGGCAGGGAGGCGTACTCGGGGGTGCACTTGGTGCTCCGCAGGGCTGCGGCAAAGGTGGAGTCCCCTGCCTCCAATGCCGCGCGCTCACTGGGGGTGAACTGCTGGGCGGCCACCAGGTTCCAGTACGCCCTGCTGTACTTCATGTAGTCTGGAATGGTTGCCAGGCAAGGGGGCACCCCTCTTGCTATCCACCACAGACCCAACAAGACATTTGCAAAGGCAAAGGCAAGGGTGAGGGTGGGGTGGGGGTGGGGGTGGGGGTGGGGGTGGCGCATGGGGTGTTCTGTTGTGTTATGTTATGCTGTGGGCCAGGCGTGCACTATGCGTTCCCAGGAAGTGGGGAAGGTGGTGGCGGTGGCGGCGGCGGCGGCGGCGGGGGGGGGGGTGGGTATGAAGGAGTGCGTGTGCGCGTAGTGCACCTCCGACGGCCCGACACTCCCAAATGGATGACGTGGATGCGGACACATACAGCCAGGCCTTCATAGCCATGGTGTGCAGCTCGTTGCCCCACGGAGCCAGGGCCGTGTCTTTGGTTGCAGTGGGGTTGGCCAGTGTGCTGCTGCTGGGCACCACGGGGGTGGTGCTGTGGCACCGGAAATCCTTGGATGTGCGCATGCGGTTTCCATGGTTGGTGGTGGGCCAGACGGTGTCTGCCTTCCTGTGGATGTACCTGCAGTTGCTGGCGACGGGCACGGTGGTGTTGCCCGCCTCCTCCCACATGTCAGGGGTGTGCGAGAGCATTACCGTGGCCACGTACTCCGGAGGCTTCATGCTGTGGTGTTTCCACACCTGTGTGTGGATGCACCGGCACGCGGTGCTGTCGGGGTGGTGGGAGTGGGTGTCCGCCCTGGTCATCGCCATCCCCGTGCTGCTGCTGTTGGTGTGGGGTGGCACCACCCTGCAGTCCGGGTTCCAGGACCTGCCCTGTGAGAACAGCCCCTGTGCTCTGCGCAAGGAGGCCAAGGACTTCCTCATGTGGGTCATGGTGGTGTGTTTGGTGGTGGTGACGGTGGCGGCGACGACCACCGTCACCGCCGGGGACACCTTTGGCATGAACCAGGGTGTGTGGTCCGCCATGTTCATGGCCTTCATGGCCCTCATTGTGTGTGTCCTGTCCGTGTTGGCGTCAGCGGGAGGCACCGGCAGTGCCCACGAGATTGGGGTGGTGTACAACGTGTGCACTGCGGTGGTGGTGTCGTGGTACAACGCCTCTGAGGTCCTGGATGTGTGCATCAAGAGTCTGCGGGGTGTGAAAACCGACCTGGGCCTGGTGTCCATCCTGGAAACCATGGCCCGTCTGGGTGTGGTGGCCAGGGGAGGTGCCATTCACCACCCCTACTCGGACTTGCAGCCCGCCTGTTTAAAACTGTTTTGTAGCGAACTCCGTGCGACCGGGGCTAGGCCCAAGTCCAAGTTAAAGGCCGGGGCCGGGGCCGGGGCCGGGGCCGGGGCCGGGGCCGGGGCCGGGGCTAAGGACGAAGACGAGACCGAGCCCCGGTCTATATCCAAACGGAAACAGGAGAAACCCCAAGTACGCATTTCCGCCTCTCTAAAGTTCGGAAATAGGCAGGAGACCTGGAACACGTCCCGTGCCTCCTTTCGAAGCTGGGCGGTGCCCAAGGTGGAGGAGGAGCGTAAAGGGGAAGAGCCGTCGTTTTCCCAAATTGATTCTGATGGGGACGAGGTGGTGGTGATTGTGTCCATTGACGACGGCAGTGAGGTCATGCCTGACCCTTCTGCAGGGGTTGGTTTGGGGCCGACCCTGGTCCCAGGGCCAGGGCCAGGGCCAGGGCCAAGGCCTAGGTCTAGGTCTAGGTCCCAGGGCCGGCCCCGGAATCGGCGTCCGTACAGTGATAACACCCACACCCCACCTCGCCTTGGCACGGAGGGAGCGGGGACACGGGGGGTGGTGGCTGCCTCATCTCAGGAGTCTGCCGTGAGTCGGTTGACGGAGTTGACACGCGGTGGCTTTTTGCAGGGGTTCCAAGGGGTGGCCAGCACCCCGCGGGGCATGGCCATCCTGTTGTGCATTCCTGTGGTGAACAGGTGGGTGTGTTCCGAGTGGAAGCAAGTGCCCCACTTGGTGGCCTGTGTGCGGTTCCTGGTGGAGGTGGCCAGGTGGAGGCACGAGTTCCCGCACGATTTCTATGGCCACAACGACAAGGTGTGCACGTACGTGGACTTCATGCGGGACGACGCCATGGAGCCCATGCGGGCCACGGTGCGTCGTGCCAACCAAATCATGAACACCTTCCTGGGGGAGGCCCTGGAATGTGGGCGGTACGATTGGGACAGTGAGCGGGTGGGTGGGCGCGACCTGTTGGCGCCCATGAAGGCGTGGCTGGTGTCTGTGACGGGCAACATCCCTGCCTGGAGGGAGTCGCCACAAAACCTCGTGCCCCGCACAGCCTCCATCGTGCCCTCCTTTGAAGAGATTTGGAAGGCACAGGTGCCCTCTGCCAGGGGCCGTAGTCCCGGGCTGGGGCCTGGGCTGGGAGCGGAGGCAGTCACCTGCATTTTTTTGAATCTGGAGGGGTCTCTGGTTGTGGACAGGGATCTGTTGTTTGCTGCCATGGTGGACATGGCCAAGTGCCGATTGTTGGAGAGACAGAAGGAGTACCTTGGGAGTCTTGGGCAGAAACGGACAACCCTGGGGAAGGCCTACCGGGAGCAAGAGCGGGAGCGGGAAGAGGAGGAACAAGAGCAGGGGCGGAGGCGGGAGGAAGAGGGGGAGGAAGGCGGCGAAGGGGTGGGTGCGGAGGACACTCTCGACACTGCCAAGTTTATCCAAGGGCAACTTCAGGGGGTCGCCCTTGGGGTGTTGCTGCCAACTCAACCACCCGGTGGTGCGAATGCGGGGGTGGGGGCGGGAACGGGAACGGGAAGCATCCACCCTAACTCCAGTCCCAAACCCAGGCCTGGCACTGGGAGGTCTGTGTCTCCCGCCACAAGTGTGGCAAATCCCGACTTGGGGCCCGTGCCTAAAGACCGTGGGGTTATGCACCCATGGAGCGCAGCATTGTTTGATGAACTCACGGGAATCGTTGCTACATATGTGTCAGTGAGGTGGCGGGCCTTGCTGGCATCGGAAAAGGGACCTGCCCTGTCCAAGGTTCTGGGGAATTCGGCCATGTTGATGCACAGACGACTGTAAGATTGCATGCTTTCGTGCGAACGCTCCCCCGACCGCCCCCCTGAACGCCCGCCCGCC
>Ga0164294_10003703_pt1 | contig 13571 bp, 17 predicted proteins | sample GEODES005metaG_FD_111479 | JGI IMG/M metagenome (GOLD analysis project Ga0164294, IMG submission 111479) | Oligotrophic lake water microbial communities from Sparkling Lake, Wisconsin, USA - GEODES005 metaG | ecosystem: Environmental > Aquatic > Freshwater > Lake | place: USA: Sparkling Lake... | reverse complement strand
CGGAACAAGGGCACGCCGGGCGGGGGCGCGACCAGATCGTTTTTTGCTGGGCAACGGCCGACACTCAACCCGCTCACGGGGCAAACGCCGAGGGCACACGATCAAGCAACAACCCAAACACGCAACCACACTCGAGCTCGACAACGCAGGCGCGTCCTCAAAACGTGGCACGGGATCACCGGGTCCGAAAGGAACAACGCCGAGGGCACATGATCGAGCAACAACCCGAACAAGCAAACGCACCCGAGCTCAACAACGCAGGTAGGTCCCCACAACGTGGATCGGGAACAACTGCGCCCCCACTCCCCCATGTTCGGCAGACTGTTCCCCATGGGCCTCGTCACACAGATCGTGATCGCCGGGGTCGGCGGGCTCGTGGTGCTGTGGCTGCTGCTCGTCGTCGGCCTTGTCATGCTGCGGCCGGATGGCCCCTCATTGCGGGAGGCCGCTCGGATCCTGCCCGACGCGGTCCGTCTCGTCAGCCGGCTGAGTCGGAACCCGGCGCTCGGACGCACCACCCGCATCAGACTCCTGCTGGTGCTGGGCTATCTGGCCCTGCCGATCGACCTGGTTCCGGACTTCATTCCCGTGCTCGGGTTCGCCGATGATGCAATCCTCATCGGCTTGGTGATCCGGAGTCTCGTCCGAAAAGCGGGACCCGACGTCGTCCGACAGAGCTGGCCCGGCACGGACGCAGGGCTCGATCTCCTCGCCCGTCTCTGCAACGTCCCGGCGCTGCGAGCGACCTGAAGAAATCGGCCGGACAACGCACATCGAAGGCCCCAACGTGCGTTCATGACATGGTCGAGAACGGGGGCGGGCAGCACCGTGTCGACCGGCTCATATCGGCGGATCACGGAGGCGAACTTGCCAGCAGAGAACTCGGCAGCAGACAACGCAGCAGCAGACAACGCAGCAGCAGACAACACCGACCCGGGCGACAGTAGCGAGCGCCAACCCTCCCCCACCATCACCATCAGCTGGACCGAGTGGGAGGACACGGTGCTCACGCTCGACGAGATCGTCGGCCTCGTCGACTGGCAGCGGGAGGTGGACGCGGTGATCGACGAGATCCGCACCGAACTTCCGATCAACGGCGATCTGCTCAGCGCGCTCATGCCGCTCATCACCGGCGAGGAGGAGTGGGTGGAGCTCAACGGTCACAAGATGTTCCCGCGCATCCACGCCAGTGGCGGGTGGGTGCTCATCCCCGAGTCGCCGGAGCGGATCGGTGCCGAGATGATCACGTCGGCGAGCGCGGCCTGGCTCGCGGGCGGGCCGTGCGAGTTCAACCAGGGCGAGAGCCTGTGGCGACTCGGCGGGTTCCACTGGGTGGAGGCCTGGGGCGATATGGAGGACCTCGTCATCGCTGTTGGTGATCTCGGCGATCCCGATATGTCGCTGTCCGCTGCGGTGGGGCTCTCGCACTGGTTCTCGTTCGATGATGACGGTGAGATCGTGAGCGAACTCGACGAGATCCCCGACCCATATTTCGAGGATGAGAACGAGTCGGAAGCTGAGCGGGAGGCGAGGTCCGATCGGAGTTACCCGAGCGGATTCGACGCTTCGACTCCCCGACCGGTGCCGGTGGCGCGTCCCTACGGCACGCTGCGTTGCGTGGCCCGGTTCAACGTCACCGACCCGGTGCGGTTTGCCAATGGTGTGCAGCGGTTGCTGCCGGCGGGGCTGAACATCAAGCGGTACGACCGGGGCGAGGCCACTGATCGGTTCGAGTCGAGCGGCGGAGAAACCTGGTCGGTGCAGCGACCCGATGAGGTGTTGTTGCTGTGGTTGCGCTCCATGCCGACCGTCGGCACCGAGTTGGACGGGTGGGAGCCGCGGGTACGCGCCGAGGATCTGGCGGGGTGGACCACCGTGTACGAGCTCGTGATCCAACTCGACGAGTTCGACCTGCGTGATCCGAAGCTGCGGGAGCGTTGGCGACCACAGAACGAGTCGGAGGAGTGGCAACCGCAGACGCTGTTGCGACATCTGCATGCGTTGACCGGGGCCACGATGCTGCAGCTCGAGCTGCGGGGAAAGGTGATCGAATGAGCGAGGTGCGGGGTGCGGAACGGCCGGTGATCAGCGCGGAAGAGGCTAGGCAAACTGATCCGGGTCAGATCACGAATCTCGTTCATGTTCGAGACGCTGTTGAGGGGGATGGCGCGTAACTCAAAACCCGCAGGTCAGTGGATTTACTGAAACTGCCGGTGGAACGCGTTTTGTCGAAATGTGGAACGCGCAGTCTCAGAGTGTCGAGGTCAACTGCGATCAGGTCCAGCCCCACCGGCCTGAGGTCGGCAGTCAGCTAGATCAGCGAACTTTATTCGCCTCCGAAACAAAGAAGTCCGACTCTCTCGAGAGCGTATGAACGCTTTGGTGTTGGATTATCAAGGGATTCTGAATATCCGTTGACCACACGGTTCCTAGAGGAAGTTCGAGAGAACCACCCGGCATCGGAATTGCCTTCGCCGGGGAATCTGAAATGTCCACGATCGTTGCGCCCGCCACGAGGCGCCTCTGATCCTGTGCGACCGCTTCGGCTCGAGAGGCAAGCTCCAATCGGTACTGTGCTTCGTCGCTACTCATGACGTAGCCAGAAGCCCGGACTGATTGTTCCGAATCCAGGCGACTTTCTGGCCGGAGACGCGGGTACTCAACCAATTCGGCAACTAACGGAGATCCCTGAATGTCCGAATCCGCTGCCTGCTGCACCTGGAACTTCTTCTGGCCAAACTTCCTTTTGACGGCGGGGAGTCCGTCAGTCGTAAACCAGTTCCAGCCCGCCAGCACGAGAATCTTTCCCAGCTCAGAGAGAACGTCGGCCACGATCTCCGAGACCTCGTCGATGAAGTCATCGTGTTCACCATCGCTCTCAGGTGAGACAGATCGATAGCTCCAATCGTCGTCAACGGTGCCGGTCTCCCTTTCACCAACTGAGTCGTCGACTTCGACGAATTTTGCTTGACCGACAAGCCGGTTGTTCTCGGTATCGAAGAGCAGCCCTCGAAATACAGCGTCCTCGCCCCGAACCTCGCCGAGTCGGGTTCCCTCCGGTATTTCAGTCTCGAATCGTTTCCGAGCCATTCACCGCCCCCTTGATGCTGTAAATGCCAAGGGGCTGCCCGTCACCTTGTCGGCAATGGTTCTCCACGTGAGCGTCGGTTTGGGGGACAACTTCCGATCGAGGATCTCGTTCTGATCGCCTTCACCATTTCCTTGACATTCGGGATATGCGGTCATCACGAACGACCACCAGCATCTGACGCACGTTCAGGGCGCTCGCCCCATTGGCCCCGATGACTCCAGAACTGCACTCCAGTTGAGGTGCGGACTTCTTCGAGCGAGGGAACAGTGCGGCAGAGTGCGATCCGGTTATCGAACTTCAAAACACAATTTCCCGCAGACCCACAGACGGGGCAGAGGTTGTTACCCCGCGCCGGACGCCACACTCCCTGTCCATCATCGTCAAACTCGGAATTCCCCGCATCGCTCCGGGTGTTCGGGTCGAGCCAGTAGGACTCCGGTCGAGTGATAAGGCGGGCATTCCTGTACGCCCACTCCACCGGAAGCACGGTGTAGGCGCGGTAGCAGGCCCTTCCTTCGGATTCACCCGCGCCTTGGCTCGCAGAGTGCGGTGGGTCGCGGTCAATCACGAGTGCGAGGTCAACTCTGTCAGGGTCAAGCAGCGACAGCGGCAAGAGAAGCTGCAGTCGACCGGGTTCTGTCGGACCCTTGTGCCAGTAGTACTGCGGTACTGCGATGCGCCAGTTTGCGTGCGCTTTCGCTTCGGCAACCTCGATAGCTCGTTTGAGCATTCCCGAGCGGACGAAGTCGTTCGCCTGGAGTTCCACAGGGTAGCGGTCGACGTTGTCGTCGACGATGTGCTTCATGTTCGGATCTACAGGGAGTCGCGGGTCAAACACCGCCTCCCCCGGATCCGAGAAGTACGAAGCCTGCCTTAGATCGTCTCGATCGAATCCGCGGAGCCTCGACGATGAAGGCGACGCCCACTCGATGAGTACCCAGGGTTGACGAGACGGGTCACGATTCTGTTCGAACACCGCGTAGATCGGTTCGAAGTGCCGCGAGAAGAGTCCGGTGTTGAAAGCTGAAGTGCGAACTCCTTCCGCAGTCTCAACCTCGAGCCAGTGACCCAGCTCCAACTGACGGCGCATCGTGTACTGGAGGTAGTTGAACAAGACGGACTGTCGTCCGTCTCCCCCATCGTCCCAGTTCTCTGGCTGAGCTGTCGCTGCCAGATCGTTCAACCACGTCTGGGAGGGAAACCACGCCGCCTCGAAGAGGTGCGTATTGCTGTCAAGCGTGACAGGTGAAGCAGAGAGCATCTGGCTCTCCTTTCGGTATCAGTAATGAATTTCGTAAGGGTGCCGCCGACGGATCTGATATGCCGTGACTGCGGATGAAACTGTGACCGAGGACGCGGCCAATGTCAAGGAATTCTGACGTTGACCCGATCCTCGTGAGCGCTCCCCCAAGCGACGGTGCGTTTGTGTTGTCGCTGCGCCCTCTTCGTGCCGAACTGCGAACTTCCGGTAGTTCCTCTTCCCTCTCCGTCGGAGGTCGGCAATTTTCATTGAACTCGGTACTCGATCATGGGTTCACTACACACTCGACATCTACGGGAAGCCGTCGCGGAGAAAACTGCATTTCCACTGATAGTTACCGGCCTCGTTGAGTTCGCTGTTCAGGAAATACGGCGGGTATCCCGTGCCAGTTCGAAACCAAACCTGAAGTAGGAACTTGCCGCCAACTGAATCAAAGTTCGCGAAGTGCTGCACTGCAGGGACTCCGGGACAGTCATCCTCATTGCTGATCTGGATCGGGTGGATGAACCAATTCGTGCCGTCGACCGAAGTCGTAACATAACCGTGTGTGGCGTCCTGGAAATGCCCGGCAATGAGGCTCCCGTTGGTCCTCAGTTTCTTGACCTCGAACTTGAGCGATTGGGGTCTCCAGACATTTCCATCCCTCGAGGTCAGCAAGGTTGACTCAGTGCAGCTAGCGCTCACGCAACTACCGGTCGTGAAGAAGCTTCCCTTGAAATAGACGACGCTGTCGAAGTACGAGTACGACGAACCTGCTGACAAAGTGGTCGCCCAGTTCATACCGTCGCGACTTTGAAGAATCAGGTTTGACTGTGATGGACATCTAGATCGCGGGCACTTGACTCCACCGACCGCTACGAATATTCCATCTCCGAATGCCACGCTCCTGAGGGTGAGTTGGGGTGAAGGAAGACTTGTAATCGATGACACCGTCTGCGGAGTACTGCTCCACGTGCGACCGTCAGATGAGAACGCGACCGGAAGTACGTCCTCCGAAGTTTCCCCAACTGCGACAAACCTGCCTGCGCCATAACTCACTTTGCCCCACTGTCCGTCTGGCATAACGAACTTGCTCCACTCTCGTCCATCAGTGGTCACGTAGCCCTTTGAATAGCCAACAGCGACGCTTCTTCCACCGCCGGTCGTGACGTCAAGCGTGCCACTCCCATCGGAGGCTGGCACCGACGTGCAGGTCCACGTGGCTCCTGAGTCTGTGGACAATGCAAACGCATCTCGATCACCGTGAATGTCCTCTCCAACTCCGACGACGGAGAAACCCTCACCAGCGAACCTCTTCCAAACGAACTCGTCGCCGCATCCCGAAGATGCCCGAGTAGTTGTTGGGGAGCTTTGCGGCGCAGATTCGACCTGTGAAGTCGTCGAATCCTGGGCCACGTCGCGCGAGGCCCCAGACCCACCACAAGACCCAACAGCCATAACTGAGAGAAGCAGCAAGAGGAGGATTGCGGAACGTTTCATTACGCTCCACCCGGCGGATTGGGGAGGTGGGAAAAGTCTTCCGCCGCCGCAGAGCGCTCATTCGCCTGCGATATCAGCAGCGAGAGCGCTCCGAGAGCCGCCATGAGAAAGCTCACAAAGACCTCAACGTTCGCCCGAATAATCGTGTTCGGGCACGCGAGTCGACCATCATCGAAGGAGGGGCCGATCATGCTCGTGAAGCCAGAGCCTCGACCATCCTCGGTGGGCATCAGGACAGAACCACATGTGTCCTGCGCAGAAACTCGTGGCTCGAAAAGTCCATCAACCGCGTTGAAGGCGAACAACGCCATCAGAATCACCACATAAAGACGCCAGTTGCTGCGACCCATCGCTTCACCTATTCAAGTACCCGGATCACGGGTGCTATCTCGCCTGATAGCCACTCTGCCTTCGCACATGGGACAGTACCCGCGCATTTCGTATGGGGGTCCCGTGGTTCGTACGTGCTACCTCGGAAATTGCATAGCGGGTTCTGCATACGTCTCGCGTAGACCGGGTCAACCCACCGCAACTTGGGGATGGTCCCGGTGTGCAGCTCGCCAATTCCCCGCCCCTCACTAGGGACCTAGCAGTCGTGCATCTGGCCCGAGGCGATCTTCGCTCCACACCATTCGCACTCCTCGCGACTGTCGAACTCAACTGCACCAGCGGCATGCACCAGCCCAGTGCCATACGAAGTCACGGTTCCTGGAGCGGAATGATTGCCGCTTGATGGCCCAATGGTCGCCGACGCCGCTTTGGAGAGTTTCGTCGAACCATTTCCACTCGTCTTCTTCCTCGAGCCAGACCCGGCACCACCCGGACTTCCCGATCTGCCGGGAGCCAAGCCATGACAGGAGCGAACCTCATCGACCGAGTTGTGCGATCTCCCGCAATTCCCACACTTCATACCGTTCCTGCCCGCCATTCCCCGTGTAGCCGTAACTCACTGCCCGATGTCGCTAGCTGTAGACACTACGTCCGTCGTCGCAAGAGCTGTTGAAGACATCTTGGTACACGATGTCGCACTCCTGCTGGAACAGGTCGGCGTCGAACTTCGGCGACAGCTGGTCGAGCGTCTGCTCCACTGCGAGACGCACAGCAACTCGAGCTTGCTGATGCTTGCGCAAGTCAAGGACCAACTTCTCCCGCAGAAGCAGCTCAAGCAGTGACTCGGCAACCATCTTGACTTGGTTCCTCTCCGCGTCTGTGAGTTCCGGAGCTGGCCTCATCAGCAGGTCGCACACGGCCAGTTGCTCCTCGTTGAGATTCGCGGCGAGACTGCGCCTGTCCCTCGTTGAGGCTCTTCGTGAAGGCAACGAACTGTTCGAAGAACTTCTCGAAGTTCAGCGATCCAGCGTTGTAAGCCTCAATCAGGTCTCGGAACTTCCTCACCCACTCAATCCGGGTCGGATTCATCCGGGCGTGAGCGTTCACCTTGAGCGCTTCCAAGTCGACCTCGTTCACGTTGATCAGTGTGGTCTCCGCGCCAGTCGTCGGGGCGTGGATCACCTAGAGGTTCGCTCCGATGGATTTGTCGAGCGGTTTTTCGACTCGGTCCATCACATGAGAAGCATCGACCGCCGAGTTCAGATCGGTGATGACGTAAGCGATGTGGACCACTATGGAAAGTCCCGCAGTCAGAGTGGCGCTGACTACTGAAGTCATAGTTCGACCCTGAAAATGCTGTGGCTCAGCCGACGCAGGGCACATAGGGACTGTCGGGAGCGATCCCGGTCGCTTGCTGCACTCGGGAGAACCGCAGCTTTCGTCGAGAGCACTATCTCAATCAGGAAAAGCAAATGGAGGAGACACCTCGACGCACCGAGCTAGAGATCATGACCAACTCGCCGGAATCTCGATGCCCGCATATCTCATCATCGAATAGCCCCAGTCGAAGTATGCGTCTAACGCGATGTTCAGATGATGCATGTCAAGCGCGACCCCAGGCCTTGCTTGCCCGTGAAGATGGAGAAGCGCGTCCTGCCGAGCGCGTTCTCCGTTCTCCAATGCCCGGGCAATCTCGTGTTTCATCTGCGGATCGACTACGGAATCAATTGCTCTGGACGCAGCAAAGGCGAAGGTCGGCTGGCTTCTGATGATCAACTCATAACGTTGGATGAGCCCTCTCTGCATCACCCCAACCGTGCGCCCACATCCACAAGGGCAGATCGACACTTTGGGAGTGACTTGCGCCTTTGGTCCTGGCACAGCACCCGGGGCTGGCTTCTCTGAAGAAGTTGACGCTTGAGATGATTGACTGCTCCACACGAGCGCAGCCACGACCAAAACTGTGATCCAAAAATACGTGGCCGAGTTAGAGATCCAGAAAACGAACCAACCCGCGAGCAATCCGAGCCCGATCGCCTCGCCGATTGTCTGCCTCGCCTCTTTGTCCATCCGCCACCACCCTCAGTCTTCAAGGGAATTTTCGCACAACGATTAAGACTGTAGATCAGCTGTTCGGACTTTTCCCGAAGATCCGTAATTGCTCGAGGGTCAAGCCAACGCTCGCCGCCGAGCGAGGCGGGTCAATCGTTGATCGCATGATCGCATTCGCGAGCAATCTCCCAGAACTCGTCGAGATCGAGCTTTGAAACCGGGAAGCTCTTCATCCCAGCTTCGTGCGACTGGCCGAGTAGGGATGCCAGCGCCGCGAAACGTTCGTCCTTCTCGATCTTTGGCCACGAGCGCCAGTTTCCGAAGACACGCAGCTCGCCCGAGGTGCTTCTCCAGAGCTGGAAGGCGGCATAACGCTGGCCGCTGATATGAACGAAGATCCCTCCGCCGGGCTTCGTCCCGAACCAGAGTGGGTCACGCGTCCCGACCTTCTCTGCGAGTTCAGCACGGGAGCGGAGCTCTTCGGCCAACTGCCTGTCTTCCTCGCTGGCGAGAGATTCGATGAACTCCTGCCAGGTCCAAGGATCACGCTTCGGTTTCGGACTTGAGCTGTCCTTCAACTCGGAACCGAACGACGACGGGATGAGAATCTCGAGGTCCCCATGCCGGGCATACCTGAGCTGAAGTGCGGTGACACGCACATCATCGACCGCGATCAGGTTTAGGTACTCGATGAGTCGACGCAGGTCGTTGTCGATCAGGTCCACAGCGAGACAGAGGTTGATGCGGCCCCGTTCGATGTTCTGATCAATCGCCGCAAGAGCCTCCGGGTCGAGGAACTCATCGATCGCCATTCCACCCTTCTGGGCCCACGAAGCTCGCAGGGCCACCGGTCCGTCGACTCGGAGCGCTGCGGCGTAATCAATCACCTGCCCGATCACCATGCGTCGCTTCTCCGAATTGGTCGACAGCTTGCACTCAACCACGGTGATCTCACCGGTCGGTTCAATCACACAGATGTCAATGGGGCCAGCCGATGTGGACAACTCGCAGACTGCAATTGCTCCCGAAGCAACACCCGGAAGACGGTCAGGATCCTTCGCAAGAAGTTCCTGTAGATGCGCCTCGTTGTCGTAGGCCTTGGTCTCAGGGTCAGTCCAGGAGCTTCCTGAGTCTGCCTTCCGCACGAGGATTGAGTGTTCCGCCATGTCCAGAGATTACCGATGCTCACCCATGGGGTGTTCGGGAACTCGTCGAACGACTCTCTGGAGCGCGGTGCTGTGCTTCGGGGTCAGCGAGGTCCTTAGCGAAGGTTGAGAAGGGCTCGCGCCGAAGCTCGGCTCGAACACATTCGGACAGACGCGAGCACTTCGCGGCGACATGTTCGATGAGATCGCTGGCCCCGCACCGAGACACTGGACCAATCGCTAGAACCCCGCTGACTGTCCCGGCCAATCGGAGGTTCAGTCGAAGAGACTGGACTGACCTCCGGCGGAAACTCCCGCCTCGATGACATCGAGACATGCTTCAACATCGGTCGGGTCGATCGCAATGCCGCCCTTCCGAATCAATTGCTGGTTTCCTTCTGCGACCTCTGGATCAAGGTCGAATACGAAGACTTGCTTGTTGTTCTTGAGGCAGAGATTCCCCATCTCCCAGGAACCCCCCTTCGTGCCCGACGCAGCGATGACGACTCGATCGCTCAAAGACGCGATCGTCGAGTTCCGCTGCATCGCCCGTGGCCCACTCCACGGCTCCGACGGCTCGAATTGGGAGACGAGACACAGCCCCTCTGAGTCCGGAGGCATCCACGACCTTGATGCATTGGCGATACCGCTGGCCAGAACGCCGATCGTTCCAGTCCCCCCAGCGATGCCGCCCTCATGGGCAGCACTGTCCACACCCTGCGCCAGTCCCGAGACAACCAACCACCGTCGTCGACTGGCCGCTGTCGCGAGAGCTCGAACCTGGTCAAGAACATCTTCTGACGCATCCCGTGACCCCGCGACACCCAGAGTCATCAAACCGCTCGTGAGCAGTGACCGCTCCAGCCCGACCCAATACGCAGGCAGCATCGGAGGTTCTGCGTCCATGAACCGATGGTTGGGGAAAGCCTCATCACCAAACACGACGAGCTGAGCGCCTTCGAGTTCCGAAGGCAAGCTCAGTGGCTCTCGAAAGCGTCCTGCGATCGCATGACCAAGGTCCGCTGAAACGCCAAACTTGTCGGAGATCTCTTCGCCTTCTAGACCAAGAAACGCCTCAGCTCCACTGCGCTGATCATTTAGACGCACGGCGATCCGGCGAAGACCGACCGCGCCGAGACCCTTCGTGTGCATGAGGTTGTACCAACACGACCGCTCGTCGAGATCCATATCAGCGTTCCCCCATCCCGGTCACTGCCTTCGCCAAGCAGAATCCTGTCACTCTGGCATTGGCAGCGCGAAGTTGAACCGCTACGGATTCCAACGTCTTTCCCGTCCTGAAAACATCGTCCACTAGGAGAACCGACTGACCAGCAATTCCTCGGCTCACCTCGTAAGCCGCTGGATCAAACAGTGACTCGCTCGCTGCGGGCTCATGTTTCGCACTCCCTGTGTCCTTCACCTTCTTCACGGAATCCGAAAGATCCGGAACTCCCAACTCCGTAGAGATCGCAGCAGCTATTCGACGAGGAAGATCCAGCAATTTCGGATGAAAGCTCGGAACCGAAATCACGGAGGTCACAGACGAGAACCCACCCGAAGGATCTTCGGATGTGCGAAGGCTTTTAGCCTCAATGCGCACCATCTCCTCCAGTTCATGCGCCGCAGCAACACTCCCCTGATACTTCGATTGTCGAATCAGCTCACCCACGACGCTACGAGTTGAACTCGAGAAGTCCACGTAGTTCGAAAATATCCAGACAAACCACTTCTGATCCGGAGCGATCAAAAGTTGCTTCCGCTCAGAGCTCACTGCTCAGCCAACTCGAGGTCCAGGGAAGCCCGAATCACGATGTGCCGAAGTGCATCCACATCGACTGCATTGTGGAGCAACACATCTGCCCAATTTCCCTTCATGCGCTCATCAAGATCCTCGAAAGACCCAACTTTCGCAAGTGCTCGACGCACCTGCGTGATTTTCGTAGAAGTGGTCTTCAGCGAATACGAGTCGGGTAGCTGGTAGCCGGTGAGTTCCATGTACTTGACAAGCTTGTGTGCTCCACCGGTTCCGTCGCGTGAAACTACGACGTCTGACTTGCAGACCGCCCGCCACTGCTTCGCCGTTGCCTTTCCATCTCGGTAGTGAGTCTGAAACCATCGAAGAAGCTTCGGAGAAAGCTCTGCAGCAGCAATCTGGTTCAGTTCATGCTGGCTCCACGAGACAATCAATCGATTCTGCTTCTCAGCCCGACGGACGAAGTCATTCACTGCCACTCCGAGGGACCGAGAGCTCTGTCTATGCTCCCATTTCCCAGCTACCACCTCATGTCCAACGGTACCGAAGAGGTCCTGAAGCAACACATCATGCTGGAGAACTACCCTGTCCTCGGATGCCTGCTTCCCCTCGGCGTAGAGCCAGCCGAGTAACGCGGGTGGACCGTCTTTCGAACCTTCGAAATCGATGTAGTACGCCCTCCGAGCTTCCTCGAAAGAGATCAGACGCTTCGGATCACTCATATGACGTCGCCATCGTCCACCATCTCACCCGTCCTACGATCGAAGCACCAGTTGCGCGTGTTCAAAAGAAGGCGCAAGGATCCGATCAAGCTGATGTGAGTCCGACATCTTCACCGCCGGCCTCAATCGGACCCGGTGAGCGAGTCGTAGACGTAGACAGAGCGCAACGGGAACTCCCGGCGCCATTCGTCAGCCAGATCCTCGTAGTTCTCCAGGAGCATCTGCACGAACTCATCGCCGCCGATCAGACGGATGTCGTGGCTTGACCGTTCGAGTCGAAGCGCTTCGGTGGTGAAGCCCCCGAGAGTGACGAAGACTCCGAACTCACCCGCTGACCCCAGTGTTCCCTTGAGTGCCTGAATCGGCGGTGCCCCGATGACCTGTTCGGTGCGCTTGCACTGCACCTTCAGGATTGGCGGCTCGACACCTAACGGATCGCGATGGGCGATCACGTCTACTCCACCATCACCCACATACTGCGTTGCTCGCGCCTTGTAGCCAAGGGCACGCAACAGCGACGCTGTCAGCTCCTCGAATCGTGCCGGATCGAGCCGAAGCAGTTGGAAGATCAGTTGGTCCTTTGTTGACTGATCGATCTGGTCCGCCGAAGGAAGCTGATCATCGGCCGCTTCCGGATCGGGAGATGGTGCGAGCTCGCTGGGATTAGGGACTCCGGCCAGAGCGGCTTCGAACTCGGTGCGGTGCTTCTTCACCTGGAAGAGCGTGAGCGCGCTCCCGATCTCGAAGAGCGCAGCTTGACTGAACTCCGAACGAGGGATCCCGGATCGAGTCCACGTCACGCTCCGGCGATGGGGATGCACCGTCGATGGTCCCTCATAGCGGTAGTCACTGGAAATGACGCCAATGGCGATGGTGCGGTCCCGCTTCTGGGGCGCCACGACGATGTCGCCGACTTCCATCACGAACGCGAATTTGTTCAGAACACCGGCCCAAACCGGGATTGCCCCGGGCTTCGCCTCGGGGTACTCCTCCACGAGTCGCGCCTTCAGGGCGAGAAGGTCGCCCTTGAAACGCTGAAGATCACCAAGCTCCCAGCCGATGGCGACGACGGAGTCCTCGACGAAGTCAAGGGACAGCTCGTCGGAATGGATTCCCCACATTGTCGCCATGGTGCTCCCGCCTCGGGTCGTACTCGGGTGACTTCACACGAGTCGCGAAGTCGACGAGATGCTAGACGAGTGATCGATTCTCGGGCCCGTGATCCGGCTGATACGCGAACTGCGGCGGAAGTGAATGGGTACGGTTCCCCTTCGTCCCGATCACCCAGAGACTTCGGGCACGAACTCGCTCAGTGGGCCACTCGAGGTCACAACCAGGGCATCACGGGCCCGGGTGCAGGCCACGTAGAGCAGGCATCGCTCGCGCACAAGATCAGCAGCGTGCGTCTCCGGGTCGACTGCTGCATCTGCGACTGCAAAGGATGAGGGAACACGATCCCGACTCACTCCGACGAGGATGAGCCGCTCGAACTCCAGGCCCTTGCTCGAATGCATTGTGCCGACGTGCAGCCCATGCTTCGCTCCCGAGCCACCGAGGTTGGTCCATCCGATCCCAGCCCCATCGAATGCTGCCTCCACGCCGGTGAGGGCATCGTTCGTCCGCGCCAATACTCCGATCGAACCTTCGGCGACTCCCTCATCGAGCCATGAACGAACCTGCCCGAGCACGAAGTTGGACTCTTCAGACATCGAGTCGAAGACGCGCACGACTGGTATCG
>Ga0164294_10003702_pt1 | contig 13573 bp, 8 predicted proteins | sample GEODES005metaG_FD_111479 | JGI IMG/M metagenome (GOLD analysis project Ga0164294, IMG submission 111479) | Oligotrophic lake water microbial communities from Sparkling Lake, Wisconsin, USA - GEODES005 metaG | ecosystem: Environmental > Aquatic > Freshwater > Lake | place: USA: Sparkling Lake... | reverse complement strand
GAGAAGGCGAACAGCGCCACGATCAGCCAATGAAACAGCCGGACGGGCAGGTCCCAGACTCGAACCGAGACCCGCACCGAGACCTCGGCCATGTTACTTGTCTTCGGCGCGGAACTTGCGATGGCAGGCGCCGCAGGCGGCGCCGGTCGCCTTCATCTGGGCACCGATCGCGGCGGCGTCACCGGTCTTGGCGACAGCGACCAGTTTGGCCGATTCGGTAACAAGCTGGCCCATTTTTGCGTCGAAATCGGCCTTGTCGGTCCAGATGACGGGCAGGGCATCGGTCTTCACGCCGCTCGATGGGCCGGTGCCGGCGGGGAACATGCGGCCCTGTCGGCTTGCATTGCTGGCAATGACCTGTGCCGCGCCGAGCATAGCCGGCTGCGAGGGTGCCGAGCTTTTCAATTGATCGCTCAGGATCTTCATCGACTTGCCCATTTTCTTGAAGTTCGCCTGCCGCCCGAGAACGGTCGCGGTGACCGAGGGCGTGGCGGCGGCATCGGCGAGCGTGGCGGCGGCGAGGGCAAGGACGGCAAAGGGGAGGATCGTGAAGGTGCGCTTGGCGGTCATCGTGGGTTCCTGCTCGTCAAGAAAGAAGAGCCACTATTGTGCCGACAGGCCCGCGCCGTGGCAAGCGCCGTTTGCGCGGGTCCCGCGCGGGATCATCGCCTGCTACCCATCGGCCTCGCGCTGCAACCTTGCCGCCACCGCCGCGCAGACGAACAGCTGGAGCTGGTGAAAGACCATCAGCGGCAGCACGACAATGCCCACTTGCGCCGCAGGAAACAGCGCGCCCGCCATGGGTACGCCCGAGACGAGGCTCTTCTTGGAGCCAGCGAAGAGCAGAACGATAGCGTCTTCGCGCGGCAGCCCGGCGGCGCGGGCGGCGAGCACCATGGCCCCCATCACCAGCGCGAGCATGACCGCGCTTGCGGCCACCAGTTCGGCCAGATCGGCGGCGCTCACCCGGGTCCAAATGCCGCCGACAACGGCCGCGCTGAACGCGGAATAGACCACCAGCAGGATCGAGGTCCGGTCCACCGGCTGGAGCAGCTTTTTGTGGCGATCGATCACGCCGCCGATTAGCGGGCGAAGCAGATGCCCGGCCAGAAAGGGCACCAGCAATTGCAGCAGGATCGTGCTGGCGGAATGCCACGGCGAAAGTTGCGGCCCGCGCTGGACCGCCATGAGCACGGCGACCAGCAGCGGGGTGAGGACAATGCCGAGCAGGTTTGACAAGGACGCGCTGCATACGGCGGCGGCGACATTGCCGCGCGCAATCGCGGTGAAGGCGATCGAGGCCTGCACCGTGGAGGGCAGCAGGGTGAGGAACAGCAGCCCCGACAGCAGCAGCGGATTGGCCCAGCCGCGCATCATCGCCACCACCACGAGGCCGATGATGGGGAACAGAAGGTAGGTCGAGGCGAGAGTCATCCCATGGAGCCGCCAGTTGCCCGCGCCGTGAACAATCGCGGCGCGCGACAGCTTGGCGCCGTGCATGAAGAACAGCAGCGCGATCGCGACATTGGCGGCATTTGCGGTCCAGACCGCCGCCGCGCCGCGCACCGGAAACAGCGTGGCCGCCGCGACCACGCCGACGAGCAAGATGAGAAACGGGTCCCACGACAGGAACACGCGAAGGGACCGCAGCATGCGCATCCTCTTGCCCTGCTCGGCCAAGCGGTTCCAGCATAATCTGACGCGGGCGGGGGATGCGAAGGTTGAACTCCTTGGCCGTTCGCAGGCATAGCGCGCCGAGCGCGACGTTTTTGAAAGAGCAGCAGCCGATGGTCCAGACCATGAACCCCAAGCAGTGCGAGCCCTGGTGGAAGGGCGCGGTGATCTATCAGATCTATCCGCGCAGTTTCATGGATTCGAACGGCGACGGCATCGGCGATCTGCCGGGGATTACCGCGCGGCTGGACCATGTTGCGTCGTTGGGGGTGGACGGGATCTGGCTCTCGCCGTTCTTCACCTCGCCGATGCGCGATTTCGGCTATGACATTTCCGATTACCGGGGGATCGACGGGATTTTCGGTACGCTGGCGGATTTCGACGCGATGCTGGCGCGGGCACATGCGCTGGGGCTCAAAGTGATCATCGATCAGGTCTATTCGCATACCTCGGACCAGCATGCGTGGTTTGCCGAGAGCCGGGCGAGCCGCACGGGGCCGCGCGCCGACTGGTATGTGTGGGCCGATGCCAAGCCCGACGGGTCGCCGCCCTCGAACTGGCAATCGGTGTTCGGCGGGGCGGCGTGGACATGGGACGCGCGGCGCGGGCAATATTACCTGCACAACTTTTTGAGCTCGCAGGCCGATCTCAATGTCCACAATCCGGCGGTGCAGGAGGCGCTGCTCGATGTGGCGCGGTTCTGGCTGGACCGGGGGGTGGATGGCTTCCGGCTCGATGCGATCAACTTTGCGATGCACGATCTGGAACTGACCGACAATCCGCCCCGGCCCGCAGGCGAGGGGCGGCGGACGCGGCCGTTCGATTTCCAGCTGCACACATATAACCAGTCGCACCCCGATATCGTAGTGTTCCTCGAACGGCTGCGCGCTGTGATCGATGGGTACGGCGGCGACCGGTTTACCGTGGCCGAAGTGGGGGGCGACGAGGCGGACGCCGAGATGAAGGCGTTTACGGCGGGCGATCAGCGGCTGAACAGCGCCTATGGCTTCGATTTTCTTTATGCCGAGACGCTGACCGCTGCGTTGGTGCGCGATGTGATCGGGGGTTGGCTGGAGGCGGCGGGGGAGGGGTGGCCAAGCTGGGCCTTTTCCAACCACGACGCGCCGCGCGTGATTTCGCGCTGGGCCGCTCCCGAGCATGGCGACGCCATGGCGCGGCTTTGCCTGCTGCTGCTGTTTTGCCTGCGCGGCAATATCTTTCTCTATCAGGGCGAGGAGTTGGGCCTGCCGCAGGCCGAAGTGCCGTTCGAGCGGTTGCAGGACCCCGAGGCGATTGCCAATTGGCCGCAGACCTTGGGCCGCGACGGCGCGCGCACGCCGATGCCGTGGGCGGGCCCTGCGGGGATGACCAATGCGGCGCATGGCGGGTTTTCCAGCGCCGAGCCGTGGCTGCCGATGCCCGATGCGCATCTCGATCTGGCGCTGGACGTGCAAGAGCGCGATACCGGCTCGGTGCTGAACCTGACGCGCCAACTTGCGGCGCTGCGCCGGGCAAGGCCGGAACTGCGAGTCGGAGACTTTGCGCCGATTGATACGCCCGAGCCGCTGCTGGTGTTTGATCGCATCGCGGGGAGCGGGGCATTGCGCTGCGTGTTCAATCTGGGGGATGCGCCACTGGGTCATGCGCTCGAACCCGGTTGGCAGGTGGTCATGGCGGTGAACGGGGCTGGTGCCGATACGCCGTTGCCGCCGCGTTCGGGGCTGATTGCTGAGCTGGTTGGGTAGGTCTTCTGGCGCAGGTCTTGCTAAAACAGCTTGAGCAATTGTCCCGCGTCCCGGCGAAGGCCGGGACCTCAGGCCTTCTGCCCGCGACCTTGCGTTTGATCAACTGAGGCCCCGGCCTGCGCCGGGGTGCGCGCTGCGATCCTGTTGGACTTGGATTTTGGGCGCAGGGGTGCTGCGGTTGAGGACACGGAGGATCGCGCGACCGGTGCGGCGCCTGCAATGCTCCTGCGAGAGGGGCGCTGCGGGGAGGGCGTCGTTTTCTGCTTTGGGTGCGAGTGGCCGGACGGGCAGAACCTGGGATCCGGCGCAGCCTTGTGTCGATCAAAGCCCAAAACCGGGGTAGCGGCTCGCCTGCATACCGGTTTCCTGGCAGCGCAAGGGGGTCTGAGACCGCCGAGCGCCCAATGGACCATGATCCTGTGCTGGCGCGGTAAGTCGCCCGGCCAAGGACTTGGGGAACCGCCCCACCTTGAACCCGCAGCCCGCACCGGTCGCATCGGGCCTGCCTGGAACGGACAAACCCGAAAGAGTGAAGGCAAGGCCGGCCAAGCCCGCTCCCGATCTGGGCGGGGTGTATAACCTATACGGTTCGTTTTGTCAAGGGGTTTGTGCTATTGCCCAGCCCTAACCCCTCCCTCCTTCGACAAGCTCAGGATGAGCGGGAGGGGGACTGGTTGCGCTAGGTTCGCCGGTAAGCGCTTCAAATGAAGAACTGGGTAATCCATTCGCACATCAGCGCGGGTTTTTCCTCGCCTTCGATCTCGACGGTGATTTCCATCGATTGCTGCCACTGGCCGGGGCGCTTTTCTTCGAGTTCGAGCAGCTTGAACACGCCGCGCACCGACTTGCCCGAGCGGACCGGGGCGATGAAGCGGGTTTTGTTGCCGCCATAATTGACGCCCATCTTGACCCCGGCTGGGCGCGGGCAATCGCTCTCGGCGGTGAGCAGCGGGATCAGCGAGAGGGTGAGAAAGCCGTGCGCGATGGTACCGCCGAACGGGGTTTGTGCAGCAGCCACGGGATCGATGTGGATGAACTGGAAATCGCCGGTCGCCTCGGCAAAGGTGTTGATTCGCTCCTGCGAGATTTCAATCCATTTCGATGTGCCGACCACCTGGCCGACCAGTGCCTTCATTGCGTTTGCGTCCATTGTATTTGCCATGTGATCCAGTCCCTGCTGCGTGTCTGTGCTGCCTGTTCATGGCCGCAACGCGCGGGGCGTGCAACGGTCAACTGTTTCAGGCGGACGTTTCGAGCCGGGCCGGGCTTGGAGCGGGGGCGGGGGTTTTGCGGACAGTGCGAAACGGCATCGGCACCGTGCGCCGGACCCGGCCCATGTAGGCGCTGAGCCCGCATTGCAGCCCGACGAGCATGTAGCAAAACGGCTGAAGCGCGATGCCGACAAAGGCGCCGCCGATCAGATAAACGATCTGCGCTTGTTGCAGCGCATCGGCCAGCGGGGTGACCCAGGCAAAGCCTTCGGGCGGGTCTTTGGCATAGCGGCGGCGCAGCACCTCCATCTGCACCACGCCCATCACATGGAGCAGCAGCCAGAGGCCAAGACCGGGATAGCCTTGTTCGCCGAGCATCTCGAAATAGCTGGAGTGATAGGCGCGGGCCTTTTCAACGATCCGCTCCTTTTGGATAACGGCGTTGTTTGCGCCGGCATAATCGGCCTTGACCGTTTCATAGGACACTTCGTTTTGGAGGAAGGCATTGAAGCCGCCGCCGAAGGGATGCGCATGGGCATAGTCCATGGTCCATTTCCACACCTCGAGCCGGGTGGAGGCGGATTGATCGGCCGCGTGATTGCCGATCGTGCTCATCCGCTCGGTAAAGCTTTGCGGCAGCAGCGGCACCGCGACCAGCCCGGCGATGGTGACCAGCGAAATGTACGTCAGCCTCCGCTTGGTCGAGCGCAGCATCATGACGCCGAGCACGGCGACGCAGATCAGGCCGGTGCGCGCTTGCGTGCCGACTGGCATGAGGATGCAGGCAAAGCAGATGCCCCACGCGAACAGCGTGGCCATCCAGCTTGGCTTGAAAATCGTGCCATAACGGGCGAGCCATAGCGCCAGCGGGATCACGCAGATCGCCACCGCCGAGATGATCGAGCCTTCGTAAAGCCCCGTGTTGTCGTTTACCAGGAGCTTGAGCTCGCCGTAACCGCCGCCGCCCGAGGCCAGCGTCTTGATCCCGCCGCCGATCACGATGACGCCGACCGAGAGCACCATGACCAGCACCAGCGCCTCGATCCGCAGCTTGGTGCGCAAGGTGAGCGGCAGGAACGTTGCAAAGACCAGCGCTTTCCAGACCCATGCCCATTTATCCGCGGCCTCGACGGGAAAATCGGCGAGCTTGGTGGTGACCCCGCAATAGATCAGCAGCGCCAGCAGCACGAGCTGGCGCGGCGAAAAGCGAATCCCGTCCTTGTTGTCGGCCACCATCCAGCCGACGAAAGCGCATGTAAACGCGATCAGCGACACCGGGACATGCGCGAGGAAGCCCCAGGTCACCTTTTGCGGCCCGACGATATCAATGTAAGTATAGGCGAGCACGAACAGGAACGGCCGCTTCATCCCCGCGCCAAGGAACGCCGCGACAAACGCGGTGAGGAACAGATTAAGCATCGCGGCTGCGCACGGGCTTGCGCCGGAACCCTTCCGCCTTGGCTGGAAGATGCGGATCCTGATCGAGATCATCGCGCGCCAGCAGACGCCAGACAGCCAGCGCCATCAGGGCATGCGGCACTACAACGGTGAAAATATCGATCATGCGGCGTGCAGTTTTCCTGAAGACGCATTGGCAATAGCGCGGTCCGGTTGACGCGGCGTTAAGCCTTCCCATGCCATCAGACGCGCCATGACCCGGGTGCTTCACGTTCTGGACCACAGCCTGCCGCTGCAGAGCGGCTATGCCTTTCGCACGCGCGCCATTCTGAAGGCGCAAGAGGCCGCGGGGCACGAAGTGCAGTGCATTACAGGCCTGCGGCAGGAGGGGCCGCCTTCGCTGACCAATCCCGAAGTGGTCGATGGCTTGACCTTTCACCGTACGTCCGGCCAGCCCTCCGGCCCGCCGATGATCGGCGAATGGCGCGAGATGGCGGCGCTGGCCGAGCGGACCGTGCAAGTGGCGCGCGCATTCCGGCCCGAGGTGCTCCATGCCCATTCGCCCGCGCTGGGCGGGCTGGCGGCGCTGCGCGCGGGCGAGCGGCTGGGCATTCCGGTGGTCTATGAAATCCGCGCTTTCTGGGAAGATGCGGCGGTCGGCAATGGCACCGGCACGCGCGGCTCGGCCAAATACTGGCTGACGAGACAGCTGGAAAACCATGTGATCGCGGGCGCAGGCGCTGTGGTGACGATCTGCCGGGGTCTGCGCGATGATCTGATCGCGCGCGGCACCGCGCCCGAGCGGATCACGATCATGCCCAACGGGGTGGATATGGGCGTGTTTGGCCAGCCGCAGCCGCGCGATGCCGCGCTGGCGCAGCAGCTTGAGCTAGGCCAAGGTCCGGTGATCGGGTTTCTGGGCAGCTTCTACCCCTACGAGGGGCTCGATGACCTGATCGCGGCGATGCCGGCGATTGTGGCGGCGGTTCCGGGGGCGCGGCTGCTGCTGGTCGGCGGCGGCCCCGCAGAAGACGCGCACCGGGCACAAGCGAGCGCTTCCCCCGCAGCCCATGCGATCCGGTTTGTCGGCCGCGTACCGCATCACGAGGTGGAGCGGTATTACGCGCTGGTCGATGTGGTGTGCTATCCGCGCAAGGCGATGCGCCTTACCGAACTGGTCACGCCGCTCAAACCGCTGGAGGCGATGGCGCAAGGCACGTTGGTGGCCGCGAGCGCCGTTGGCGGGCACCGCGAGCTGATCGAGGATGGGGTGACCGGAACGCTGTTTCCGCCTGATGATCCCGCTGGGCTTGCCGCCGCGATGACCGCCTTGCTGGCGAGCCGCGAAGGCTGGGACGCGCAGCGCGCGCGGGGCCGCCGCTTTGTCGAAACCGCGCACAACTGGGCCGCTAACGCTAAGCGTTATGATTCTGTTTACCAAACCGTGTTAGCCCGAAGCTCTTCCTTCGCCAGGGAGATGGCCTGACTTTCAGGCAGGCTCTGGCGATCCGCGAACCGCTAATGGGGTCCGAGCCAGGTGATCAGCCGTCAGAGCAAATCCAATAAGGCTGGATTGAATAAGGCTGGCAGGTCCGCTTTGCACGATCTCCATGCGCTTGTCGCGCACCGGCTATTTCCCATGTTCACCGCATTATGGCTTGGCGCGCTGCTCGGGCTGGGCAGTCTGGCAATTTCTTCAGGCGTGCTGAGCCGGGTGGTCGTCATGATCGGTTTGCCCGCGATCGTTCCGGCAACCGCGCCGCCTTTGGGCTTTACCGCGCGCGCGCTGCTGGCGCTGTTCATGGCCTTTGCGGGAGGCGCGATCGGGACCGCGTTCGGGATGGCTTTCCAGAAGTGGGCGCCCGTGCCGGAGACGGCGCAGACGGGTGCGCCGCTGCGCCGCTCGGCCAAGCCCCCACCGCCGCCGCCGCAGGCCCAGCCGGTAACGCCCGATGCGCCGAAGGTGCGCGCGCGCGACGCTCATCCCGATGCGCCGCCGCGCCGTCCGCTCGAACTCACCGACGACCTTGTGGCCGATGCCATTTCCGGCGGCCCGCTGGCAGCCGGCGCGGTCTTCGCGCCGGCGCCGGAGCAGAGCCAGCTGGACCCGCAGACATTCTTTCCCCCGCGGGTCGTTGCCGCTTTGGCCCAGGAAGCGGCCGCGCCCCCTGCGCCTTTCGAGCTCGCTGTGCCTCTTGAGGAGGAGCCGATCCTGCTCAGCGAGTTGGCTCCGCCCGAACTTCCAGAGCCTGAACTTGCCGCCTCCGCGCCTTCTCCCGCGCCATTGCAGGATGCCGCGATCGATGCGGCGCGCGCGGCTGGATTGCAGCATGGCGACGGGCTTGGGCGCCAATTGCTGGCCGACTTGCCGCTGAACGGCCTTGGCATGGTGCAGCTGATCGAGCGGCTGGCGCTGGCGCTGGACACGCGGCGCAGCGCCGAGCAAGGCGCGGCTGAGGACTGCGGCATGCCAGCCGAGCCGGCTGCGGTCGTCCCGCCGCTCAGCGCGTTGACTGAGCGGTGTGCGTCGTTGCTGGCCGCCGCGCCTCATGCCGCTGACGCTGCTGCTGCTCGGCCCGCGAGCGAACCGGTGCTCCGATTCCCCGGCGAGGCTGCACGCCATGGTGTGGCGGCGATCCGGGATCATGGGCGCGCGACGCCCGCCGCCAAAGCGCCCTTCGCGTTGCCGCGCGCCCAGTTTGCGTCAGGCGACGATGCCGAGGAGGCCTTGCGCGCAGCGCTTGCCACCTTGAAACGGATGGCCGCGCAGAACTGATTCGGGGTCAGACTCCGGTCCCCTGGCGCATTCGTCCGACTTTCCGTCCCGGCCCGAAGGGCAATCGGGCGGGCGTTCTTGCAAAATAACTTTCCTGCAGTCATGGGGGATGCTCGCGCAACATTGTTTGCCTTTCGGGCATGACGATTCGTGCGCGCGTGTTCTTTCTTCTGGGTGCAGGACGATTTTCGAGATGGGTTTTCCGCCGGTTCAGGGCCTCTATGATCCGCGAAACGAGCATGATGCATGCGGCGTGGGGTTCGTTGCCCACATCAAGGGCACCAAAAGCCATGCGATTATCCAGCAAGCCCTCGAAATCCTGCACAATCTCGATCATCGCGGCGCGGTGGGTGCCGATCCGCTGCTGGGCGACGGCGCAGGTATCCTGATCCAGCTGCCCGACGCGCTGCTGCGCGATTGGGCGGAAACACAGGGCAAAGTGCTGCCCGCGCCCGGCGATTATGCGGTCGCGATGTGCTTTCTGCCGCAAGACGAGCCGAGCCGCGTGTTCGTCACCGAGTTTTTCGAGAAGTTCATCGCCAAGGAAGGCCAGGAACTGATCGGCTGGCGCGATGTGCCCACGAACCCCGAGGGCCTTGGCAAAGCGGTCATCGAGCAGATGCCGGTGATCCGCCAGTGCATCATCGGGCGCGGCGAGAACTGCCCGGACCAAGACGCGTTCGAGCGCAAGCTGCTGGCGATCCGCAAGCAGACGCAAAACCCGCTGGCGGCTTTGGCCGCCAAGCACGGCCTGCCGGGCGTGCGCGAGCTCTATATGCCGAGCTTCTCCTCGCGCACGATCGTCTACAAGGGCCTGCTGCTCGCGACGCAGGTCGGCTCGTTTTACGATGACTTGCGCAATCCGGCCTGCGTTTCGGCGCTGGGGCTGGTGCATCAGCGCTTTTCGACCAATACCTTCCCCAGCTGGAAGCTGGCGCATCCTTATCGCTTCATCGCGCACAACGGCGAGATCAACACGGTGCGCGGCAACGTCAACTGGATGAACGCGCGCCGCCGCACGATGGAGTCGGAGCTGCTCGGCCCCGATCTCGACAAGATGTGGCCGCTGATCCCGCATGGTCAGTCCGACACGGCCAGCCTCGACAACGCGCTCGAACTGCTGCTGGCGGGCGGATATAGTCTCGCGCATGCGGTGATGATGCTAATCCCCGAGGCATGGGCCGGCAATCCGCTGATGTCGCCCGCGCGCCGCGCGTTTTACGAATATCATGCCGCGCTGATGGAGCCGTGGGATGGCCCGGCGGCGGTGGCCTTCACCGACGGCCGCCAGATCGGCGCCACATTGGACCGCAACGGCCTCAGGCCCGCGCGGTTTTCGATCACGCGCGATGATCTAGTGTGCATGGCCTCCGAAAGCGGCGTGCTGCCGTTTGCCGAAGCGGACATCGTGCGCAAGTGGCGGCTCCAGCCGGGGCGCATGCTCTTGATCGACCTCGAGCAGGGCCGGATCATCGAGGACGAAGAGATCAAGGCGCAGCTCGCCGGCGACTACCCCTATCAGGAATGGCTGGAAGCCGCGCAGTACAAGCTGAAGGAGCTCGAGGTCGTCGAGCCCGAGGCGGGTGCGATAGCGGTGACGACCGAGGCGCTGCTCGATCGCCAACAGGCGTTTGGCTATACGCAGGAAGATATCGCGCGGTTCCTCGAACCGATGGCGCTGGCGGGCGACGATCCGCTGGGCTCGATGGGCACCGACACGCCCATCGCGGTGCTCTCGCGGCGCTCGCGCATGCTGTACGATTATTTCAAGCAGAACTTCGCCCAAGTGACCAACCCGCCGATCGACCCGATCCGCGAGGAATTGGTGATGAGCCTCGTTTCGATGATCGGCCCGCGCCCCAATCTGCTGGGCCATGACGCCGGCACGCACAAGCGGCTCGAAGTCGATCAGCCGATCCTGACCAACGCCGATATCGCCAAGATCCGCTCGGTCGAGGCGGTGCTCGACGGCGCGTTTCGCACCGCGACGATCGACACGACCTGGTCTGCCGCGAGCGGGGCTGAGGGCCTCGAAATGGCGATCAAGGAAATGTGCTGGGCCGCGACCGAGGCAGTGCTGGCCGACAAGAACATCCTGATCCTCTCCGACCGGGGGCAGAATGCGGACCGCATTGCGATGCCGGCGCTGCTGGCAACCGCTGCGGTGCACCATCATCTGGTGCGCCAGGGCTTGCGCATGCAAGCCGGGCTGGTGGTGGAAACCGGCGAGGCGCGCGAGGTGCATCACTTCTGCGCACTAGCGGGATATGGCGCCGAGGCGATCAATCCCTATCTGGCGTTCGAGACGATCGAGGCCACGCGGATCGCCAAGGATCTGCCGATTGCGGCCAAGGACGCCGAGAAGAACTACATCAAGGCGATCGGCAAGGGCATTCTCAAGGTCATGTCCAAGATGGGCATTTCGACCTATCAATCCTATTGCGGCGCGCAGATCTTCGATGCGGTCGGGCTGTCGACGGCCTTCGTCGATAAGTACTTCACCGGCACCGCGACGATGATCGAGGGCGTGGGCCTGCGCGAAATCGCCGAGGAAACGGTGCGCCGCCACAGCGAAGCCTATGGCGACAACCCGATCTACCGCAAGATGCTCGACGTGGGCGGCATGTATCAACTGCGCCTGCGCGGCGAGGAGCATGCCTGGACCGCGAGCAATGTGGCCAGCCTGCAGCATGCGGTGCGCGGCAATCTGCCCGACAAATACCGCGAATTTGCCGCCTCGATCAACGATCAGTCGGAGCGGATGCTGACCATTCGCGGGCTGATGGAATTGAAGCCCGCTGGCCCCGCGATTCCCTTGGACGAGGTGGAGCCGGCGAGCGCCATCGTGCGGCGCTTTGCCACCGGCGCGATGTCGTTCGGATCGATCAGCCGCGAGGCGCATACCACCTTGGCGATTGCGATGAACCGCATCGGCGGCAAATCGAACACCGGCGAGGGCGGCGAGGAGCCGGACCGCTATGTGCCGATGAGCAACGGCGATTCGATGCGTTCGGCGATCAAGCAGGTGGCGAGCGGGCGCTTTGGCGTGACCACCGAATATCTGGTCAATGCCGATGACATCCAGATCAAGATGGCGCAGGGCGCAAAGCCCGGCGAAGGCGGTCAGCTGCCCGGCGACAAGGTCGACAAGGTCATCGGCAAGACCCGCCATTCGACCCCCGGGGTGGGCCTGATCTCGCCGCCGCCGCACCACGATATCTACTCGATCGAGGATCTGGCGCAGCTGATCCACGATCTCAAGAATGTGAACAGCGCGGCGCGTATTTCGGTCAAGCTGGTCTCCGAAGTCGGTGTCGGCACGGTGGCGGCGGGCGTCTCGAAGGCGCGCGCCGACCATGTGACGATCTCGGGCTATGAAGGCGGCACCGGCGCTTCGCCGCTGACCTCGCTGACCCATGCCGGTAGCCCTTGGGAAATCGGCTTGGCCGAGACGCAGCAGACCTTGCTGCTCAACAACTTGCGCAGCCGGATCGCGGTGCAGGCCGATGGGGGCTTGCGCACCGGGCGCGATGTGGCGGTCGCTGCATTGCTGGGCGCGGACGAGTATGGCTTTGCCACCGCCCCGCTGATCGCGGCGGGGTGCATCATGATGCGCAAGTGCCACCTCAACACGTGCCCGGTGGGCGTGGCGACGCAGGACCCGGTGCTGCGCGCGCGCTTTACCGGCCAGCCCGAGCATGTGATCAACTACTTCTTCTTCGTGGCAGAAGAACTGCGCGCGCTCATGGCCGAGCTGGGCTTCCGCACCGTCAGCGAGATGGTCGGCCGGGTCGATTGCCTCGATGCCCGCCATGCGGTGACGCACTGGAAGGCGAGGGGCGTCGATCTGTCGAAGCTGCTCCACCGGGTGCAGCCCGCCGAGGGCACCACGCTGGGTTGGAGCCAGACGCAGGATCACGGCCTTGCCGCTGCGCTCGACAACGATCTGATCGCCGCCGCCGCGCCCGCGCTGGAGCGCGGCGAGCCGGTGCGGATCGAGCGCGTGGTGCGCAATGTCAACCGCACCGTCGGCGCGATGCTCTCGGGCGAAGTGGCGCGCCGTTATGGCCATCGCGGACTGCCCGACAATACGATCCACATCAGCTTCAAGGGGGTTGCCGGGCAATCGTTCGGTGCGTTTCTGGCGCACGGGGTGACGATGGATCTGGTCGGCGATGCCAATGACTATGTCGGCAAGGGGCTTTCGGGCGGACGGTTGGTCGTGCGCCAGCCTAGCCACGTGGACCGCGATCCGACGCGCAACATCATTGTCGGCAATACCGTGCTCTATGGCGCGATCGCGGGCGAGGCCTATCTCGGCGGGGTGGCAGGCGAGCGCTTTGCGGTGCGCAATTCGGGCGCGATCGCGGTGGTCGAGGGCACCGGCGATCATGGCTGCGAATATATGACCGGCGGCGTGGTCGTGGTGCTGGGCGCGACCGGGCGCAACTTTGCCGCGGGCATGTCGGGCGGGATCGCCTATGTCTATGATCCCGAGGGCCGGTTTGCCGTGTTGTGCAACCCTGCGATGGTCGACGTTTCCCCTGTTTCCGCCGCGCGCGACGACGATGAGGGCACCGGGCGTCCGCAGCAGCGCGGGATCGATGTGAGCGATTACGGCATGGGCGACATGTTGCGCCACGATGCCGAGCGGCTGCGCGTGTTGATCGAGCGGCACCATCTGCACACCGCGAGCAAGCGGGCGCGCATGATTCTCGACAATTGGGCCGAGGAATTGCCCCGCTTTGTCAAGGTCATGCCGCGCGATT
>Ga0164294_10003700_pt1 | contig 13580 bp, 10 predicted proteins | sample GEODES005metaG_FD_111479 | JGI IMG/M metagenome (GOLD analysis project Ga0164294, IMG submission 111479) | Oligotrophic lake water microbial communities from Sparkling Lake, Wisconsin, USA - GEODES005 metaG | ecosystem: Environmental > Aquatic > Freshwater > Lake | place: USA: Sparkling Lake... | reverse complement strand
TTTGCCGGCGAATTTTTCAAGGAGGGTTGGGGCTTCATCTGCGTTCCTTCGTCACTACGACGAAGCCCCAACCCTCCTTAAATCACAACCTCAAATCTGTGCCATGGGTGCTGACGGGGGACACTGCCCAGCGACGCGAATTTCCTGCTCGTGAGACTGGCCATCGAAACCGCAGAGCTCCAGCCGCTGCTTCATCGGCTGGTCGATGAGCACGGCATTTACGTCAAGGATGTTTCCCAGCGCATGCAGCGCCCTGGCGCATGGCTTCGCTTGTCCGCGCGAACGGACAGCGACAATGCCCTGCTCTGTGCCGCACTCATCAGGGAAACAGACCCGCAAGCTGCCCTGAAAAACCGGCCACCAAGATGAAGCTGGCGGCCCAGCGTTTGGTCCGCAGGACCAGCGGTGGACAGGATCAGGCTCGACGCTTCGGTATTCAGCAGGCTCACTTCGCCCAGCCCGGCACGCGCGTGTGTCGACAGGATGATCGCCATGCAGTGAGGTCCGGCACCACCGGCTTCGTCAGCACGATGGCCATTTCACAGTTGCCCTCAAGGGCGCCGCGCCTGGGCGGCCTTTCGGGGCAACCTTTCAGTATTGACCCCGGGCGGAGCGGCCAGCACAGTCCGGGCATGACCAAGCTTTTCTCAACTCGCACCGTTCTCGCCGCCGCCTGCACCGCAGCGCTCGGCCTCGCGCTGATCGCCCCGCGCGCGCCGCTTGCCGCCGCATCCGCGCCTGCGCCGCAGGATTGTGCGCCGGATAATGGCGGGCTCACCCTGCCGCCGGGCTTCTGCGCCACGATCTTTGCCGATCATCTCGGCCATGCGCGCCATCTCGCGGTCGCTGCCGACGGCACGGTCTATGTCAACACCTGGTACTACCCCGATTACTTCCCCGATACCTCCGCCCCCACCGGCGGCTTCCTTGCCGCGTTGCAGGACCGCGACGGCGACGGCGTGGCGGACAGGATCGAGCGCTTCGGCTCCACCGTCCGGCGCGGCGGGCAGGGCGGCACCGGCATCGCACTGTGGAACGGTGCGCTCTATGCCGAGGAAGGCGACAGCATCCTGCGCTACGCCCTCACCCCCGGCGCAGCGGTGCCGAGCGGCGCGGGCGAGACGGTGGTTTCGGGCCTCGTGATGAAGGGCGATCACCCGATGCACCCCTTCGTGATCGACAAGGCGGGGCTGCTGCTCGTCAATTCGGGCTCGGCGTCGAACACCTGCGAAAGCCCCAATCGCCAGCCCGGCGCCAAGGGCGAGGACCCGTGCACCGAACAGCTCACGCGCGGCGGCATCTGGGCCTACCGCGCCGACAAGCTCGCTCAAGTCTTCTCCCCCGCCGAGCGCTGGGCCACCGGCATCCGCAACACCGGCGGCATGGCGTTCGACAGCGCGGGCCGCGTCTACGCCACCCAGCACGGGCGCGATCAGCTCTCGCAGAACTGGCCCGCGCTCTACAGCGGCGAACAGGGCGCTGAACTCCCGAGCGAAATCCTGTTCTCGCCTTTCAAGGGTGCCGATTTCGGCTGGCCGACCTGTTACTACGATGGCCAGCGCCACGTCCTCGCGCCCGAGTACGGCGGCGATGGCGGCAAGACGCAGGGCCGCTGCGCCGGCAAGACGCCGATTGTCGCGGCTTACCCTGCGCACTGGGCGCCCAACGATGTCGCGATCTACACTTCGAAGCGCTTCCCCGCCGCCTATGGCGAAGGCGCGTTCATCGCCTTCCACGGCTCGTGGAACCGCGCCCCCGCGCCGCAGGACGGCTACCTCGTCGCCTTCCAGCCTTTGAAAGACGGCAAACCCTCTGGCACATGGATCCGCTTTGCCGACGGCTTTGCCGGTGATTTCCGCGAACCCGGCCGCGCCGCGCATCGCCCGGCGGGCCTTGCCGTGGGGCCGGACGGCGCGCTCTATATCGCCGACGACGTGCGCGGCACGATCTGGCGCGTGACTTACAACGGCGCCGCCGATGCGCCGCTCACCGCCGCCCCGCGCGCCACGGTGAAAAGCGCGCTCACCACCGGCGATCCCTTCAGCGGCAAGCCCCCGCTCGCCCCGCCGGGATCAAACGCGGAAGAAGTCGCGCTCGGCCAGCGCATTTACTTTGGCGAACTCAAGGGCGGCACATGCTCTGGTTGCCACGGTTCGGACGGGCGCGGCAGTTCGGCCGGCGGCGGGCTCATCGGCCCCGCCTGGCAGTGGAGCGACGGCTCGCTCGAAGGCCTTGCCGCGACGATCCGCGCGGGCGTGACCAAGCCGAAGAAGGCCAGCGGCGGCATGCCCGCGCTCGGCGGCGCGCCGCTCGATGAAGCCGACGTGCGCGCGGTCGCCGCCTATGTCTGGACCTTGGGCCACCGTCCGGGCTGAAGGCTCAGGCGGCGAGGCCCGCCGCCGCAATTCCGGCCAGCGCGGCCAGCTCATCTTTGTCGCTGGTATCGCCGGTCACGCCGACCGCGCCGATGACGGCGCCGTCTGCCCGCACCAGCACGCCGCCCGCCGCCGGCACGATCCCCGCCGGATTGAGCCCGGCGGCTGCATTGATGAAGGTAGGCCGCTCGATCGCCATCTCGCCGATCGTGCGCGAGGACACGCCCAGCGCCAATGCGCCCGAGGCCTTGGCCGTCGCGATCTGCGGCCGCAGGTTGGACGAGCCGTCCTCACGCGCGAAGGCAATCAGATGGCCACCGGCATCAAGCACGGCGACGCTGATCGGCTTGAGGCTGAGCGCGCGGGCCTCCTTGAGCGCGCCGGTGATCACGGCCTGAGCCTGCTCGAGTGAGATACGGGTCATGTCGGTTACTCCTGGGGAAGATGCTGAAAAACGTCAGGGTTCAGGGCTGTTGGTCTGGGCCCGCCGGTCGCCCAGTCGAGCAGTTCGATCGTGTGGACGACCGGCAGGCCCGAAGCCCTCGCGATCTGCACCGCGCAGCCCACGTTGCCAGTGGCGATCACATCGGCGTTCAGCGCCGCGAGCCGCTCGGCCTTGCGCGCGCCAAGCTGCCCGGCAAGCTCGCTCTGGAGGATATTGTACGTCCCCGCCGAACCGCAGCACAGATGCGCCTCCGCCGGCAGGCGCACGGAAAAACCAGCCTGCGCCAGCAGCCGCTTCGGTGCCTCGGTCACTTTCTGCCCGTGCTGCAGCGAGCAAGGCGGATGATAGGCAACGGTGAGCCCACGCGGCGCGGCGTCCGGCAGGCCCACTTTGGCCAGAAATTCGCTCACATCCATGGCCAGCGCGCTCACCCGCGCCGCCTTCTCGGCATAGGCCGGATCGGCGCGCAGCATATGGTCATAGTCCTTGATCGTGGTGCCGCAGCCCGATGTGGTGACGATGACCGCATCAAGGCCCTTCCCCTCGATCTCGGCCGTCCACGCATCGACATTGCGCCGCGCCGCGGCCAGCGCATCGCCCTCGCGCCCCAGATGGTGCACCAGCGCGCCGCAGCAGCCCTCGCCTGCCGCGAACACCACCTCGCAACCGGCGCGCGCCAGCAGCCGCAAGGTCGCCGCGCGCACTTCTGGGCTCAGCACCGGCTCGGCGCAGCCTTGCAGCAAGGCCACGCGCGCCTTCGCGCCCGCTGCCCGCACCGGCTCCATCGGCGCTGGTGCAGCCAGCCGTGCAGGGGCCAGATCGAGCATGGCAGCCAGCGGCCTCGTCGCGCGCATGCTGCGCAGCAAACCCTTGAAAGGTTTGGCCAGCGGTGACCATTCCAGCGCCAGCCGCATCCGCCCCGGATAGGGCAGCACCCCAGCCAGCAGCCGCCGCACCGCGCGCTCGTGCCAGGGCCGCCGGTAATGCTCGTGGATATAGGCCCGCGCATGATCGACGAGGTGCCTATAGTTCACGCCCGAAGGGCAGGTCGTCATGCAGGCCAGACACGAGAGGCAGCGGTCGACATGCTTGACCGTCTCCGGCCCCGGCACGCGCTGGTTCTCCAGCATGTCCTTGATCAGATAGATCCGCCCGCGCGGGCTGTCGTTCTCATCGCCCAGCAGCACATAGGTCGGGCACGTCGCCGTGCAGAACCCGCAGTGCACGCACTTGCGGATCACCCCTTCCGATGTCGCCATGGCCGGATCGGCGAGCGCCTCAGGCGGAAACCGCGTCTGCATCCGCATCCTCCGCAAAGCGCCCGGTGGCGAACACATCCCTGGGATCGAATGCCCGCCGCACCCGCGCCTCCAGCGCCGCAACACCGGGTGAGCGCCGCTGGAAGGCCGGCACCTGAGCGCGAAATTCAGGCGGGGCCTGCACAAGGAAGGCCTCGCCGCCATCCGCCTCCGCCAGCTTGCGGGGCGTGCGCAGGGGACCATCGAATCCGAGCCACAGGCGTCCGCCTCCCCAGTCCATCGCCCAATCGTCCGTCCCGCAGATATCGATGAAGTACGGCGCAAGGCGTGGGGGCAGATGGATGCGCCACTTGTACGCACCCTTGATGGCGCGTCCGGTCATCGCCTCGTGCCACATCGGCGCGGCTTCAGCCTCGTCGATGCGGCTCAGCTTGCCATGAGCAGCCAGCCGTTTCGGAAGGGCCGCGCAGCGAGCCTCGACAGAGGGAGCGAACCCCGACACGCGCAGCAGCGTGATCCCGCGCGCAAGATGCGCGGCGGCAGAGACATCGGCATTGCTGCCAAGCGCCGCAGCCATCAGGGCATGGGCCGCTTCCGGAGCAAGTCCCTCGGCCGTCAGCGTGACTGTGAGGCGCGGCGCGGGGAGCACTTTCAGCGTCAGTTCGGTCATCGCACCCAGCCGTCCCCACGATCCCGCCATCAGCTTGGGGAGATCATAGCCGGTCACGTTCTTGACCACCTTGGCGCCGGCCACAAACACCTCGCCCCGGCCCGAAACCGCCGTCAGCCCCAGCAAGTGATCGCGCGCGCTCCCCGCCGTCACCCGGCGCGAGCCCGCCACGCCCGCCGCCACAGTCCCGCCAATCGTCGCGCCCGGATCGCCCCAGGGCTCGAACGCCAGCATTTGCCCCTCAGCCGCAACCAGCGCCTGCACCTCGGCCAGCGGCGTGCCCGCGCGCACTGTCAGCACCAGTTCCGCCGGATCGTAGTCGACGACGCCCGTCAGCCCCGCCAGCGAGACCACCTCCGCCTCACGCGGCGCACCAAACTCCGCGCGCGTACCCCCGCCACGCAGTTCCAGCTTGCGTCCCTGCGCCGCCGCATCCGCCACGATCTGCGCCAGATCGGCCGCGTCCCTCGCCTCCAGCATCAGAACCTCGGCAGCTCGGGATGCGGCAAAGCGCCGTGGTGGACATGCATCCGCCCCAGTTCCGCACAGCGATGCAGCACCGGGAACACCTTGCCCGGATTGAGCAGCAGCTCCGGATCGAACGCGCACTTCACCCGCTGCTGCTGCTTGAGGTCCACCTCGCTGAACATCTCCGGCATCAGATCGCGCTTCTCGATCCCCACGCCATGCTCGCCCGTCAGCACCCCGCCCACCGCCACGCAGAGCCGCAGAATATCCGCGCCGAACGCCTCGGCCTTGTCGAGGTCCCCCGGCACATTGGCATCGTAGAGGATCAGCGGATGCAGGTTGCCATCGCCCGCGTGGAACACGTTGGCCACGCGCAGGCCATACTCGCCCGAAAGCTCCTCCATCCGCCGCAGCACATCGGGCAGGCGGCGCCGGGGAATCGTCCCGTCCATGCAAAGATAGTCCGGCGAAATCCGCCCCACCGCCGGAAACGCCGCCTTGCGCCCCGCCCAGAACGCCATGCGCTCGGCCTCGTTTTCCGAAACCCGAGACGTGACCGCGCCATTCGCGTCCGCAATCCGCGCGATCTCGCCAATCAGGAAATCGCACTCCGCCGCCGGCCCATCGACCTCGACGATCAGCAGCGCCCCCACATCCAGCGGATAGCCCACCTGGACAAAGGCCTCCGCCGCATGGATCGCCGGCCGGTCCATCATCTCCATGCCCGCCGGAATGATCCCTTCGGCGATCACTTGCGCAACGCAGGCCCCCGCCTGCTCGGCATCGGGAAAGCCCACCAGCACCGCCCGCGCTGTCTCGGGCTTGGGCAGAATGCGCACCGTCACTTCGGTCACGACGCCAAGCAGCCCCTCCGAGCCGACCACCACGCCCAACAGGTCCAGCCCGCCCGGATCAAGGTGCCGCCCGCCCAGCCGCACCACTTCGCCGTCCATCATGACGATCTCGACGCCGAGCACGTTGTTCGTCGTCAGCCCGTATTTCAGGCAGTGCACCCCGCCCGAATTCTCCGCGACATTGCCGCCGATAGTGCAGGCGATCTGGCTCGAAGGATCGGGCGCGTAATAGAACCCGCGCGCCTCCACCGCCTGCGTGATCGCAAGGTTGGTGACACCGGGTTGCACCACCGCCGCGCGGTCCTCGTAGTCCACCTCAAGCACGCGCTTGAACTTGCCCAGCCCCAGCAGCACCGCATCGGCGAGAGGCAGCGCCCCGCCCGAAAGCGAAGTTCCCGCCCCGCGCGGCACCACCTTCACGCCCTCGGCATGGCACCACGCGAGCACGGCCGAAACCTGCGCCGTCGTCTCCGGCAGCACAACCAGCAGCGGCGGCTGGCGATAGGCGGTCAGCCCATCCGATTCCCACGGCCGCAAGGCCTCGGGCGCATCGATCACGCCCTCCCCCGGGACAATCGCCCGCAGCGCCCGCGCTATCCGCTCGCGCTTGGCGAGCACATCCGCGTCAGGCACCGGCATGGCAATCGTCATCGGGCGGTTCTCCGGATCAGGCTGCCGCCTTCACGCGTCGGCGAAACGCGTGCAGCAGCGGCTCGGTATAGCCGCTCGGCTGCGATACGCCATCGAACACCAGCGCCCGCGCCGCCTGAAACGCGAGGCTCCCCGCCGGATCACTCGCCATCGGCTGATACAGCGGATCATCCGCATTCTGCGCGTCGACCTTGGCCGCCATGCGCAGCAGCGCCGCATCGACCTGATCAGCCGTCACCACCCCGTGCAGCAGCCAGTTGGCGATATGCTGGCTCGAAATGCGCAAGGTGGCGCGGTCCTCCATCAGACCGACGTCGTTGATATCGGGCACCTTGGAGCAGCCGATCCCCTGATCGACCCAGCGCACGACATAGCCCAGAATGCCCTGCGCATTGTTGTCGATCTCGGCCTGAATGTCCTCCGCAGACCAGTTCTGCCCCGCCGCGACCGGAATGGTCAGCAAGGCATCAAGGCTCGCGATCCCTTCCGCGCGCCGCTCCACCTGCCGGGCGAACACATCGACCTTGTGGTAATGCGTCGCATGCAGCACCGCCGCCGTCGGCGAAGGCACCCACGCGGTGTTCGCGCCGGTCTTCGGGTGGCCGATCTTCTGCACCAGCATGTCGCCCATGCGGTCCGGCATCGCCCACATGCCCTTGCCGATCTGCGCCTTGCCGGAAAGCCCGCACGCGAGCCCGATCTGCACGTTGCGATCCTCGTAGGACAGGATCCACGGGCTCGTCTTCATGTCGCCCTTGCGCAGCATCGCGCCCGCCTGCATCGAGGTGTGCATCTCGTCGCCGGTGCGATCAAGGAAGCCGGTGTTGATGAACATGATCCGGTCCTTCACCGCATGGATGCAGGCGGCCAAGTTCGCGCTCGTGCGGCGCTCTTCGTCCATCACCCCGATCTTGAGCGTGTGGCGCGCCAGCCCCAGCACGTCCTCCACCGCATCGAACAGATCATTGGCAAATGCAGCCTCTTCCGGCCCATGCATCTTGGGTTTCACGATATAGACCGAGCCCGTCCGGCTATTGCGGCGCGCCCCGCCCAAATCGTGCATCGCGATCAGGCTGGTCATGATCCCGTCGAGAATACCCTCCGGCGCCTCGCCCCCGCCCGGCAGCAGCACCGCCGGATTGGTCATCAGGTGCCCCACATTGCGCACCAGCAGCAGCGAGCGGCCATGCAGCGTCAGCGCGCTGCCATCAGGTGCGGTATAGCTGCGGTCGGGGTTGAGCCGCCGCGTCATCATCGCGCCGCCCTTCTCGAATGTATCCTCGAGATTGCCCTGCATCAGCCCCAGCCAGTTGGCATAAGCGTCAACCTTGTCCTCCGCATCCACCGCCGCGACCGAATCCTCGCAGTCGCAGATCGTCGAGATCGCCGCTTCCAGCACAACATCGGCGATACCCGCCGGGTCGTCCTTGCCGATGGGATGCTTGGCGTCGATCACCACTTCGATATGGAGCCCGTTGTGCAGGAACAGCAGGTTGTCGCCCGCGCGGCCAACCAGCTGCGCCGGATCCTTCAGCGCCGGCTCACCGCCCGTCCAGTCCGCCCATGATCCCGAAGCCAGCGGCACCGCCTCGTCCAGGAACGCCTTGGCCCAGGCAATCACCTCGGCACCGCGCACCGGGTCATAGCCCTTGCCCGCAGCCGCGCCGGGAATGGCATCGGTGCCATAAAGCGCATCATAGAGGCTCCCCCACCGCGCATTCGCCGCATTGAGCAAAAACCGCGCATTGAGGATCGGCACGACGAGCTGCGGCCCCGCCGTCACGGCGAGCTCGGCATCGACATTCTGCGGCGCGACAGTGAACGGCGCCGGCTCCGGCACCAGATAGCCGATCTCGCTCAGGAACGCCTTGTAGGCCGCAACGTCCTGCTGCTGCCCGGCGCGCGCCTTGTGCCAGGCATCGATCTGCGCCTGCAGGTCCTCGCGCTTCGCCAAGAGAGCGGCATTGCGCGGCGCGAACCGGGCGAAAATGTCCGCCGCGCCGGCCCAGAACGCTTCCGCCGCCAGCCCCGTTCCCGGCAGCGCGCGCGTCTCGACGAACTCGGCCAGAACCGCCGCCACCTGCAGCCCCGAACGCTCGACATATCCGCTCATCGCAACCCCTCCCACTATCCGATGCCCCTCCCCTAGGCCCCGCGATCGCCTTCCGGTAGAAGGAAATAATTCAACGCAGCTTCTCCGCTGAGGAAACAATGTTCGATCCCGATTACGACCTCTTCCTCGCCATCGTCGAAGCCGGCTCGATCTCCGCCGCCGCGCGCGCCGCCGGGGCTTCCACCGCCGCGCTGTCCAAACGCCTCGCCAGGCTGGAAGAGCGCCTGTCCGCCCGCCTTGTCCACCGCACCACGCGCCGCCTCGCGCTCACCCCCGCCGGGCAGGATCTCCACGATGCGCTGCTCCCCTTGCGCTCCACCCTCAAGGCCGCCGAAGAGCGCGTCAGCGGCCGCCACGCCCATGTGCGCGGGCCCTTGCGGATCAACGCGCCGACCTCGTTCGGCCGCATGCATGTTGTCCCCCATGTCCCCAAGTTCCTCGCCGCCCATCCGGACGTGCGGCTCCAGCTCGATCTCTCGGACGAGTTTGCCGACCTGCTCGACGGCAGCTGTGATCTTGCCATCCGCATCGGCGCGAAAATCGGGACCGGCCTTGTCGGCTACCGCCTCGGCACCAGCCACCGCGTGCTCTGCGCCGCGCCCGCCTATCTCGCCGCGTTCGGCACGCCCGAAACTCTCGCGGACCTCAAGCAGCATCGCGTGCTTGCCACCACCAGCCAGCTCCCCTGGCAGCTCGATGGCCCCGAAGGCACTGTCACGCATCAGGGCCAGAGCCACGTGCGCACCAATTCGAGCGAGGTCGTGCGCGAGCTCGCGCTGGGCGGCTGCGGCATTGCGCTGCGGTCCTTGTGGGATGTCCATGAGGCCCTGGCTTCGGGCGCGCTCGAGCGCGTGCTGCCGCATTATCAGGGCTCGCAGGATGTCGGCATCTATGCCGTCCACGCCCCCACCCCGGAGCTCCCCGCGCGGATCGAGGCGTTCATCGCGCACCTTGGCGCGCACCTTCAGGCCGGCAGCGGCCTGGTCTAGGCGGTCACTTTAAGGCAGGCGATTCCCCGGGACGCCAGCCGGCCGCAGATCGCATGGGCATCGCGGCCCGAAGCGCGCAGCCGGTAGACCTGCACCGAGCGCACCACTGCGGGCACGATGACCGGCGCGAGGGCTTGCAGCTCGGGCTGGGTTGCCGAGAGGTCCTGCCACAGCATGTCCGCCCCCGCCTGATTGGCAGCGGCGGCCAGCTGGATCGTCTGGACCGGTCCCCACGCCACCGGAGCGGCCACGCGCGGCGGCTCAGGGCGCAGCACGGCGGGCGGCGGCGGTGCCATGGCCTGCCGCACCGGCGCGGGCGGTGCCGGCATCCCCAGCGCCGCGCTCTTCGCCGCTTCGGCAAAGGCCAGCGGCTGGCGCACGATCACCACCGAGGTCGAAGCGGGATTGGTCAGCGCATAAAGTTCCTTGGCAAACTGCCAGGGCAGCCGGATGCATCCGTGCGAAGCCGGCGCGCCTGTGACGCGCCCGGCATGGAGCGCCACGCCGCGCCAGGTCAGCCGCTGCATATAGGGCATCGGCGCATTGCCATAGGTGCGTGAGCGGTGCTTCACGTGCTTCTGCAGGATCGTGAACGTGCCTGCCGGGGTGCCATAGCCACGCTTGCCGGTCGAAACGGTGGTCGATCCCCACTCGGCGCCGTCTTTGAACACATAGAGCCGCTGCGAGGGGATGCTCACCACGATCAGCACGCCCTTGCGCAGCGCCGAGGCCGGATTGGGTGGCGGCGGTGCGGGCGGCGGCGGGGGAGGAAGGCCATCGAGCGCCGGGTCAGGCGCGCACTGCGCGGGCGCGGTGGCCAACTGCGGCGCATCGGACGCGGTCCACCGCTGCGCCAGCGAGGCGCGCGCCACAACCCCGCAGCCCAGCAGCGCCAGAACCAGCGCGCACAGTATCGAGACTCGTCCTAAAGGCCACCCCATGGGGCATGGTTAATGCATCGTTAACTTTTACGACACTGCTTTTTCGTGCCGCTCCGTACCGTCCCTTATTGGGGCAGCGACGCCAACTTCGACCCCTCGGCCTGCCAGCCGCCGCCAAGCGCACGAAACGCCGCGACTCCGGCGCGCGCCGCCTCGGCCCGGCCAAGGATCGCCTGATCCTCGGCATCGAGCTGCTGGCGCGTAACGGCAAGGACTTCGACCCGGCTCACCGCCCCGGCGGCAAAGGCCGTGCCCGTCCGCCGCTCGGCCTCGGCCAGCCGCGCGGAAACCGTGCCCAGCGCCTCGGCTTCGGCACTGCGCTTGGTCAGCGCGAGCAGCGCGTTCTCGCCCTCGGCCGCCGCCTGCAGCGCGGTCTGGCGCCAGGCGGCCACCGCCTCGTGCAGCCGGCCTTCCGCCGCGCCTTGTTGTGCACGCAGCCGCCCGCCGGTGAACAGCGGCGCACTGATCCCCGCGCTCGCGCCCAGTTGCACCGCCCCGCCGGTGAAGAGATTGCTCACCCCGTTCGCGAGGAGCCCGGCAAAGCCCGAAATCGTCAGCTTCGGATAGCGCGCGGCAATCGCCTCGGCGACGCGCGCATCGCTCGCCGCCACCAGCCGCTGCGCCGCGACGACATCGGGCCGCCGCGCGAGCAGCGCCGCCGGGCCATCGGCCACCGCCGGCGCGCGCACGCCGGGAACCCTGCCCGCCCCCATCTCCGCCGCCGCCTGCCCGGGCACGCGGCCCATCAGCACATCAAGCCGGTTGCGCGCCACTTCGAGCCCTGCTTCCAGCGCCGGGACCGCTGAACGCGCCCCGGCCAGCTCCGCCCCGCTCTGGTCGGTCGTGGTCAGCGCCGCCACGCCGCGCTCCGCCCGCAGCCGCAGCAACCGGTCGCTCTCACCGAGCGCGTCCACCCGCGCCTTCGCCACCGCGAGCCGCGCCTCCAGCGCGCGCGCATCGATATAGGCCCCCACCACTTCGGCCGCGACTGTCAGCCGTGCGCCGGCAAGGCCCGCATCCGCCGCGCCTGCCTCGGCCCGCGCGGCGCGCGCGCCTGCCGAGAGCTTCCCGAACAGATCGAGCTCCCACGAAGCCGCTCCGTTCAGGCCATATTGCTCCACCGTGCGCTGGAAGCCGGGAAAGCGCGAGAAGGCCCGCCCCTGCACATCCTCGATCGACTGGCGCTTCACGCCTGCCGAGCCATCGAGCGAAGCAGAAGGCAGCAGCGCGCCCTTCGCCGCCTTCAGCCCTGCCGCCGCTTGTTCGAGCCGCGCGGCGGCCATCGCAATATCGAGATTGCCGGAAAGCGCGGTCTCGACCATCCGGTCCAGCACCGGATCGCCAAAACCGCGCCACCAGCCCTCGGCCAGCGGCACGGGTGCTTCGGCCCCGATCTGGCTGGCCGGTGCATTGCGGAATGTCTCCGCCAGCGCAGGCGGCGCGGGGGGCGTTCGCTGCGCGGGCTGACTGCGCTGCGCGGCTTGGACCGGGATCGGCAGCGCGGTAGCGGTGAGCAGCAGGGCCGCGATACCGGCAGGGAACGGGCGCATTGCAAGAGTCCTTGACCTGTGAATGATGAAAGAATATATCTTTTTTCATGAAAATCAACCCCGCCCTTTCAGAGAAGCGCAGGGCCGGCCGGCCCAGCGTCGACCGGCGCGACGAGATCCTCGACGCGGCCGAGCGGCTCTACGAAGCGATCGGGTTCGAGAAAGTGACCGTGACCGACGTCGCCCGTGCGCTCGGCATGTCGGCGGCCAATCTCTACCGCAGCTTCGCCAATCGCCAGGCGATCGACGAAGCCGTCACCGCCCGCACCCTCGCCGCCGTGGAGGACGCCGCCTGGCAGGTCGCGCGCACCGCCGCCGCCGATCCGCGGGCTGCGCTTGAGCGCCTCTGCATGGATATAGCCCTGAAAATGAGTGATATTCTTTTCCAGAGCGGCCGTGCAAGCGATCTCTGCCTCGCGGCCACGCGCGGCAATTGGCCTCCGGTGCAGCAGTTCATGGACACGCTCCACGGCGTCATCCGCCATGTCCTTGCCGAAGGCCAGCGCCAGGGCGTGATGCGCAGCGATCTCCCGCTCGAGCAGACCTCGGCCGCGATGGTCAGCGCCATGGCCAAAGTCTGGCACCCGGTCATGCTCGATACATTCGGCGTCGCCCGGCTTGAGGACGAGACCCGCGGCCTCATCGCGCTCCTGCTCGCGGCGGTCGAAACAAAAAAGTGAAAATCGAAAAGAAATTTCATCTTACAAAAAATATCGAGGCGCGTTAGAGACGAGTCGTCAGTTCCCCGACAGGGGTTGGAGGCTCGAATGGAACACCACGCCCGATTCCTCGCCGCAGCCCTGCTGTCCGGCGCCGCGCTGCTCGCCGGCTGCTCCGCCGGCACGCCGGCACAGGCCCCTGCCCCGCTGGTCGAAACCGCGCTCGCGCTGGGGGACGGCGCCCTTTCCGGTGACGCCTATACCGGCACCGTGCACGCCCGCACCGAAAGCACGCTCGCCTTCCGCGTCCCCGGCAAGATCCTGGCCCGCCTCGTCGATGCCGGCGCCCATGTCCGCGCCGGCCAGCCGCTGTTCCGGCTCGACGCGCGCGATCTCGGCCTCGCCGCCTCTGCCGCCGCCGACAAGGTCCGCGCTGCCGAAGCCGATGCCGCGCGCACCGCGGCGGATGAGGCCCGCCTGCGCCCGCTCGTCGCCACCGGCGCCATCGCTCCCTCCACCTACGACGGCGCCCGCGCTGCGCGTGATGCCGCCGCCGCCACGCTCTCCGCCGCGCGCGCCGCCGCCGCCAATGCCGCCAACGAGCGC
>Ga0164294_10003698_pt1 | contig 13583 bp, 15 predicted proteins | sample GEODES005metaG_FD_111479 | JGI IMG/M metagenome (GOLD analysis project Ga0164294, IMG submission 111479) | Oligotrophic lake water microbial communities from Sparkling Lake, Wisconsin, USA - GEODES005 metaG | ecosystem: Environmental > Aquatic > Freshwater > Lake | place: USA: Sparkling Lake... | reverse complement strand
CGCTGGGGCAGCATCACGTGCGCCAGGAACCCGAACCACACCACCGCCCACAGATGCTGCGGCCAGACGCCCAGACCATAGAGCGCCATCGCGCACCACACGATGAACCCGACGATGAACGCCCGCGTCATCGCCCCGCCGATCAGCGCCGACAGCAGCTCCATCGTCGACAGCGGCGGCATCAGATAATCGACGATCGTCCCCTGGATTTTGCCGACCAGCAGGGAAAAGCTCGAATTGGCGAACGCCGGTCCCATCATCCCCTGGCTGATGATCAGGCCGGGCGCGATGAAATCGCCGAACGGTACGCTCAGATGGCCGATCAGGACCGGGCGCTTGGCCCCCGTCGCGACCGTGAAGACGACCAGAAACAGCAGGGTCGTGATCGCCGGCGCCCAGATCGTCTGCAGGTGCACCTTGAAGAAACGGCGCACCTCCTTCACATAGAGGGTTCTCAAGCCACCCCAGTTCACGCTCCGGATGACCGGAACGCCCGGGGGCGGCATCGCAGAGATTTTTTCCGGGTGTGAAACGGGAGCGTCCATCGGCCTAGGCAGTTAGGCGTGTAGGCGCAGCACCGCAACCGCCCGGACGACGATTTGAAGAGGACGATTATGAGCTGGACGGACGAGCGGATCGACGCGCTCAAGAAGATGTGGGAAGCGGGCCAGACCGCGAGCCAGATCGCCGAGGAACTGGGCGGGGTCAGCCGCAATGCCGTCATCGGCAAGGCGCATCGCCTGGGCCTGCAGTCGCGCCCGTCGCCGGTGAAGCCCAACGAACCCAGCGAGGCGTCGGCGCCCGTCAAGAAGGCGGCGGCGGCGGCGGCGCCTGCCGAGCCCGCGCCGCGGCCGGCACCTGCACCCGCGCCGACGCCCGCGCCCACCCCGGTGTCCGCCGCGCCGATCTCGGTCACCACCGACATTTCGGCGCCGACCCGGCCCGCCAACGAGCCGATCCTGCGCTCGGTCGGCCCCGGCGGCTTCGTGCGTCAGTCGCCGGGCGAACAACAGCCGCCGATCACCCCGGCCCCGCCCCGCCGGCTGGTCCCCGCCAAGCCGTCGCCCGAAATGGCGGACAAGACGAGCCTGCTCGATCTCAACGACAAGATCTGCAAATGGCCGCTCGGCCATCCCGGCGAGCCCGATTTCCATTTCTGCGGCGACAAGGTGAATCCGGGATTTCCCTATTGCGTCGCGCATTGCGGCCATGCGTACCAGGCGCAGCTGCCCCGCCGCGACCGTCGCCCGCCGCCGCCGCTGCCGTTCGGCGGCCCCAGGGTCCGATAAGGCTTTCGGCGGCCCGCCGAGGGGCCGCCGCGCCGGCGGAGCGACAGACGCGTCGGATGGCGCGGGATTTCCGCCCGTGACGACGCGTTTTTCGATGCCCTAAGACTATCGTCGGTTTGCGCCCCGTTAACCGCGCCTCTTTACCGCTCGGTGCACGGCTACCCCGCATAACGACCATGAAGCGGCCATCAGGCCCGCGGTCGTATTGGGGCAACAGACAGTGAAAAAAGTGATCGCAAGCGTGGCGGCGCTGGTCGTCGCGGGCACTGCATTCGGCGCTGCCGTCAAGATCAGCAGCATCAGCGTATCGAACAACGGCAAGAAATCCGTGCCGATTATCAGCGTCTTCCTGCCCGTGCCGGCACCGACGCCCACGCCGACGCCTGCACCAACCCCGACGCCGATGCCGATGACGGCCCCGGTCGGCGCCGGTATCCTGTCGCCCACGCTCGACGGTGTGGCGGCGATCGCGTCGGGCCTGTCGCTCGCGAATTTCCTGCAGCCGTCGTGGGGCACCGGCGCGATCCCGGAGCATGAGGAGGACGTCGGCGCCTTCCGCTTCCTCTGCGCGCCGTCGCACAACGCCTATAACGACCCGATCGTCTATCCGGGCCAGCCGGGCAAGTCGCACCTCCACACTTTCTTCGGCAACACGCTGGCCGATGCGAATTCGACCTACGCCTCGCTCCGCACCACCGGCGACAGCACCTGCAACGCGTTGCTCAACCGTTCGGCCTATTGGGTCCCGGCGATGATGAACGGGTCGGGCAAGGTCGTGATGCCCGATTACCTGGCGGTCTATTACAAGCGCATGCCGGCCAGCGACCCGCGATGCCAGACCGAGGCGACGGCGTGCGTGAAGCTGCCCCGCGGGCTGCGCTATATCTTCGGGTTCAACATGCTCGATCCGGCCAGCACGCCGACCGACGTCACCAAGCGCTGGTGGAATTGCGACGGTGCAGGTGCGACATCGGGCCATTTCGCGACCATCAAGGACGCGATGGCCGGCTGCCCGGTCGGCGCTCGGCTCGGCGTCGTGCTCGTCGCGCCCAATTGCTGGGACGGCAAGAACCTCGACAGCGCCGATCACCGCAGCCACATGGCGTATCAATATTACGACGGCACGCGGCCCGACCCGGTGTGTCCGAAGACGCACCCGTACATCATTCCGCAGTTCCAGCTGGGTGCCTGGTACACGACCGACGCCACCGCCCCGAATTGGTATCTCGCGTCCGACCGCATGCCCGGCATGCCGGCGAGCGAGCCGGGGTCGACGGCGCACGCCGACTGGTTCGGCGCGTGGGAGGACAGCATCCTCGACCTGTGGACCACCAATTGCATCGACAAGCTGTTGAGCTGCAGCGGCGGCGACCTGGGCAACGGGCAGCAGATCAAGACGATCGCGGGGTATAATTACGGCACCAGGACCGTCCTGGTCGACGCGCCGACCAAGCCCGGCGACGTGACCCCGGCGGTCATCGCCCCCGCGATCACCACCGCCAGCGCGGCCGTCGACGAAATCGTCAAGAAGTCCAGGTCGACCTTGCGCTGATCGCCTGGCCGGCATCGATCGGGGCGGTCGCGTCGCGACGCGATCGTCCCGTCGCCGTGCTAGTTGTGGATAAGGCCGCCCCCACGCTTGCGCAGAGGAATCGCGCGCTCGTATAGCGGGCCATGTCCGACGACCTGTTTGGCGGCGCCACGCCCAAGCCGACTAATGATTACACCGCCTCGTCGATCGAGGTGCTGGAGGGGCTCGAGCCCGTCCGCCGCCGCCCCGGCATGTACGTCGGCGGCACCGACGAGCGCGCGCTGCACCACCTGGCCGCCGAAGTGCTCGACAATGCCATGGACGAAGCGGTCGCCGGGCATGCGTCGCGGATCGAGGTGACGCTGGACGAAGGCAACCGGCTGACGATCGTCGACAACGGGCGCGGTTTCCCGATCGACCCGCATCCCAAGTTCCCGGACAAGTCCGCGCTCGAAGTCATCCTGTCGATGCTCCATTCGGGCGGCAAATTCTCCGGCAAGGCCTATGCGACCTCGGGCGGCCTGCACGGCGTCGGCATTTCGGTGGTCAACGCGCTGTCGATCGACACGGTCGTCGAAGTCGCGCGCGACAAGCAGCTCTATCGCCAGCGCTTCAGCCAGGGTCTCACGCTCGGCCCGCTCGAACACCTCGGCCCGACGCAGAACCGCCGCGGATCGTCGGTGTCGTTCACGCCCGATCCCGAGATTTTCGGACCGGAACTGCATTTCAAGCCGGCACGACTCTACAAGCTGGTGCGGTCGAAGGCGTATCTGTTCGCGGGCGTCGAGATCCGCTGGAAATGCGCGCCCGGCGTCATCACCGACGACACCCCGCCGGAGGCCGTGTTCCAGTTTCCCGGCGGCCTCGCCGACCATTTGAAGGAACAGATCGCCGACCGCGAGACCGCGACCGCGCAATTCTTCACCGGGCGCCAGGACTTCCCCGGCGAGAATCAGGGCCGCGTCGAATGGGCGGTGGCGTGGCCGCTGTGGAGCGACGGCAGCTACAGCTGGTATTGCAACACGATCCCGACCCCCGACGGCGGCACCCACGAAGCGGGGCTGCGCGCCGCGCTGGTCCGCGGCATCCGCGGGTTCGGTGAGCTGGTCGGCAACAAGAAGGCCAAGGACATCACCGCCGACGACGTGATGACCGGGTGCGAGCTGATGCTGTCGGTGTTCATCCGCGAGCCGCAATTCCAGAGCCAGACCAAGGACCGCCTGACCTCGCCCGAGGCCGCTACCCTGGTCGAGCGTGCCGTCCGCGATCATTTCGACCATTTCCTGTCCGACAACATGGACCGCGGCAAGGCGTTGCTCGCCTATGTCGTCGAACGGATGGACGAACGGCTCGCGCGCAAGCAGGAGCGCGAGGTCAAACGCAAGTCGGCCACCTCCGCGCGCAAGCTCCGCCTCCCCGGCAAGCTGACCGATTGCTCGGCCGACGATCCCAAGGGCACCGAAATCTTCATCGTCGAGGGCGATTCGGCCGGCGGCTCCGCCAAGCAGGCGCGCGACCGCAAGACTCAGGCGATCCTGCCGATCCGCGGCAAGATCCTGAACGTCGCGTCGGCCACGTCGGCCAAGATCTTCGCCAACCAGGAAATCGCCGACCTGACGCTGGCGCTGGGCTGCGGCACGCGCAAGGATTGCGAGCCCGACAATCTGCGCTACGAACGCGTCATCATCATGACCGACGCCGACGTCGACGGCGCGCATATCGCGACCCTGCTGATGACGTTCTTCTTCCAGGAAATGCCCGATCTGGTGCGGCGCGGGCACCTCTATCTCGCGCAGCCGCCGCTCTATCGCCTGACCGCGGGGACCAAGAGCCTGTACGCGCGCGACGACGCACACCGCGCCGAGCTGGAAGCGAGCGAATTCAAGGGCAAGAAGGTCGAAGTGTCGCGGTTCAAGGGGCTGGGCGAGATGAACCCCGGCCAGCTCAAGGAAACCACGATGGACCCGAAGGCGCGCAGCCTGGTCCGCATCACGCTGCCCCAGGAATATGAGGAGCGCGCGGGCGTGAAGGACTTGGTCGACCGGCTGATGGGCACCAACCCGGCGCACCGCTTCGCCTTCATCCAGGAAAACGCCGCGCGGTTGAACGAGGAAGCGATCGACGCATGAGTAAAAACCACTCCTCCTTCCACACCCCTCCCCGGCGAAGCCCGGGGCCCAGTTATGGGCGGCTCGCGACTGGACCCCGGCCTTCGCCGGGGAAGCGCGCGTGGATGGCATTGTCGGCAATTGTTGTGTTGAATCTTGCCGTCCCTGCCACCGCGCAAACAGCGCCCCCCGCCCCCATCGCCGCCCCGGCGGATCCCGCGATCGTGACGCGGGCGGAGGAGCTTCCCCAACTCATCGCCGGCACTGTCGCGTTCGACAGCTATTTCGGGCCGTCGTTCAAGGCGGCGGTGCCCAAGGCGAAGTGGGACGCGCTGATCGCGCAGCTGACCGCCCAGATGGGCAAGCCGGTCGCGCTCGCATCGTTCGCCGCCGCCAATGCCTGGTCGGGCACCGCGCGGATCAAGTTCGAACGCGGCATCGTCAACGTCCAGCTCGCCGCCGATCCGACGCCGCCGCATCCGGTGACCGGCCTGATGTTCGCCGGTGCCGAACTCGCGGACGACAGCGTCGAGAAGCTGGCCGCCACGTTCCGCGCGCTGCCCGGCGCCAGCGGCTTCGGCATCTATGCGCTCGGCGAGGGCGCGCCGCGGCTGGTCGCGGGTTACAACGCCGACCGGTCGGCTCCGCTCGGCTCGGCGTTCAAGCTGTGGGTGCTGGGCGAACTGGCGCGCGAGATCGCGGCGGGCGAGCGCAAGTGGGCCGATGTCGTGCCGGTCGGGCCCGCCTCGCTCCCGTCGGGCATCACGCAGAGCTGGCCCGCGGGCAGCCCGGTCACGATCCAGACGCTCGCGACGCTGATGATATCGATCAGCGACAACACCGCGACCGACACGCTGGTGACGCTGGAAGGGCGCAAGCTCGATGCGTTCGTCGCGCGTGTCGGCATGCCGGGCCTCGCCCCGATCCTGACCACGCGCCAGATGTTCGCGATCAAGTCGAGCACCAACGCCGATCTTGCCGCCACCTGGGCGAAGACGCCGCCCGCCGCCCGCCGCAAGATGCTCGATGCCAATGCCGCGCGGCTCGCGGCGACGCCGATCGACGTCTCGCTGTTCGCCGCGGGCAAGCCGATCGCGATCGACACGCTCGAATGGTTCGCGACCCCCAACGACACCGCGGTCATGCTCGACTGGCTGCGCACCACCGGCGGCGACACGGCGCTGGCGCTGCTCGCCGTCAACCCCGGCACCGACCCGACGACGCGCGCACGGTTCGACTATGTCGGGTTCAAGGGCGGGTCGGAGCCGGGCGTACTGACGCTCAACTATCTCGTGCGGCGCAAGGACGGGCGTTGGATGGCGATCGTCGGCAACTGGCACCGCGCCGATGCGGGGGTCGACACCAACCAGTTCGCCCAACTGCTGAACCGCGCACTGATCCTCGCGGCGACCGCGCCCTAGTCCCCGCGCATCCGCCGCGCGTGATAGGCGGTGCGGAACGCGATTGCGGTGATCATCAGCGTCATGCCCAGCGCGAGGATCACCAGCGGCACGAGCAGCGGAATCGCCGGCCACATCGTCGCGCGCAGCAGGGCGATCGCCGCGCCGGCGATCGTCACGCCGACGCTGCCCAGCCGCAGCCCGCGCACCACGTCGCGCAGCTCCCGGCGATAGGCAGCAAATTCGGCGGGATCCTTCAGATTCGGGGGCGGGCGATTTTCCATTCGTCTTCCAGCAATCCCCAGATCAGGCTGTCGCGCACGCCGATATGCGTCTCCCATTCGGCGCGCAACGTCGCCTCCAGCGTGAAGCCGAGCCGCTTGAGCACGGCGATCGACGGCGCATTGTCGGGATCGGTATCGGCGACCACGCGCCGCTGGCCCTCGGCGAACAGCAAGTCGATCAGCGCCGCCACCGCTTCGGTCACATACCCCCGCCCCCAATAGGGCCGCGACAGGATATAGCCGATCTCCGTAACCTTGCCCTGCCGCTTCTCGTAACTCGCGACCGTGCCGATCACCGCGGTGCCGAGCGCGGTGTCGTCGCCCTTCAGCGTAATCGCCCAGGCGCGCCATGCGGTGTCGGCGAGCGCCTTGGCGACGCGGTCGCGCGATTCGGCGATCGATGAGCTGGCGGGCCGCGATCCATAAGTGTTGGCCGCGACATCCGCATACATCGGGTGGAGCGCGTCGGCATCGTCCTGGCGCAGCGCGCGCAGTACCAGCCGTGCCGTTTCCATGACCGGAAGTCGGTCATGCGTCATCGTCCTCAGCGAAATGCGAGGTCACCCCGCGTCAGCGCATTGGCCAGCCGCATATTCTCCTCTCGTGCGATCCCCGGCACGAGGAACAGATCGACGAACAGCCAGACCCATACGACCGCCAGTAGAATCAGGCCGACCGCCAGCACTGTCAGCACGATCCCTATGATCGTCAGGATCAGTTGCGCCGCCGCTGTGCCGCTTCGCCCGAGATAGAATCGATGAGCGCCAAAGCCCCCAAGGAAGATGAGCAGCAAATAGGCAACGCCCACCGACTTGCGGTTGGCATCATACATCATCTGCGAGCGGATCGCATTGTCATCGGCCATCGTGATATTCCCCCCAGTTCGACCCCAGCCTATCGCAAAAGCATCGCGATACAAGCGCCTTACGCCCCCAACGCTTCCACCAGCGCCTTGACCTTCTTCTGCCGCCATTGCGGAAGCGGGGCGACCAGCCAATAGCCGAGGCGATAGGGCTTCGGCTCACCGACCAGCGCGACGCGGCCGCCCGCGAGATCGCGGCGCGCGAGCAGTTCGGGCACGGTCGCGCGCCCCAGCCCCTCCGCCGCCGCGTCGATCGCAAGCCCGGCGTCGGCGACGCGGACCAGCGACACGCTGTCGTCGTTGACGCAGCCCGGCCACGAAATCCGCGTATCCGCCCCGCCGCCGGGCCGCTCGACGGTCACCATGCCGTCCGATTCGAGCGCTTCTCCCTCATGCTCGCCGGGCCCCTCGCCCCAGCGCACCGCGAGGTCGAGATTGGCTTGCGTGAAGTCGAGATCCTCGTCGGCGGCGATCAGCACGAAGCGGAGTTCGCCGTCGTCGCGCGAAATCTCCGCCAGGCGCGGCATCAGCCAGCAATGCAGCACGTCGCGCGGCGCGGCGATGGTCAGCGACTTGGACGATTGCCCCGCCTGCATGGCGCGCACGGCTTCCTCGAACTGCAGGAAGCCCTGGCGCAACGCATCGAGCCCGGCCTCGCCCTCCGGCGTCAGTTCCAGCCCCTTGGTGGTCCGTCGGAACAGCACGACGCCCAGCGTATCTTCCAGCGCGCGGACTTGCTGGCCCACGGCGGCCGGCGTCACTGCCAGCTCATCGGCCGCGCGCGTGAACGACAGATGCCGCGCCGCCGCGTCGAGCACGCGCAGGCCGTTGAGCGGCAGGTGCGTGCGCTTCACGCCCCCACCGCCGGCGCGAGCAGCGCAAAGCGCGGGATGTCGACATCGAACGCCGATCCGTCCTCGGCGATCATGTGATAGCTGCCCTGCATCGCCCCGCTCGGCGTCGCCAGCGGACAGCCCGACACGTAATCGAACGAGGCGCCCGGCGCGATCACCGGCTGTTCGCCGACCACGCCCTCGCCCTCGACCGAATGGCGCGCGCCGCGCCCGTCGGTGATCACCCAATGCCGCGTCAGCAGCTGGACCGTCGCCGGTCCCTCGTTCTCGATCCGCACGTGATACGCCCAGAACCAGCGGCCCCGCGCCGGCTCCGACTGTTCGGGGAGGAAGGCGACGGAAACGCGCACCACCACGCCGCGGGTTTCCGCGACATAGGGGAACAGCGCCTTCATCGCATCGCTCATAGGCCGACGGCCGTCAGCGCCTGGTCGAGGTCGTCGATCAGGTCGAGCGGGTCTTCGAGCCCGACGTTGAGGCGCAGCATATTCTCGGTCACGCCCATGCCGGCGCGCACTTCTTCGCTGACCCCGGCGTGCGTGGTCGAGCTGGGATGCGTCATCAGCGAGCGCGAATCGCCGATGTTGTTCGAGATATCGATCAGGCCGAGCGCATCGAGCAGGCCGTGCGCCTGCTGGCGCCCGCCGTCGACCTCGAACGCGAAGATCGGGCCGGTCGCCGCCATCTGGGCCATCGCCAGATTGTGCTGCGGGTGGCTCGGCAGGCCGGGGTGCAGGACGCGCGGCACGCGACCCTCCAGGAACTTGCCGACCGTCACCGCGCTCTCGCTCTGGCGCCGCGCGCGCAGGTCGAGCGTCTCCAGCCCCTTCATCACCACCCAGGCATTGAACGGCGACAGCGTCGGTCCGGTGTTGCGGATGAACGCCAGCAACGTGTTCTCGACGAACTCCTCGGTCCCGCACACCGCGCCGGCCAGCACGCGGCCCTGCCCGTCCATCAGCTTGGTCGCCGAATAGGCCACCACGTCCGCGCCGAAGTCGAGCGGACGCTGCAGTGCCGGGGTGGCGAAGGCATTGTCGACGACCGAGACGATCCCGCGTTCCCTGGCGATGCCGCACACCGCCGCCAGATCGACGATATCCATCGTCGGATTGGCCGGGGTTTCGAAGAAATAGACCTTGGTCTCGGGCCTGGTCGCATCGACGAACTGCTGCGGATCGCGCGCGTCGACGGTCGTCGTCGCGATGCCGAACTTGGGCAGCAGCGTATCGACCAGCCAGCGACACGACCCGAACGCCGCGCGGCCGGCGACGACATGGTCGCCGGTCTGGAGCTGGCACAGCAACGCCGCGGTCATCGCCGCCATGCCCGACGCCATCGTCCGGCACGCCGCCGCACCCTCCATCAAGGCGATGCGCTGTTCGAGCATCTGGACGGTCGGGTTCTGCAGCCGCGAATAGGTCATGCCCTGCTGCTCGCCCGCGAACCGCGCCGCGGCATCGCCCGCGCAGTCGTAGGCATAGCCCGAGGTCAGGAAGATCGCTTCGCTGGTTTCCCCATATTCCGACCGCGCGGTACCGCCGCGCACCGCCTGCGTCGCGGGGCGCCAGTGTTGCGTGATCGCGCGATCCTGTCCGGTGCGGCGTTTCATCGCAGGGGGCTTTGCGGGGTGGGGGGAGATAAATCAATCCTCCCCGGCACGGGGAGGTGGCAGCCGAAGGCTGACGGAGGGGCCCCACCGTACGCGATCCGCGCGTGGCCCGCCCCTCCACCATCGCTGCGCGCTGGTTCCACTCCCCGTGCCGGGGAGGATTTCATACGAACGCGGGCGACCGCTTCAGCTGCTGATACGCCGCGATCACGTCCTGCAGCGCCTTTTCCATGCTGCGGTCGCCACCGTTGCGGTCGGGGTGGAATTTGCGCACCAGTTCCGAATAGCGAGTCCGCAAGCCCTTGCGGTCGGCATCGTGGTCGAGCCCCAGCACGCGCAGCGCATGGCGGTCGGCCTGCGACAGCGGCTTGCCGTCGGTCCGCTCCTGCACGACGCGCTCGCGGAACCGCGCGCCGATCGCATCGAGCGGATCGCTGAAATCGGCCCAGCGCGGCGGCCGGTCGGCCCCGGCATGCGCGAAGGCGCGGGTTTCGCGCTCCCACCCGGCATAGGGGCGCTGCGCATCGTGGATTTCGTCCGGGCTCATCCCGTTGAAGAAATTGTACTTCGCATTGAACGCCCGGACATGGTCGAGGCAGAGATAGCGATACGCCCCCGGCCCGTCGCGGCCCGACAGGAACCCCTCGGCCATCGGCGCGCGAAACTCGCCCGGCGCGTCGCACCCGGCCTCCGCACACACTCGCCCTTCCGCTTCGACACGGCCGTGGAAGCGAGTGTGGGGGCGGTCGTTGGGCGGCGTGCGTGCCACGGTGTCTCCGGCGAAAAGCTGGCTATATAGGTCGCATGACCGACGCTTCCACCGCTCCGCTTGCCGAAATCATCACCGCTCGCCTGACCGCCGCGCTCGTCCCGTCGCGGCTGGAGGTGATCAACGACAGCCACCATCACGCCGGGCACATGGGCGACGACGGCACCGGCGAATCGCACTGGACGGTCGTCGTCGAAAGTGCCCGCTTCGTCGGGCTCAACCGCGTCGCGCGCCAGCGGCTGGTGAACCAGGCGCTCGCCGATTTGTTGTCCTCCCGCATCCACGCGCTGGCGATCCGCGCGCGGGCACCGGGAGAAGGCAGTGGAACCGTATAAGCTCTGGTATTGGCCCAGCATCCAGGGCCGCGGCGAATTCGTCCGGCTGACGCTGGAGGGCGCGGGCATACCCTATGTCGACTGCGCGCGCGACCAAGGCGCCGACGCGCTGATGCAGGACATGAAGCGCCGTGCACCGTTCGAACCCTTCGCCCCGCCCTATCTGGATGTCGGGACGATGGTGCTGGCCCAGGTCGGGCACATCCTGACCTGGCTCGCCGATGCGCACGGCCTGGCGCCCAAGGACGAGGCGACCCTGTTCTGGACGATCCAACTGCAGCTGACCGTCACCGATTTCGTGGCGGAGGTGCACGATACGCATCATCCGGTGGCGACGATGGACTATTACGACGATCAGAAACCCGAAGCGGCGCGTTATGCCACGGGCTTTCGCGCGCAGCGGATGCCCAAGTTCCTGGGCTATTTCGACCGCGCGGCAACAGCGCTGGACGGGGATTTCGTCGCCGGCGCGCAATGGTCGCCGATCGACACCAGCCTGTTCCAGGTGATCGAGGGGCTCCGCTATGCCTTCCCGAAGCGGATGAGCGCGATCGAGAGCGATTATCCCGCCCTGATCGCGCTGCATGATCGGGTGGCCGAATTGCCGGGCATCGCCGCGTACCTGAAAAGCGACCGCCGCATTCCGTTCAACGAGGACGGCATCTTCCGGCATTATCCCGAACTCGACGCGGTCTGATGCCCGTGCTCCTGCGAAAGCAGGAGCCCAGAGCCAAAAGCGACCGCTCGATAACCCTGGGCTCCTGCTTTCGCAGGAGCACGGGCGTGGAAACCCATCATTTCCGTTCCCGCATGATGCGCGAGCACCACGATCGCGCTATCTCTCACTTATGCTCCGCCAACCCCGCCCCGCCGCGCGCATCCTGCTGGTCGATCGCGCGGGCCGCATTCTGCTGTTCCGCTTCACGCCGGAGGACGGCCGCCCGCCCTTCTGGTGCACGGTCGGCGGCGCGGTCGATCCGGGGGAGAGCTATGAGGCCGCCGCGCGCCGCGAACTCCACGAAGAAACCGGCATCACGGCCGATCCCGGCCCCGAAGTCTTCCAGCGGACCGTCGATTTCCTGACGATCGAGGGCGTCGAGGTCACCGCCGACGAACGCTATTTCCTCGTCCGGACGGACGCCTGCGAGATCGACCCGACGGGCCATACCGAGCTTGAGCAACGCGTCATGCAGCAGTGGCGCTGGGTCGCCCCCGCCGACCTCGCCACGCTCGGCGAGCACTATTTCCCCGAAGACTTGAGCGACATGCTCGCGGAGATTTTGGCATGACCAACGACGACCTGATCCTGCGCACGATCACCCCGACCACGCACGACCTCGGCGGGTTCAAGGTCCACCGCACCTTGCCGTCGAAGCCGCACCAGATGGTCGGCCCGTTCATCTTTTTCGACCAGATGGGCCCGGCGCACCTCGACGTCGGCACCGGGATCGACGTCCGCCCGCACCCGCACATCAACCTGTCGACCGTCACCTATCTGTTCGCCGGCGCGATCGACCATCGCGATTCGCTCGGCACCTTTGCCCGGATCGAGCCCGGCGCGGTCAATTTGATGACCGCCGGCCACGGCATCGCGCATAGCGAACGCTCGCCCGGTGACGAGCGCGCGCACGGCCCCGAACTGTCGGGCATCCAGACCTGGCTCGGCATGCCCGAGGACAAGGAAGAGATCGACCCAGCGTTCGAGCATGTCGAAAAGGCCGCGCTGCCCGTGATCCAGGGCCATGGCGCGACGGCACGGATCATCATGGGCGACCTGTGGGGCCAGCGCGCCCCGACCACGACCTATGCCGAGACCATCTACGCCGACATGCTGCTCGAACCCGGTGCCAGCATGCCCATCGACAAGGGCGCCGACGAGCGCGCGGTCTATCTCGCGCTGGGCGAGGCGAGCATCGACGGCATGCCGATGGCGCTCAACACGCTCTACGTCCTACAACCCGGCGTCGCGATGACGCTGCGCTCGGCAACCGGCGGCCGCGTGATGCTGTGCGGCGGCGAGGCGTTCACGACCGAACGCTACGTCTGGTGGAACTTCGTCAGCTCGCGCAAGGACCGCATCGACCAGGCCAAGGCGGACTGGAAAGCGGGGCGGTTCGCCAAGGTGCCGGGGGATGAAAAGGAGTGGATCCCGATCCCCGAGGTGCCGCTGACGGCGACGTATCCGTGACGGCAACCGACCCACAAAACGACATGGGAAAGGTAACGCGCGTTCCCAACGGCGGAAATTGCAGCAGAAAGGACGCCGGGGTAGTTCGCTAACATCCATGCTACTGCGCGTATCGATCCTCTTGCTAGCGATCTTCGCCATCCAACCCGCTTTCGGGAGGGTAGATGCGCGTGCTCAAATACTTAGTCTCGTGCGTGCGTTCGAGGATGGTGAAGATCGCAGCTTGCTCAGTGCCAGTGCAACCCTAGAATTGATCGATCTGCGTACTTCAGATCTTGCTCGGAAACGACTTTGGCGGGATGTGCCGGGTTCTGGCGTTACGTTCGAACGCCGAGTGATTCGTATGTCGAT
>Ga0164294_10003696_pt1 | contig 13587 bp, 7 predicted proteins | sample GEODES005metaG_FD_111479 | JGI IMG/M metagenome (GOLD analysis project Ga0164294, IMG submission 111479) | Oligotrophic lake water microbial communities from Sparkling Lake, Wisconsin, USA - GEODES005 metaG | ecosystem: Environmental > Aquatic > Freshwater > Lake | place: USA: Sparkling Lake... | reverse complement strand
CAGGCGGCGGCCGTCGCGGAGGCCTGCCCTCTGGATCGCCTGGGCCGCGGCCACCCGGTCCGCCTGGCCCGCGACCTCCGGGCCCGCGACCTCCAGACCCATTGGGGCCGCGCCGCCGCGACTCGTAGGTCTCGGTCGTTGTGCGGCCCTGCGGATCGGTGAATGTGAATGTCGCCGCGCCGCTGTCCTTGACGGTGTAGTCGACCGTGCCCTTCCGGCCTGCGATCTCGTAGGTGAGCTTTCGTGATGCGGCCCCGGTCGCCTCGAAGCCGACGATCGTGGCTCCGCGGAGTGGTGGCAGCGCCTCGCGGACGACCTGCGCCCGCGGTTGCGGATCGACCTGGCCTTCGCGTTCGGTCACCTCGCCGCGGAACCCGCCGTTGAGATACGGATAGGCCTTCGTGGCGTGGTAGTGGTATTGGCCGTCGGCATCCTCGTGGCCCCCCATCCAGTCGAGATCCTTCACCGGCGAGCCGTCGGGCTCCGTGGTGCTGTAGATGGGATAGCCGTCGAGCGCGTAGGCGATGGGCTTGCCCTTGCCGACGACCTTCTCGAGGTGCACGGGCGCCACGTGGTAGTGGTAGTCGTCGGCCCGGCCGCAGTGGCCGCCGTAGTCGTCGAGTTCGCCAATCGCCAGGGCGTCTTCGCCGCGATTGTTGAGCGGGTTGAAAATCGGGATGCCGTTGACGGCGACGGCGATCGCGCCGCGGAGAAACCGGCCTTTCGTGGTCGCGGGATTCGCGGCCCGAACCGGATGCAGCGGGATCTGCCAGGCGTTGTCGCCGACGTATTTCTGCGGCAGGGGTACCTGCTGCTGCCAGGCGCGGATGCCGATCATCAGCGGGTGATCCGGGATGCCGTTGGATTCGACGAAGAACCAGCGATCGTCGCGGCGGGTCTTGATGTCGCCGCGTTTCTCAAACGGCGCGAACGCCTCGGCAATGTCGACCGTCGTCGCGACTGCGGGCTTCTTGGCGGCAGTGAGCCGAAAGGGAACGATCTCGTGCCCCTCGGTCGGTGCCGAATCTCTGCCTGCGGTCTCGTGATCGTTGGCTCGATGACGATGCCACGGGTGGGCCTGGGCGACCGGGTTGGCGGCTGCAAGGATGGCCGCGATCGCGAGCATCACCAGGGCCGCGCGTCTTCGCGCACGACGGGGAGGTCCAGGGCTGCCCGTGCCAATGGAGCCGGGCTTGCTGGCCAGCGGAGCCATGGATGGCGACGCGCAGCCAGCATGCAGGGAGCGAAGGGCAGGATGCCCGCAGCGAACGTCCGGCGACATGGCATGGGCAGCCTCGAACCGGCGCCAGCCCATGGCCTCCGGAGCCTCGACGACCTTACCCACGTGAATACCCCTGTGGACCATGAGCATTGGACGGCTCCTCTATCCTGCCGCGTTTCATGCCCTCCTTGCCGCCGCCGCCGCGGGCTGGAGGCTGGACAGCCGGGGCGGTCGGATCCTAGCGGGGACTCCCGGTCGGCACCTAGGCCTGGACGTTGGCGAGGTGCTTGTCGAGCGGCCGGGGAAGCTGGCGAGCGGCCGGCAAAGCTGACAAATCGCGGCCAGAAGGTGCATGCCAGTGGAACGGCGGTGTCACGGCCCCGGTGCCCCGGTGCGACCATGCGATGTCGAGCAGGCCCAGTGGTTCGACGTTTCTGCGAAACGATTCGACGTTTCTGCGAAATGGTTTCGACGTTTCTGCGAAATGGTTTCGACGTTTCTGCGAAATGGTTTCGACAAACTTGTGAAACAGTTGGTGAAACAGTTCCAGACAGAGCTTTGTCGTTGTCTGTTCTCGGGCCGCATGGGGTCGCCATAAGTCCCTTGATCTGCAGTTATTTACGATCACATCTATCCTGGGACACGACCGGAACTTTATCTTTTTTTTGGACTCTGGCGCGCGTTTTGCACAATTCACCCACGTCCTCTGGTCGGGGGATCGTGCCGTTCGGCATGCCGCCACGGTGTCTTTTTAGGGGGTTTACCAATGTCCGTCTCGTTCGCTCGGGTCATCCGATCCACCGTTTCCTCCGCACGCGGCCTCCTCGCAGTTGCCGCGATCCTTTTGGTAACCGCCACCACCGCATCTGCCGGCAACTGGGTCGGCTACATGAACGTCTTTCAAAACGCCGCGGGTTCCCAGGGGGCGTACGCCTTCGGTAGCGGATGGGGCGTGAGCGACCTCAAGACCACGATTTCCAACTCCAATGCGGGCACGATCATCGGCGATCAACTCGTGCTTCAGCCCAACTTCAACGCCTACACCGATTCGCTGACGAAAACCAATGCGGACCGCGCCTACTGGACGAACAGCACCGACGGTGGCGCAACACCCGGACCCTTGGGTAACAAGTGGATGAATGCCAGCACCTACTCCGAGACGGCATCCCTTGCCGTGCCGAGCTACACGCTCGCTGGCACCGTGACCTCGAATTCGCTCAACACGAGCCTCTACACCGCAAAGGCCTTCATCAAGGTGCTCGATCCGAATAACGGCTATGCCACCGTGGTCGACGACTCTGTCACCCTGCCAGCGTCTGGTCCGTTCGTGGTGACGTCCAACCTGTCTCTGTATCAGGGCTTGCTCCTGCAGGTCGGCTTCAGCATGGACGGACTGAATGCCAACCCTGCCGACGCGGTATCGTACGGATCGGTTGGCGTCTCGGTCGTCCCGGAGCCCTCGACCTACGCCCTGCTCGCCTTCGGTGGCTGTGCGGCTGCCGCCCTGCGGCGGCGGATCCGTCAGGTCAACGCCTAAAGCCCCGCTGGTTCCCCGCCCCGGGGCCACGATCCCCCTGTGGCCCCGGGAGGGAATCCTGGTGTTCGCGGCTGACAAACCCTGGGGTGATCGAAGGCACCGCTGGTTCACAGCGGTGCCTTTGTGTGTCGCTACCTGAAACAGTTTCCTCCATGCGCGGGGCTTGCCAGGGCTGGTGTAACGAATCCTTGACGGTTGTGAGGAACTTGCATACGATATCAGCGGAAACAGTTCCGGGCGTGTTTCAGGGCCTTCGCAGGTGCTGATTCGTCTGGAGTTGAGGGGAGGGATCATGCCAAGCGTTCGAGCCATCGCCACCCAGTTGAGTTTGTCACCGGCCACGGTCTCCCGGGTGCTCAATAACCATCCCGACGTGGAGGAAACGACCCGGGAACGGGTGCTCGCGCGAATCAACGAGATCGGGTACGTGCCCCGGTTCGGCCGGCGGATCACCAACGTGATCGCCCTGGCCTATCCCGACGAACCGGTTCGCAACGAATACGGCTCGTTCGAGCCGGCGCTACTCAGCGGCATCATGCGGGGGCTCGGCGAGCATCACTTTGATCTCAAACTGCTCAGCATCCGCCGCGACAAGTCGCCCGACGAGACCTACACCCAGTTTTTCATGCGGAAGGGCATTCGCGGCGTGGTGCTCCGCTGCTTTCGCCACAACCGGCCGATGATCACGAGCATCGCGGAAGAGCGGTTTCCAAGCATCGTGATCGCGGAGCGGTTCGACGAGCCGCAGGTCAACTTTCTCCGGGCTGATTCCTACCCGAGCAGTCGGAGGGCCATAGAGCATCTGATCGGCCTCGGCCATCGGCGGATTGGCCTCGCGGTGCACAACGTGCCCGACGGCGACCATGCCGATCGGCGGTGTGGCTACCTCGATGCGCTCTCGGCGGCCGGCCTGGCCTTCGACCCCGCGCTCGTGATGGAACTTCCCGCCGGGTTCTCCGCCGGGGAGCAGGTGCTCGATGCCATGCTCGGCCTGCAGGATCCGGTGACGGCCATCTTCGCGACGAACCCCATGACCACGCTCGGAATCATGCGGCGGGCCCAGGAGCGGGGCCTCGTGGTGCCCCGCGATCTGTCGCTGGTGGGCGTGGATGACAGCGATGTCCGGCTTCATGTCTGGCCGCGGCTCACCGCCGTCACGCAAGACGCCTCGGCGCTCGGCCTGGAGGCGGCGCAGTGGCTGACGCGGGTGATCGCCAAGGGGCAGCGAGACGCGGTCTGCCGCCGGACGATCGCCACGGCGTTCGAAGTCAACGGCACGACCGGGCCGGTGGCCGGTGCCGCCAGTCGGGAGGCAGCGAGCCAGCCGGTGGTGGTTGGGAGCGTGATTCCAACGGCCAGCGGCGAGATAACTTCAATCCACGCACGTTGAAAGACTCGGTGGTGACACCAATGGTTTTATCGAAGGAGGCGGTTTCCATGGTCAAGATTCCCATGGTTTTCAGGCGATGCCGATGGGCGGTCGTGCTGGCGGTCGTCACCATCGCGGCCGGGCCTGCCCGGGCCGGCGACTGGAAGGGCTACATGAACGTCTGGACGGCACCGCAGTCGGCTGGGGGCAGTTACTTGTTCGGAAGTTTCTGGGGGCTGCCCGACGTCAAGACGGTGGTCATCAACGGCAGCGGCACCGGCATGAGCATCACGAACAACATCCTCGACCTGTACCCCAACTACAACACCTACGCCAATAATCCAGGGAGTCCGTATTGGCGAAACAACGGTGGCGCGGGGCCGGGAGGCAACAAGTGGATGGAGGCCAACACCTTCGTGGAAACGACGGTGTCGGCCGACACCGCGGTCTTCTCCGGCACGGTGGGCGCGTTCTCGCTGGCGTCGGGGTACACAGCGGAGGCGTTCATCAAGGTGCTCAATCCGAGTTCCGGATATTCGATCTCCAACATGCAGACCGCGCCCCTGACCGCGCTGGGTAACTTTTCGCTCTCCGCCGACACGTTCTTTTATCAGGGGCAGGTGCTCCAGTACGGGTTCATGGTGTCGGGGACCAACGCCAATCCGGACTTTGCTTCCGCGCTCGGGTCGCTGCGGGTGATCACCCAGCCTAGCGGTGGGAGCGTGATCGTCATCAACGTGGGCTCGGGTACGACCCGCACGCAGGCTCAGGCGGGCTATCCGTCGATCCCCTCGGCGATCTCCTTAACCAAGACGGGCGGCGGCACGGTGGTCTTCGACGCCGTCAACACCTACACCGGCCCGACGGAGATCCAGGCTGGCACGCTGCGGGTGTCCAACACGGGCGGGCTATCGGCCAGCCCGGTCGCCGTGAATGCCGGCGGCACGCTGAACCTGGCAGCCGTCGGTACCACGAATCTGGCCGACGTCACCGTTGCCATCGGCGGGGCCATGACGCTGCGAAGCGACGTGCCGCAGTCCGTGAGCCTGCAGTCGCTGGCGATCGCCTCGACGGTGCCACTCACGGTCAACAGCGCCGCGATGACCAATGGCTACATGAACGTGTTTGACGTCGCCACTGGCGCGTTCGAACCCAACGTCAGCGGCCCCTGGGCGGTGCCCGACCTGCGGGCCAACTTCACGAGCGGCACGAGCGTGACGCTCGCCCCGTGCTACGTGAGCGACACCAGTTCCTTCTGGTACACGCCGAGCGGGCAGCCCGGCGCCACCGGCAACAAGATCATGGAAGCCAACGTCTACGGCCAGGCCGACGGAACCTACGCCGGCAAGACGGTGAGCTTCAGCGGCACCGTGCCCAGCTATACGCTCCTGAGCGGCTCCGGCAACTGGTCGGTGAAGGCCTTCGTGCGAGACTTTTCCGCCAACTACAGCACGTTCACTGAGTCGCAGGTGCCGATCTCCACCACGGGCAGCTTCTCGGTCAGCCTGGCGACCACCAACGACCCCACTCGGCATGTGCAGTGGGGCCTGTCAACGACGGGCCCGGATGTCTGGATCACCGATCTCGCCTCCAAGGGCACCGTCGTGGTCAACGCCGCGCCGACCCCAGCCCGGGAAGGGGGCCGCGTCGACGTGGGCCGGGGGCTCGTCACCGTGGCCTCGGGCCTCTCTCCGTCGGCCCTCGTCGCCGAACTCGTGGCCGGCAGGGATGGTGGCACGTGGGCGGGCACAACGGGCATCTCGTCGGCTGCGGCCGCGGCTGCCGTGGCCGCAAGCACCCCGCGGGCCGTCGGCTGGCTCGACAATGGCGGCGGCTCCGTCACGTTCGGCTACGCCGCGCCGGGCGACACCAACCTCGACTGGATGATTGACATCCTCGACGCGTCGAACTTCCTGGCTTCGGGCAAGTTTGATTCTGGTGAACCGGCGACGTGGATCGAGGGAGACTTCGACTACAACGGCATCGTTGACATCCTCGACGCCGCCGACTTCGTCGCCACGGGGCTGTACAACACCGGAAATTACAACACCGCGAGTCCGGCGGTGACCGCCGTGCCCGAGCCAGGCCTGGCGATGGCCGGCGGTGTGGTGGCGGCGATGGCTGCGGCGGTCCGCGGGTGGCGTCGAGGCCGGTCATCGAGTCGCCGTGGCCGGGTGATTGGTCGCTGGCGGGCATCCGGTGGCCGGCGGATGGCGTTCACGCTCGTGGAACTCCTCGTGGTGATCGCCATCATCGCCACGCTCATCGGGCTCCTGCTCCCCGCGGTGCAGTCGGCCCGCGAGGCCGCCCGGCGGACGCAGTGCTCCAACCAGTTGCGGCAGGTGGGGTTGGCGATCCTGCAGACGGAAAGCGCCTCCCGCATGTTTCCAAGTGGCGGCATCAGTCCGTACCCGAAGATCGAAGACTATTCCTCAGGCGGCAAGGCATTCGGGCCGGACAAGCAGGGATTGTCGTGGGCGTTCCAGATCCTGCCTTACATGGAAGGGGGCAGCATCACGGCGATCACCAACACGCCCCAGATCGCCAACTCATCGGTGCCGACCTTGTTCTGTCCCTCCCGCCGGGGGCCGACGAGCTATGTCAACACGGATAGCGCGAGAACCACGAACCAGGGCATTTCCGGGCCGGTCACCTACTGGCTCTCGGATTACGCCTCCGTGCATCCCGGCCCGAGTCGCAGCGAGGCCGACGCCACCAGGGCTGGAACCTTCAACGCCCTGATGACTCCGAGGTCGCCGAGGACCAACGAGGTCGGAAACACGACGGGCTGCGGGAACGGCTACGGCTTCTGGGGCAAAGGCACCCAGATCATGGATTTCACTCCGACATCCGCCACGTCGCTCGGCTCGGCTTACACCGACTTCAAGGGGGTGATCGTGCGGAGCAGTTACCTCGTCAAGAACGGTACGGTGACGCGACTCGGCTACAAGTCCAACTGCAAGATCAAGGACATTTCCGACGGCACGAGCAAGACCATGATGGTGTTCGAGAAGCGGCTCATGGTGCCGTACACGCCGGGTAGTGCCGAAGATGACGAGGGCTGGTCGTCGGGTTGGGACTTTGACAGCGTTCGATCGACCCTCTGCACGCCGACCCAGGATTCGACGAACCCGATCGCCAGCGATGACGGAAAGGGTTCCTACCGTGCCCCGGGTTCGGCCCATGCGGCCGGCGTCAACGCCGTCTTCGCGGACGGTTCGGTTCGCTCGATGGGCTACGACATCGACGCCGAGACGTTCAACTGCCTGGGACACCGGGAGGATGGCCAGGCCATCAGCGTGCCGTAGTGACCAGCACGAGAAGGTCACGAGTTCGCCGTTCGAGGCTGGCGATCTCAGCCTGGGCTCTCGCAGCGTTGGCCTGGAACTTTGCTGCCTGGACCTCTGCCGCCTGGGCCGCGTCGCCGGCGGTCGGCTCGCGAGTCGAAGTGGTCGGCGATGCCGACGGCGGCTACCGGCTGCTCCGTAATGGCGAGCCGTTCGTCGTCCGCGGCGCCGGTGGCGAGGGATCGCTCGAGATGCTGGCGGCCTGCGGCGGCAACACGATCCGTACCTGGGGCGTCGAAGGCGTGGAGAAGCCGGTCGATGGCACGCGGATGATTGACCGGGCCCACGAACTCGGGATCGCGGTCACCATCGGCCTCTGGCTCGGCCACGAGCGGCATGGCTTCGACTATGCCGACGCGGAGGATCTCGCCGGGCAGCAGCGGATGGTGGAGGCCGCGGTGCTTGCCTATCGCGATCATCCGGCGCTGCTCTGCTGGGGACTGGGAAACGAGATGGAGGCGGGTGCCGGGGCGGGTGACGATCCGAGGGTCTGGCGCGAGGTCAACCGGCTCGCCCGGCGGATCAAGGAACTCGACCCGCACCATCCCGTGATGACCGTCGTCGCCAACACGAATCCGAAAAAAAATGCCGCCATCGCCGAGCATGCGGCCGACGTGGACATCCTCGGCATCAACGTCTATGCCGGCGCTGACGCCATCGCGGGCCGCGTACGGGCGGAGGGCTGGATCAAGCCCTACTGCGTCACGGAGTTCGGCCTGGCGGGGCCATGGGAGGCGGAGCACACGGCCTGGCGGGCGCCGATCGAGCCTTCGAGCCGCGAGAAGGTGGCGGCGACCTATGCGTTTCAGATGGCGATCATGGAAGACACCCAGCGATGCCTCGGCAGCTACGTCTTCCTCTGGGGTCAGAAGCAGGAGGCCACCGCGAGCTGGTTCGGGATGTTTCTGCCCACGGGCGAGAAGACGGGCCGAGTCGATGCAATCTCGCGGGCCTGGACCGGCCGCTGGCCCGCCAACCGCGCCCCGGAACTCGACGAAGTCGAGGTGCCCTTTCGCACCGCGGAGCTTCCTCCGGGCCGGAGCGTCGTGGCGATCGCCCGGTACCGCGATCCGGAGGGCGACCCGCTCTCCTACCAGTGGGAGGTGCGGGAGGAGAGTTCGGATCGACGCCAGGGGGGCGATGCCGAGCGGAAGCCCGCGGCCGTGCCGGGGGCGATCGTCGCCGCCGATGCCGAGGGCCGCGTGGAAATCCGCACGCCTGCCGCGCCGGGCGGCTACCGGCTGTTCGTCACGGTGACCGATGGCAAGGGATCGGGTGCCGTGGACAACTGGCCGTTTCGAGTCGTCCCATGATGGAAGCCCTCTCGATGCTCCGCCGCCACGAGTCGACATCGACCGGCCCCGCCGATCCGCCGAGGCACTCCGGGTTTGCCCGCATCGGCGGTGAACTCCACGCGAGCATCCGGCACGTCGACCGGATGCCCCCGTTCCTGATGAACGTGGTGGGCAACGGCGATGTCTGGATGTTCGTCGGCAGCAATGGCGGCATCACCGCCGGCCGCCGCGATCCCGACCTCGCGCTGTTTCCCTACCAGACGGTCGACAAACTGCTGGCCGCACCCGATGCCAGCGGCGCCGTCTGCCTACTGCGGGTCGAGGGCACGCTGTGGGAGCCCGGCGGCCGCTCGTCACCCGCCGCCGGCTGCCAGCGGCATCTGCACAAGCACGAGTTCGGCACGAGCGTCGTCTTCGAGGAGATCAACGAGCCGCTCGGCCTCCGGCTGCGGTGGCAGTTGGCGGCCAGCGAAGCCTACGGCGTCGTGCGGCACTGCACGCTCAAGAATATCGGACGGACGCCCGTGGCGGTGCGGTCGCTCGACGGCTGGCACCAGCTGCTCGCGCCGGGTGTCGGCCAGCAGACCTACGAGCGGTACAGCTACCTGGCGGCCGCCTACATGCGTCACGAACTGCTCGGCGACGAGGGGCTCATGGTCTCGGCGCTGAACGCCGCGATCAGCGATCGCCCCCTGCCGGCCGAGTCGCTGCGGGCGGGCGTGGCATGGTCGTTCGGCCACCATCACCCCGTGCGGACGCTGGATCCTCGGGGCATCGGCCGCTTTCGCGGCCAAACGCCATCGGCCCCCATGACGGACGTCCGCGGCGAGTTCGGCTGCTATCTCGTCGAGGACTCGTTCACGCTGGCTCCCGGCACGTCGACCGAGTGGTTCAGCATCGCCGACACCGGGCTCGACCACGCCGCGGTGGTGCGGCTGCGGCACCGGCTCGCCGCCGGGGATTCGATTCGAGACGAGGTGGCCGCGAGCCTGGCCTCGAATGCCGCCGAGGTGCGGCGGCGGGTGGCGGCCGCCGACGGTCTCCAGGCCTCCGCCGACCGGACCGTGGCCGTGCACCACTTCTCCAACACGCTGTTCAACATCATGCGGGGCGGCGTGCCCGTGGACGGCTATCGCTGTCCCCGAGGCGACCTCTCCGGCTTCGTCGCCCGGCGAAACGCCGGGGTTCACGCCCGGCACCGCGAGTGGCTCGAGGCGGATGGCGATCGCGACCTTGCGGGCCTCGCGGCCGAGGTTGCCGACCGCGGTGACCCCCAACTGCGGCGGATCGTGCGTGAGTACCTGCCGATTTGCTTTGGCCGGCGGCATGGCGATCCCAGCCGTCCGTGGAATCGCTTCTCGATCGCGACCCGCGACCCGCTCGGCAGACCCGTGCTCGGCTACAGCGGCAACTGGCGGGACATCTTTCAGAACTGGGAAGCCCTTTCGTACAGCCACCCAGGCTGCCTGCCGGGCATGGTCGCGGTGTTTCTCAATGCCTCCACCGTCGACGGCTACAACCCGTACCGCATCACCCGCGACGGCATCGACTGGGAGGTGGCCGACGCCTCCGATCCCTGGAGCCACATCGGCTACTGGGGGGACCATCAGATCGTGTACCTGCTGCGGCTGCTCGAGGCCCATGAACGCTTCTGGCCGGGCCGCCTGGCTGCGGACCTCGACGCCCCGATCTACGCCGCCGCCGTGGTGCCGTACCGGATCAGCGGCTTCGACGACCTGCTTCGCGATCCTCGGCACTCGATCGCGTTCGACAAAGATCTCCACCAGTCGCTGCGTGCAAAGGTGGCGCGGGAGGGGGGCGACGGCGTCTTGGCGACGGCCGGTGACGGCGAGCCCAGGCTCTACTCGCTCGCCGAGAAGCTGCTGGTGCCCGCGCTGGTGAAACTCTCCAACCTCGTACCCGACGGCGGGATCTGGCTGAACACGCAGCGGCCGGAATGGAACGATGCCAACAACGCCCTGGCCGGGTGGGGGCTGTCGGTTGTCACCGTCTGCCACCTCCGTCGCCACCTCCGGTTCCTCGACGGGCTGGTGGCGGCGCACGCCGGCTCGAGCCTGCGACTTACGGCGGCGACGGCGGACCTCGTCGAGGGTCTGGCTGCCGCGGTCGCATCCGGCGAGCCGGGCGACCGGTTCGCCGTGTTCGAGGCACTCGGGCGGGCTGGCGAGCAGCACCGCGACGCGGTCTACGCCGGTGGTTCCGACGAACGTCGCGAGGTCTCGATCGCAGCGATCCGCGGGTTGCTGACCGCGGGCGGCCAGATCGTCGACGACACCATTCGGGCCAACCGCCGTCCAGACGGCATGTACCACTCCTACAACCGGCTCGATGTGCTGGGCCGACGTGCCGAGATCCACCACCTCGAACTCATGCTCGAGGGGCAGGTCGCCGTCCTCTCCAGCGGGCTGCTCGACGATACGGCCGCCCTCGAACTCCTCGCTGCTCTGCGGGCCAGCCCGCTCTATCGCGAAGACCAGCGAAGTTATCTCCTCCAGCCCGACCGTGATCCGGTGCCCTATCTCGAGCGAAACAGGCTGCCTGCCGATTGGTCGACGCGGTGTCCCGGCCTCGCAGCGCGGGTTGCGGCCGGCGCCACCGACGTCGTCGTGGTGGACATCCTCGGTGACGGCCACTTTCATGCCGACATCGCGAATGCGACCGAACTCGCCGCGAGGCTGGTGCCGCTCGGGCTCGACGAGGTTGAGCGGGCTGCCGCGGTCGCGGTCTGGGAGGATGTGTTTCATCACGCCGGCTTCACCGGCCGGAGCGGGAGTTTCTTCGCCTTCGAGGGGCTCGGGAGCATCTACTGGCACATGGTGGCCAAGCTGCTGCTCGCGGTGCAGGAGTGCCATGGCAGGGCCGCGCCGGCGGCGAAGCCCCGGTTTCGGGCTGCATACCGGGAAATCCGCGACGGCCTGGGGTTCCGCAAGTCTGCCCAGGACTACGGGGCGTTTCCGACCGACGCCTACTCGCACACGCCGCGGCACGCCGGCGCCCAGCAGCCGGGCATGACGGGGCAGGTCAAGGAGGAGATCCTCACCAGGCTCGGGGAACTCGGCGTCGCCATCGAGGCAGGATGCCTCCGGTTCCGGCCGGAACTGATGGACGACCTCGAGTTGGGTGAGGCGACCGATTTCGAGTACGTCGACCTCGAGGGCCTCGGGCGAACGCTGCCAGTGGCCGCGGGAGGCCTTGCGTTCACCTTCTGCCAGGTGCCGGTCATCTACGAGCCGGCTGCGGTGGTCTCGGTCACTGTCTTTCGAGGCGCCGCCGCCGAGGCATTCGCCGGCGATAGGCTGCCCGACGACGTGAGCAGCCACATCTTTCACCGTGCCGGCCGCATCACGAGAATCGTGGTCGGCATCGTACGACAACCCAGGGACACAACGTGATGGCAAGTTCGCAGAACAGCATGAAACTCTCGTTCGGCGAGAAACTGGGCTACGGCCTCGGCGACACGGCGAGCAACTTCGTGTGGGCGCTGATGATGAACTTCATCATGTACTTCTACACCGATATCTTTGGGATTACGGCGGCTGCGGCAGGCACCATGCTCCTCTTCGCCCGGTCGACCGACGGGCTGTTTGACTTTTTCGTGGGCGCCGTCGCCGACCGCACCAAGACCCGCTGGGGCCGGTTCCGCCCCTGGCTGCTCTGGCTCTGCGTGCCGCTGGCGATCGTCTTCGTGCTGGCCTTCACTACGCCTGACCTGTCACCGGCCCGGAAGCTCGTGTGGGCATGGGTGACCTACAACCTCCTGATGCTCACCTATTCGGCGATCAATATCCCGTACGGCGCTCTGTCGGGGGTGATGACCGACGACCCGTTGGAGCGGACCAGCCTCAACTCCTACCGGATGTCGCTGGCTCAGATCGGCGGGATCATCGCGAACACCAGCTTTCTGTCGCTCATCGTCACCTTCGGCGCCGGCAATCCGGCCCGCGGTGCCCAGCTCACGGTGGTGGTCTTCAGCATCGCAGCCATCGTGCTGTTCCTCATCTGCTTTGCGACGACCCGCGAGCGAATCCAGCCGCCCGCCGAGCAGAAGACGCGACTCGTGGACGACGTTCGCACGCTGTTCGCCAATCCCCACTGGGTGATGATGTTTCTCGCCGGCATCGTGAATATCACCTTCGCCGTGATCCGCGGCTCGGCGGGCATCTACTACCTCAAGAACTACCTCGGCTGGGACGACGTGAAGGTGTTCGGCATGTTTCCGGCGATCCCGCTCTACTTCCTGCTCGGCGGCCTGGCCATGATCGTCGGCGCCATGCTGACGCGGTTCGCCGTGGCGGCGATCGGGAAGAAAGCCGCCTTCATCGTCAGCATGGTGCTCGTGGCGCTGACCGCCATTCCCTTCTACCGGCTCCTGCCCGACCAGATCGGCCTGGTCTTTGCCTTCCACCTGCTGGGCATGCTCGCCGCCGGGGTCAACGCCACCCTCTACTGGACGCTCGTCGCCGACACGGCCGACTTCGCCGAGTGGAAGTTTGGATCCCGGACGACGGGGATCGTCTTCTCGGCCACGACCTGCGCCCAGAAGGCGGGCATGGGGATCGGCGCCGCCTGCGCCGGCTTCCTGCTGGAGCACTACGGCTACCAGCCCAACGTCGCCCTCTCCGACTCTGCCCGGCAGGGCATCCTCCTGATGATGAGCCTGATTCCGGCCGCGGGCCTGCTCCTCCTGGCGGCGGTCTTCAGCCGCTACGGGCTGACCGAGGGGGTCTGCCGCACGATGCGGGAGGAGCTCTCGGCCCGGCGGTTGGCCCGCTGAGCGGTGTGGAGACCGAGAACGT
>Ga0164294_10003695_pt1 | contig 13591 bp, 10 predicted proteins | sample GEODES005metaG_FD_111479 | JGI IMG/M metagenome (GOLD analysis project Ga0164294, IMG submission 111479) | Oligotrophic lake water microbial communities from Sparkling Lake, Wisconsin, USA - GEODES005 metaG | ecosystem: Environmental > Aquatic > Freshwater > Lake | place: USA: Sparkling Lake... | reverse complement strand
GTTGGACTACATCTCGCCGTATTATAAAAATGTGTAAACCGCAATCCATTGCCCGCTAATCGGTCAATATTAGGCGTTTTGATTTCTGAGCCAAAACATCCTATGTCTGAATAACCCATATCATCAGTAAGGATTACAATAATATTAGGGCGTTGGGAATTTTTTTGTTGACCATTCACCTCTTGTAATGCTAGCGAGCAAAAACAGGATATAACCAATGCTATCGCTTTTTTGAAAGATGAAAAAGGGAAGGTAAATAGGCTCATAATCGTTGTTATTGTATCGTTGTTATTATATCGTTCTTATTGAATCGTGGTTATTGAAATAATAATACGAAAAAAAACGGTTGAAATATATTTTCAACCGTTTTCTAAAGATGTTTTACTACAAAAATGAAGAAAAACACTATTTAATTAGTCTGCATCCGATTTCCAATTCAGGGTATCTGTTTTAAAATGCGACAATGCTTCCCACTCGGTGTCAATTCCTTTATCTCCCTGCTCTGCCATCCATTTTTTTAATACTTCAAACAAGTTATTTTTTACTTTTTGCAATGATGGATCATTTGCTAGATTGTTAAGCTCATACATATCATCTTTTATACTAAACAATTCAAATTCTGGACGATTTCGATACAATGCAGCATGTGCGAAAGCTTTAGGATCTTTTTTGCTCTCTTTTAACCATCCTTCATACAATTTATTACCAACCCTTGAACCCGAACTTAGAAATGGATCAACAAAATTGATATTCCAAATTAATTTGTATTCATGGTCTTGCACTGACCTTACAGGATAGTTATCGGAACCATTTTTAATGCCACGAGTCGTTTGTAATCCGAAAACATAATTGCGTACATCCTTGTTGCTTCCTTTTAATGCAGTTAAAAAGCTTTTACCATCTAATTTCATGGTTTGCTCTTTATTACCTCTTAATGATTCGGGGTTTCCACCAGCAGCATCATATAATGTAGGAAGTACATCAATATATTGTGCAAGAACATCTGTTTTTGTATTAGGTTTAATTACTTTTGGCCACCTCGCAATGAATGCCGCTTTCAAACCCATATTGTAACAAGTCCATTTGCCAAAAGGCAATGAACTTCCCTGCTCACTGGCAAACATCATTAGGGTATTGTCTTTGTTGTTGTACTTGTCAACAAACTTCATGCAATCACCCACTAAACTGTCTGCATAAGTAACTTCTGCATAATAGTTAACCAATGTTTCTCTGGTCAATTTGGTGTCAACCATGTATGGAGGAATATGAATGTCTTCAGCTTTGTAAGCACTTCTGTTTCCTCTAGTCCAAGGCCCATGCGGTTGGTTGGTGGCAACAAAGAGTAAATAAGGTTTAGATTTATCTTGGTTGATGAATTTTTCTGCATCAGCCAAATTAATATCTTGGCCTTCACCGTTATCGCTATTTCTTCCACCGAGATAATCGAACGGGAAATTTGGCATAGGCGAATAATGTTGTTTTCCGATAAGGGCAACCCTATAACCAATACTTTTAAAATGGTTGGCGATACTTAAAATATTGGGATATACTTTTGAATGGTTTGGATAGCCTCCATTTTTTACTGGATAAAGTCCGGTATATAAGCTTTGGCGGGTTGGGCAACATATTGCCGAAGCATTGTACATGTTGTTAAAAAGAATCCCTTCTTGGGCAAGTTTTGATAGATTGGGTGTTTTTACATCTGGATTGCCATAAGGTTCGCAATCCACCGAAGTCATGTCATCAGCCAAGAAAAATAAAATATCTGGTTGTTTATAAGCGACGCCAAGGTTGGGTTTTGGTGTAGAAGAGGTATAGGAAACCAATACCATTCCTAGTATGGAAAACACAATAGTAATAGTAAAAATACGCTGCAAATTGGTGGAGAAAAAACGAATCATGTTGTATGGGTTAATTAAATATAGATGAAATTGGAATATAATAATTTATGTGGAATCTGTTGTGTTATTTGAGCAAAATGAGACTACTAAAAATTGGGTAAGATTAAATTTGGGTAGCTTAAAAACAGTAATTTATTTTAAAACAAAAAGCCCGAAATGGAATATCCATTCGGGCTATAGCATATTTCATAGGAATTAACCAAATACCCGTAAAGAATTGCCGGTTAATTGAGTAGTATATTGTTTAAGTGGTATAGTTGCTGGACCCATTAAAACAGCACCAGTTGTGCTAAATTCTGCACCATGGTTTGGACAATGAAATTTGTTGTTGTTACCTTGGAACTGAATATTGGTGCCTTGATGTGTGCAAGCAGCTGCAACAGCAATGAATGTTCCTGAAATAGTTTTTGCTATAATCACTCCATCTTTGTAAATATAGCCTCCAATACTACCCAATGCTGTATTCCCTGCAGCGGTGATATCGATTGTAAAATTAACTCCACTATTACTAGGAGGTGTGCTAGGGTTGCTTCCTGTTTCTGATTTTGAACAACCACCCATACACATTCCTACTAAAATTGCAGCACTACTAAGTCCAACTTGTTCTAAAAATTGTTTGCGATCCATATGTTTTATGTTTTAAGCAAAAGTTTTTGTCGGTCGATGTATAAATGTACAGATTATCGTTTTTTATAGGAGCTATTTTCAGGTTATTGGTTGGTTTTTAACATGATATTTTACTCAATAATCTATAATACAAATTATAATTAAAATTGTTTATTACAAAAATAAATAAGCATATTTTTATCACTTATATCATATAAACCATGGTATATTAGTTAGTAATGTATTATAATTTATATGATCATTTGCCAATATTAGGAAATGAATAATTCTTTAATTGGCTTTATTATTGTAATAAAATAATACCACTAGAAGTGTTTTTATATTGAATCTGCATAATTTATTTAGCTTCATATATATTTGAATATATACCGTAAAAAAATAACCATTGAGCTATTCGGGTACGGAAGTGAAATCGGGCTCCTCAGATAAAATTTTCTCTAATATAGAAAAATAAATCTTTAGGAACGGTTTAATTCAAACAATATAGTAATCCAACTTTAGTCATCAAATTTTTCAAGGGGTTTAAAAAGTTACAATGAGCATAAAGGACGCATATAACATTTGGTCAGAACAATACGATAGTAATAAAAACTTTACTCGTGATTTGGAGGGTGATGCTTTAAGATCAATTTTGGGAAATTTTAGATTTGATACTTGTTTGGAAATGGGTTGTGGAACAGGTAAAAATACCAATTGGTTGTTGTCAAAAGCTAATAATGTTGTTGCGGTTGATTTTTCAGAAGCTATGTTGGCAAAGGCTAAAGAAAAAATTGGCGATTCAAAAGTTGTTTTTTTACAAGCAAATATGCTGGATAATTGGATATTTATCAATGATAAGGTAGATTTAGTTACATTCAGTTTGGTATTAGAGCATGTTGAAGATTTGCTGCCTGTTTTTCTGAAAGCTTCATCTTCATTAAGTTTTGGGGGATATATGTATGTTGGCGAATTGCATCCAATGAAGCAATATATGGGTTCGAAAGCAAGATTTGAAACGGAAGAGGGTACCCAAGTGGTTGAGTGTTTCACCCACCATGCTTCAGATTTCATTAAGGCGGCAAGTGTAGCGGGCTTTAAGTTAGTCGTTTTTGAAGAGTATTTTGATGATGAAAATAGGGAAGGGGTGCCCCGTATTTTGGCAATGCTTTTTCAAAAAGTAGAATGATTTTAAAATCGGGTTTAAAATGCTGAACTTTGCAGTATGACAAGCATGTTAGCAGTTGAAGGAATTGAAAAGCGTATTGAAGCAGTTCAAGTGATAAAGTATATTAATTTCAATCAATTGCGGTTTCAAAAACTCGTCATTGCAGGTGAAACGGGTTCAGGGAAATCCACTTTGCTTAAAATAATTGCAGGATTGGTTCAACCAGATGCGGGAAATGTTTTTTATGAGGGGGAGCGTGTGCTAGGACCCGATGAGAAACTTATTGCTGGGCATAAAGACATTGCTTATTTATCCCAACATTTTGAACTGCGAAATAATTATTGGGTTGAAGACATGTTGATGTTAGCTAATCAATTGGATAGTGAAAAAACGGCGTCAATCTATCGAATCTGTAAAATTCAACATTTATTAAGGCGGAAAACACAACAGCTTTCTGGTGGTGAAAAGCAAAGGGTAGCTACTGCGAGGTTGCTGATGACTTCACCTAGTTTGTTATTGTTAGATGAGCCTTTTTCGAATTTGAATGTAGCGTACAAGCAGTTAATGAAATCGGTCATTAATGATATTTGTACGGAGTTGAATATATCAATTGTAATGGTTTCCCACGACCCTGCGGATATATTGCCTTGGGCAGACCACATTTTGGTGTTAAAGTCCGGTGAATTGGTTCATTCGGGTAGCCCTCGGGTGTTATACAATCATCCTCCTGATGCCTATACTGCCGGATTATTTGGGCGGTATAATACTATTGATCAAAGTATACAAAGTGTTATAGGACTTCAATCAACAGCAGCAGCAATATTGATAAGGCCATGTGCTTTGGAGATTCAAGTAAATGAAGAATTCATCAACGGTTATATATCAGCAGTAGCCTATTATGGTGGTTATGAAGAAATTGAAGTTGAGGTAAGTGGTACAAGAATTTGGGTAATGAGTGGAATAATTAATATATGGAAAGTAGGCGATTTTGTGCAAGTTTCTGTTCGTCAATCTTTTTTTGAGGCTTGAAATAAATCACTCATTACGCTTAGATGTGGGAGTGTAAGTACAGCAATGCCAATAAATAAAGCCATTGATGTTTGGTTTAAACTGCCTGTATAGTTGCCAAAAAAGATTAGTAAGCCAATACCGATACATGCTACAACGGTGAAAGGGATAGCACTAGAAATAAATTTTTTTACAGATTTTTCTTTTTCATATAGATGGAAATAAATCGATTGTAATGAAATTACAGAATGCCAAAGGCCAAAGTACAGCGCAAATCCGAGATATAAGGGAAGTTGGTTTAATACAAGCGGTAACAATATAGCTTGTGCAATAAGAAGTCCTTTTTGTTGAGAATGTAATAATTTAAGTGTGGATAATTGGATGATTAGAATAACAATCCAAGAAAAAATTAGATAAAAGGGTAAATTTTTATTGTGGTTAATAAAAGCTGAAATGGTAGGTAGGAATTGATTGCTTTGGGGTAATGCCGATAAGATTTCTAGTACTTCGCTAGGGTGTGGTAATAAAAGATTACTGATTATAATAACGCCATAAATAAATTGCAAAAGGATGGTGACATTATTTTTGGGAAGTTCGAGTGGAAGTAAATCCGTTTCAGCAAAATGGTAGGCTGAGAGTAGTAAAAAAATGAACAGTGCCAACCAGGGGAATATCCACCAAATGAAGCCATAAATAATCATTGGCGGGATATATTTGAAAACGAAAGATTGAATTTTTTTTAAAGAAGAGGTGGTAGAATGGATATTATTTTTGAAGAAAATTAAGTGATCCATTGCGCCGTGGGGAATTCCTGTAAGGAGTATAGCGGCTGCAAAAATAAGTTGTTGTGTTAAAAGTGGTATTTGTGGAAGTAGAATAATCAGTACACTCAATAAGAAAATCAGTAATAAAAGGGATATTCGGAGTGAATTTCTCATTGATTTTTTTTGAGGTGAATATAAAAAAGAAATCGTGGAGAGCAATAGCTTCCACGATTTCTTTTTGTTAAAAAAAGTAATATTAAGCTTCTGATCTGCTAAGAGAGTAAATAACAAGACCGAAACCAATTTTGTTGATGGCATCACCGATATTGTATACAATATCCATTGATAAGCCTTGGAACATTGGCATTCCAAAAAGACCACCTGCAGTACCTGCGATGTATCCGATAGGATAGATTGCCCATCCTACAAGTACAAACCAACCTAAAGTTTTGTTTGCTTTTAAAACAGCAGGACCAGCAGTTTTAGCCAATTTAGCTACATCTCCTACCCATACTAGGTAAACTATGTAGAAATAAGCAATTCCGCTAATCAAACCCCAAACCCAGCTCTGAGTTTCTTTTCCGTAGATTGCTTCACCGATATAACCGGTTACCAACATTACTACAGAAGCGAAAATCAAATTCCAAAGTAAAGAAGTTTTAGCACCTACTTTCTTTGTGATTAAGTAGAACTCAACACACATTAAAGGAACAGTAAGCAACCAATCTACATAACGGAAAAAAGTCGGAGAATCACCAGTTGTAAGATTGTAGTCTCTCATGTAATAGTAGTGTACTGCAGCAATAAAAGTAATAATGCCAGACACTAATACAGAGGTTCTCCATTCTTTAGAAGTATTTCCTACTTCCATAAAAAAGAAAACTGATGCAGCCATCATGGCCATACATCCGATAAAAAACGTGAATGCTACGTAATTATCCGCAGCAACAGCCTGGATTTCAAGCAGAACATTGTGTATCATAACAGTTGGGGTTTACAAATTTATGGGTTTTCTTGTAGGTGGATTATTGTCTAGTAACTAAAGTGTTTGCTTCACTTTTACTACTAGCTGTTTTGGTGGTAATCAACGGTTATACTTAATCGTAAACAAAAATTTAATAAAAATTTAAGTCTTTTAATTTGTTTATGTAAATTAAGTAATTATTGTATAGAAAAAATAAAAAATGATTATTTTTTTTATTTTTTATTTTTTGTGTAATCATTTTTTAAATAATTACACAAATGTTAATCAAAATATTATTTGAAACCCCAATTACGCATGATGTTTAAATCACTTTTTACCGATTCAATTGGCAGAATACCTTGATAAGATTCTTGTTCAATAATTAAATGTCCAACACCTTTGGTTTTTACGGCAATGTCTAGAATCTCTTTTACTGGTACGATTCCTTTACCAAGAATTGTACTTTCATATTTTTCATGCTTAGATGACGATAAGATTTCGTCTTTAACATGCCAAGATTCAAATCTACCTGGGTATTTGGTTACTATGTCTATTGCATTGGCACCGCCATTATATAAATTACCCATATCCAATTGTTGCATAACCAATTTTGGATCTGTATTGTCTAAAATCAATTCAAATACAGTTTGATTGCCTAATTTCTGGCTAAATTCAAAATCATGGTTGTGGTATCCAAATTTCATTCCCGACTTTTTACACAGTTCTCCATTTTTATTGAAAATCTCCATAAAAGCTTTGATATCGTCTATGGTTTTTCGTTGTGCTGCTTCAAGAGAAGGACTAATCACAAATTGTTGTCCACAAGTTGCGGCATCTTCGATGGTGTATTTCCACTCGCTGGTAAAATCTTTTGTTGCATAATCCCAATGTTTAGTAGCAAAAACAGTATGACCACTAGGCATTTTTAGACCTAAATCTTGTAGGATTTTTACAAATTCTTTGGCAGTGTAACCATAGAATTTTCTATCTATATAATTAGCATGTTCTACAAAGCGGTAACCCATTGCAGATAGTTGCTGCAATGTTTCTAGTGGATTCGATTTCATGGCTTCTCTCACGGAGTAGAGTTGTAATCCTACTAAATTTTTAGGATATTTTGGGTTGTTCAGAAATGCATCAGGAATCGAAATGGCTGCTAATGCAAGAGCAGATGTTTTAATGAAGGATTTTCTGTTCATGGAATAAAATTATGTTTTTTATTGGAGATAATATAAATGAAGCACAAGATGTACGCTAATATCTATATGTTTCAATTAATTTAAAAAGTTAATAAATTTTAATCAAAAAATAGCTCAATTTATTAAAAACGATTTAATAAATTGAGCTATACTTAAGTTGTACTAAGTAATCCCTAAACTATAATATTTTTAATTCCTAATTCATCTAATTGTTTTTGATCAATAGAGGATGGCGCATCCAACATAACATCTCTTCCACTATTGTTTTTAGGGAAGGCTATAAAATCTCTGATGCTTTCACTTCCACCCAACAGTGCACAAAGTCTGTCGAATCCAAAAGCAATACCACCATGTGGTGGTGCACCGTATTCAAAAGCGCCTAAAAGAAATCCAAACTTGTGGACAGATTCCTCTTTGCTCATTCCAAGGGCTTCGAACATGCGTTCTTGTAATTCTCTTTGGAAAATTCTAATTGATCCGCCTCCAATTTCATTGCCATTTAGTACCATATCATAAGCATTTGCTTTGATTTGAGCATAAGGGTGCTTCAAATATTCCGATGCATTTGCAATAGATGGATTATTTTCAATCATCATTTTAATATGATCGGGCTTTGGAGAAGTGAAAGGGTGGTGACGAGCAACCCAGCGGTTGTCGTCTTCGGCATATTCAAATAATGGAAAATCCAATACCCATAAAAGTTTAAATTCATCTTTACGGCGAAGCCCCAATCGTTCACCCATTTCCATTCTGAGGTCGCTGGTTGCTTTTCTGGTACGTTCTTCAAAACCAGCAAGGATAAAAATCATGTCCCCAGGTTGTGCACCAGCTGCCAAAGCAATTGCCTTTAATTTATCTTCACTAAAAAACTTATCTACACTGCTTTTCAATGTTCCGTCATTGTTATATCTAATATATACCAACCCCGACATTCCTATTTGCGGTCTTTTCACCCATTCAGTAAGTTCATCAACCTGTTTTCTAGTGTAATCAACAATACCAGGTACTGCAATAGCTAAAACAGTTTCTGCCTCATGAAATACTTTGAAATCCACACCTTGTAATAATGCTCCTTTGGCAGCAATTTCGCCATCAAGGGTAAATGCAGATTTGATATTTAAGATGTTCATGCCAAAACGAATATCCGGTTTGTCATTTCCATATTGCCACATCGCTTGCTCCCAAGTGATTCTTTGAACCTGCTCAGTGTAATTAATATCTTTTACTGATTTGAAAATGGATTTTATCATCCCCTCAAACATATTGAGGATGTCTTCCTGTTCCACAAAACTCATCTCACAATCAATTTGCGTAAATTCCGGCTGCCTGTCTGCACGTAAATCTTCATCCCTGAAACATTTTACCACCTGATAATACCGATCATATCCACTTACCATCAACAATTGTTTAAAGGTTTGTGGAGATTGTGGTAATGCATAAAACTGGCCAGGATTCATCCTAGATGGCACCACAAAATCTCTTGCACCTTCTGGAGTCGATTTTATTAAAAATGGTGTTTCAATATCCATAAACTGGTTCTCGTGCAAATAATTTCTGGCTGCACGATTTACAGCGTATCGAAGCTCAAGATTTTTTTTGATTGCATTTCTGCGTAAATCTAGGTATCTATATTTTACCCTCAAATCATCTCCACCATCAGTATCATCTTGAATAGTAAAAGGCGGAACGGCTGATTTGTTTAAAATGGTAAATGCATTTACGGCAATTTCAATGTTTCCTGTTGCTAATTGAGGGTTTTTATTACTTCTTTCAATTACTTTCCCTTTGGCTTGCAATACAAATTCTCTTCCTAAAGGCTGTTCATCCAATTGCTTATTTAATGATTCATTAAAAACCAATTGGGTTATCCCATAACGGTCGCGGAGATCTACAAAATTAATGGCGCCAAATTTCCTGATGGTTTGAACCCATCCGCTGAGGCTAACTTCTTGTCCAATATTTTCTATCCTCAATTCTCCGCAAGTGTGGCTACGATACATAACAAATTAATATTCAATTGTAAAAAGTCCTAAATCCGTGCAAATATACGTCTGTTCAAAGAAGTTGAACCAAACTGGGTATAAATGATCATACTAAGAATGCACGATCAATTTTGATTCTGCAGTTCTTTTTCTACCAATTCCACCGTTTTTTCTGCCATTTTTTCTTGGAAATCTTTTTTATGGGCTAAAAAAAGATAATAATAGGAGAGAACCAATAATCCCAAAGCAAATGGAACAATGGCCATTTGTCGAAGTCCGATATTCCCCACCAAATTTTCATCAATTCCCCAAAACTCTCCAATCATCCATGTACAGTTGGCTACAATCCAAAAAACTACTGCCAGGTTATGGATGAATTCTGATAATATATGCCGTGTTTGATATAAAATGATCATTGCCACCGCCATGGTTGGAATGATCATGAACATACCAACCATTTTGAAGTTCATTGCCCAACACACATCTTTGATTAGCCAAAATAAAATATGTAGGTTTTCTATTCTTCTAAAACGGGCAGGGATATAGTAAATTTTTTCTTTGTGCATTTTTTAAAAATAAAGATTAAAATTAAGGATATAATGCAACAGATTCGCTAAAAACTATTGTATTAAACTCTAAATGCCTTGTTTTGTTGATAAATATTTATTCTCCTATTTTAATGGTACCTCCAGCTGATCTTCCAGTAAATTCTGGAGCATACATGGATTGAATATTTGCAATACCCAAGGTGAAAGTTCCATTATGGCTCACAAATAAATCATAATCAATGACTTGTGTGCCTTTGGGAAGCCAATTGAAAAAGAAATTATTACCTGCATCGGTAGTTGTTTGATAAAATCCTACCCCATTTTTCCATTGATAGCCACTCAATGTCTGATCGGGGGCAGTGCCTGCCGGTCGAACATCTTTGAGGTGAACATATTCCAAGTCTTGTTCCGAAAAAACTGTTAGTCTAATGGTTAATTTATCGCCAACTTTTATTATATCGCTATCAGATACGGGCTCAAGTACAATACCATTATCTGATTTTTTTTGAATAAAGCATTGCTTTTGCACTTTTAATACACTTCCTGCTTGTGCTAATTTATCTGCTGTTTCAAAATATTGCCAATAGGCTGCCCCCCAAGTGATGGCAGATTTGGAATTTCCTGATACGGAAATGGAAATATTACCCATTGTAGGTTCTACATCTCTTCCCTGAATTATGGATTTAAAGTATCCTGTACCGGCTTCTTGTTTTTCTTTTTCTGGCTGGATATGTTTATTTCCAGCCAGAATTGAAATGGTAGGTTGTTGCATAATTATATCCGGACGAGCATTTAAAATGGCATAAATAGCATCTGCAGTGGCTTTTGAAGTACCCCATTGTTGCACCTTTTTTTTATTTAATAGCCATAATAATAAAGGTTCTACCGCTGATGTGTCTTTTGAAATCTCTTGAAATGCTTCGATGGCTAGTGCTTGTGTTTCAATGGATGCTTCTTGCCAAAAATAACCACCCTTATTTTCTTTCCAATACATCCCTAATGTGGGTGAAACGATAGCCGTTTCATGTAATGATTTTAAAATGTCTTTTGCCGTTTTATCGTTTTTATTGCGGTGGGCAATTAAAGCAGTCATTGTTTTACCCATTAGATTTTGTTTTACCCAAGCTTTGGTAGATAGATTGGTAAAATAGACTATTGCTTCTTTAACCGTTTTTTCAGTTGTACGTTCTCCATAAAAACTGTTCATATATAAATATTGCAACTGAAACCAAGATGGGGTTCTGGTTTTTTGTGTAGCCAACGAACTTTTTTTGGCATTTATGTATTCTTGTTGGATGGATTGATCGAGATATTTTAAAGCGTTAAAAATAATTTCCTTAATGTTCTTTAGTTGTTCCTGATTTGAAATGGTACGCATTTTTAACAATTTGGCCATTCCTGTTACAATATACTGTGTAATAAAGCGATCATCCGGACAACCTTTGAACCAGGAGAATGCGCCATTGTCTGATTGCATGTTTTTTAACTTATCCAAACTGGCCGTAAGTTCTTTGGACAAAGTTATCATATCAAATAATCGGGCGATATTTTTTCTTTGGCTGGATTCTTGTTGTGCTTCAAAAACCCAAGGCGTTTCTTCTATGAGAATAGATTTTAGATCCTGGTTTTTTAATAAGTTACTGATCAGTGCTGCCGTATCATGTGTTTTCCATTGATCAAAAATGGCTTTTATTCGGGGAGAGCTATTGGCAATAGAACTCGCTAGTGCATTAGCATAAAACCGGTTAAAATTTTGTTCGGCACATTCATAAGGGAACTCCATCAAGTAGGGAAGGGCTAAAATAGCGTTCCATGCCGGATTTGCACTGTATTCTATAGTGAATCGATGGTGGGTTAGCGAACCTGTTTGTGCATTTGTTAAACCAGAAAAATTGAATTTCTCCGTTCCATTTCCTTTCATTGTAAGGGGGATGGATTCCGTAACAAGAATTCGGTTACTCAATACAGGTAGCATATTTTCTTCTCCGTCGCTATGGTTTCCGGCAAAGGCCATAAGCTTATATTTAACCGGTTTATTATAATTTACAGGAATTTCAACAGTAAAAGCAACCACTCCATTTTGACCAGCAGCAATGGTGAAATACTGTTGTGGAAAAATGTTTTTAAATAGCCCGTCAACAGGGTTATCGGTATCTGGATCCAAAAGATCTAGGGAGGCATTTCCTGAAATTTCTTCATTGGTAAGGTTGCTTACTCTTGCTGTGAGGGTTATTTTATCACCTTCTCGCAAAATTCTCGGCATATTGGGTTGAATCATCAACTCTTTTTGAGTAATGATTTGTTGGATATTTCTACCCATCGCCATTTCTTTGGTATGCGCAATACTTTGCCATTTCCATTGGGTTAGGGCATCCGGCATTGTAAAACTGAATTCCACATTCCCTAATGAATCTGTTAACAATTGCGGAAAAAAGAAGGCAGTTTCTTCAAAGTTTTTTCTTGGATTTGTATTTATTGCAGTCTTACTAATAATATTTTCAGGTTTAACTTCTTCATCTTTTACCACATGTGCTCCAACGGCTGTATCTACCGTAACCTTACCGGTGGTCATCATTGGTGCCGGCATCATCTTTGATTGCTTTTCCATAATCCCACGCTGTTTGCTATACATACGGTCTTCTAGCATGTTGCTTACATTTATAATAGACTGCTCCCATAACCATTTGTCGTATTGCGTATAAGAAACTTCTTTAATTAAGGGTTCTGGGTTGATGTCATTACTACTTCCTGCTTCAAAAGTTGGATTTGTATTCCATTGGATTGATTCGTGTTGCGTAAAGAGTTCTGGCAATTGCCACAGGTGCGGAATAAATTGGTCTAAAGAAGCATCATACAAACTGGTTAATATTTCAGCCTTTTGGTTTTCTGGATTGTTGCTTTTGATATGTAGTGTCCATGTTTCTTTACTACCGGGTTCAATTTTACTTCTAAATGTTTGGGTTGTAACATCGAGTATTTTATTGGTCCAGGGAACATCTACTTTTTGGTACAGTGTAAACATTCTATTGTGCAGGATGAAGGCATACATCACCGTAAACCCGCCACGATCTGATTCTTTAATTTGAATGTTCAATGTTTTGCGTTTACCTACAATTTCTTCGTTGATGTAAGGTGATAAATGGATGTTATCCCCTTTATCAATGGTAGATATTAGCCAATATTTAGGCGCTTGCGAACCTATGGAAAGAGAGATGTTTTCGCCGGGTGCTGCAACCAAGTTTTCAGAAAGTGATTCTGCAAAATTACCTAGGTCTGGCATCGGGTTTTTGGCATCATACAACCTAACAAAGGCCTTATTGGAAACAATTGTTCCATACATATCTGTTGTTTGGATGGTAATCAGGTACCAGCCGGTGGCCAAAGTTTTTTGTGGTAAGATGAATTTGCCGTTTTGCAGGGTGTCTGTTTGCTGGAAAATAGTTTTTTGAATGAG
>Ga0164294_10003694_pt1 | contig 13591 bp, 11 predicted proteins | sample GEODES005metaG_FD_111479 | JGI IMG/M metagenome (GOLD analysis project Ga0164294, IMG submission 111479) | Oligotrophic lake water microbial communities from Sparkling Lake, Wisconsin, USA - GEODES005 metaG | ecosystem: Environmental > Aquatic > Freshwater > Lake | place: USA: Sparkling Lake... | reverse complement strand
TCTGCGCGATAAGCGAAATCTTGGAGAGGATGGAAAAAAGGCGGTGTCAAAGCCGCTTTTTTCTTGCCTGAATTCCGGGGCCGAACGGCAATTTCCATCCGATTCCTGTTGCGCGCCTTAATCGGCCGGTTAAACTCCGAGGCTTAACGGACGATGATCCGTGAGCGAGAGAGGCCGCGCATGCAGTATCATCCCAGTTTCCACGCGCAGACCTGGCCCGACCGGCCGGCGGTGATCATGACCGGCAGCGGCGACATGATGACCTACCGCGAGCTTGACGAAACGAGCAATCGCTTCGCACAATTGCTGCGCGCGCGCGGGCTTCAGATCGGCGACACCGTCGCGCTGTGCTTTGAAAACCAACCGATGTTCTTTGCGCTGTGCTGGGGCGCGCAACGCGCCGGGCTGGTCTATGTCGCCATATCCAATCGGCTTGCGCCGCCCGAAGTGGCCTATATCGCGCAAGACAGCGGCGCCGGGCTGCTGGTCGGCTCCGACTTGCTCGCGCCCTTGCTGGATCAGGTTGCGGCGCTGGCACCGGATGTGCCCCAATTGCGCCTTGGCGGGCAAGGCGTGCAGGATCTGGCCGCAGCGCTTGCCGCCATGCCGCCCACGCCGATCGCAGACGAGCGCGCCGGGTGCGACATGCTCTATTCTTCCGGGACCACCGGCAAACCCAAGGGCGTCCGGATGCCTTTGCCGGAAGTCCCTGACATCGGGGATTCGCCGTCGCTGGTCAAATTGACGATCGGGGTGTTCGGGTTCTCGTCGGACACCGTCTATCTCTCGCCCGCGCCGCTTTATCATGCCGCGCCGCTGCGTTGGTCGATGGGCGTTCAGCGGCTCGGCGGCACGGTCATCTGCATGGAAAAGTTCGATCCGGAAAAGGCGCTGGAAGCGATTGAGCGCTACCGGATCAATGCCAGCCAATGGGTTCCGACGCATTTCGTGCGCCTGCTCAAATTGCCCGACGAGACGCGCAGCCGTTATGACGTGTCGAGCCTGCGCGCCGCGGTCCATGCCGCCGCCCCGTGCCCCGTGCCGGTCAAACAGGCGATGATCGAATGGTGGGGGCCGATCCTGCTCGAATATTATGCGGGAACCGAGGGCAACGGCTTTACTTACGTTTCCAGCCAGGAGTGGCTGGCGCGTCCCGGCTCGGTCGGCCGCGCCCTCGTCGGCACGATCCGCATCTGCGACGAACACGGCAACGAAGTGCCGCGCGGCACCGAAGGCCAGGTGTTCTTCGAAGGCGGCGGCCAATTCCGCTATCACAACGACCCTGACAAAACCCGCGACGCCACCAACCAGCATGGCTGGACCAGCCTTGGCGATATCGGCAGGATCGATGAGGACGGGTATCTGTACCTCACCGACCGCAAGAGCTTCATGATCATCTCGGGCGGCGTGAACATCTATCCGCAGGAGATCGAGAACCTGCTGGTCACCCATCCCAAAGTGGCCGACGTCGCCGTGATCGGTGCGCCGGATGCCGATATGGGCGAGCGGGTGGTTGCGGTGATCCAGCCAGCCGACATGGCCGAGGCGGGCCCGGCGCTGGCGGAGGAACTGGCCGCATGGCTCGGTCCACAGCTCTCGCGGGTCAAGCTGCCGCGCCAGATCGATTTTCGCGCCGAATTGCCGCGCGAGCCCACCGGCAAACTGTTCAAGCGGCTGCTGCGCGATGAATACCGCGCCGCCGCGAGCGCTGCAGGTGAAGGACTGGAACGCATTGCCTGAGAGCAGCTTTCTCGGCGGTGCCAGGAAGCTGCTGCCGCAGATTACCGCCGCCTAAAGCCGAGCGCTCATCCCTTGGCGAGCAACCGCTCCATCATTGTGCGCACTTCGTCCGCCATGTCGGGACGTTCGAGCGCGAGCGACAGCGTCGCTTCGACAAAGCCGGTCTTGCTGCCGCAGTCGAACCGGCGCCCGCCGAAGGTTACAGCGTGGAACGCCTGGTCGCCGATCATCCGGGCCATGGCGTCGGTCAACTGGATTTCGCCGCCCGCGCCCGCTTCCTGCCCTTCCAGCGTGCGCATGACCTCTGGCTGGAGAATATAGCGGCCGGAGATGATCAGATTGGACGGCGCATCTTCGCGCTTGGGCTTTTCGACCAGGCCGACGACCTCGGTAAGCTTGTCCGAGATTTTGGCACCCGGCGCGATCACGCCGTAGCTCGATACTTCGCTTTCGGGCACTTCGAGCACGCTGATGAGATTGCCGCCAACTTCGTAATAGGCCTCTACCATCTCCTTCATGCAGCCCGGGGTGCCGATCATCAGTTCGTCGGGAAGGAAGATGGCGAAGGGCTCATCGCCCACGATCGCGCGCGCACACCAGATCGCGTGGCCCAGCCCCATCGGCACCTGCTGGCGCACGGTGACAAGGTTGCCCGGCAGAATGCGGGTCGGTTCCAGAATGTCGAGGCTCTTGCCGCGATCCTTCATGGTGCGCTCAAGCTCGAACGCCGTGTCGAAATGTTCGACAATCGAGGTTTTGCCGCGGCCGGTTACGAAGATCAGCTGCTCGATTCCCGCCTCGCGCGCTTCATCCACCGCATACTGGATCAACGGGCGGTCGATGATCGGCAGCATTTCCTTGGGAATGGCCTTAGTCGCGGGCAGGAACCGCGTACCCATCCCGGCAACGGGAAAAACGGCCTTGCGGATGGGCTTGCGGGTGCTGCTTTGGGTCATGGAATCGTTTTTCTCACTCTATTGTTAAGAAATGCTGGCAGACCGACTTACAAACGCAATACGGATGCCTTGTCCCCGTTGCGCCCGCCTGCAAACTGGTTAAACCGCCGCAATGGATAAGATCATCATACGCGGCGGACAACGCCTTTCTGGAACAGTTCCGGTTTCGGGCGCAAAGAACGCTGCTTTAACCCTGCTACCCTGCGCTCTGCTCACAGACGAGCCGGTCACGTTGCGCAATCTGCCGCGCCTTGCCGATATTGACGGGTTTCAGCATTTGCTCAACCAGTTTGGCATCTCCACCTCTATTGCAGGCGCGCGGCCGGAAGATTTCGGGCGGGTGATGACCCTGCAGGCGACCCGCCTCACTTCGACCGTCGCGCCTTATGATCTGGTGCGCAAGATGCGGGCCTCGATCCTCGTGCTGGGGCCGCTGCTGGCCCGCGCGGGCGAGGCGACCGTCTCGCTTCCGGGTGGTTGCGCCATCGGCAATCGTCCGATCGATCTTCACCTGAAGGCGCTGGAAGCACTTGGCGCGCGGATCGAGCTGGCAGCTGGTTATGTCCGGGCGATTGCTCCTGATGGGGGGCTTCCCGGCGGCACCTACAGCTTCCCGATTGTCTCGGTCGGTGCGACCGAAAATGCTGTGATGGCAGCCGTGCTCGCAAGCGGGACCAGCGTGTTGCATAATGCGGCGCGCGAGCCTGAGATCGTCGATCTTTGCAATATGCTGGTGGCGATGGGCGCCCAGATCGAGGGCATCGGCACGTCCGACCTCACCATCCATGGCACGGCGCGACTGCATGGGGCGACTTACATGGTCATGCCCGATCGGATTGAAGCAGGCAGCTATGCCTGCGCTGCCGCGATCACCGGCGGCGAAGTGACGCTGGCAGGCGCGCGGATCGAGGAAATGGAAGCCACAGTTCAGGCGCTGCGCGATGCCGGGGTGACCGTGGAAGCAGTCAAAGGCGGCCTTCGCGTGGCCTCGGATGGGGATCTGCGTCCGGTCACGCTTACTACCGCGCCTTATCCGGGATTTGCAACGGACATGCAGGCACAGTTCATGGCCATGCTAACCTTGGCGAAAGGGTCGAGCGTGCTGACCGAAACGATATTCGAGAATCGATATATGCATGTTCCCGAACTGAACCGGATGGGCGCACGTATCGAGACCAAGGGCCGCACCGCGATTGTCCATGGCGTCGAGCGACTCACTGGCGCCGAAGTCATGGCCACAGACCTCCGCGCTTCGATGAGCCTTGTCATCGCAGGGCTGGTGGCCGACGGCGAAACGCAGGTTCACCGCCTCTATCACCTTGATCGCGGCTATGAGCGACTCGAGGAAAAGTTCGCCCTGCTGGGCGCGGATGTCGAGCGCGTGGGGAGCGATTGACCGCACCCACTCCGCCTGTGCTGGCCGAGCTGACGCGGGTGTTTGCGCGGATCGGCTGTCTCAGCTTTGGTGGGCCAGCCGGTCAGATTGCTCTGATGCAACGCGAAATCGTTGAGCAGCGCGGCTGGATTGAGCAGGGTGCATTCCTGCGCGCGCTCAATTTGTGTCATCTGCTCCCCGGACCGGAAGCGCAGCAATTGGCGACATGGATCGGCTGGCGGCTGCATGGCGTGCGTGGGGGGCTGATCGCGGGACTGCTGTTTGTCATCCCTGGGGCGCTGGTGATGCTGGCGCTGTCACTGTTATATATCGCGGCGGCAGGGCTGGGATGGTTCGCCGCGATGTTCCTTGGGATTAAGGCAGCGGTATTAGCGATTGTCGCTCAAGCACTCATTAGAATCGCCGGGCGGGCCCTAGGCACGCGTTTCAAGCTTGGCCTTGCGTGCACGGCCGCCATGGCGCTCATTCTGGGCCGAGTTCCTTTTCCGGCGGTCATCGTGGTCGCAGGGCTCGCCGGCGCAGGTATCGCGCGGTGGCGGCCGGCATGGCTTGGTGCGCTTTTTGCGCCGGCAGAGGCACCACCGATTGCGAGCCGCGGCAAACTGTTCGCCAGCACTGCGACGACGATTGCAATGTGGCTTGGCATTTGGGCTTTGCCGCTGGTCGCAGTGCTTGCAATTCTGGGCCCCGATCACATGCTATGGCAGATCGCGTTGTTCTTTTCGCGATTGTCCATCGTTACTTTCGGCGGGGCCTATGCAGTGCTTGCATATATGGCGCAGGCCGCAGTAGCCGATTACGGCTGGCTCAGCCCAGGCGAGATGGCCGACGGGTTGGGGCTTGCCGAAACCACGCCGGGCCCGCTGATCATGGTCACGCAGTTCGTCGGGTTTCTCGCCGGGTTTCGCCATCCCGGTGAGCTTGCGCCTCTGACAGCCGGATTGCTCGGGGCCGCAATTACCACTTGGGTTACGTTTGCGCCCTGCTTCCTGTGGATCTTCGCGTTCGCACCTTGGATGGAGCAGCTCGAACACGCAGCGCGGGTGCAAGGTGCGTTGGCCGCGATCACGGCGGCGGTTGTTGGCGTGATCGCCAATCTCGCGCTTTGGTTCGGGGTCCATGTGGTGTTCGGGCAGATGCAGCCAAGCGGCCTACCGGTCTGGGCGAGCCTTGATTGGCGGCCTTTGCTAATTGGCGCTGGCGCGGCGATGCTGCTGTTCCGCTTCAAGCTCGGGGTCTTGTCCGTGCTTGCCGCAAGCGCCCTCGCAGCGTTCGGCCTTTCACTTCTCTAAAGCATGGACCGCCAGCCACAACCGGATCGCGCCCGCCAGCCCCGGCGGGGTGGGACTGGCGATTCGCTCCACGTCGATCCGTGCGACCAGAGCATTGATCGGCACGCCGTCCGCCTCAGCCGCGCGGCAGAGCAAATCCCAGAACAGCGGCTCGAGGCTGATCGAGGTCTTGTGGCCGGCGATCTCGACCGAGCGTTTGACGGGAGGGTGATAGGGCGACATCAGGATCGCCCTATCGCTTTCCGGTCGCTCAATACATATGCTGCCCGCCGTTGATCGACATCGTCGATCCGGTAACGAACCCGCCATCTTCCGCAGTCAGGAATGCCACGCCGCGTGCAATTTCTTCTGCTTGACCCAACCGGCCGACCGGGATCTTGGCGACGATCTTTTCCAGGACCGGCGGCGGCACCGCGGCCACCATGTCGGTGTCGATGTAGCCCGGCGCGATCGCGTTGACGGTCACGCCAAACTTGGCGCCTTCCTGGGCGAGCGCTTTGGTAAAGCCGTGAATGCCGGATTTCGCAGCGGCATAATTGACTTGTCCGTATTGGCCTGCTTGCCCGTTGATCGAGCCGATGTTGACGATCCGGCCCCAGCCGCGTTCGCGCATGCCGGGGAAAGTTGCCTTGGCCATGTTGAAGCAGCCGCCGAGGTTGATGCGCATAACCTCGTTCCAATCATCAAACGACATCCGGTGGAGCACCCCGTCGCGGGTGATACCGGCATTGTTCACGACGATATCGATCGGTCCCACTTCTGCGGCGATCCGCGCACAGTTTTCGATGGTGGCATCATAATCGCCGACATCCCAGCGATAAGTCGGGATTCCAGTTTCTTCGCTAAAGGCCCGCGCCTTTTCCTCGTTGCCCGCGTAGTTGGCTACCACAGTTCGGCCCTGCGACTGAAGCATACGACAAATCGCACTTCCGATACCGCGGGTTCCGCCGGTTACCACTGCTACACGGGTCATAGGCATGCTCTCCATTTTTAATCTTTGTTAGGAGCATGATAGTCATGAGATGTTCGCACGACAAGCAACCTTGCACATCGAATCGGAAAGAACCGCGCCTTGTAAATTAGCATTGAGATTGCGGGGTTAATGCAGGCGAGTATCTAGTGGAAAGAATCTGACGGATGGTTCCGTCGGGGAAGCCCGGAATTCAGCCATTCGCCAGCGGGTCTAGCGGACTCTTCCGTTGTGCTTTATCCACTAGAAGCCCGGCAAAATCAGAACCGGAACTTGGTCCCGACATATACGGCCTGACTGTCCTGCTTACCGTCAGTCAGAGGGCGAAGCCGATCGCGCTCCGAGGAATAACGCACGCCTGCGGTGACATCGAGATTTCGGCTCAAACGATAGCTACCGCCCAGATCGACCTGATAGTCACTCTGGCTCTCAAGGGTGCGGGGCAGTCGGCCCAAGCGCTCTTTATGGTCAACTTCTACGCGCGGAGCCAGCCGGGCTGGGGTACTTGCCGTGCCAGAGTTGCTCCCAAACTTGCTGCCAAATGCGCGCAGATCAGGAACGTCCAGACGCTTGACTTCGCTCGGCAACACGGCCGCCGAACCGGTCGCGGGCGCAAAGCTTTGGTATCCGCGCGCTATGCCAAGATTGAAGACGGAGGGTGCGATTCGAACTGGCGCAGCCCCCGGCGTACTGGCGGAAGCAGGAAGGACGTTGCGCACCGAGAGCGCCTGCGGGTTGAGATCTCCTACCCGCACCACAACAGTCACTGCGCGGTCTGGTAGGGTTTCTGTCCCAGCGGGGGTGAACCGAAACACCATCCCGCTTCCGAGCGCGCGCTTGGTAATTTGGGCTGAAAGCCGGGGATCAACCGAGGCTGGCGTGAATGATCCGATTCCGCCACGCGCCGCCAGACTGACCGGCGAGGTATTGAAATTGTCGGACAGCGCATTGCTGACAGTCGGCGCCACAAGCATACCGATTGCAGCGCAGGCCCCGAATAGCAAAGGCACGTGCAACGAACGGAGCGACGACCGCCCCTTTCTTGCACTGTTCCGTTTGCCAATCATGGTCCGAGCCTAAGCCTTTTGTGCGATGCCGAAGGGCAAGAGCAAACTTCACCTACCCGATTCTTCGACTTTGACATAGATAGCATCACGCTTCGTTACCAGCAGGGCAGCAGAATTTTCGCGCTAAGCGGCAATCTGTTGCGCATTGTCCACATACGAACCAACACCGTCGCCAGCCCGAGCGAGCGCTAAGACACCGCAAGCAGCACTTATCAAGCTTGCCGGGCGCGTTGCCGGGATGATAGAGACACGCGATGAACCGCATTTGCGCGGCCAACACTCGCCGGGCAGGTGGCTTTTGCAGTCCCCTCCATGCCAGCTAAAGACAGGATTGAAGTGACGATAAGCACACCCGACGCCCCCATCCAAACCCGCCGGTTCTCCGCCATCGCGATCATCGCCATCGGCGCTATGACAATGACGGTTACGGGATGCGGGAAAAAGCCGCGGCCGATGCTTGAACTGGCCGCCAGCAAGGTGACCACGATCGGCGTCAATGCCTACCTGTGGCGCGCCAGTCTTGAGACCCTTTCATTCATGCCGCTGCTGCAGACCGACAGCAACGGCGGCGTTATCGTCACCGATTGGTACACCAACCCCAAGAATCCCGGCGAACGCGTGAAAGTCACGGTCTCGATCCTCGATCAGGATTTGCGCGCCGATGCATTGCGCGTCGCCGCCAGTCGGCAGACTTCGCAAGCCGGAAACTGGGTTGAAGCACCGGTTCAGGCCGCCACTGTGCAAAAGCTGGAAGACATCATCCTGACCAAGGCGCGCGATCTGCGCCGCCAGGCGATCCGCGGCTGACGTTTTAAGGCCGACGTTTTAAGGCTGGCGATGCGCCGGGTAGTTGCACCGCGCCGCGCCGCTCCTTAGAGGAGCCCGCATGAGCCAAGAACGCGCCGAACTGTCCCGCTTCGATCCAGCTGTCGCCGACGTACGGTGGCAGCGCGCTTGGGACGAGCGGGAGACCTTCCGCGCCGATGATACTTCGGCCAAGCCGCGCAGCTATGTGCTTGAGATGTTCCCCGATCCATCGGGGCGCATTCATATCGGCCATGTCCGCAACTACACGATGGGCGACGTGCTTGCGCGGTATAAGCGGATGTGCGGGTTCGAAGTGCTGCATCCGATGGGTTGGGATGCCTTTGGCATGCCCGCCGAAAATGCGGCGATGGAGCGCGGGGTGCATCCCGGCAGCTGGACCCGGCAGAATATTGCCAACATGAAGGCCCAGCTCAAACGGCTGGGCTTTGCGCTCGACTGGAGCCGCGAACTCGCCACCTGCGAGCCGGAATATTACGGGCAGGAACAGGCGCTGTTCCTCGATCTTTATGTCGCGGGCCTCGTTTATCGCAAGGAAAGCGCGGTGAACTGGGACCCGGTCGATCAGACCGTGCTGGCCAACGAGCAAGTCATCGACGGGCGCGGCTGGCGCTCGGGTGCGCTGGTGGAAAAGCGCAAGCTTTCGCAGTGGTTCCTCAAGATCACCGATTTCGCCGAGGAACTGCTGGAGGGGCTTGGCCGCCTCGAAAAGTGGCCCGAAAAAGTGCGTACGATGCAGGAAAACTGGATCGGCAAATCGCAGGGCATGCAGTTTCGTTTCGACCTTTCCGATGGCGACAGCCTCGATGTCTATACCACCCGGCCCGACACGATCTTCGGCGCAAGCTTCGTGGCGGTCGCCGCCGAGCACCCGGTCGCGCAGCGCGCGGCGGTGGAAAATGTCGCGGCGCAGGAGTTCATCGCGCTTTGCAAACAGGGCGGCACCACCGCCGCCGAGCTGGAGACCGCCGAAAAGCTGGGCTTCGATACCGGGATCACCGCGCGCCATCCCTTCACTGGCGCGGCGCTGCCGGTCTACATCGCCAATTTCGTGCTGATCGAATATGGCACCGGCGCGATTATGGCCGTGCCAGGGCACGATCAGCGCGACTTTGACTTTGCCGCCAAATATGGCCTGCCGATCTTGCGCGTGATTGCGCCGAGCGCCGATGATGCCGCCAAGCCCTTCGCTGGCGAGGCCGAAGCCGGTGACGGCGTGCTGGTCAATTCGGGCATGCTCGATGGCATGACGGTGGCGCAGGCCAAAGCGGAAGTGATCGTGCGCGCCGAGGCTGAAGGCTGGGGCGAAGGCAAGACCGTATGGCGCCTGCGCGACTGGGGTGTATCGCGCCAGCGCTATTGGGGCACGCCGATCCCGTTCATCCACTGCGAAGTGTGCGGCGTGGTGCCGGTGCCCAAAAAGCAATTGCCGGTGGTCCTGCCCGAGGATGTGGACTTTGCCACCCCCGGCAACCCGTTGGCGCGTCATCCCACGTGGAAACACGTCGATTGTCCGCAATGTGGCCATGCAGCGCGCCGCGAGACCGATACGCTCGATACCTTCGTCGACAGCTCGTGGTACTTCCTGCGCTTCGCGAGCCAGCCCGAAGACCGCCCGTTCGACCCTGCGGCGATCTGTCAGTGGCTGCCGGTGGAGCAATATATCGGTGGGATCGAGCACGCGATCCTGCATTTGCTCTATGCCCGGTTCTGGACCCGCGCGCTTAAACGCATCGGCAAAATCGATATCGATGAACCCTCCGCCAGCCTGTTTACGCAAGGCATGGTGACGCACGAGACCTATACACGGATCGATCCGTCAAACGGCCAGCCGGTCTATTTTTCGCCCGCAGACGTCGTGCGCGGCACCCAGGCAGCCACTTTGTTAGCAGACGGCGAACCGGTCGAGATCGGCCGCGTCATCAAGATGTCCAAGTCCAAGAAGAACGTGGTGGACCCCGACGAAATCGTGGCCAAGCACGGGGCCGATGCGATCCGCTGGTTCATGCTTTCTGACAGCCCGCCCGAGCGCGATTTGCCGTGGTCCGAGGCCGGGATCGAGGGCTGCGCGCGTTTTGTCCAGCGGCTGTGGCGGCTGTTTGCGCAATTCGACGGCGCAGCGAGCGGCGAAGACAAAGCGCTTGACCGCAAGCGCGATCAGACCGTCCACGCGGTCGCGCAGGACATCGAGGCGCTTGGCTTCAACAAAGCGGTCGCGCGGATTTACGAGCTGACCGCTGCGATCGAAAAGGCCCCTCCTTCGGCAAGCCGTTCGGCAGCGATCCGCGCACTGCTGATGATCATCGCGCCGATGATGCCGCATCTGGCCGAAGACGTGTTTGCCCGGTTCGCCGAGGGACTTGTCGCCGATGCCGTCTGGCCTGCTGTCGATCCTGCGCTGCTGGTCGATGATGAGGTGACCGTGGCGGTGCAGGTGAAGGGCAAGCTGCGCGACACCCTGACCGTCGCCAAAGGCACCGCGAATGACGATCTCGAACGCCTTGCGCTGGCATCCGACAAAGTGCAGCGTGCGCTTGATGGGGCGCAAGTGAAAAAGGTGATCGTGGTGCCCGACCGGTTGGTCAATCTTGTTGTTTAGCCCCCGCCTGCTGGCGCTGTGCCTGCCGCTTGCCTTGCTGGGCGGGTGCGGTCTTTCGCCGATGTATGCAGGCGGAAGCCAGGGTGCGGTCGCGCGCGGACTGAGCGACATTCAGGTCTCATCGATCGACGGGCAATCGGGCTGGATCGTGCGGAATGCGCTAGTCGACAGGCTTGGCAGCGGCGCGAGCGCGGCTCCGCAGTACCGGCTCGATGTGCGCCTCGATGAGCGTTTGCAAGGTCTGGGATTGCTGGCCGATGACGCCGTCACGCGGGAGAGGCGCACCTTGCGGGCGCGCTATCAGCTCGTCGATTTGGGCAGTGGCAAAATCCTGCTCGATGCAACGGCGGGCGCCGATGCCGGCATCGACATCGTATCGAGCGAATATGCCGTGATCGCGGCGGAGCAAACCGCGCTTGAGAATATCGCGCGCGAAGTCGCGGGACAGATGGTAACGCGGATCGCCACCCGGCTTCAGCAGCCGCGCTGATGAAAGCGGCACTGATCACGGCTGGGGCGTGAAGGTAACGCAGAAGAACTTTGCGACCAATCTGGCGCGGGCCGCGCGCGATGCCGGTGTGTTCTATTTTTGCGGACCCGATGAAGCTGGCGCGGCTGACGCGCTGGAGGCGCTGTCTGCCGAACTGATTGCGAAGAGCGGGGCTGCGGAGCGGATCGAGCTTACCGGGGGAGATCTGAAGCGCGATCCTGTGCGCCTGGCGGATGAAGCCCGCTCGGTTTCATTGTTTGGTGACAAGCGGCAGATCCACGTGCGCACCGCCGGCGATGAAGCGCACGAAGCGGTCGATATCCTGCTGGCGAGCCCGGTGGCGGGATGGCCGGTGCTGATCCTTGCCAGCTCGGCATCGGATAAGTCGCGGATTGCCAAGCTTCTGGCCGACCGGCCCGATGCACTGGTGGCGATGTTTCATCCGCCCGAGCTGAAGGCAGTTGCGCAAGTCGTTCGCACGATGGCCGACAGCGCGGGCGTGAAAATGGCGGGCGATCTGGCCGATCGAATCGCCCGCGCCTGCGCGCTGGACACCCGGCTCGCGCGGCGCGAAATCGAAAAGCTGGCGCTCTATCTTGACGCAAGCCCGGAGGCACCGCGCAGCGCGGACGCAGCGGCATTCGATGCGATCGGTGCGGCCAGCGAAGACGATGGCTTCATGCCCGTCGTCAATGCAGTGTTGAGCGGCGAGAACCGGCGGCTGGCCAAGGAACTGGCGCGCATGCATGAACTTGAGCTCAATCCCGTCGGGCTGCTTCTGGCGCTCGAACGGCGCGCTGCGCAACTGGCGCAACTTGCCGGACGGCTCGGACCACGCGGCGATGTGGCCGAGTTTCTCGAGAATGAAATCTCTGCAAGGCGAGTCTTCTTTCGGGACAGAGGTGATCTTGCCCAGCAATTGCGGCGCTGGCGCGGACGTCGTCTGGAGCGGCTGGTGGAACGGCTGATTGCTCTGCACCGCGCCCTGTTGGCAGACAATCGCAACGGTGAATTGGCGCTTCGTCAAGGGCTTGCCGAGATTGCAAGGGCTGCAGCGCGTCCTCATCCCCGCGCATGATCGGCACGTTGCGGCTTGTGCCGCCCCGGGTTTTGTTGCCTGCAACTCTCCCTCTTGCGGGATGACCAAAAAGCTGTAGGGCTAACCACGCAAATTGCTGAGTTTGCTGATTTTGGGTGATGTAATTCAAGGCATTGAGTTTGAAGCGCCACAAGTCAGGATCAGGAGCCGGGGAGGCGAGTGTTTATCATGGCAACGATAGAACGTGACCGCGGTAAGATTGCCTCGATTGGCGCTCCTTTGACAATGCGGGGAATCCTGAAGCTTCCCTTGGCTTCGTCTCTCGAGAAGCTCCGCTTGCGGGCGTATTTGATACTGTTGCTGCTGGATGGCCTCATAATTGTTGGCTCTTTGCTGGCTGTCGGCTTCTTTTATGATGGTGACGCGACTTCACCTGCAACAATGGCTCAGATCAATCTGTTTGTGCCACTTTACTGGACCTCAGCGCTGGCGGTTCGGGCATACTCGATCAACGCTCTGATCTCGCTTCGATTCAGCCAGATGCGCGCGATCATGGCAATTGTTTGTGCATTCACCTTAGCAATTTTTGTCGCGTTCTTTACCAAAATGAGCGAAGAATTATCGCGCGCTACCGCCGGGCTCAGCATCATCGTCATCGCGGCGGCTACGGTATGGGTGCGCGAAGCGATCCAGCCTCTGATTAGCGCGCGGTTTGGATCAACCGGGCTGAACGTGCTCGTTTTCGATGATGGCGGCGCACCGGTTGAATTACCGCACGCATGGCATATCGACACTGGTGAATATCGCCTTAGACCCGATTGCAACGACCCGCACATGCTTGATCTGCTCGGCTTGTTCATGACCAATATGGACCGGGTGATCGTCTCCTGTCCGCAAGAGCGTCGAATGGATTGGGCGATGGTGTTCAAGGGGTCGAGTATCAGTGGCGAGATCGTCGATCCGGACGTCGAGGCACTGGGGGTACTTGGTGCGCGGCGCGACTATGGTTTTGGTTCGCTGGTTGTCTCGCGCGGCCCGCTCGGACTGCATCAGCGAGCCGCTAAGCGGGCTATAGACTTGGCAATAGCGGGGAGCGCGCTTTTCGCGCTGGCACCCGTCCTGTTGGTGGTGGCGCTCTTGATTCGGTTTGAAGATGGCGGGCCGGTGCTTTTCCGCCAGCAGCGGCAAGGCCGCGACAATCGCTTGTTCTGGATTTA
>Ga0164294_10003693_pt1 | contig 13592 bp, 9 predicted proteins | sample GEODES005metaG_FD_111479 | JGI IMG/M metagenome (GOLD analysis project Ga0164294, IMG submission 111479) | Oligotrophic lake water microbial communities from Sparkling Lake, Wisconsin, USA - GEODES005 metaG | ecosystem: Environmental > Aquatic > Freshwater > Lake | place: USA: Sparkling Lake... | reverse complement strand
CCCAGCAGCCCGCCGATCCCCGCGACGGTGAGGACCGTTGCCAGCATGCGCTGATTACGCAGCCGCACCGCGATCGAAGGTACGACCAGGCAGGTCCCGAGCTGGATCAGGATCAATGCCGAGACGACGAGCCCAGCAGTCGCCGCGCCGAGTCCCCGGTCACGCAGGATCACGGCCAGCCAGCCGAATACGGAGAAGGCGAGCGAGGATTGCAGCCCCATGAAGAGCGTGACCTGCCAGGCGAGCAGGCTGCCCCAGGGCATCCCGGTCGCGCGCTGGCCGGCAGCGGCTGTTCGCCTCACCAGCGTACATACGGCCCAGATGACGAGTGCGGGCAGCACCGGCAGCGCCCAGATCGCAAGGCCGAAACCCCAGCCGCCGTCGAAGGCGCGTTTGAGCGGAATGGTCGTCGCCGCAGCGAGCGCCGCACCGCCCGAGATCGCCATCACGTAAAGCCCGGTCAGCAGCCCGGTCCGATCGTGAAAGTCACGCTTGACGAGGCTGGGCAGGAGGACGTTGCCGATCGCGATCGCGCATCCGGCGGCGATCGAGCAGACGAACAGCAGCGACAAAGGCCCAGCCGCTCGTAGCGCCGTACACAGCATCAGCACCGCGAGCGCGCCCAGCAAGGTACGTTCGGCACCGAAGCGATCGGCGAACCGCGCGGCGAAGGGGGCGAAGAGCCCGAGGCACAGCACCGGCAGCGTCGTCAGCAGGCTCGCCCCGAACGGTGAAAGCCCCGTCCCCTGCACCACTTCGGGCAGCGTGACCGACAGACTCGCGAACAGCAGCCGGAGCGCGAAGGCGGTCGTGACGATCCCCGCCCCCACCAGCCAGCGCGTGCGTTGCGGCGCCCTTTCGTCGGCGTCGGGCAACGCGGGAAGATTTGGGACTTGCGACATGCCCCTCCGATATGAGAATAGAAATCTAAACACAAATACGGAGAGTGTCTCGATGTTGATCGACGCGCATGCGCACCTTTTCACCCCCGGGATGCTCAATCGTCATGAGTTCTGGGGGCCTTTCATGCGCATCCAGGGCCTCACCGTCGGCCACTTCTCGCTCGGCACGAAGCAGAAGGCCAAGGCCAGCACCGATGCCGAGGCGGAGGCCAATCTGCTCGCCCGCATGACGCACGCCGGCCGACGTCAGACGATGGCGGAGCGCGGGGTCGACATGCTCGTCCTGTCCACGCCCTCCCATGCCTTCATGTATTGGGCCGGCGAATTCGGCACCGAATATGCACGCACCTGCAATGACGAACTGTCCGCTTATTGCGCCGCCGACCCTGATCACTTCGCCTTCTGGGCGCATGCGAACCTCGCCGATCCTGCCGGCGCGGTGAAGGAGATCGATCGTGCCGTCCGCCAGCTCGGCGCCAAGGGCGTCTGCGTCGGCGGCACCAATTTCGACGGCATCGCCACGCATGACGAAAGACTGTTCCCCGTCTGGGAAAAGCTCTCCGAGCTCGACGTGCCGGTGATGGTCCACGGCTTCAACCAGTCGATCTATCTCGGCGAAAAGCATCATGAGGATGCGTTCGAGACCAGCTCGATCCTCGGCGACTGCTTCGACGAGACGCTGTTCTTCTGGTATCTGATCTGCAGCGGCGCGCTCGATGCCTTCCCGAACCTGAAGGCCTACATCACCCACGCCGGCGGCATGGCGGTGTTCCAGCTCGGCCGCCTGTCCGAGCTCAACGCCAACATGGCGCCGGACACGCGCAACCGCCGCCCGCTGCTCGACTATATGCCCAATTTCTACTTCGATCTCGACGTGCATCACCCGGCGCTGCGCCGCGGCGTGGCCGAGGTCGTCGGTGTCGACAATCTGATCTACGGCACTAACTTCGGTGGCGCGTACGACAATGGCGACCCGACCGAGGGGCTGGGGCTGGATGCCGCCGATCGCGAGAAGGTCCGCAGCGGCAATGCCATCCGGCTGCTGAAGCTGAAGCAGAATGACATCGCGCACGCAGCCTGAACGGCGCGGCTGAGGAGAGTGACGATGGCGACGACCGCACAGCCCCCCGAGAGCGGGGAGATGCAGAAGAGTTTCGACAAGGTCAGCAGCAATTTCGGTGGCCTGCTCGACGATCCGCTGCCTTTCTATCGGGAGCGGATGAAGGAATCGCCCGTGATGAAAGGCGATATCCTGGAGGAACTCGGCGTGCCGCCGATCTTCGGCAATGCCCGCGGTCGCCCGGTCTATACGCTCTTCCGCCATGCCGATATCGGCGCGGTGCTGCGCGATCAGGACACGTACACGAGCAGCCTGATCGGCGAAGGGCTCGGCTCCTTCATGGGCACCTTCATGTTGACGGCGATGGACGGCGATTTTCACCGTCGCATGCGCAGCCTGCTCCAGCCCTGCTTCATGCCGGCCGTGCTGAAGGAATGGCGCGCGTCGCTGATCGATCCGGTGATCCGTAACGAATATGTCGCGCCGCTGGTCCCCCGCGGCCGGGCGGACCTGATCGCCGACATGGGTCTCGGTTTCCCGGTGCGCGTGATCTACGCCATCCTCGGCTTCCCCGAGAACGACCGCGACGGCCTCGATATCTTCGCCACCATGGCGCTGAAGATCCTCGCCGGGCCGAAGCGCAGCCCCGAGGAAGCGGCGCGGGCGCGCGTCGAGGCGCTCGAAGCATCGCAAGCACTTTATGATCATGTGCTGCCGATCGTCGCCCAGCGCCGGGCCGAGGGATCGGTCGGCAACGACCTGATCGGGCGGCTGCTGCGCACCGAATATGAAGGCGAGACGCTCTCGGACGAGCAGGTCACCGATTTCGTCCGCATGCTGCTGCCCGCCGCCGCGGAGACCACGACGCGCACGTTCGGCAGCCTAATGATCCTGCTGCTGGAACGCCCCGAATTGCTGGAGCAGATTCGCCAGAACCGCGCCCTGCTCCCCAAGGCGATAGACGAGGCCGTGCGCCTGGAACCGGTCGCCACCTTCAAGGCCCGCGAGACCGCGCGCGACGTCGAGATCGGCGGCGTGCCGATCGCCAAGGGGTCGATCGTGTCGATGGTCGTCCATGCCGCGAACCGCGATGCGGAGGTGTTCGAAAACCCCGACGAGTTCGACATCTTCCGCCGCAACAAGCCGTCGTTCGGCTTCGGCTACGGCGTCCATATGTGCATCGGCCTGTTCGTCGCGAAGGCGGAGATCGAAGGCGCGGTGAACGCGATCCTCGATTTGATGCCCAACATCCGCTTCGATCCCGACAAGCCCAAGCCCGAGATCAAGGGCGTGGGCCTGCGCGGCCCGAAGTCCGTGGACGTGGTCTGGGACGTGCCGGCCTGAAGCGAGCCGGCGAGCTTAGATCAGGCCCTCGTAGCCGCCACCATCGATCTGGAGATTCTGGCCGGTGATATAGCCCGCGTGGGCCGAGCAGAGGAAGGCGCAGGCCTTCCCGAACTCTTCGGCCGTTCCGAAGCGGCCGGCGGGCACGGGCTTCAGCATCTCGGCACGCGCCTCGTCCGGCGAAATCTTGCGATGCGCGGCGAGCCTGGCGATCATGCTGCGCAGCCGATCGGTCTCGATCCGCTCGGGCAGCAGATTGTTCACGGTGACATTGTCCTTCGCGACGTCGCGCGCGAGCGCCTTGGCAAAGGCCGTGAGCCCTGAGCGTGCCGCGGTCGACAGCGCCATCGGAAGCTGGGGCGACTTGACCATGGCGGAGGTGATGTTGACGATCCGCCCGAAACGGCGCGCACGCATGCCCGGAAGCACCGCCCGGATCAGCATGATCGCCGACAGCATGTTGGCCTCGACCGCCTCCAGCCAGACATCCTCCGCCCAATCGAGAAACCGGCCCGGCGCAGGCCCGCCATTGTTGGTCACGAGGATATCGACCTCGCCCGCAGCCTCGATCAGCGCCGCGCGCCCCTCGCGGGTCCCGAGATCGGCCTGAACCGCCATGACATCGCCCCCCGTCTGCTCGACGATCGCGCGACGCGTCGCTTCCAGGCGCTCCGCATCGCGCCCATTGAGCAAGACCGCACACCCCTCCCGGGCCAACACCACCGCACACGCCGCCCCCAGTCCCGCCGAAGACGCGCAGACCAGAGCCCTACGGCCCGAGATGTTCAGTTCCATGGCGTCACTTCCACGATCCTCATCGGTGCCGCCTCGCACGGATCAGCGCTGTGTTCATGAAGCCCCCAAATCTTTAGCGCAACGGCTGATCTGACCAAGTCGAAGCCAATGCCCCCTGAGGACCGGAGACGACGAGCAGGACACGCAGGAGACTGGACTTACGGCGCAATCAGAGCAAACAGCGCTCGACTCGCTGACTACAGGGAGTTCACGCTGCCGATAGCGATCGCCAGGGCTGTGGCTCGTGGGAACGAATTATCCGCTCTCCTCGAAAAGAGGACCACCTTGAGCTGTCAGACTAAGTCGAACTTGTCTCTCCTGGACGCACCTGCATCTTTGAGGGCTGCGACCTAGCTCACGAGGGATTGCCACTCGGCCTGGGCGGCCGAGCGGCGAAGCTTGTAGGTCTATTGATCGATGAGATGGCGTTCGAGGCTGAAAAGAGATTGTGAATGTTGGCGTGGACCGAGGCGAATTTCTGTAGCGACTTTATCTGTCGAAACCTCAGCATGGCCCGCTCTCGTCGTCGAAACGGTAGGCGCGAGTTCTCAACCCGGTTGTTGGCATAGTGGTCGATCACCTGCTTCTCGCGACTACCCAAATCATCCATTGCCGCGCCATAAGAGGGCAGGCCATCGGTGGTGATCGTATCCGGCGATCCATGGCGCTTCAGCGCCTTCGTCATGAAAGCGAGGGCAGCTTTCTTATCCCTGTTCTTCTTGACGTAACTTTCAAGTATTTCTCCCTCATGATCGACCTCTCGCCAGACGTAATGCAACTCGCCTTTGATCTTCACGTAGACCTCGTCGAAGTGCCAAGGCCAATGACGAAAGCCGCGCATGCGTGAAACGCGCTGGCGTCTGATGTCGCAGCGAAGAGCGGCTCGAAGCGGGCTTACCAGAACCGCACTGTCTCGTGGCTGATGTCGATGCCGCGCTCGGCGAGCAGATCCTCAAAGTTCCGCAACGACAGCGGAAAACGAACATACATCATGACTACGAGCCGGATGATCTCCGGCGACGAGTTGAAGTAGCGGAACGAGCTCTCAGGCCTTCGTGCGCGGGGCATTCATCACTCTTCCCCCACGTTCTTAAAGACAGGTGCATTTGCTCCGATAAGGCCTTCCGGCAATGTATTTATTAATGGCTTCGCCGCTCAGCATCCGAAGTGAGCAATGAAGCCATCACGTGCCGTTTGGCTTCAAAACTGTTTGCTCAGGCGCAATTCCAAGATCCGCGGCGCACCCGCATAGCCTACGTAAAGCCCGGTCGAGAGTGCAGCGGGGTTGATCTGCGTCAGGTAATTCCGGTTGAAGATGTTCTTCGCCAGAGCCTCGACGGTGATCCCGCTCTTCGATTTGAAGCCAAAGCCGCCGTCTACGACAGCGTAGCCACCTTGTCGGGTATAGGGGTTCAAGTTCTGGGAGTAGAATACCGCGCTCTTGTAAGCCACGTTGGCTCGTAGGAAGACATCCCACTTGGAGGTAACGGGGGTCTGGTAATCCGCCGAAGCGTTTGCCGTCCACTTCGGCGCATTGAACAGGCGGAAGCCGGTGAGATTGCAGAAGGCCCCAGCGACCCCAAGCGGACACTGCCCGTCAGCGAAATCAGTATAATGCGCATCGATGTAACTGCCATTGGCCGCGAGGGTTAGCTCGCGCGATGGCTTGAACTCAGTTTCCAGTTCAAAGCCCTGCGAAACGAACGATCCGGCGTTGGATGTCGTGAGATTCAACCCATTGAAGGCCTGGGTCTGGAAATCCGTGTAGCGCATCCGGAAACCATCAAACGAGATCGTGGCACGACCATCGAGCAACGTCGATTTTATGCCGGCTTCGAGATTGAGATTGGTCTCGGGCTTGAAGGAGAAGCCGATGAAATTCTGCCGTTGCAGCACGTCGAAACCGCCCGGCGTGAAGCCGGATGCCGCCGTTGCGTAGACCGTCGTCTTCGGTCCGAGTTTATAGGTCGCGCTTGCCGTCCATGTGAATTTCTTGTCGCGCCGCGATGCGCTGAATCCACCAAGGTTGGGGTAAGCGAAGTTGAACGACGTCTGGTTGAAGACTGCCTTTTGCGGCTCGATCGTGTAGCGGATACCGCCGGATAGGGTCAGGCTATCCTGCACATGAACGTCGACATGTGCGAACGCCGCATATGTCGTGTCCTTGATATGGGAATCGTTGGTCGTAGACGCGTCCGTATTTGGCACCTTGAAGCCGGCCGGCACATCCGACCCCAGCGACAAGAATTCATGGTCGCGTGAATCCCGATGATAATAAAAGGCTCCCAATATATATTCGAGCGGCTTGCCTGCAGGCGAGGTAAGACGAACTTCCTGGCTGAACTGCTTGTGCGTCTGATCGAGCAAATAGTTGTCTATCAGGTGGCGTGATATCCCGTCCACGTCGTTCAGTGGCGCGCCAGTCCAATACCGATATGCGGTCACCGAAGTCAGGCGCATGTTGCCGACATCCAAGACCCAATCCGCCATCGCTCCATATTGATGGCTCGGGTTGGTGTTGGAGACGTTCTGGATTGTCAGTCGGCTGAACGGATACCCGGTCGGCGCGAGCGAAGCCGTGGCTACGCCCTGGCTGGTCGCCCCCGGCAGGACCGTCGCGATTAGCGCCTCGCAGCACTTCGAATGTTCGTTTTCATAATCGACGGTAATCACGCCATCGAACCCGTCGGTCGCAAGGCGCAACTTTCCTTTGACTCCGTTTTTGTCGAGGTTGTCCGTCTTCTTGTTCTGGACGACATTATATTCGTAGCCGCCATGATAATCATGGTAGCCGGACAGACTGATAGCCACCTTGTCTTGAACGAGCGGCGCAGAGACATTGCCCCGTACGTTGAAGGTGTTTTTCGTCCCGTATGCGACCTCGACGTTCCCGGCGACGTCCTTCAGGTTCGGCTTCTTCGTGATGAAGTGGATGAGCCCGGTCGAGGTGTTCATTCCGAACAGGGTGCCCTGTGGGCCGCGCAGAATTTCGATCCGGTCGAGATCGGCGAAATCCTGCGATGTTCCGATGGCCGTACGCGCCATGAACACACCGTCGATGAAGATACCGATCGGCGATTGTTGGCCGATGTCGTTCGCGTACGAACTGACACCCCGGATCGAGTTCTTGCTGTGTAGATTGTCTGCGGTCGGGATGAAGTTGACGCCTGGTGCGACCTTGTTGAGATCGTAGAAGCTGAAGTTGCCGCGCGCTGTCATCTGGTCGCCGGAAATGGCGGTGATGGAAATCGGAACGTCTCGAAGATTCTGTTCGCGCTTCTGCGCGGTGACGACAATGTCTTCGATCGTCGCGCTGCCATCAGATGCCTGGGCCGTCTGGGCACAAACCGCTGCAGGATAGCTCACCACTGCGCTGGCTCCGATCATGAGCGCGCTCGTAAAGTGACGGCTGAAATTAGGCATTATCCCTCCCATAATCACTAATTTGTAGCGGTATTCCGCCTGAGTTTTCGGGTAGCATTGTCCGGCAGAATGAGCGGCTGGTAAATTTGCCCAGCGGGCTCTCATTATTGCGAAATCTTGTTCGATTTCGGCATTGGTACGAACGACCGCAAGCAGATAGAAATCGAGAGCAATAAAACTCGAGAGCTCAACACTATTATCTGAATACCGAACGCACTTTCTCTATCGCATTCAAACGCGGCACAAATTTCATCGACAACTTTTGCGACCCGTGACTTTGTTCACCACTGTCAAGAAAGTGCTTTGGATGGTTCCGCGGCGGCATACCGACCAGCGATGCTACCGAAGGTCAAGGCTAGACCAAGCGTCGTGCCTCCGCCCCAATAGGCCCGCCCGGAGGGCGAAGCGATACAATTGCCCGCCCCATAGAGGCCCATTATGGGGCGCCCACCCGCGTCGAGAACTTGGCCCTTTGCGTTGATCACCGGGCCACCATTGGTGTCGGCATGCCCCTTCAACAATGTCACCGCGAAATAGGGCCCCGCGTCGGGGAAGGGATGCATCGTCTTGTTGGGGCTTGGGTTAGACGCGACGAGCTCGGCGCCAAGGGCGCGCTGGTGCCACTGAAGGTCATAAGCATTGCTGCCGCGGCCGAAATCCTCGTCGACCCCGTTCCGCGCGAACCGGTTGAAGCGCGATATCTCGTCCTGGAGATTTTCCGCAAAGCGCGGTTCGAGCGCGAAGCCGCCGATCTTCGATGCATAGCCCATAAGCCGCCGGTCGATGTTGGCGGAGAGTTCCTCGATCGTGTCGCCGCTTATGATGTAATGTGGCCGATCGTTGTTCGAGTGGAATGGGAAGAAACCTCCACACAGATCGACGGTACGCTGATCGTAGATGATGAAAAGCGCGAGATTGGGCCACTCGCGCGTCGCCGGATCGTAATCGTGCTGCACTTCCAGCCGATCGGCGTAATTCCGCTTCTCATTGCCGACCCGTCGACCCGATTTATTGACGACTATCATGGAATCCCCGCCGAGGATCAGCACGGGATGAAGCGGCTGCGGTTCGGTGAAGGCGTCGTCCATGATCACGCTGGTATTCCAGCCGTTCTGCATGTTGCCGAGTTTGGCGCCGGCGCCCGTCGCCATATAGACGAAATCGCCGCGGTTGGTGGGCACCGCGCAGCCGCCATAGGCAGGGCCACGCAGGAAATTCAGCCGCATTTCGCTGTTGAACGCGAAGCCGCCGCTGCCGAAATGCACTGCCTTGTGGGCTCGGATCGCCACAATCGAGCCGTCCGATCGCGTCGCCTCCAGCCCTACGATCTCGTTGCGATCATTGATGACGAGCCGCTGCGCGCGATGCTCCATCAGGAAATGACATCCGTTCTGCCGCAGCCAATCGGCCATCTGCCCGGTCATCAGCACGCCGCCACTACCGATCTGCACGCTCCTTTCGGTATGATTGACCTCGCGCCATGCCGGCGTGAATCCAACGGCGGCGTAGGTTTTGCCTTGGACCTCGCGATCGTCGGGTCGCATCGGAAAGACTGTCCGCCCGTAGGTTACGACATTGTCGGATGCATCCTCCCAATAATCGTAGGCGAAGTCGCCGCGAAAGCAGACCGCGCCGAGCTCCTCGAGCCGCTCGACCGAAGGCGAAGCATTGTCGAAAAAAGCGCAGAGCAGGTCGTAGGCATTCTCGGACAGGCCGAGCCGCGCGTCGGCGGGATCGTAAAGTTGAGGAAAAGAATAGCGCGCCATGTATCGCAGCGCAGAGTCGCGCGGATCCTCCTGCCCGCGCGCTCGCATGAAACGGTTATTGGGCACCCAAGTCCCGCCGCCGGAGCGTGCCGTCGTACCGCCCAGTTCGTCTCGCGCTTCGATGAGAATGACGGATACGCCCTCGGCGGTCGCCATCACGGCTCCCGCAAGCGCTGCAGCGCCGCTTCCCACGACGAGGACGTCCGCCTCCGCGTCCCACCCCTTCGCCGCCGCCTGCGATGCCAGGTAGCGAACCGTGCCGGGCGTGATCGACGCTGGTGCCGGGGATTTGATTGAGTTCATAGTCCAGCTTTCACCTGCGGCGATGGATCGCCCGTAAATGTGGGATAGCGGCCGAGTGTCGCGATCAGCAGCGCGGAGACCGCGAGCGCCGGAATGCAGACGTACATCATGGCATGGTAGGATCCGCTGGAATCGAAAACTGCGCCTCCGATGAGCGGTCCGATCCCGAAGCCCAGGACGAACGACGACATCACGATACCGCTCAACGTTCCAAAATGCCGCGCACCGAAGAATCGACCCGTCAGCAGGGCGATCGAGTCCCCTTCCGAGCCGAGCGCCGTGCCGATTGTGACGACGATGATACCGGCGCGTAGCGGCGAGATGACGGGGCCGGCCGTCAGCACCAGCAGACTCCCGAGCATAGGGACGAGGAAGAACAGGCCCGTGACGCGAGGTGCGTGGAAATGATCCGCTAGAGCGCCATACAGCATCCCGGTAACGGCGGCGCACGGGCCGATCATCCCGGTCAACAACGCGGCGGTCTTCGCGTCTATGCCACCGTCTGTCAGCAGCGGTTGAAGATGTGCCGAAAAGAAGCCGGTAGTAAGCGCCGCCAACACCATCCCGCCGACGAGCTGCCACAAGCGAAAACCGCTCACTGCATCCCGCAGGCTTTCTCCCGCCTTGGCCTCCGGCGCCGTTCCCACCGCATGTTGTGGCAATTTTGGGTCTGGGCCATCGTAGAAGAAGAACCAGCCTACGGGGAAAGCCAGCAATACCGCCACCGATCCCAACAGAAAGTAAGCGGACCGCCATCCGAAGGATTCCGTGGCCCACACCATCAGGATCGGTACGGCACCGCCGAACACGCCCAGGCTCGCCCGCATCACACCCAGCGCAAAGCCGCGGGTGCGATCGAACCGATCGACGATCGCCTTGGACCAGATGAAGGACGTTACCGACGTGCTTGCGAGCGCCAGCAAGGCGTAGGCGGCGTAAAAGGTCATGATTTTCGGGCCGGTCGCGCCCAGCAGCGCGAGCGCAGCGCCGAAGAACCAGATACCGATCAGGGCGACGCGGCGCGCGCCCCATCGATCCATGACGATACCGACCAGCGGATTCATGATCAGCGACAACACGCTGACGATCAGCAAGGCGCCAGAAATCTGGGTGCGCGTCCAGCCAAACTCATGTTGGAGCGGTTTGATCATGGGGCCGAGCGACTGGAGATGGAAAGTCGCCGCACCTGCGCCGAACATCGCTGCCAGCAGCACTGTCCAGTTGTTTCGCCACTCGCGGCGGCCCTCCGATGGGCTCGGCGGCACGGCAGCACCGAACGCTTCGGTCACGGTTTTCTCACTGGGACAGCATAAGCAATGATGTAGTCACCGGGTTTGGTGCGCATGCTGGGGTGCCCTCCCGCCGCGAGTACGACGAACTGGCGTCCGCTGGTACGCGACAGATAAGTCATCGGCGTGGCCTGCGGACCTGCGGGGACCCGCACCTTCCAAAGCTCCCTGCCCGTCACTGTTTCGAGCGCCCTGAAGGCAAGCTCCTGGGTTGCGCCGATGAAGGTCAAGCCGCTCCGCGTCGTAATCGCCGCGCCGTCGTTGGGCACGCCCATGCTGATCGGTAGCCCTGACGAATATCCCAGCGGCCCGCTGTCCTCGGCCGTGCCGAACGGGCGCGTCCAGCGCAGCTTGCCGGTTCGCATATCCACCCCGCTGATCATTCCGTAAGGCGGCTGCTGGCACGGTGCGCCGAGCGGGGACAGGAACGGCAGCGGGCTTACGGCGAAGGGCGTTCCTGCCTGCGCCTGCATGGCTGTGCGTTTCATGCCGGGGAGCAGCGGTTTCACGCCCAAACGATCGGCGACGACGCGCGGGATGAGCCGCACATAGTTGGCGATGCGGCTGGAATTGACGATCAGCAGCTGACGCTCTGGATCGATCGAGGTCCCCGCCCAGCCGACCCCGCCTTTATAGCCCGGATATTTTACGGTCGGTTGCACGCCGGGCGGCGTCATCGGCCCATCGTAGCGGGCCGAACGGAAGGCGATGCGGCACCAAAGCTGGTCGATTGGGGTGAGACCCCACATGTCATGCTCGGTGAGCGGCGGCCCTGCGAACGACGGCATTCCCGTCGAGTAAGGCTGGGTCGTAGCCAGACGATCGCCCGTTCCGATCGACGGCGGCGCAGCGCGCTCCTCGACCTTGGTTACAGGCTGCCCAGTCCGCTGATCGAGCACGAAAATCTCGCCACGCTTGGTGGATTGGATGACGACGGGAACCTCGCGTCCGCCCATGGCAACGACCGAAAGCATCGGCTGCGAATTGACGTCGTAGTCCCAGACATCGTGGTGAACCGTCTGGAACGACCAACGCGGCAGACCGCTCACGATATCGACCGCGACCACCGAACTTGAGAATTTCTCGGACCCCGGCGACCGGTGACCACCCCAATAGTCCGGCGTTGCGTTGCCGGTCGGCAGAAAGACCAGACCGAGTTCGTCGCTGAAGGACATCGGCGCCCAGACGTTGGGTGTGCCCGGCGAAAATACGCCGTCCGCCGGAATTCCGGTCTGCCCCGGACGGTCGATGTCCCACGCCCATACGAAGGCGCCGCTGTCCGCATTGAACGCGCGGATCACGCCTGAAGGCTCTCCCACCGTTTCATTGTCGCTGACCCATCCGCCGACGACGATACGGCCACGGGCGACGGTCGGCGCCGAGGTAAGTTCGTAGTAGCCCTTTACGTGATGGCCGAGCCCTGACTCGAGCGACAACATGCCTCCCTTGCCAAAGTCTCTGCAGAGTTCGCCGGTTCGTGCGTCGAGCTCGAACAGCCTACCGTCGATCGTCGTGGCAACGATGCGATCCACACAGGGTTGCCCGATGGGCGTCGCCGCGGAATGGTAGAAGGCTACCCCTCGGCAGGTGCCGGCCGTTATCCCCAAGATGTCGTTGTGCGGATCGAAGCGCCACCGCTGCCGCCCCGTCTCTGCGTCGAGCGCGAAGACCCGATTGGCGCCGTCGCACAGGTAGAGGCTATCGCCGATCTTGATCGGCGTGACCTCCATCGTCTTCGCCAACCCTACGGGTGTTGGTCCGGTCCGAAACGTCCATGCAACTTGCAGGTCTTTGACGTTGGCGGGCTTGATCTGGTCCAGGCGTGAGAAGCGGGAGCCTCCGGCATCGCCGCCGTAATAGGGCCAATCCTCCGCAGCGCCTGCCGTGGTCGCCCGGCTCGCTACCGCATTGTCGGGCGCATCGATGGCCAATCCGTTCGGAAGAAGCGCGCAGGCTAGAAAGACCGCCAACACGAGGCAGGCAGCATAGCCACCTGCCCGGTTGCTCAATGTCCGATTGCTTAGCTCCAAGGGCAGCAGCCCTCGCACTGTCCAGGGAACCAGAAGCCAGAGGCCTAGTATGGCAGGGCCGATCAATCGTGGCGCTAACGCCCAGGCATTGATGCCCGCCTCCGAGAGTGCCCAGATCAAGGTGCCGATCAGCAGCGCGCCGTATATCCATGATCCCAGGCCTCGCCCGGCCACCATCAGGCCGCCGGCAACCAGCGTCATCGCGCCGGCGACAAGATAGTAAGCCGATCCGCCGAGACGGATCAGTTCGAAGCCCTGGATCGCCAAGGCGGCGCCGATCACGACAAGGAGGCCGCCGTACAGGAACGGTGCGCAGAGGAAAGTATAGCGCGGCGAACGCAGCGCCCCGGCCATGTGGTCCACCGTCATCACCGTGCCAATTGCTGATCGAAGAAACGGGCGAGAAGGCCGAGCGCCTCGGTGACTTCGGGGACGCCGACATCGTAGACGAAGCCGTGCGCCAATCCGTCCCAGACGACCAATCGAGCATCGACCTCGGCAGCCAACATACGGCGATGGCCATATGTCGCTGCGCTCAACTCGAAATCGCGCGAGCTAGTCAGGAACAGGGCCGGCGGGAAACCCGTCAAGGCCTCTTCGGATAGCACCGCAGCGCTGGCGTCATCGACCGCTGTCCCGGCGAGATACGCGGCGGGGACGAGGGCTGCAGGTGGATTGGG
>Ga0164294_10003691_pt1 | contig 13597 bp, 13 predicted proteins | sample GEODES005metaG_FD_111479 | JGI IMG/M metagenome (GOLD analysis project Ga0164294, IMG submission 111479) | Oligotrophic lake water microbial communities from Sparkling Lake, Wisconsin, USA - GEODES005 metaG | ecosystem: Environmental > Aquatic > Freshwater > Lake | place: USA: Sparkling Lake... | reverse complement strand
TTGATGACGCGTCTGCGGGCGCTGGAGGCAGGGCGCGAAGACTTGCTGGTCACGCGCGGGGACCGCCTGTGGGCGGCGGTGTTTCTTACCGGCACCGTGTTAACGGTATTTGGCGCGGCGACCTGGGCCGAGAATCGCTACCCGCGCACGGTCCCGCTGCAGGCCGGACAGTTTCGCGTGGACCCTTTACCGCGCAACGCGCACGAAATCACGGTCAAGGTTGAGCGCGCCACCTACGACGTGCCCGGGCGCTCGATGAAAATGACGCTGACCCTCCACAACCCGCTGTCCCGGCCAGTGCAGTTGGGGGAGTTCCTGACCGCCAATCTGCGCTTCGTCAATCACGCGGTGCCGGCAGCAATGGCCTTGGTGGACCCACGTTATCCGGCAGATATCGTTCCACGCGCGGGCCTCACCGTGCATGACGCCGCGCCGCTCGCGCCCGGTGAGACCCGCTCGATCAAGATTGAAGCCACCGATGCCGCATGGGAAAGCGAACGCCTCACCAGCCTCCTGACCGATCCGGATAACCGGGTGGGCGGCCTGCTTTTCCTGTTCGACGATGCGGGCGAACGCCACATCGCGAACGTTTCCGGCGCGATCGTGCCGGTGTTTACCGGCGGCTAGGCGATGCGCTGGTTCGCGCGCCGGCAAGCGGTGATGGCACTGGTGGGGCTGCTCGTCTGCGGTGGCGTGCAGGCGCACGGCGGGCTCAGCATGGAGAAGGATTTCTGCAAGCTGCGTCTAGGGCCCTATGCCATGCATTTCACCGGCTATCAGCCGGAGGTCACCGGGGCCAACGAGTTTTGCGAAGACATCCCGCGGGTGGGGCACACGGTGGTGGCGCTCGACGCGCTGGATGAGCCGCTGCGCGACCTGCCGATCGAGGTTCGCATCATTCGCGATACCGGCGACGAATCAAATCTTGGGACGATTACCGTCTTTCATCTGCCGCCCAAGCGCTATCCCACCGGTACGGTCAGCTTTGACCATCGCTTTGATCAGGCCGGCAAATTCGTGGGCCTGGTGTTCGCCGGCGAGCATCAGTCCCGCTTCCCGTTCAGCGTGGCGGCGGGCCGCAGTCGCCTTGAACCCTGGCTGTGGGCGGCGGCCATCATCGCCGGCGGCGTCGCGCTGTTTCTGTTCTCCGAGCGGCGTCGCGCGGCATAAACCTGCCGTCGCAGCGAGCCTGATTGCCGCGCGCAAGCGCCGGGTTCAGTGCACGTGTTCTGAGGGCGGCGGTAGCAGTGCGGGCTCAGCGTTAAGCCGCGCGACCTCAGCCCGCAAGGCCTTGAGGTCCGCCCAGTCCGCGCCGTCCTCGGCCGGCAGCCAGCGGGCGCGCAAATACCCAAAACGATCGATCAACAGTTCCATGTGGTCCGGCGCGCGCCCGCCACCAAACCAATCCGGATTGCCCAGACTGCGACGGAAGAGCGCGTAGGTGGTGGCGATGGCGGCCGCGTTATCCGCCACCGTAAAGGGCGTTGTTGGCGCCGAGGCCTCCAGCGGTACGGCGAGGATTTGGAGCCCAAGGTCTTGCCAGTCGCTCCCTGCCAGCGCTTGTAAACGCGCCTCGGCGGCCTTGCCCCGCGAGAGCACCAGCAACACCGGGTGCTTGCCGTAGGCCGCGCGCAGCGAGCCTTGCGCTCCCTCGCGCGTGGCGTAGTCGAAGTCCGGCGCGCCGAGTCTCGGTTGCGGCTGAAACGGCATGCTGGCGGGCCGCAGGATCCGCGCGTCGAAGCCGCGATTCAGCGCGTGCAGGAAGTTGATGACATCCCAGCGCGCGTCTTCATCCAGCGTCTGGGCAAAGCCGGGCATGCCGGTGCCGGGGATCCCATGGCTAATCCAGTGAAAAAAATCCCCGGGCGTGTGGCGAGCGGTGTGGGGCTCGGTCAGCAGGTCTACCGGCGGTTTGGGCAAGCTGCTCGCCAGCGGCCCGTCACCTTTGCCCTGCAGGCCGTGGCAGCCCGTGCAGTGGGTGGCAAAGGCTTGCGCGCCGTTGGCGATGGAGATCGCATCAAAGGGCACCTCGGCGTCCCGGTAGGTATCAACGCTCGCCGGCACCGCCAGCGCGTAGAGCGCGAGCCCCGCGCCCGCCAAACCTGCAGTGCCGCCTAGCCGGCGCAGGGCGGGCCGCAGCGCGAGTAACGCGCTAGTCAGCAGCAGCGTGCCGCCGGCGACCAGCAAGGACAGCGTGGCCGCTTCGGGCAGCGTTGCGGCCAGTGAAAACCGCCACGGCCAAGGCCAGTGCACGATGGGCGCATGCAGGCCCGGCACGGCGCGCCCGAGCGCGGCAGCCGCGCCCAGCAGCAACAGCGCAAGGCCAAAGTCACGCCGCAGGTCGCGCAGGAGCAGGCTCCAGAGCGCGGGGTCCAGCGTGGTCTGCAAACGAGGGAGCCAGCGCCACCGAATCCGCGCCGCCAGCAGCAGGATGCCGGCCACCAGTCCCAGTTTCAGCAACAGCCAGCCGCCCCAGGGGGTGGCCACCAGCGCCGCGTAGCGGGGCGCCAGTTCGCGCCACGCCAAACCGAGCCCGCAGGCCAGCGTGAGGCTCATCAAAGGCAAGGCGCAGCGCGAGAATCGCGCGAGAAAGCCCAGCGCACGTTGCCGCCCGGCAAGGTCGGCCTCGCGGCTCAGGGATTGCAGCGCGAGGAGCCCACCAAACCACAGACTGGCAGTCAGCAGATGGAGGATCTGCAGGCACAGCGATAAGGCTTCACCGCTGGCCGCCGCGTGGCCGCTTAAGGCATAGGCGATGAGGCCCCCCAGCGTGACGCCGCTGATGAGCACCAGCCGCGTGCGCTCCTTACCCCCACTCGCAACGCGGCTGGCGAGCAAGGCCGCCAGCGCAAAGGCCAGAATTCTCAAGGCGGCTAGCTGTCCGGCCCGGGTGGACGCGGCATAGGTTAGCCAGGCTTCGGGCCGCAGCCAGTCGAGGATTTGCCCGCTCGCCTCCGCCGCCTGCGCCACGAGCAGCACTAGCGCGCCCAGCGCCCCGCCCAGCGCCAGCGCTTGCAGCAGGCGCGCGCTCCGGGCCGTTGTGCCGACCAACAAGACCCAAAGCCCAAGGCCCGGCAGGGCTAAGCCGCAGACCAGCGCAAGCCACCGGGCGAGGCAGGCCGCCAGCAGCGTCATTGGCCAGCAGCCGCCTCTTTCACGGTAAAGGAGTACCGCGACTCGATAACGTGCCCGTCGGCCGACAGCACGCGGTAGTGCACGGTGTAGCGGCCCGCGGTCAGCGGGGCGAGCGGCAAGCTCAGCGAATGGGCATCGGGTGCGGTCAGCGTGCCGGCCGCTTGCGCCGCGTCTTTGCCATCGAGCACCTCGACGCTCGAGTAGCGCAGTTCAATGTCTTCATTGAACTGCAGGCGCACCGCGGCCGGTGAGGCGGTGAGCACGCTGCGGCGCGCGGGCGAGGCTTCTTCAAGCACCGCATGGGCGCAAGCTTCGCGACCCAGCGCCGCGCCGAGCAAAAGCAGGTAGCAACGAGCACGATGACGCATGAGGACTCCCGGCGTGTTCAGGGTGAGGGGGGGCTAAAAAAGGATAGCAGTTCCGTCGCCGACGTGGGCCAGTGCTGATGCCCGCCAGGGCGCTCGCAATATGTCACGCCGGCAGCCGCAGGACAGCCTTCAAATCGCCAGCAGCCCGCAGCCTCGGGCACGCGCGTGGCGCGGCAGCCGTTGCACTGCGCCCACCAGCGCGCGGCGGCGGCGCCATAGCCCGGGAAGTGGGTGTCATCCGTATTGTGAAAGACCCGCACGGGCAGTGGCGCAGGGCAGGGATAGGCCTTGAGATCCTCGCCCGTCATGCCGGCGGCGCTGGGTGCAATCGCGCGAAACGGGTGGGGCAGTCCCGGCAGCACCGCTAACGCCGTCGTCAGCGTGCCGCCATCGGAATGACCTGTCGCAAAGATTTTTTTGTCGTCTACGCAATAGTGGCGGGCGATGTCTGCGGGCAGTTGGGCAAACGCTTTGGTGGCCGCCAGCGACATGGGCAGGGCACCGGCATAGGCCACCAGCCAGCCGCGCGCGGTTGCGGCGTGAGTGAGTTGTGTGAAGGCTTCGTTGGCCGCCGGACTGTGTTGCGCGGGGGCGTACACCACCAGCAGCGGGTGGGCGTGCAGCGGCGAGTAGTTGAGCGGTGCCCGCACGCGGTAGCTCACCCCTTCAGGACTGCGCAGTCGCGCGCTGGCGCCGGGTGGGCCGGCGCGGCTTGAGGGCGCGCAGGCAGCGACAGTGGCGAGCGGCTCATCCGGGCCGGCGGCGATTTCAAGCTCGGGTGATTTCGAACACGCAGTGAGCGCGAGTAGCGCACCGAGGACACAGAAAACCGCGCGCTGCGCTGTTCGGGCGCGACGCACTGGCGCACCATGCGCCACGGCCCTTTTCAAAGCAGCGAAGGAGAACACTGCGTGTCCCAAGCCCCTGTCAATTGGACGCTCGATGAGCGCGGCGTGGCCACCGTGACTTTCAACCGACCCGAAGTCAATAACGCCTACAACGACGAATTGATTGCCGCCGTCCTCGCCGCCATCGACGCGCTCGCCGCCGAACCTCGTCTGCGTGTGCTGCGTTTGCAGGGCGCGGGGAAACACTTTCAGGCCGGCGCTGATTTGAGCTGGATTAATCGCGTGCGCCCCGCCTCAGCGGCGGCCAATCTTGAGGCGAGCCGCGCCACCTTCGACGCCGTGCAGCGCTTGAATACCCTCTCGGTGCCCACCGTCGCGCTGGTGCAAGGCGCCTGCTTTGGCGGTGGCACCGGCATCATCGCGGCCTGCGACATGGTGATTGCCGCCGATAACGCGCTGTTCTCGATTACCGAGGTGCGCTGGGGACTTACCGCCGCCATCATCATCCCGCAGCTGGTGGATGCCATCGGAGTGCGGCAGGTGCGCCGTTATGCGTTGACCGGGGAACGCTTCGACGCGCATGAGGCGCGGCGGATTGGCCTGGTGCACGAAGTGGTGCCCGTGACAGCACTCGGCGCGGCGGGCGAGCGCGTGATCGAGCAACTGCTGGCCAACGGACCGCTGGCCTTGGCCGAAACCAAACGGCTCGCGCTCGACTGCGCGGTGGGCGGCGAGCCTGCGCAAGCGCCGCGCTGGCACCCCTTGCTCGAGGCCCATTCGGCCAAGCGGCAAACGACCGAGGCGGCCGAAGGCTTGGCGAGCTTTGCCGAAAAGCGCGCCGCAAACTGGGCGCCTGGGCGATGACCGCTCCGCGCTGGCAGGTCGTGGCCTGGCGCGCCTTCAGCGGCCTGATGGCGCTGGGTGCGCTGGTGCTGGCCGTGATGTTTTCGCTGGTGGTGCTCGGGCTGCTGCTCGGGCTTGGTTTGATATTCAGCGGCTGGTGGTGGTGGAAGACTCGCGCGCTACGGCGCGTCTTGCGGGAACAACGGGCGGCGGCGCATTCCGCGACCCGCCCGGTGCAGGGCGTGGTGATTGAGGGCGAAGTGGTGCGCGAGGCGTCTGATGTGCCGCGGCTGCCGCGCTGATCTCAGTCCAAATCGGGGGTGAGCTGGAGCGCGGCATGAATGTGCTCCAGTAAGACCGCATGGCGGAGTGGTTTGCGCAGAAACGCGCGAATCCCCAGTCCGAGCGCCGCCTTTTCGTCCATGACCGCGCTGTGGCCCGACACCAGAATGACGGGCAGGCCGGGTTTGAGGGGCATCAGGCGGGACGCGAGCTGGTCGCCGGTCATGCCGGGCATGGTCTGGTCGGTGACCACCAGATCGAAGCGGCCCGGATCGTCCTCGAAGGCTTTAAGCGCGGCTTCGGGGGAGGTGAAGACACTTACCGTATAGCCTGAGAGTCCAAGCAGTTCGCTCATGAAACCGGCCACGGTGGGTTCATCATCGACCACCATGATGTGGGCGGTCGCGGCGCTGAGTCGATGCTCGGCGGACGGCTGCGTCGGGGTTTCCTCGACGGCGTCCGCACTGACCGGCATGAGCAGGCGGAAGCGCGTGCCTGCGCCGGGTCGGCTGTCGAGCAGGATATGCCCGCCCTGTCGATGCACGATGCCGTGCACCATCGCGAGCCCCATGCCCGAGCCCTTGCCCTGCGCTTTGGTCGTAAAGAACGGCTCGAAGATCCGCAAACGCGCGTCCTCGGGGATCCCTTCCCCAGTGTCTTCCACGGTCAATGCCACAAACCGTCCCGAAAAATTCTGATGGCAGGAGGCGCAGGCCACCGGCTCAAGTTGCACCGACGCCGCGCTCACGGTAATCACGCCGTTACCGTTGGTGGCGTCTCGTGCATTCACGCAGAGATTCACCAGCACCTGCTGGAATTGCACGGCGTTGGCCATCACGAGCGGCAGGTTGGGGGCCATGTTCAATTGCATACTCACGCTGCTCGGCATGGCCGGGCGCAGCATGCGCAGGGACTGTTCGATGATGGGGCCTATGGCGGTGGCCTGCACGGCCACGCTTTCGCCGCGACTGAACGCCAGCAGCTGGGCCACCAGATCCCGCGCGCGCTCACCGGCGGTGACCACTTCGTTGAGATATTCGGCGAGTTTGGGCGGACTTGTGCTGGCGTAGCGCTGCATCGCCAAGCCCGCGTAGCCCAGAATGCTGCCAAGGATGTTGTTGAAGTCGTGGGCGATACCGCTGGTGAGCATGCCGATCGACTCCATTTTTTGCGCCTGTCCTAACTGGGTCCGCAAGCGCTCGCGGTCGTGCTCGGCTGATTTCCGTTGGCTCACATCAATGGTCACGCCGGAAAACATCACCAGTTCGCCGCGATCGTCAAAGATGCCGCGGGCGCGCGTCTCCACCCAGCTTTCACGTCGCCTGCCCCAGCACAGACGATGCTCCAGCGTGAACGAGGAGCGGCTGCCGGTGGCCGCTACTTCGGCGAATGACTCTGACAGGGTGGCCAGCTCATCGGGGTGGATGAGTTCCAGAATGCGCTCCATCGGACTTTCTTCCGGTGGTTTGCGACGCCGGCGCTCGTCAGCGCGCGAGCGCATGAAAGTGTCTTTCGCCAGATCCCATTGCCAGAAGGTCATCCGGGCGGAGGCGAGCGCCAGATTGAGCTGCGCCTCACTGTTGCGCAGCCGTTCAGCCTCCGCCCGACGGTGGCTGATGTCGGTCACATGGCCGTGCCATAAGGTGCCATCGGCATCCTGTACGGGATTGGCGTGCGCGTAGAGCAAGCGCGTTTGGCCATGCGTGGTTTGCACCCGAAACTCTACCTGCAAGGGCAGATGCGTCTCGGCGGATTCCTCGAGTTGACGCATCGCCTCATCCAGATCCGCAGGCAGGACCACCGCCTGCAACAGGGACGCATCGGCCTTCACCTCGCTCGGCGTGACCCCAAACAGTTCCAGGATGCCCTCGCTGGCGTAAGGCATTTCCAGATGCCCACCCGCGCGTTGCCGAAGCTGGAACACCATGCCGGGGACCAGTCGCGAGAGCTGCCTAAGCCGCTCTTCGCTGACGTCGCGGGCGCTGGCGGCGTTGCTTTCGGTGGTGATATCCCAGGTGCAGCCCAGCAGTTGTGCGGGTTGACCTTGAGCGTTCCGCACCAGATGGCCGACCGAGCGCAGTTGGCGAATCTGCCCCGCCTCGTCTTGTACGCGGAAGCGCGGGGTATAGGGGGTGCCGTCCTGCAACAGACCACGCTGCGCATTCATCAGGACCTCGAGGTCTTCAGGCACCACGCAATCCAGAAACGCTTGCTGGGTGTGGCCGTTCGCGGTGGGCGTCAAGCCATAGAAGGACGCCCAGTTGGGAGAGGTCCGCAAGGCACCGGTGTGGAGGTCGCGTTCCCACAGCACGATCCCAGCGGATTCCACGGCCATATCCAGCCAGGACTTATAGGCTTGAAGTTCCTCGGCGGCACGCGTGGCCTCGGTCACATCCAGCACAAAACCGTAAGCGCGGGGTCGTTCCTGCTCCACGATATTCCGATAGCGAATCTCCAGCGTCCGCAGTTCGCCATCCGGGCGCTGGATCCGGTAGCGGATCAGATGGTTCGCGGTATCTCCGTAGCGGTCCGGGGTGACGGCCATCGCCTGTCCATGTCGCTCGAGGTCCTCGGGCAAGATGCGGGCGCGGATTTCATCGTAATGCCAAGGCCCTTCGGGACGCGTCAGGCCGTAAATCTTCGCCAGCGACGCGGAACCGATACCGATGCTGGTTTCCAGATCGCGCTCAAACCAGCCCATTTGCGCGTAGCTCATGGCCTCTTCGAGGCGCTGCGCGTTGGCTTGCGAAGCGCTGCGGAGCTGGAGCAGCGGATTGCTGCCAACGGCCTCAAACAGACAGTGGACGCGTTTGTCCGACACGCTCGCGCCAAAAATGGGACTTATCGCGCACACCCAGGCCTCACGGGCTTGCTGGGGGAGGGTGTCGCAACGTGTTGGTAACGTCTGGCGCAGGCTTGCCTGAACCGCTTCGCGCAGGGCCATGGCCGCTGCCGACGGTAGCAGTTGGCTGAGTGAGTTGCCGGTGAAGAGAGCCGAGACCAGCGGGCCCTGGGGGACGCTGTCGGCGCGGGCTTCCAGTATCGAGAGTTCAAGCACCTTTAAATCGGCGTCAACCGTCAGCAAAAAGCGACGCGCGGCATGACAGAGCGCGGCCCACGGTCCGGGCGGCGCCGACTCCGGGGCGCTGGCGCAATGGCCCGCTGAGGGCTCTTCTGTGCCTGAACTCGACAACGCGGACTCCTGAAATTGCACCGGAACAGGTGCTGGGAAATTGCCGGAAATCTAGCCCTAGTTTGGCATACTGCGGCCCATGAAGATTCAACTGATGAGCGATCTGCATCTGGAAGTCGAACCCGGATTCGTGCCGGCGCCGGCCCCCGATGCCGACGTGCTGATCTTGGCAGGCGATATCGGTGCCGCGCCGGATACCCCGATGGCGCCCCATGGCGACCTTGAGTTTTGCCTGCGCCGATTCTCGCCCAGCTTAGGCCACTGGCCGGTGCCGGTGCTCTACCTGCCCGGCAATCACGAATATGACGGACAGGACTTTGATGACTGCCGCCGCGCCCTGCAAGCGGTGTGCGCGCGGCTTGGCATTACCTGGCTGGAGCAGGCCGAAGTTGATTTTGGCGACGTCCGCGTGCTGGGCACCACCCTGTGGACCGATTTTGACGCCTTTGCCGACCGGCCGGCGCATGTGCCCGGCTCCATGACGCATAACCTGCGGGCGCGTGAAAAAGCGTTCAGGGCGGCCAATTACTATCTGGAACGCGCAGCGACCCGCCGTCATGGTCAATTGTTTGATGCCGCCGCGATGCGCGAAGAATCGCTGCGTTGCCAGCAGTGGCTGGCGGCGCGTCTGGCCCAGCCGTACGCCGGAAAAACCGTGGTGGTCACGCATTTTGCGCCCAGTCTGCGCAGTCACGACCCGCGTTACGGGCTCACGCCCGGCACGGCCGGTTTTTGTAGCGCGCTGGATGAGATGACGCGCGGCGTGGACCTCTGGCTGCATGGCCATCTGCACTGCCCGAGCGACTACTGGCTGGAGCACTGTCGCGTCGTCGCCAATCCGCTCGGCTATGCCGACACCGGCGAACAGGCAAGCTTTCAGCCGCAGCGGGTGCTGACGGTCTAGGGTTTAATGCAGGGTGCGACGGCGGGCGGAGAACTCCCGCAGTTTGGCGGTGAGCTGGGCGGCAATCGCCGGGTTAGGCGCCAGCGGTAGCGCACGTTCAAGCTCGCGCATGGCCTGTTGTTCGGCGCCCAGCGCAAACCAGCTTTCGCCGCGCGCCAGCAGGATAGGGAAGGCGTCGCTGGCCATGGTGAGCTGATAGTCGCAAATCGTGAGCGCTTCGGTGTGGTCGCCGCGCGCCACCGCCAGACTGCGCAGGTTGTTCAGCATCCGTAGCACCATTTCGACTGGCGTCGCGGGCTTCATCGCTTGATCAAAGGGAACCCCGCTGGCGTTGATCCGTTCCGTGAGCGTGGCGGCTTCCAGCACTTCGAGCGTGAAGGGGTCGACCGTTGCACCTGCCAGCGAGACCAGAAAATGGCCGGGGAAATTAATGCCCACCGCGCTCATTTCCAGCGCCTCCGCGACGCCGATGATCAGCGCCGCGAGGCTAATTGGAATCCCGCGACGGGTATCCAGCACCAGCGCCAGCGCGCTGTTGGCGGGTTCGTAATACTGCTCCGCGCCCTGAAACCCGTGCTGGCGAAGGATGGCGAGGAGGCGCTCAGGCGTCGCCTCGCGGCCAATCTCACTCGCCAGCCGGGCGATGTGTTCACGACACTGGTGCTCATCCGTTGCCGGATACACCACCTTCGACACCAGCAAAGCGCCATCCAGCGGACTGCCGGGATTGAACCCGAAGGCGCGGAAGGCGGCTTCCAGTGATTCCACGGCGGCGGGCAAGGGGGCTCAGGCCGCGCTTAGCAGCGCTTTCACCTGTTGCACGCGTTCGCAGTGGCGGGTCTCTTCCAGTCCGTTGAGGCGTAACAACTGGGCCACTTCGGCGTTCGGCTCGCCCTCGGCCCAACGGTGGTATTGCAGGTCGCCTTCGACTTCGCCGGCTTCCAGCATGCCGAACAGTTCGTTCGAGGCCGGCACTTCAGTGGGCGCCATCGCGAAAAACGGATTCTCCGCCACCGGCGGCAGTTCAAACGGCTCGGCGCCGCGCAGGCGGAGCGCCTTCAACATGCGGTGCGCGTGGCCGCGTTCTTCGGCCGCGTTATGGGCCAGCAGGCTGCGCGCTTCAGGATTGTCGATGCCTTTGGCCAGAATTTCGTAGAACAGCTCGCCGATGGATTCCACTAGCGCCAGCACGATGAAATCTTCGTCGGCGAGGGTCTTTTTGCTTTTCAGGAAATCAAAGGCGGCGAAAGCATCGTTCGGGTAGCCAGCGGGCAAGGTGTACATCGTGTGCTCCTGTTTCAATTTTGAATGTGGCGGGCGAGTAATCGTCCGCACGGTAATGGACAGCGCCGGAACCCGCAACGCGGAGCAGGCTCAGGTCTCGTGATAGAACAACAACAGAAAACCAATGACCAGCAGGCTGCTCGTCCACAGCACGCCGGTCAGGCGCGGGGCGGGTGGCGGCAGGCGCAGTTCTAGCCAACGTCCAATCCCGGCCAGTACCGCAAACAGCGCGATGCCGGCGTGGGAGACTTCAATCAGGAAGTCGCTTTTGAGCCCGGTCGCCACATGGGTATGCGTGAGCAATACCGCGGCGCCAACAAAGCACAGACCGGGGAAGGTATAGCGCCACACCGTGTTGGCGAGCGCGCCGGTTTGGACTCGCCATTCCATGATGCCGATGAACAGCGGCAGCAGGCTCGCCAGCCGATGCTGGACTACCGAAGGATTGCGCAAGGTCTCGAAAAAGCCTTCATTGCCTAGCGGCCAGCCGGTGGGCTCCACAATCACTTGCAGCAGCACCGCAAACGGCAGGAAGAGCAAGGGCCAGTGGCGCGCCCAGCGGGCGAGTCCCAGGCGATCGATAATCGCCACCAGACTGATCAGCAACAACAACACGCCCGAGACGTTGTGATTGAAGTTGCTGTGCGCCTTGTCCATTTCGGTGGCGGGATTGAAGAAATCGAGCGAGGAGGCGTAGTTGGCCATCAGCGCTTCGCGGGTAGGCGGCACGAGGCGCGGCATCTTCGGGGCGAGGGTCTCGATGACTTCGCTGAGCGTGGCGCGCTCGCCGGGGAGATCGGTGGCGGGTGGCGTGGCGGCAAGGCTCGCGCCAAGCAGCATCACGGCCACCAGCGCCACCAGCTCGGCTTCGATATACACGGGCAGGGTGCGTGCGAGCACGCTGTCTTCACCGCTGCGCTGCCATCGTCGGGTGTGTTTGAAGTTAAGCGCGGCCAGCGTCAGGGCCACCGACAACAGCAGCAGCTTGGCGACCACCATAATCCCGTAGTTGGTGCCGATGAGTGCGTCCCAATCGCCCACATAACGGCTGGCGACGAACAGCCCGGCTGCAAACAGGCTGCCCACGCAGGCCAAGCCGAGCGGCGAGAAGCGCGCCAGCAAGCGAGGCCAGAGCGGATCGCCGGCCCGACCGTGAGCGGCGCAAACGGTGAGGGCAAATACGCTACCGATCCAGATAATGGCCGCAAATTGATGGAGCAGGGTGGCGACCATCAGCGGGACTACTTCGCTAAGCCGGCTGACCGCGTGGACCACACCGGCGCCGCTCAGCGCAAACGCCCCACCGCTGAATCCCGCCCAGCGCCAGCGCGCGCGGGCCGCAGGCTGCGCGGCGAGACGCATGAGCATCACGGCAAACACCCCAGCCAGCAGCAGCCGCAGGCAGCTCATGCGGGCAAAGCGGGTATCGAGGTATTCGAAGAAAGGCCAGCTGCTGTCGTCCTCCGCCAGTCCCCAGGGGCCGAGCAGCAGGATCGCGAGCAGGCAAGTGATGGAGGTCAACACGCCGGTTTTGGCCAGCCGGAGCACCGCACGGGTCCAGGCGTTGTCGTCGCCGGCAAGCGGACGCAGGATGAGGCCACAAAACACCAGACCGCCGAGGCTCGCGGCCATCCCGGCCAGCGCGATGGCGTGCAGCAGCACGGAAAAATAACCCGCCAGTTGGACCATGGGGTTAGCGCCCGCCGTCCAACGTAAAACGCAGCACTCCCTGAGTGGCATGACCATCCGTGGCCAGCACTTTGTACTTCAGGATGTAGGCGCCAGGGATGAGGTCCTGTGGCAGGGTACAGCGCACCACCGCGGCTTCCGGGGCGATATCGGTGAGGCGCTGCGAGCTGCCGTCGGCGCGCTCCAGTTTGAGATGCACCAGCTTCTTTTCCAGCGTGGCGTTGAATTGCAGGGCGATTTCGGGCGGCACCTTGCTGAGCGTTGCGCGATCGGTCGGGGTGGCTTTCACCACCACGGCATGCGCTTGCGCGATTTGCACCGGGCTGCCGAGCAAGCTCAGCGACAGGAGGGCGGAACCGAGTCCACGGGAAAAAACTTTTGCTGTCATGCGGCGATCATAACGGATCGAGCGCGGCCGTCGTCTGCCGGGAACGGCTCGCGAGCCGTTATAGTGCGGCTTTCCCGTGCTGAGGCTTGCCCATGGCCCATGTCTTATCTGCCGCCGAGCGCAGCGCCTTCCTCGCCGAGCCGCGTGTGGCCGTGTTGTCGATCGAAGACACCACCCGCGCGCCTCTTATCGTCCCCATCTGGTTTGCCTGGGACGGCGCAGCAATCGGCTTGTGGATGGAAGCGAACTCGCGCAAAGCGCGCCTGCTCCGCACCGCCGGCCGCTGCAGCCTTTGCGTGCAGGAGCCCACACGGCCCTACCGCTACGTCAGCCTTGAAGGCTGCGTGACGCAAATCGCAGCGATCGACTGGACGCTGGAGTTAATGCCGCTGGTGCGGCGCTATCTGGACGACGCGGACGCCGAGCGGTATCTCGCGGCGCTTGGCGGACCGGCGGAAGTCGCGGGCGATGTGTACGTCCGGATCGCGCCCGTTCGTTGGCGGGCCGAGCAGCTCTGAATACCCCCACCGCTGATTCTTCGGCTCACTGGCGGATGCTGGGACTTGCGCTGCTGGCGCAGGTGTCGGTGTCGGTGATCGTGCAGGGCGCGCCAACGCTCGCGCCCTTCGCGCAAGCCGATCTCGGGCTCACCCGCGGCGAAGT
>Ga0164294_10003690_pt1 | contig 13601 bp, 16 predicted proteins | sample GEODES005metaG_FD_111479 | JGI IMG/M metagenome (GOLD analysis project Ga0164294, IMG submission 111479) | Oligotrophic lake water microbial communities from Sparkling Lake, Wisconsin, USA - GEODES005 metaG | ecosystem: Environmental > Aquatic > Freshwater > Lake | place: USA: Sparkling Lake... | reverse complement strand
CCCTCGGAGATGCGTCGCAACGCCTCACCCAGATTGGTCGCCCCGCATACGAACGGCACCGTGAACTTCCACTTGTCGATGTGGTGGATGTAGTCCGCCGGCGTCAACACCTCAGACTCGTCGACATAGTCCACACCGAGGCTGGCCAGAATCTGCGCCTCGACGAAATGTCCGATCCGGGCCTTGGCCATGACCGGAATACTGACCGCGGCAATGATGCCGTCGATCAAATCCAGGTCACTCATCCGCGCCACACCACCCTGGGCACGGATATCCGCGGGCACGCGTTCCAGCGCCATCACCGCCACCGCACCGGCAGCCTCAGCAATGCGAGCCTGCTCCGCATTGACGACATCCATGATGACGCCACCCTTGAGCATCTCAGCCATCCCGCGCTTGACCCGCGCCGTTCCGACCTGGGCGTGATCCGACGAGCCGTTGACTCCCGCTGCGATATCCATTGGTCCGCTCCTCCAATTGCTTCGGTTTCAGTCTAGAGCGCGGGTTTCGACGGTCGATATCGGCCGTTTGGCGAATGGGCCACGGTTCGTTGGCCAGGCAGCCCAGGAATAGACGAGAGCGGGGCGGGAGGTTCGACCGGATCCTTCAGGAGCCAGCACTTCGGTCTTGTGCCGTCACGAGTAGCGTGACCCTGCAGGCAGAGAAGTCCAGCGGAGAAGTCCGCGGTCCGGTGCCCGACAGCGGCGGCACGCAGAGCGAAAGATCAGGTATCCCATGGTGACAGCAGCGCTTCTGGTGACCGCACTGCTGTTTGGAGGAATGGTCCTTTACTCTTTCGGGTTTGCCGCCTTCGTGTTCTCGGCATTGCCGAGCGAGACGGCGGGTCCCACGATTCGTCGCGCCTTCCCCTATTTTTACCTGTTCGTTATCGCTACTTCTGCTGTTGCAGCGCTGCTGCTCTGGCCCTCCGCCCGATCACTGTCCCTCGCAGTCGCCGCGATCGCGTTGACCGGTTTGCCGGCTCGCCAAATTCTCATGCCAGCCATCAACCGCGCGACTGATACGGGTGCGAAGGCCCGCTTCAAACGGCTTCATGCGCTATCCGTGTTAGTCACTCTTTCCCACATCGTCTTGTCAGGATGGGTGCTGTCGCAGATTCCCGGTCTCGCCAAATAGGGGGAGGGCCGGCCACCGTTAGCACACAACCTGAATAGGCCAAGGCGCTCCTGTCACGGCCAGATCGGCGGGGGTGAGCCCCCCGCCCCAGTGGCTCAAGGAGGTCCGCAAGAACGGGCCGCACCCGAAGAACCTCGTCGCCGCCAAGCTTGGTGTTTCGATCGCGGGCCTGAGCCGCGGCGGTATCACCGAAGCGCTGACCTCTGAGCGAATCGATGCGTTGCTGGCGGAAGACCCGGATTGGCTGACCAGCGAACGCGCGAAGCACCAAGACGTGCTGGCCGAGCAGCGACGCCTGAAGGGGCTGCGGGCGACGAAGTCCTAGTCGTGCCGGGATTCGGATGACTAGTCTCAAACCCTGCTGGCCCAGCGGTACAACAGCCGGGCCGCGACGGAGAGGTTCTGTCCAGGAGAGGGTGCACCCGGAATGAGATCCGCTTTCAGAGTGGTCGCGCAAGGGCTCATCGCCGCCATGTTCTTCGGCCTGATGCTGGTCGGGCTGCAAACGGGGTCCGCAACCCGGGATACCGCGTCGGCCACCCCAACGCCGGGTCCGCAGCCCACCCCGGAGCAGGTGACCGTGGGGGTCTACGTCCAGAACGTCCAGGCCGTCAACCTCAGCACCAACAGCTTCACCGCAGATTTCTACGTCTGGCTGCGATGGCGCAATCCCGACATCGACGCACCAGCCGGTATCGAGGTCCAGAACGTGTTCGAGAACTGGGCGCTGACCAAGACCGAGGTGTACCCGGAACCGCGCAAACAACCCGACGGCTCGCTGGTCTGGCTTGGGCGCTATCAGGGGAGTTTCAATTCTCCGCTGTCGGTTTCGGACTACCCCTTCCAGAAGCAGACCCTGCGCTTCGTGTTCGAGGAAGCCATCTTGAATGTCGATCAGCTTGTCTACGTGCCGGACAAAGACCCGATCACGGTCAACCCGACCATCACCCTCGCGGGCTACAACTTCGGCCAGCCCCGCATCGCTTATGACAGCCACACATACCCGACGTCTTTCGGCGACGTCGACTCTGCCCCTGACGCCCGCACCTACACCCGGGTTGTCGTCGAGATACCGGTGACATCGCCGGTAACTTCGGGCATCTTCAAAACTATCTTGCCGTTGCTGATCGTGCTCGTCGCGGCCGCACTCGGGGTGATCATCCCCGCCTCCTACGTCGACTCCAAGGTCAACGTGCCGATCACCGCCTTGATCGCACTGGTCGCAATGCAATTCGGGGTGTCCTCATCGCTGCCTGAGGTCGGCTACCTGCCCATGATCGACCTGATCTACCTACTTGCCTACACCGCCGTCACCGCGATGCTCGCCAGCGCGGTCATCGGCGCCTGGAGACTGAGGCACGTAGACGAGGACGCCGCGATGAGCCTTGAGCGCCGATTCACGCTGTGGGTCAGCGTGGCATTCGTGACATGCTTTGTCGCGGCAGTGCTGTTCTACATGCTGACCGAATAGCCCGGGCAGGACGAACCCCTACAACATGCAGGAGACGCAGCCCTCGACCTCGGTCCCTTCCAGAGCCAGCTGACGCAGCCGGATGTAGTACAGCGTCTTGATGCCCTTGCGCCAGGCGTAGATCTGCGCCTTGTTGACCTCGCGGGTATCGACGGTGTCCTTGAAGAACAACGTCAAACTCAGCCCCTGGTCCACGTGCTGGGTGGCCGCGGCGTAGGTGTCGATGATCTTCTCGTAGCCGATCTCATAGGCATCCTGGTAGTACTCCAGGTTGTCGTTCGTCATGTACGGCGCCGGGTAGTAGACCCGGCCGATCTTGCCTTCCTTGCGGATCTCGACCTTGCTCGCCACCGGGTGGATCGAGCTGGTCGAGTGGTTGATATAGGAGATCGAGCCAGTGGGCGGAACCGCCTGCAGGTTCTGGTTGTAGATGCCGTTCTTCTGGACCGACTCCTTGAGCCGGACCCAATCCTCCGGTGCCGGAATACGAATGCCGGCATCGGCGAACAGCTGGCGCACCTTGTCGGTCTTGGGCTCCCACACACCATCGGTGTACTTGTCGAAGAACTCCCCGCTGGCGTACTTGGACTTCTCGAAGCCGACGAACGTCGAACCCCGCTCGATCGCGATCCGGTTCGACGCCTTCAGCGCGTGATAGAGCACCGTGTAGAAGTAGATATTGGTGAAGTCGACACCCTCTTCGGAACCGTAGAAGATGCGTTCCCGGGCGAGGTAGCCATGCAGGTTCATCTGACCGAGGCCGATGGCATGCGCCTGATTGTTGCCATTCTGGATGGACGGCACCGAGGTGATCTCGGTCTGATCGCTGACAGCGGTCAGCGCCCGGATGGCGACCTCGATGGTTTGGGCGAAGTCCGGTGAATCCATGGCCTTGGCGATGTTCAGTGATCCGAGGTTGCACGAGATGTCCCGGCCCACTTCGGCATACGACAGATCATCGTTGAACCGCGACGGAGTGGACACCTGCAAGATCTCCGAGCACAGGTTGGAGTGGGTGATCTTGCCGTCGATGGGGTTGGCCCGGTTCACCGTGTCCTCAAACATGATGTACGGGTAGCCCGACTCGAACTGGAGCTCGGCCAACGTCTGGAAGAACTCGCGGGCCTTGATCTTGGTCTTGCGGATACGCGCATCGTCGACCATCTCGTAGTACTTCTCGGTGACCGAGATATCGGCGAAGGCGACCCCGTAGACACGCTCGACGTCGTACGGCGAGAACAGGTACATGTCCTCGTTCTTCTTGGCCAGCTCGAAGGTGATGTCCGGGATCACTACGCCCAGCGACAGCGTCTTGATCCGGATCTTCTCGTCGGCGTTCTCCCGCTTGGTGTCCAGGAAGCGGTAGATGTCGGGGTGATGCGCATGCAGATAGACCGCGCCGGCACCCTGACGCGCACCCAACTGGTTGGCATAGGAGAACGAGTCCTCCAGCAGCTTCATGATCGGGATGACGCCGGAACTCTGGTTCTCGATGTTCTTGATCGGGGCGCCGTGCTCGCGAATGTTGCTCAGCAGCAAAGCGACTCCGCCACCGCGCTTGGACAACTGCAGGGCCGAGTTGATGGAGCGCCCGATCGACTCCATATTGTCTTCGATGCGCAGCAAAAAGCAGCTCACCGGCTCGCCGCGCTGCTTCTTACCGGAGTTGAGGAAGGTCGGAGTGGCCGGCTGGAACCGTCCGTCGATGATCTCGTCGACGAGGTGTTCAGCGAGAGTGGTGTCACCGGCGGCCAGGGTCAGCGCCACCATCACCACACGGTCCTCGAAGCGCTCCAGGTAACGCTTACCGTCGAAGGTCTTCAATGTGTAGGACGTGTAGTACTTGAACGCCCCGACGAAGGTCGGGAAGCGGAACTTCTTGGCGTAGGCCCGATCGGTCAGGGAGTGCACGAAGTTGCGGGAGTACTGGTCGAGAACCTCACGCTCGTAATAGTTCTCACGAATCAGGTAGTCGAGCTTCTCATCCTGATTGTGGAAGAAGACGGTGTTCTGGTTGACGTGCTCGAGGAAGTACTGACGGGCGGCAAGCCGGTCCTTGTCGAACTGGATCTCACCGTTCGGCCCGTACAGATTGAGCATCGCGTTGAGCGCGTGATAGTCCGTTTCGCCGGGCAGCGTATGCGCTGCCGTCGGCGCGGTTACCGGCTCTGCAGTTGTGACCGTTGGTGACACGTGTCTTCCCTTTCTTGAAAACTGGCGGCCTTCCAGAAGTCGGCCAGGCCCGCACGAACGGCGAAAACGTCGTCGACGGTTCCCATGAGTTCGAACCGGTACAGAAACGGCACTCCACACTTGCGCGAAACGACATCGCCCGCGTAGCAGAACTCGGCGCCGAAGTTGGTGTTGCCGGCCGCGATCACACCGCGGAGCAGCAATCGGTTGTGTTCATTGTTCAGAAATGCGATGACCTGCTTGGGCACATAAGATCCCGCCTCCGGGTCCGGGCCATTGGCCCGCCCGCCGCCGTAGGTGGGAAGGATCAGAACGAAGGGTTCCTCGACCTGGATGGCCCCCTTGAGCGGGATGCGGATGCACGGCAGTCCCAGTTTCTGGACGAACCGGTGGGTGTTCTCCGAGACGCTGGAGAAATACACCACTCGTACCGGGCCGCCCTCAGACATGCCGCCGTCGGGCACCATCGTTCGATTCCCTGGCTGCTAGGCGCTGACCGAGGCAGCCGACAGGTCGGCTCCACCCGCGATGGCCCTGATGCGATCCGGCCGGAAGCCCGACCAGTGCTCACCGCCGGCGACCACCACGGGCGCCTGCAGGTAACCCAGCGCCATCACGTAGTCCCGCGCCTCGGATACCTCGGTGATGTCCACGATCTCGTAGGCCAGGCCCTGCTTGTCGAGGGCCTTGTAGGTGGCGTTGCACTGAACACAGGCCGGCTTGGTGTAGACGGTGATGGTCATCTTGGTGATGCTCCTCGGCGAAGGCGGTCAAATGACCAGATGGGCAGGTGTTTCAGTGGTTTCCGGCAGGCCCACGGTTGCGGCCCTACCGGCCTGTCGAACACTACACCTAGTGGGTGACAATCAATAGAGGTACAACATGTTCCGAATAACAATCGTGAAACTCCCAGGTCGTAAGCCGCGCCCCGGCGTGATTTCCGGCGTGTCGCACGTCACAACACGCCGACACCGCAGGTCTACCACCGGCCACCGACAGTGGCCGGGGCTCACGAGCCGGAACTCAGTCGATCTCGGCCACCAGGAGGGCCACAACCTCCCGCAGCGAACCGATCACCTCGGCGCTCTCCCGCGGGTGCCGGCCGTCCAGCGACGAGATCGGCAGCGACAGTGTGAGTGAGTCGATGACGCGGGGCCCGGCGATCCCAAACGATTTGCGCGTCTCGTCATGAGCCCATGCGCCGCCATGGCGCCCGAGTGCCGCGCCAATGACGGCCAGCGGCTTGCCCTGCAGCGCGCTGCTGCCATAGGGCCGGGATAACCAGTCGATCGCATTCTTGAGCACACCCGGAATGCTGCCGTTGTACTCGGGCGTGACAACGAGAACCGCATCGGCGTCGCCGGCCGCGGCCCGCAGCGCGGCCACCGGCGTCGGCGGACGTGCCGTGTCGAGATCCTCGTTATAGAACGGCAGATCATCGAGGCCCTCGTAGATCACGACAGAAACCCCATCGGGTGCCAACTCCACCGCGGTCTCGGCCAGCTCACGGTTGATCGACGCCGCGCGCAAACTGCCCACCAACGTCAGAATCGTCTTGCGCCCCATGCCTGAACGGTAGCGCGTCACTCCGGCGGCAGCGAGTTGGCGCCGCGAGGCCGCAGTGCCCGGGTGAACGCGACATTGACCCTCGTCATGGCGAAGCTGTAGGGCAGCCACGCGAAACGTTTAAACGCATACAGCGCCCGGATATCGGTCGAGGTGTAGATCAAGAATCGATTCCGGGTGATTCCATCCAGAATCTTCTCAGCCACCTTCTCCGCCGATATGGCATGGCCGCTGAACAAACCGACCAGCTTCTGCACCTTCGGATGCTCGCGATCCACCCCGGCGATGTGCACGGTATCGACCAGCGGGGTGTTGACCGCACCGGGCACCACCAGCGAGACGCCGATGCGGTGCCGGGCCAGATCGAAACGCAACACCTCGGACAATCCACGCAAGCCGTACTTGCTGGCGCTGTAGGCGGCATGCCAGGGCAGCGCCACCAAACCTGCCGCCGAGGACACATTGACCAGCTGCCCACCGCGCCCGGCCGCCACCATCGGCGGCAGGAAGGTTTCGATGACATGGATCGGACCCATCAGGTTCACATCGATCATCGACCGCCAATGCCGATGGGTCAGATGTTCCACGGTGCCCCAGGCTGAAATACCGGCGATGTTCATCACGACGTCCATCGCGGGATGACGGGTATGGATATCGGCCGCGAAGTGGGCCACGGCGTCATGGTCGGCAATATCGAGCGCACGATGCTCGGCCACGTCGGCGCCGGCTCGGCGAGCGTCGGCAACCGTCTGGGCGAGCCCTTCGGCGTTGATATCGGTCAAGAACAACACCGCCTGATCCCGGGCAAGTCGCAGCGCAGTGGCCCGGCCGATACCACTGGCCGCGCCGGTGATCAGGATCCGTTTACCCGAGAAGCTGCTCGCCATGATCAGCCGTTGGCCTGCCCGCCCCACAGAGCGTGCAGCCACAGCTTTTCCAGCACCGCAACTGCCCTATCGAGATCGCGATCAGGGCCGAGGAACAGTGACTCCCCCGACAGCGTCAGCGCGGTGGCCGCCGATAGCGCCCGCACCAGGCCCCGCACATCAGAAGTGATGGGATCGGCGGTGCCACGGGCGATCTCGGATTCCACGATCGGCACGATCTGGTCGATGGCGGAATCAGTGAAACCGTCGAGGATCTCCCTGATCTCGGCATCGGTGCTACGCGCGATATTGCACGCCGACATCACCGGGTCGTTGTGCGCGTACACCGCCGCCGCACTGCCGACCATCCGCTTGGCGAACTCCGCCGGAGTCTCGTCGCCGCCGCGCGGGGCGAAGTCTCCGGTGAGTTCCTCGAGTTCTTCAGCGGCCTCGGCCAAGATCTGCGCCAAGACCGCGTACTTGGAGTCGAAGTAGAAGTAGAACCCCGAACGCGCCACGCCCGCCCGGTCGCTGATGGTGCTGACGGAGAGTTCCGCGAACGGTTTCTCCTGGAGCAGGTCGCGGACCGCACTCACGATGGCGTGGCGTTGCTTATCGCCGCGGCGGCGCGGCACCCCCGACTCGAGGGCCGATTCCTGCGGTGCGCTCACCGGTTCACCATGCACCACGCCGAGGCCGGAGGGAAACTTGACAGCCGTCAATTCGACCCGCAATGTTGGTTCAAACGCCGTACCGGCTTGTCGTTTGAGGAGCGTCGATGGCCACTGTCAGCACGCCGCAGTACCTGCTCGACCAAGCCCGGCGCCGGCTCACCCCGACCTTGAACACCATCCCCGGCATGGGATTGCTCGACGAGAAACTGCGCATGACGGCCTGGCAGGAGTTCGTCTTCGCCGAGCCACCGCCGGGCAGTGGACTCAAACCCGTCATGGGCAACGCGGGCCTGCCGGTGATGGGCCATCTCATTGAGGTCTTTCGCGGTGGACCCGATTACGTCCTGGAGACCTATCGCAAGTTCGGCCCGGTGCACTACAGCAGGACACCCGCGCTCAACGCAGTCGCCGCACTGGGGCCGGACGCCACCCAGGAGGTGTTCTCGAACCGGAACAAGGATTTTTCGACCGGGGCCTGGAAATCGGTCATCGGGCCGTTCTTCAACCGCGGCCTGCTGCTGATGGATTTCGACGAACATATGCACCACCGGCGAATCATGCAGGAGGCTTTCACCCGCACCCGACTGTCGGGCTACATCGAGCATATGGACACCGTCGCCTCGGCGGTGGTGGGCCGCGACTGGCCCGCCAACGATCCCCGCTTTCTTTTCATGCCCGCAGTCAAGGAACTCACCCTCGATATCGCCTCGGTGGTGTTCATGGGCCACCAGCCGGGCAGCGACCGGGACCTGGTGACCACGATCAACAAGGCGTTCACCACCACCGTGCGGGCCGGCGGGGCGATCATCCGAACACCGGTGCCGCCATTCAAGTGGTGGCGCGGGCTCGAGGCCCGAAAGGTGTTGGAGGACTATTTCATCGAGCGGGTTCGGGCCCGCCGCGATGCCGAGGGCACCGATATGCTGACGGTGCTCTGCCACACCACCGACGATGACGGCAACAGTTTCAGCGACGCCGATATCGCCAACCACATGATCTTCCTGATGATGGCCGCCCATGACACCTCGACCTCGACGCTGACGACGATGGCCTACCACCTGGCCGCCAACCCGCAGTGGCAGGACCGCTGCCGCGACGAAGGCGCCCGGATCGGCGACGGGCCGCTGGATATCGAGGCGCTGGACAAGCTGGAAACCCTGGACCTGGTAGTCAATGAGTCGTTGCGGATCATGACTCCCTTGCCGTTCAACATCCGCCGGGCCGTGCGGGATACCGAGATCCTGGGCCACTACATCCCAGCCGGCACGAATGTGAACCTGTGGCCCGGGATGAACCACCGGCTGCCGGAATTGTGGGACCGGCCTGAGCGTTTCGAGCCGGACCGATTCGCCGAGCCGCGCTCCGAACACAAACGGCATCGCTACGCCTTCGCACCCTTCGGCGGTGGCGCGCACAAGTGCATCGGAATGGTGTTCGGCCAATTGGAGATCAAGACGGTCATGCACCGGCTGCTGCGCCGCTACCGGTTGGAGTTACCGCGCGCGGGGTACACCCCTCGCTACGACTACGCCGGCATGCCGGTTCCGATGGACGGCATGCCGATCACGTTGCGACCCATCCGATAGTCACGCCAGCGAGAGAAAGAGCTTCTCCAGTTCGGCTTCTGTCATCGGGGCCTTACCGTCGGCGGAAGCGCCCAGCACGCATTCCCGCAAACCGGTCGCGACGATCTTGAAGCCGGCCCGATCGAGAGCCTTGGACACCGCCGCCAGTTGGGTCACGACGTCCTTGCACTCTCGGCCGGTTTCGATCATCGAGATGACGCCGGCGAGCTGACCTTGCGCCCGGCGCAACCGGTTGAGCACTTCGGCAATGGCGTTCTCATCACCAACCATGGGGATCTCCTATCGCTGTACTAATGGTACCCGCCGGGGTATGACTCCCGGGTCAACCAGGATGCGCTTCAGCGGGCATCGGGCGTAGCGGGCGCATGCGAATGCCATCGCACCGGCAATAGCCGCGACGATCGCCACCGCCAGCCCGATCCAGATGTTGGCCTCCTCGGCCAGCACCAGTGCCGCCATGGCCAACACGAACCAACCGAAGGCCTTACGCAGTGTGGTGGGCTCGACATAGTCGGTGAGCCGTCCACCGATCACGCTGCCGAACACCGCGGCAGCGGTGACCATTGCGGCCAGCTTCCAGTCCATCGGACCCTCGCCCAGGTGGCCGACGAAACCGGCGAAGGATTGCATGGAGATCACCACCAGCGAGGTACCGACCGCAGCCGGCATCGGCAGCCCTCCGAGCAGGGCCAGTGCGGGAACCAGAAGGAATCCGCCTCCGGCGCCGACCAGTCCGCTGATCAGACCCACGGTCGCGCCCTGCAGCACGATCGTGACCACCGGCCGCGGCCCGGCCGACTCGTCGCCGAGGTCTTTGCGGCCCCGCAGCATCGCCATCGCGGCGAGGATCATGATCAGCGCGAAGGCGATGAGCAGAATATTGCCGGGTACGAAATGCGCGAGTCGGCCACCGGTGAAGGCGCCCGCCATGGCCGCAGCCCCGAACACCGCCGCGATCTTCCAGCGCACCCGGCCGGCCCGGGCATGGGCGATCGCGCCGACGGCGCTGGTCACTCCGACCACCAGCAGTGAGGTGGCGATGGCACCCTTGGCGTCCATGCCGGCCACATAGGCCAGGAGCGGAACCGTCAGGATCGAGCCGCCACCGCCGAGCAGGCCCAGCGAGATACCGACGAAAACCGCCAGCACGACGGTCAGTGCGATCACGGCTGTCCCCTCTTCCTTAATACCCTATGGGGTATATTAAGCCATACCCACGGGGGTACAGGCAAGAGGGAATAGGAATACCCCCTAGGGTACTTATTGAAGGTGTCCGCAAAGCTGCCCCGAAAGGATTTCACCCATGGCAACCGTCGAACTCACCGCGACCGACTTCGAGTCCACGGTCACCGGTAACCCCATCGTGCTCGTCGACTTCTGGGCGTCCTGGTGCGGTCCGTGCCGTGCCTTTGCGCCGGTGTTCGAGAAATCGGCCACCCAACACCCCGACGTGGTGCACGCCAAGGTCAACACCGAGGTCGAACAGGACCTGGCCGGTACGCTGCAGATCCGCTCGATCCCGACCATCATGGCGTTCCGCGATGGCGTGCTCGTGTTCTCCCAACCTGGCGCACTGCCTGCCGCCGCACTCGAGGACCTGCTGACCCAGATCAAAGAACTCGACATGGACGACGTGCGGGCGTCGATCGCCGCAAGTTCCGACACCGCATCCGCATAAACTCTCGAACCGAGGAGGAAACCATGTGCTATCCCGTCCAGTGCCCGCGCTGTCAGAAGACCACCTGGAGTGGCTGCGGCGAACACGTCGCCGACGTCATGCGCAACGTGCCGACCGCCCAGCAGTGCACCTGCGACGCCGGACACTCGCCGCAGCACTGAGATTTCAGTGAAGCGGGGCCTTCAGTGAAGCGGGGCCTTCAGTGAAGCGAGGCCTTCAGTGAAACGGGTTGTCGCCGGCGGCGACGGCGGTGCCGAGGCCCATCAGCATCACGGCCCCGTCATGCAGTCGCTGCCCGGCTTCCCGGCTCGCCGCACCGGCCAGATAGCGGGCCCAGGTGCCCTCAATGACGACACCCAGCTTCAGGCAGGCCAGCGCCTGATACCAGTCCAGGTGCTCGGTTCGCCGACCGCCCGCGGCCAGGTAGGCCTCAAGCAGTTCGCCGCGCTGTGCCAGTCCGCCCAACTCGGCCAGATAGCCGGCTGATCCCAGCGGGTTGGGCGCGATCGGCCAGCACACCAGCATCCAGCCCAGATCCAAGAGCGGGTCACCGATCGTGCACATCTCCCAGTCGACGAACGCCGCCACGTCCGGGGTGTCGCGGCGCAGCATCGTGTTGTTGAGGTGGATGTCGCCGTGCAGGATTCCGGGTTCGGGATCCGGTGGCCGGTTGGCCTCCAGCCAATCGCACAGTTCGTCGACACCGGGCAGCGAGTCGTAAGCGTAGCCGTCCTGCTGGCGATACGCCGCGACCGCCGAACGCCATTGCGGCACTTGGCGTTCCAGGAATGAACCGGGGCGTTTCCATGCCTCCAGATCGCTGCCCGCCCAGGCCGCCTGCCCGAGTCGGGCGACATCGGCGGCATAGTTCAGCCCGACCTGGTGGCGCATCGCCGGATCAGCGACATAGGCCGGGGTGACCTCGTTGCCCGGGTTGAACCCGTCGACCTCCTCCATCAGGTAGAAGACGACACCGAGCACGTCGAGGTCCTCACACGAGGCGACGATCGCCGGATGCGGCACCGCACTGTCGGCCAGTGTGCGCAGCACGGCGATCTCGCGTTGCATGGTCCGGTTGCTGTTGGGCCGCGGGTGCGGCGGCGGACGGCGAAGCACCAGCGAGCGCCCGTCGATCTTCAGGCGCACCACGACGTTCTGGCTGCCGCCGGCCAGTGGCACCACATCGGTGACCTCGGTGCCGATGCCCTGTGTGCGCACCCAATCACCCAGGGCGCCGATGGCGTTGTCATCCAGTGTCCCGGTGACCCCGGGAACCATCGGCTCTGCCACCGGTCTCAGCAGATCCGCGGAAGTTGTTCGCCCAGTTCACGTTCGACGACGCGCGTGGTGCCGAATGGGGTCTTGGCGACCACCATGCCCGGATGCTCCTCCACCGCGCGGCCGATGATCACCGCACCGGCACCCTCGGGCCGGGCCCGCATGGCGGCCAGCACCGCCTCGCTGTGCGCCGGATCCACGAAGGCCACCAACTTGCCCTCGTTGGCCACCTGCAATGGATCCAATCCCAGGAACCCACACGCCGAGGCCACCGACTCCGGTATCGGGACCCTCGCCTCATCAAGTTCGATACCGACGCGCGCGGTGCGGGCGATCTCCACCGTCGCCGCAACCAGTCCACCGCGGGTCGGATCACGCAGTGCGTGGATGACATTCGGATCATCGACAGCAGCCAGCATGGCCGCCACCAGTCGATGCAGTGGCGCGCTGTCGGTGGTCACCGTCGTGCCGAAATCGATACCCTCGCGGACACTCATGATCGCCACACCGTGCTCGCCGATGGCACCCGACACGATGATGTGATCGCCGGGGCGCGCCTGTTCAGGTCCGATGCGCAGGCCCTCGGGCACTATCCCGACACCGGCGGTGTTGATAAAAAGGCCGTCCGCGCTGCCCTTTCCGACAACCTTGGTGTCCCCGGTGACAATCCCGACGCCGGCGCGTGCGGCGGCGATGCCCATGCTTTGGGCGATGGCGCCGAGCACTTCCATCTCCAGGCCCTCTTCGAGGATGAATCCGGCTGTCAGCGCGAGCGGTTGGGCACCACTGCAGGCAAGGTCGTTGATGGTGCCGTTGACCGCGAGATCGCCGATATTGCCGCCGGGAAAAAACAACGGGTTGACCACATAGGAGTCGGTGGTCAGTGCGATCCGGCCGCCGAGGGCTTCCAGTACCGCCGAGTCGCGGGATGGACCGCCGGTGGAGCCGAATGCCGGAAAGAAGAGGTTCTCGATGAGTTCCTCGGAGAGGATGCCGCCGCCGCCGTGGCCCATGACGATGCGCTTGGTCTCACGTAACGGCAGCGGGCACACCCAGTTGGTCGGATCGACCTGGCTGGCCTCAGGCATTCGCAGACGACTCCAGCCGCCGGAACTGGTAGTAGGCGGCGCAGGCGCCCTCGCTGGACACCAT